>Ga0137367_10001076_pt1 | contig 21001 bp, 20 predicted proteins | sample SagtaG_14_FD_104939 | JGI IMG/M metagenome (GOLD analysis project Ga0137367, IMG submission 104939) | Vadose zone soil microbial communities from Sagehorn Ranch, Mendocino, California, USA - Sage1_L_80_16 metaG | ecosystem: Environmental > Terrestrial > Soil > Vadose zone | place: USA... | reverse complement strand
GGCCAAGCTGTCTCAAATGAGACATCCGCGCTGTGTCCCGTGCGGCTGTCCGATCTCCTCGCTCGGGTTCTCCTGAAGATGTGGGAGTCCAGAGTAGTGGAGGCGATCATGACGACAGGAACTGCGGTGCCGCCAGCTCTTCTCGGCGAGATGGGCGAGGTCATGATTGACCCTCCGCCCACCGATGAGACAGTTCGCGAAGTGGCGGAGCTTCTTGGCGACACGCGCCCCGGCATGCTGGTCAGCGGCTTCACCGTGGCCGCGGTGACGGTGGGCGTGGCCGTCGTGGCCGCGGTGCTGCCGATGCGCCTGAACGCGGGCGCCTCGACCCTGCTTAGCCTGGCCTTGCTCTTCATCGTGATGGCGAGCGTGATCAGGACGGTGGTCCTCATGATTTCGGCTGGCCGCCCGCTGCTGGACGAGCTCGGAGAGCTGCGGCGGGGGACCGGCGCGCCGGTCGATCCAACGGTGCCGTGGACCCCCATGCGCATGCGGACAGCGACCTCGGAGGCGCCCGATTGGGATCGCGTTCGTGCCCTCATCGCAGCGGTGTATTTCCGCAACTCCCGCATCAACCTGGCGCTGACGTGGGCAACCCTGGCGATCATATCGTTCTTGACGTGGACGTTTGTCACGTTGATGATCACGGGCCGGATCTAGCGGTACAGCGGAGCGGGACGGACCCGCGGACCCCTGGTTGTTTCAGTGGATCAGATCCCACAGGGGCGGATCTGATCGCCGGAGAACCAGGTCCGCCCGCGGGGTTGCCTCGCCAGCGCCGGCGGGCTCATCGTGGAAGTCACGCCGGCCGACCGGGACCGGCGCGAGAAACCGCGGCGGCTGAATGCAGGAAGCACGTTTTTCTACGGGGTTCTGGGACTCCCTCAACGACCGCCAGCAGGCGGCCCTTTCGGCCCGCGGCCGGGAATCGGTGTTTGGCCGCGGGGAGGCACTGTGCATTGAGGGCGATTCCTCCACGCATGTGTACGTGCTGCTGGTGGGGTGGGCCAAGGTCGTCTCGGCCACGCTGGAGGGCCACGAGATCGTGCTTGCGCTGCGTGGCCCCGGGGACGTTGTCGGTGAGCTTGCGAGCGAGCTGGACGGCTACCGGACCGCCACGGTCCGCGCCCTCGTGCGGGTGCGGGCGCTCAGCGTTGTCGCCGAACGTTTCATGGCGTTCCTCGACGCTTATCCGCCTGCCGCCCGCGCGTACCGGCACGTGATAGCGCAGCGCGTCCGCGAGACAGGCGACAATCTGCGCGACCGTATGGAGAGCACCGGTGCCCAGCGTCTCGCCCGCCTCATGCTGGAGCTCGGTGAGCGCTGCGGCGAAGTGACGGAGCGGGGCGTGACCCTGACGGTTCCGCTGTCTCAAACTGATCTCGCGAGCTGGGTGGGCGTGTCCAGGGCAACGGTTACCAGGGCGCTGCGCGAGTGGCGCGAGCGTAATCTGGTCAGCACGCGTCTTGGGCACACGACAATCATCGATTCCGCCGCGCTGCGACGGATCAGCGGAACGGCGGGGCACCACATGCTTACCAGGGGCAATACTGGCACCCGCCAGGCGGCCGGGTTTGACCAGCAGCGAGAAGGATATTCTGCCTAACCAGGCAGCGGGTCCTACAGCCCCGCACAGGCCGTATGTTCCCTCTCCGGTTCTCGCTGGGACGCCATGCCTACCACGCCCGAAGGTCGGCATAGTACCCGTAACCCTGTTAACTGGCGGGTGCCACTACACACAATGGCCGCATCCCCTCGTCGCCAGCAGGGGCATCCGGCTCTTTACGCTGGGACCTTTGTCCCATCGTGCGATCCGCCGTTAACAGTCGCGCTGGTCAGTACGACACGCCTGGCGGCAGCCGTTCGGAATATTAAGAGGTCGTACGGCTGGGCGCAGCGGGGGGCTGCCCGGCGCTTCGCGCGAAGCATGCTCGAGCGCTCAGACCTCGATGACGGAGCCGCTGCCGTCGACATGGTCCGCGGCGGGTTCGTCGAACCAGACGTCACCGGTGGCCAGGTAACGGAACCGGTGAGCGCCTCTGGGCAGATCGGCTGTCACGCTTCGGGTGCCGTTGCGGCGGCGCGCCAGCTCATGCCGTCCAGGCTGCCAGTCGTTGAAGTCGCCGACCACGCTGACTGACCCAGGTGGCTGATCGGCGGGCAGGCTGAAGGTGATGCGGGTCTTACCGTTGCGCATTCCCGAGCGCTTGAGCATACATTCCCCCCGATGTCGCAATGATCCGGACAAAGCTCTCGCAGCCGTACACTTCCCCGCAAGGGGACCTTCGTCCCGCCCGCTCATCAGCCGCGCAGCCCGCATCTTTCTATACCCATCCGGGTGATCCTTGATGCGCAGTCACTCATAAGTGACAGGTGATGCATGTGGTCCGGCGTATTGCTGTGGCGCGCGGTCCTTGGCTCACGGCGATGCCAGGCGTCAGGCGAGGGCGAGAAAGAGCTTCTCGAGCTGAGCGCGATCGGCCGCTGCCTGGGCGGAACCGGCATTCTGGCTGATGACGCACTGCTCGAGGCCGGTAGAGATGATCTTGAATCCGGCACGGTCCAGTGCGCGCGAGGCTGCGGCGAGCTGGGTCAGAACATCGGCGCAGTCGCGGCCATCCTCGATCATCTGGATCACGCCACCGATCTGCCCCTGCGCGCGCCGAAGACGTTTGATCACATCCGCGAGATCACGACTGCTTAGCTCCATGCCACTCACCTCATCCTCGAGCCGCCTTCGGTCACGATACCCCGCCGGGTAACACGGGTAACTGCTTCTCCGCCGGGCTGCCCCCGGGTGAACGGCTTTTGGAGCCCGCTTGGCGGGCGGGCTGTTTGGTGGCGATGGCTGCCGTACGTCCGGTGGGGCGGATAGTATCAATATACCCCTATGGGTACATCCAACGCGGGTGTGCCCGGCGATATTCCGGGCCTCGCATAGCTCCACGGCGGGTGGTAATGGCGAACACTCTGACCACTCGATCGCAGCTCGCGCCCGAGATTGACATCCAACTCGTGTGACATCCGCGCGCTGTCCCTAGCGGACCATTGGTCCCGCCTGATCGGGCCGAGCTTCTTGGCCCGTACCTGCCGGATGTCCACCTGGGCACGTTTGACCCGCTCAGGAACAGGCCGCGCCGTTGTAGGTGCAGCTCGTGGGGCTCGTTCTTGGTCCGTCCATCACGAAGGAGAAAGTCAGCTGGTCGCCAGGGGAAATCTGCTGATCTTTCGAGCTCGCCTGGAGTACAAGCACCTTCCCTTCCATGTGACCGTCCGCATTCCGGACAGAGGACAAGTGGTCTCCGGGCAATGCGAGGCTGATTTTCCAGCTTGGGATGGGGACGTTGCCACGATTGACGATCGTGATCTCGCCCTCGAAACCCCGGGACCACTGCCTGCCCACCGAGAAGGCGACGCTTGCCTCGGAGCGGCGCGGGGTCGGTTCGGGCGTCGTCCGGGCAGCGGGAGCGGGTGCTGGGGTCGAGGTGTTCCTGTGCCGCGCGGCGCTGGCGGACGGGTGGGTGGAATGTGCCCCTAACGTGAAATCCGGCAATATGGGCGCCGCGCGACCCGAGCCGCAGGTTCCGGCCGCGCAGCCGAACTGCTGGTTGTGCGCGGAACCCCTGGACCCGAAAGCGTGCAGCGCATACGCCACGCTCGCGTACGCGAACGTGGCCACGAGGACGAGCCCGGCCCCTGCGGCGGCTGTCGCCATGGCCCGACGGCGAAGCCGCCGACTCAGTGCGACGTGCCACGGCGTGGCGTTCTCCGGTGGCGGCGAAGCGTGGTTGCCCATGTCAGTACGTGGTTAGTGACGTGTGGTATTTACGCCAGTGCAACCTGTATTTTCGAGGCTCCCCAGCAAGCAATCGAGTTGCCGAGAATCCTGGTCAGGCCTTGTCATCGTGCGACGCCCTCAGACCGACTCGCACCGGCTGAACCGAACGTGGCAATCACCCCCGATGTCTCTGGTCGCATGATGCGATTATTGTCACATACATCGCCCAAAGGCCGACCCGTTTCCCGATGCCGCTATGCGCCATTTTTGCGACACTGGGCGCTCTCGCGGTGGTGGAGCGAGCAGGCAACAACAGGCTGCTGCGAACCACCAGGTAGCATCGGCATCCTCCGCCCCGTGCCGGCTTCGCGCTGGCGGGGACCTGCAACTGGGAAGGCGCCGCTATGTCCGCGTCCCCCCTGCCAGGGTTCCTTGCCCACTTGGCGCCAGTGCTCGATAGCTTCGGCTACCTGGCCGTCGGTGGGCTCATCACGCTGGAGGACTTCGGCGTGCCGGTACCGGGGGAGACGATGCTGATCGCCGCTGCGGTCTATGCGGGCTCCGGTCGGCTGAACATCGTCGGTGTCGGTCTGATCGCCGTCCTCGCGGCGGTCGTCGGCGACAACATCGGCTACGCGATCGGTTTCTTTGGTGGCCGCGCGCTCGTGCTGCGGTACGGCAAGTACGTCCTGCTCACCGGCGAGCGGCTGGAGAAGGCGGAGGGTTTCTTCGCCCGCAATGGCGGCAAGGTGGTTGTGGTCGCACGGTTTATCGAAGGGCTTCGCCAGGCGAATGGGATTATCGCCGGGATCGCCGAGATGCCCTGGCCGCGATTCCTGGCCTTCAACATGATCGGCGCCGTGCTGTGGGTTGGCGTATGGGCATCGGTCGGCTATCTGGCCGGTGATCACATCGAGACCGTCTACAGCGAAATCACCCGCTACTCGCTTTATCTGCTGATCGCGCTGGCGGTCGTGGTGGTCGCGTTGATCGTGCGGGCGGCGCTTCGCCGTCGGCGCCGCGCGGTCCCAGACCGCAAGCCACGCTGACCGGCGGCGGCCGCCCCGCATCTCAGCTCTTCACCCCCGGACCGTCGCTCTGACGCCTGAAATGTCCGGGTCTCGACAACGGTCCGGGGTGAAGAGTTGGGGCTACCCGCCACAAGGGGTGGGGCGAGATGCCGGATTCACGGACGGGAACGCACCCTTGCCCAAAGGTGACGTTTGGCTGCCGTCTAGTCACAAACCTAGTCGGACTGGTACGTCACGGCGATACAGTCCAATCCCTACAGAACACGCACGCAACGTTACGCGGAGGAAGTCCACCCAGCCCCACACATTGAGCCATGGCCACTCGCAGGGGAGCCAGGGGAGTCAGGGACCAGTGGCAACCGACCGAAGCACCCTCAAACGCGGGCCGTACCCGAACGCCGAACAGCGCCCAACCGCCCCTAGCGGGCGCCGCATGCCGAGCGCGCCACGTGAGCGCAAGCCCGTGCTCGCCGTTCTCGCGCTGCTGTTGGTCGCCGGCGGGGCGGCGGCGAGCGGCTTGCTCGTTATCAAAACAGGTCATAAGGTGCCGGCGATCGAGATCTCGCAGGAAGTCGGGGCCGGTCAGCGGATTCCGCTAACCGCAATGCAAGAGGTCCAGGTCGCGGCCGACGGTGGGTTCTCCTATGTGGCGTGGAGTGAGCGGCACCAGGTAGCTCGCTACTACGCCGGCGCCATGATCCCAGCTGGGACGCTGCTGACAGCACGCATGGTCGTCCCAGCCAATCACGTCACCGCAGGTCGGCAAGTTCTCGGACTTACGCTCAAGCCCGGCCAGGTCCCAGTCGGCCTGAAGGTCGGCGACCACATCGACATCTACGACACCAACACCACAACCCAGAACTCCTGCCCGGGACTCCCAGGCGCCACCCTTACCCGCGATGCCATCGTCACCGGCCTTGCCCTCCCGAACAGTTCGAGCGGGAACAACAACGTCGCCGTGGACATCGCGCTCGATCCGCCTGACGCCGGCCAGGTGGCCTGCAATGCGGCGAACGGCTGGGCCGCGATCGGCGTCGTGCCGGTCGTCGGTGGTAACCAGAGCCAGCCGTCAGTTTCCCCATCGCGGCCTGGTGCGCAGCAGCCGGGCCGGGTCAAGGGAAGGAAGCACCGTACGGCCTCGCCGGCCGCGCCAGCCACACCGCTGCCAGCCACGTCGCTGCCAGCCACCCCGGCCGCGTCGGCCACTCCATCCGGCCCTGCCCAGCCAGGGACGGGGTGAGCCATGGGAGTCGTCGCCGTAGCGGCGGACAAGGGATCGCCCGGCGTCACCACCGCCGCCTTAGCCATTGCTGCGGTATGGCCACGTCCCGTGCTGCTCGCCGAGTGTGATGCCGCCGGGGGCGACCTGCTCTACCGGCTGCCAGCGGCGGACGGTGGGAGGCTCGACCCGCAGCGAGGGCTGCTGAGCCTGGCGGTCGCGGCCCGTCGCGGCATTCAGCCGCACCAGGTGTGGCGGCACACCCAGAAGCTGCACGGTGGCCTTGACATCCTGACCGGCCTGGTCAACGCGGAGCAGGCGGCTGGGCTTCAGCTGCTGTGGGGGGAGATTGGCAAGGTGCTTTCCGAGGTCCCCGAGGTCGACGTGATCGCTGATTGTGGGCGGCTCGGCCCTGACGGCCCCTTTTACGATCTGCTTGCGCACGCTTCTGCCTTGATTCTCGTCGCCCGCGTGACGCTCGAGGACGTCGTCCGCCTTCGCGACCGGGTGATAGCCGTCGCTCGAGGGCTCGCCAACAGGCGGCTCTCGGGTGTGCCGATCGGTGTGGTGGTCGTCGCTGACCATAAGCGCTTCAAGCGGAGCCTCGCCGAGGTCGGCCAGGCGCTGGCGCAGAGCGGCGCGCCCGCACGGATCCTTGGTGGCCTAGCCGACGAACCCAAGAGCGCGCGGATGCTACGCGGCCAGTGGGGCACCAGACTCGACCGCTCCCTGCTCATCAGGACGGCGCGCGAGCTCGCCGCGCGCCTTGCCCGAGAGCTTCCGGTGTACCCAGGACCGTCCCTTCAGGCCAGCGCGTTGAGTGGCGCCGAGGGGCCGACCTCGCCGCAGCCCGTGCATGGTGAGTCTGGGCGCATGCCCCCCGAGCCCGTTTTCGGCATGCCCGTGATAGCTGGGCCGGTCACACCGCTGCCCCACGCCACGGGGTCGAAGACCGAGCCGCAAGGATTCACCGCGCCAGAACCCGTGATGCCGCTGCAACTTGCCGCGGCACCTGTACCAGAAACGGCCGCGTCGATGTCCGCCTCTACACATTCGCACGCGCCCCCGGAGCCTGCGCCACCCGACCCCGCGGCGCGGGCTTCGGTACCGCTGGCCCCTGACCCGGTGCCGGAGAGAGTCCTGCAGCAGGTACCGGGTCCGGCGGCCGGCGATGGCCCGCCACAGCGGGCAGCCGAAGGGGCCGGCGAAACACGCACCGGCCAGGTGCCCGATGCCGAGGCCGGGGAGTGAGGCCCGATGGACCACAGTCTCGTCAAGCGACTCCGGCAGGAGGTGGGCGACAGGCTCGCGCGGCAGCGCCGGCTGGATGGGGAATCCGGCATGCCGCCGATGTCCGGCGAGGACGAACGGCAGTTCGCTCGGGCCTTGGTAGCCCAGGTGCTTGAGCAGCACGCGCGAACCGAGATCACATCCGGGCACCGCGCGCCGAGCGCGGAGGAGGAGGAAGAGCTCGCGAGCGCGGTGCACGCGGCCCTGTTCGGCGTGGGCAGGCTGCAGCCGCTGCTCGACAACTCCGACATCGAGAATGTGGATATCAATGGCTGCGACCGGGTCTTCGTCGGATATTCAGACGGCCGCGACGAGATGGGCGAGCCGGTAGCCGACAGCGACGAGGAGCTGGTTGAGCTGATCCAGGTCCTCGCGGCCTATTCCGGTTTGTCGAGCCGCCCGTTCGACTCCGCGAATCCCCAGCTCGACCTGCGGCTTCCTGATGGTTCACGGCTGTCAGCGGTGATGGACGTGACGGTCAGGCCGGCCCTGTCCATTCGCCGTGCGCGGCTGGGCAAGGTGTTCCTGAGCGATCTTGTGGGCAACGGCACACTCACCCCCGAACTCGGCTTGTTCCTGGCAGCGGCGGTAGGCGCACGCAAGAACATCATGATCGCCGGGGCAACCAACGCAGGGAAAACCACGCTGCTGCGGGCGCTGGCGAACCAGATACCGCCGCACGAGCGGTTGATAACGGTCGAACGGGCGCTTGAGCTCGGCCTCGAGCACTTCTCCGAACTGCACCCGAACGTCGTGGCGCTGGAAGAGCGGCTCGCCAACATGGAGGGCCAGGGCGCGATCTCGATGGCCGAACTCGTCCGCCGGTCGCTGCGGATGAACCCGAGCCGGGTCATCGTCGGCGAGGTCCTCGGCGACGAGATCGTCACCATGCTGAACGCGATGACGCAGGGCAACGACGGCTCGCTGTCCACCATTCATGCCAACGCCTCGGTCGAGGTGTTCAACCGGATCGCCACCTACGCGATCCAGGCCGCCGAACGGCTGCCGGTGGAGGCGACCCACATGCTGATCGCCGGCGCAATCGACTTTGTGATCTTCATCGAGAAGCGCAACGACTATGTGCGCGGCGGCCAGTTGCGCCGGTATGTCAGCAGCGTCCGAGAGGTGGCCGGCTGCGACGGCCGGGTGCTGTCCAGCGAGGTGTTCGTGCTCGGCCCCGACGGCACGGCCGTGCCCCGCGCCCCGATTTCCTGCCTGGACGAACTCGCGCAGCATGGCTACGACCCCGTGCCCGGGCAGGTGTGGTGATGAACGCGTCCGCCCTGGTGTCCACCACCGCCCTGCTGGCCGTCACCGCGGGAGCCCTGGCCGGTGCCGGGATCTTCCTTCTGGTGGTGGCGTTGCGTGGGCTACCGGCGCAGCCACCAAGCTTTGGGCCGCGCCGCTGGGAGCGCGGGCTGCGTGAGCTCATGGGTACGCGTGGCACCCTTGCACTTACCGCGGGAGTGCTGGTGCTCATCACTACCCGCTGGCTCGTCGCGGCAGCAGGAGCCGTGGCACTCGTAATCGCCTGGCGCGGTTTCGGCGGCGCGGCCGAGGAACGCAAGGCGATCGCGCGGCTCGAAGGCCTTGCGGTCTGGACAGAATCCCTGCGGGATACCATCGCAGGCGCGGTGGGCCTCGAGCAGGCGATACCCGTGTCGCTCCGGGCGGCGTCACCAACACTCACCGAACCGCTGTCGCGGCTGGTGGATCGCCTGCACACGCGGGTGCCCATGCCCGACGCGCTGCGCAGGTTCGCCGACGACCTGAACGATCCGAGCTCCGACCTAGTGATCGCTGCCCTCATCATCAATTCACGGCTGCGCGGGCCCGGCTTGCGTGACCTCCTTGGGGCGCTTTCCGTCTCGGTCCGCGAAGAGCTTGACATGCGCCGCAAGGTGGGTGCGCAACGCAGATCGATGCGGCGAAGCGCGCGCATCGTGGTTGGCGTTTCCGTGGGAATGGCGTTCGGCCTCGCCATTTTCGACCGCAGTTACATGCGGTACTACAGCGGAATCACGGGCCAGTCCGTCCTCGCCATCGTGGCGGCGTTCTACGCCGCCAGCTTCCTCTGGTTGCGCAGGCTGGCGCAGTTCGACACGCCCGAGCGGTTGCTGAGCGCAGCTGATCCAGCATCCGGCCTGGCTGGTAGCCATGCGGGAGCAAGGGGAGCCAGGCCATGATGCTTTCACTGATCACGGGGGCCCTCATGGGCATTGGCGGGTTCCTGCTGATCTGGGCGCTGATCCCGCAGCGAAAGAGCCTTGCCCAGCAGCTCGCAGCCTTCGACGCGGGGCGCGTCGGCGCGGCGGCGCGCCCCGCGTCGAATGTCACCCGTGACGCCGAGAGCCAATTCAGCAGGCGCCTCGGCGCCGCACTTGCCGCATTCTGCGTAGAGCAGGGCTGGCAGTTTCCTTCGCTGCGCGCGAACCTCGCCCTCGCTGGGAAGTCGTTCGAGAACTACCTCGCCACCAAGGTCCTGCTGGCCATCCTGGGCCTGTTGTTTGTTCCTATGCTGCTCGCCGGTTTACCGGCCGCGGGGCTTCACCTGCCGATCGCCCTGCCAGTATGCCTGGGCCTCATACTGGCCGCGGTTTTCTTTTTCCTGCCCGACCTTGAGCTCAAGCAGAAAGCCGAAGAACGGCGGCGCGACTTCCGGCACACGGTCGGTGCATTTCTCGACCTTGTGTCGATGAATCTTTCCGGCGGCCGAGGTGTCCCCGAGGCACTGATGACGGCGAGCGAAATCGGGCACGGCTGGGCCATGTGGCGGATCAGGGATGCCCTGGCCAACGCCCGTATTACCGGAAAAACTCCATGGCAGGCGCTCGGCGCCCTCGGCGACGAGATCAGGCTGGACGAACTGCGTGATCTGTCGGCGGCGCTTAGTCTCGTCGCCGACGACGGGGCCAAGGTCCGCGAGTCGCTGACCGCGCGGGCGGCGAGCCTGCGGCGGCGCGAGGTGGCCGACCTTGAAGGCTCGGCCGGTGAGAAGTCGCAGGTCATGCTCGTCGCGCAAATGCTAATGTGCGCCGGCTTCATGCTTTTCCTTGCTTACCCGGCGATACGGATCCTGCTCGGCTACTGAATGCAGCAAACCAATTCTCGCGCGCAAAGGAAGGAAGCAACAATGAACATGATGAACCCGGCGAAGACGCCTCTCGCCGACTATACGAGGGCGTTCATCGGCATGCACATGAGCCGGCTCCGCGAAGCGGGAGAGCGGAAGGACGCTGGGGCCTCAGCGATGGAGCTGGCAATAATTACCGCCGTCGTGGTGGCATTCGCGATCTTTGTGCTGCTCGCGGTTAAGACCGTGATAGATCAACGAAGCGGGCAGATAAAGAGCAATAACACCAACGTGGCACCCTAGGCCGAGAGGGCCGGAGGGTGGTTCATTCTGGCCGCCGCTCGTTACGGAACCGCGCATGGGATCGCGGTTCCGTAACTGGCACGAGCCGAATGCGCTGGGGCGCGTGGTGCCGTCGCGCCGCAGCGGATCGTGACCGTGGTTCGAGCGCGGTGGAACTCGCGATCCTTGCGCCGGTCCTGCTGCTGATCATCTGGCTGTCTGTGCAGTTCGCGTTCTGGTACCAGGGTCGGCAGGTCGCGCTCGCCGCCGCGCAGGCAGGTGACCGCGTTGCCCGCCAGGAAGCGGACACCGTCGGCAGCTGGCGGCGGGACGCGGAAGACCGTGCCATCAGGTATTACGGCGAGCTGGGCACAAAGGTGCTCGGCGGCGCCATCACGGCGACCGCCACGGGTTCACCACTCAACCAGGTCCGGGTGACCGTCACCGGCCGGGTTGTCTCGATCGTGCCCGGGCTCGACCTGCCCATTCGTGCGACGGTGGGCGGTCCCGTCGAGTGCTTCCGGCCCGACCTGAACGGCGGCCAGCGATGCGGCGGTTAAGAGCGTGCTTGAGAACCCCGCGAACCGCGCTGTGCCCCGGCACCGAGCTGGGTTCCATGACGGTCGAGTTCGTGATCCTCGCGCCGGTCATGTTGCTGCTCATGCTGTTCCTTGTGCTCTGCGGGCTGGTCATTGAGGCGCATGGCAAGGTCGATGGTGCCGCGCGGGACGCCGTTCGGGCCGCGTCGATCGCGCGCACCGCGCCCGAGGCGCAGGCCAATGCCCTTCAGGCAGCGCGCGGCGACCTTCGCCGTTCGTGCAGTGCCACGCCCGCCACACGGGTGACGGGCTTCGGCCCGGCCAGCACCCAGGTGGTCGTGCGCGTGACCTGCCAGGTGGACCTGCGATTCATCAGCTTCGGCTCCATCACCGTAACGGGATCCGCGGTGGCACCACTCGACACGTTCGTGGCAAGGAGCTGACATGGTCGCGCCAGCCGTCTCGCGCCGTCAGGCTTTAAGAGCCTCGGTGGCCCATCGAGGCCTGTATGGGGGCCTGGGTGGCCCATCGAGGCCCCACAGTGACGGTACAAGCTGCGGCGGCACCGAGCGTGGTTCCGTCACCTTGCTCGTGGTGTTCTTCACCCTCATCGCGCTCGCGCTCGCCAGCCTGCTGGTCGATGTCGGAGGCGCGCTGAATGCCAGGGAGCGGGCCGCCGACATTGCCGAACAGGCGGCGCGCGCCGGGGCGAACGACATCGACGTCGCCGCGCTGCGCGATGGCGAGGTCGCCATCGACACGGCCAGCGCCTGCAGCCGCGCGCTCGGCCTGGTCGCCGACTACAGCGCACGGAGTGGGTTCAACGCGAGCGCTAACTGCCCACCCCCCTCACCGCAGCAGATCACGGTTACGGTGTCGGTCACCACGAGACCGGTGATCGCCGCGGCGCTCGGCAGCTTTACCGTGCATGCGACCGCGACAGCGGAACCCGTGTGCGGAATTACCCGCGGCGGGCAGTGCTGATGGCGGGAAGCAAGGCGGGAAGCAAGCAGCGCGGTACCGCGCGGACCACGGTGCGGGCGCGGCGGCCGGTTCGGGTGCGTGCGCGGCGGTCGGCAGCCGACGCGTTCTTCGGGCTGATCGCGGTCGCGTTCCTCCTCGCCGTGCTCGGCGGCGTGCCCTTTGGGCTGGTAACCGTGCTCGGCCTGCCAGTTCCGCGCAATCTCCCGCCGATGTCTGATTTCACCCACCAACTCGACGTTGTCGCGGTCCTGCGAATCCTGTCGGTCGTCGCGTGGCTGGCCTGGCTGCAGCTCGCGGCCTGTGTGCTCGTGGAGATCGGTGCTGCGATCCGCGGCGTTGGGCTGCCCAGCCGGGTGCCGCTGTCCGGCCGCACGCAGGCATTCGCACACTGGCTGGTCAGCGCCGCGCTGCTGCTGTTCAGCGCGGGGACCGCGATCGCCCCCGTGCTGCTACCGCCCGGGCATACGCGCGCGCCCGCGCCGCAGAGCGCCGCCATAGCGTTCAGTCGGCCCGCCAGCGTGGTTCCGGCCGGAACCACGCCCGCTGGCGCGACGTCGCCCGAGCCGGTAACCGCCTACCTGACCAGCGCGGATCGCCCAAGCCCGCAAGTCCAGGCGCGGCCCGCGGACGGCCACGCCACAAGGAAGATTTACATCGTGCAGCCTCCTGAGGGCCGTCACCACGACAGCCTCTGGGAGATTGCGCAACGGCACCTTGGCGACGGCCGCAGGTACCGGGAGATCTTCGAGCTGAATTCCGGCCGGGTTCAGCCCGATGGCGCCACGCTGACCATCGCCAGCCTCATCCGGCCCGGCTGGATCCTTGACATGCCGCACGACGCCACTGGCCCCGGCATCAGGCTCGTCCACGAGCAAGAAACCAGGCCTCCCACCGCTCACCGCCGCGCCCACGCCGCGCAGCCCCGGCCCGGGGCGAGCGCTCGAGCCTCGTCCGCACCTAGCCAGGCTGGCACGCCGAGCGGAGCCGTTCGGACTCATCATGGAGGTCCCCCGCCCCAGCAGGACGAGCAGCACGGGGCCCCTGGGGCCTCTGCCCACCCGGCCGCGCCGCTGCTCCCGTACGAGCTTTCCGCTGCGGCGCTGCTCGCGGCCGGTGTGCTCGCGGCGCTCGGGCGGCGGCGTCGTGAGCAGCTGTGGCACCGTGCGTTCGGGCGGCGGATAGCGCTGCCCGAGGGCGAGGCCGCCGCCGCGGAGACGGCGTTGCGGCTTGGCGCTGACCAGGAGGCGGTGCAGGCGCTCGACACGGGCCTGCGCCACATGTCGCGCACGCTCGCCGGGCAGGGTCGGCGCCCACCCGCGGTGTTCGCGGCGTTCATCGGCAGACGCCAGCTCGACCTCTGGCTATGCCGCGCCGACGCTGACGCCCCACCGCCGTGGACGGCCGAGGAGGAGGGGATGGTGTGGCGGCTACCGCTGTCCTCGGTTCCCAGCCTTGCGCAGGATGAGGCCGGCGCGGCGCTCGCGCCCTACCCCGGCCTGGTGTCGATCGGCAGCAACGATGACGGCCGCGTGCTCATAGATCCGGGTGCTGCCGGTGGCGTCATCTCGCTGCGCGGCCCGGCTCCGCTCGTTCGGGGCGCGCTCGCCGCGCTCGCGGTCGAGCTGGCCACGAGCTCATGGTCGGACCGTATGCGGCTTACTCTGGTGGGGTTCGGCACCGAGCTGACGCTCCTGGCGCCGGAACGGGTGACCGTCGCGCGCACGCTCGATGAAGTCCTGCCCGCCATGGAAGCCCGCGCCGCCGAGATGGCGCAGGCGCTCGCGGCGTCAGCGGCCGGGCCCGGCGCCGTGGGCGATCCCGGTGAGCCCTACTGGGGCCCGTACTGGGTGCCGCCCGCGAGCCGCCGCGGGGAGCCAGGCAGTGACCGGGACAGCGGGTCGGCCCGAGGCGACCGGCACGGTCAACCGCCGGATGTCCCCGAACCGCACTACGTGCTCGCCGGTATCCAGCCCACCCCTGATCAGGCCGAACGGCTGCGCAGGCTGGCGCGAGCCAGGTATGGCGTCGCCGCCGGCTGCGTGGTCGCCGGCGAGATGCCCGGCGCGGCCTGGACGCTTGACATCACCGGCGACGGGCGGCTGCGTGCCGACGAGCTCGGCTTGGACCTCGCGGCGCAGCTCGTTCCCGACCAGCAGTACACGGCGATCGTCGAGTTGTTCCGCACCGCAACCCGGACGATAGGCCCCGCGCTGCCGCCCGCGGAGCTGTTCGCGGCGCCCATCACGCAACTCGCGGCCGATCATCGCAGCGCGGTGGAGATAAGGCTCCTCGGCCCGGTGACGGTGGACGCTCCCGGGCCGATCGAGTCCGCGCGGCGGGGGTCCGCCACCGAGCTGGTCGTGTATGTGGCGACGCATCCGGAGGGGGTTCATCCGGCCGTGCTCACCGCAGCGCTATGGCCGCGCGGCGCTCCCGGCGAGGTGGTGGAGGCCGCGATCGCCCGGGTGCGTGAATGGCTCGGCACCGACGACGTGGGCCGCCCGAACCTCGGCGCCGACGTCAGCGGCCGGTTGCGGCTCGGGTCACAGGTCCGGGTTGACTGGCAGGTGTTCAGGGCGCTTATCGCGCGCGCCATCAGGGCCCCGGATGACGCGGGGCGGGGCCAGTTGCTCGCGCAGGCTCTGGAGCTTGTCCGCGGACCGCTGCTCGAGGGACGGGAGCGCGCACGGTACACCTGGCTTGCCACCGATGGCTTCGAGGCCGACGTGGCGGCATGGGTCGCCGACACAGCGCACCAGCTCGCGGGGATGCGGCTCGCGGTCGGCGATGCCGAGGGAGCTATGGATGCTGCCCGGCGCGGCCTCGGGCTCGCGGGTGGTGACGAGATGCTCTGGCGCGACCTGCTTCGGGCGGCGCACGCGACCGGCTGGGAGCACGTGCTGCGTGACGTGGTCCGTGAACTGTCGGCCCGGGTGGCGATCGACCCGGTGCTGCCCAGAATGGCGCCGGAAACCGAGGCGCTCATCGATGAGTTGCTGCCCTCCTGGCGAACGTCGGCGGCCTGACCGCCGCCGGCCCGAGCTGCCAACCGGAATGAGGTAACCGCGGTGATGATCGGACATGGCCGAGGTATCGCCATGGCGGCGGCACTCGCCTGCGTGGCGGTGACGTGCCTGGCGGCGTGCGGGAGCGGTGCCGCGCCTGCGTTCCATCCGGCCGGGAGCGCATTGTCCTCCGGGCACGGTCAGTCGGCGGCGTCGGTTCTGCACCGCTTTCCCTTTCCCGCGGACGTCCATTTCCAGTTCGATTCGCCACTTCCGGTGGATCCGGCCCAGGCCGCAGTGGTTATCACGGACGAGAACTTTCAGCTCGCCTACTACTACGGGATTTATTCACAAGGCAAGGACCATCGTTACGCCGCCTACATCGGCGACCGGATGATCCTCGCATCGGTCCGGGTAACCCTGGCCCGCGAATCGGCGGCGCACGAGGGGTTCACCGGGACGATCCGTTTCTACGACACCAGCGTCCAGCCCACGGCGTGGCCGGGTGAGCAGGCCGTGACGAGCTGTGTCGACAGCTCACGGCTGCTCGACACCGATATCAGGACAGGTGAGATCCGTTCACGCTCCTCGTCCGGAGCCCGCCATTTTCTGCAAAGCGACATCCTGGCGAAGCGGGGCGGCATCTGGCGCGTCGTCGGCACCAGTGTCACCTATTACCCGCATGGCCAGGCGAAGGAGTGCAAGCCATGAGACACCCCGTTTTCGATATCCGTGCTTTAGCTGTGCGTGTTTCGGCCGTGCGTGCTGTCCGCGCTGTGCGCGCCGTCCGCGCTGTGCGCGCCGTCCGCGCTGTGCGTGCTTTGGCCGTGCGTGCGGGCGCCGCACTGGTCGGCGCGATCGTCTTAGCGGGTCTGGCCATCAGCCCCGCCGCCGCGAGCCCGCCGCCACCGGGATCGGGCGGGGCGGGCTGCGGCGGCCAGAGCTGCTGGGCATATGTGCAGAGCCTCGTCAGCTTCTCTGGCACCGGTTACACCGGCACCGTCAACTCCTCGGTCGCGATTCCGCCACCGTCGTGCTGGATGCAGCCGTGGATGAGCGCCGCCGATATGTACAACTACTTCGAGACTTTTATCGCCGCTGGCAACACGGGTGACGGCGCGGCGTGGGCGGGGTTCGCCGACCAGATCAAGCAACTGAACGCCTCGAATGCTGACGGCGTGTGGTGGGCGTCGAATTTCGACGGGTCGGCGGGCGGCTCGCAATGCGTGGGGAACCTGCCGATGATTCAATGGGTTGCCGCTGGGGCGGCGCCGCCACTGAGCTGGATCCCGCCCCGAACGCTCGCGTTGATGGCCCTGAGCAGAATGACCGTGCAGGCGCCGGTTCTAACCACCAATCCGGATGGTAACAGCTACGTGGATCTGCCGACGTTCGTGACCGCGGACGTCCCGGGGGGAACCGCGCTTTATGTCACGGCGTCGGTTCCGGGCGAGAGCGAGACGGTGTGGGCGAACGCTGTCACACTTTATCTGGCCAAGGTTGGCCCGGGCGCCCTTTTCCAGCCCTGCGGGCCATCGGGCTCAGGCTACAGCGCCGTTCAGATGTCGGCGACGGGCCCCGGAGAGGCTATCGACTGCGGCGTCACCTACAGCGCGCCGTCCACGGGCGGTTCGTTTTCCGTAACGGGAACGCTCCGATGGACCGCGACATGGAACGGGGCATATCTGGACACGCTTTCCGCGACCGGCGCGGAGGTGGCGGTCCCGGTCGCCGAAATCCAGAGCATCAACCGCGGCCGCTGAGGGACATGCTTCCATGATCACCAAGCTTGATCCCTTGGATCGGAGACTTTTCGGTACGTATTACCGAAAAGTCTCCGAGCTAGCGGATCATGGCGATGCTCGTTGGGTGCTGGAGCGCGGTCGCTGATGTCGCTGCCGTGGGCCTGCGCCCTTGCCGCGGCCGGGATGGCGCTCGGGCCACGGCAGCGCGCCAGTATCTTCCACCACGCGGTCACCTCCGGCGGACCCCGCAGGAGGCGCTGCCCGGCCTGTGCGCGCCAGCTGGTTCCCGGCCGGTGGCGATTCTGGCCGACGCTGCCCGTGACCGGGCGCTGCCCAGGGTGTGGCGACCGCGTCGGCCCGCCGACGCTGACCGTCGAGATCGCGACCGCGATCATGCTTGGCCTTCTTGGCGCGCGGATTGCGCCTGGATTGGTGCTCGCGGCGGCAGGCTGGCTCGCGATCTGCGCAGTGCCGCTGGCCTGCGTCGATGTAGCCGTCAAGCGCCTGCCCGACCGGCTCACCGTTCCTGCCTACCTCGGCACAACGGCCTGCCTGGCGGCCGCTGCCCTGACCGCTGGCCAGCCTGGCGAACTGATGCGCGCCGTGGCCGGCGGCGCCGCGCTCGCGGGCTTTTTTCTTGCCCTGTTCGTCATCAGCCCAGCAGGCATGGGCCTCGGCGACAGCAAGATGTCGGCGAGCCTGGGCACGGCGCTAGCCTGGTTCGGCTGGAATGCGCTGCTAACCGGGGCCTTTGCTGGGTTCCTGCTCGGCGGCATCGTGGCCGTTGCGCTGCTGGCCGCGCGGCGCGCGGCGCGCGGCCAGCACATGCCCTTCGGGCCATTTATGATCGCCAGTTCGTTTGCGGTGATGCTCGCGACCGCGGTGTAGGGTCTCACTTCCGTGACATATTTTCAGCCGCGGTGGCATGCGAATGGCATATATGCCACTTCGCTGAGAATTGCTGCTGTCTACTCTCGCCTGCCACAAGTCGCGCCTGGCGGTGGCGGCCATGTCCCCTGATGGTCATGATGTGACGGTGAGCGATGAGCTGCTTGCCGGGCAGGTGACCTACTACCGAAGGCGTGCCGCCGAGTACGACGCCACGGCCTACGCAGACATGGGAGTTGCGCGCGCCCGTATCAGCCGGGTGGCCGCCGCGATGCGGCCCACCGGGGAGGTGCTGGAGATCGCCTGTGGCACGGGCATGTGGACCGGGGCACTCGCGGCGGCGGCGTCCTCGGTCACGGCTGTGGACGCAGCGCCAGAGATGGTTCAGATCGCCCGGGCCCGGGTGAGCGCCCGCAATGTGAGGTTCGTGGTCGCCGACGTGTTCTCGTGGGCCCCGCCGGGACGGTTCGACATGGTCTTCTTCGCGTTCTGGCTGTCGCACGTGCCAGCCAGCCGGTTTGAACAGTTCTGGCGGCTGCTGCGGGGCCTGCTGACCGAGCGTGGCCGGGTGCTGTTCGTCGATGAGCACCCGGATGTGCGGGGCAAGGAGGCCTACGTCGCGGGGAGCGCGGAAGTCATCGAACGGCGGCTGAGCGACGGGTCTGATCACCGCTTGGTGAAGGTCTTTGTGGATCCGAGCCAGTTGAGGGACCGGCTGCACCATCTGGGCTGGTACACCGGCCTCAACCGTGATGGCAGCGACTGGGTCGTGGGTGAGGCATATCCGGTGCGCCGCGGTGTTCGCCCGCGAACCGCCGCTCCAGCAGCCAGTCAGCCCACCGATCCCGAACGGCCATCGTGACAGTCCTTCCATGGCTTGGCGCTCCTGTTGCCCGCGGCGGTGCAAAGTTGAGACGTCATGGTCGCCGCGGGGCGCCGGTGTGCCCGCTACGCTCGGCCGGATGGCCGGGTTCCTGCTCCTCGTGGCGTCGGCGGTGCTGCTCGCGGGCGGTGCCGAGCTGTTCGCCGAACACGCCGGGGGAGCGGGACGGCGGCTCGGGGTTACTGCCCTCGCGATCGGGCTCGTGCTAGCGGGAGCCGAACCTGAGGAGCTCATCACGGCGATCGTCGCCTCCGCGCGGCATCATCCTGGTATCGCGGCGGGGGACGCGATCGGCGCGAACATCACCATGCTGACCGTTGTGCTTGGCCTGGCCGCGCTTGCGCGGCCGCTGCGCTTCGCTGGCCGGGTTCGTCTGTATGCGCTCGCCGCGTCCGCCGCCGGGGTCGCTGCGGCGCTCGCCATGCTGGGCGGCGGTGTGGGGAGAGTGGGCGGCGGGGTGCTCACACTCCTCTATGTCGCGGGCGTGGCAGTCGTCTGGTGGCGAGAACGCCAGCCCCCGGCGTTCGGCGAGGCTGCCGAACTCGGGGAAGAAGGATCAGCGGACACACGATCCCATGCGTCCCGGCGCGGCTGGCTCGCCGTCTTGCTTGTGGTGGCGGGAATTGCCTCGATGGCTGTGGGGGGCCGTCTGGCGGTCGCCGGTGCCGAGCGGATCGTCGCCTCGCTCGACTTGGCCGAGACGGTGGTCGGGCTGAGTTTCGTGGCCCTGGCCACAACCACCGAACTGTTCGCGCTGGTGTGGGCGGCGGCGCGCCGCGGCGTGGACGAGCTCGCCCTGGCCGGGGTTCTCGGCTCCGCCACCTACAACGCCACGGCCACGCTTGGCGTCGCCGCCCTCGTGCGCCCGCTTCCCGTCACCGGGATTGGCGGCCAGGCGTGGCTGGCCGCGGCGCTGCCCGCGCTGCTCGTCGCCTGGACGCTGTTGTTCAAGCGGATTGGCCGTATCGGCGGCATGGTGCTCGTCGGCGCCTATGGCTGTTACCTCGCCTTCACGTTCACATAGGGACCGCTCAAAACCATACCCTGAATCGATTGTGCCCCATCACCCGACCGTGCGGCCGCGGTGCGAACATTGCGCTCATAACGGGTAATACCGGGTCACGCAAAAGGTACGGTCCGCGGTGAAAGGTTGGCTAAGACATTGTTGGTCTCAGCAAGCAACGCCGTGCGCCGAACTTTGTGTGACAAATGGCTAGGAAATGCCGGTAGGCCTTGATTGCATGAGGCATTATCGATATAACTGTGGAACTCGTGTCCTTCTCATATGGTCTTGAGAGGGGACGGCCGCCGGGCCAATTGGCTGGCCGGCGGGGACCCGACCGCCGTCCGCGCCAATGAGGCCAATGAGGCCGGGGAGGGGGAGTGTTGCAGGAACGTGGTGACTGCCCGGGACGCGCCTCGCCGGAAGACGCCACCCTGCTCGCGAGGGCCAGACGCGGCGACTCGGCTGCGTTTGCCTGGTTATACGAGCGGTACATCGGCGTCGCTTTGACGCACGCCAGGTCCTACAGTGCCGACGATCGAGCGGCGCGCGATCTAGTGACCGAGTGCTTCGTTCGGCTGCTTGGCGGGCTGCGGCGAGGCCGCGGGCCGGCCACGGCGCTGCCTTCGTACCTGGCGGCAACGATGCGCGTCGCCGCCTATGAGCGATGCCGCGGCCGCCCCTGCGAGGTGCGGGCCTGCGATCTCGTTCCGCTCGACACGTCGGGTCTTGGCCTTTCGCCGTGTCCGGATGGCGAACTGGTATGGCGTGCGTTTTGGAGCCTTCCGCCCCGCTGGCAGATCGTGCTCTGGCGAATTGATGTGGAGGGCGAACCCGCCGCCGCCATGGCCATGGACCTCGGCCTGTCGCCGCGCGCGACCGCCGCGCTGGTGCGCCGTGCGCGGGCCGGGCTGCGTGGCGCGTACCTGCGGGAACACTTACGCGCGGAGCACCTGGCCCCGTGGTGGCGAGCAGCGCGGCGGTGCATCGTGCGCGTTCGCGGAAGGCTCGGCCTGCCGCGAGTACGACCAGCGCAGGGCAACGCGGCATGGGCGGGCGCGGCCAGCCTCGGCGTCGCATGCGTGATCGCGGCGGGGTCGATGGCGGTTGTCACGATGGCTGCTGGGTCGGCGATGGGCGGCGCTCGCCAGTCGGCCACCGCACGGGTGCCCGCTTCGGTCAGTCCGGCCGTGACCCCCGCGAGCAACGGCGCTCGTCGGAGCGGCAGGCCGGCCCACACCGGCCAGGAATGGCAGCGCAGGGCGGCGAATCCGGGGGCGC
>Ga0137367_10001069_pt1 | contig 21035 bp, 16 predicted proteins | sample SagtaG_14_FD_104939 | JGI IMG/M metagenome (GOLD analysis project Ga0137367, IMG submission 104939) | Vadose zone soil microbial communities from Sagehorn Ranch, Mendocino, California, USA - Sage1_L_80_16 metaG | ecosystem: Environmental > Terrestrial > Soil > Vadose zone | place: USA... | reverse complement strand
GGATGGCATGGTGCAATTCTCCTGGGAGTGGCGCAAACATCTTAATCGATGATCAGTTTAAGCAAAATTGCGGAGATCTCAAATCGGCAAAAATACCAACGTTGGACTAGGGGAATTTCGTAGATCATCACGCTGGCCGACTTCTTGTGCCGGACTTCCATCGGGAAACTTCGTTGCTCCGGTGGCGGCGGATTTTCTCTTGCCGAGTAAATGTTCACACCCGGCTAGAACAGAATTTCCGTGCGGTGAACCTCCTGTCTTGTCATGCAGGCGTCATGCAACGGTTGTATACAGCCGTGATGCCCGCGTAAGTGATTGGAAAAGAAGAAAAAAGATTGGAGCGAGCGAAGGGATTCGAACCCTCGACATTCACCTTGGCAAGGTGACGCTCTACCAGGCTGAGCTACGCTCGCTTCCAGATCCAATGCCCGATGTCATGCCAGGCATGACCACTGTCCACTTTGCAGTTCTCGACCGTGTGCCGCGTCGGCTCGAAAACCACTTCACCTGACTTTCTGAACAGGGCGCTTCCGCAAAGATTGCGAAAACCTGTCCGCGTAATCATCGAACGGAGGCGATTATGCCGCCTTCGGCTCGCATGGCAAGTTGATTTGAAAAATGATTTGGATATCGTTCGATTGGAGTCGGCCCAAACTGATTTGCAACAGTCTCGATTGGGATTGGCGCACCCAAAGGCCGGGGAATCCTCAACGGCGAAATTGCATCGGCGACGATTCCGGCATTTCGTGGGCACAAGGCTGGTTGGTCGGGGCATCGGCTGGACGGTCGTTGACCATCACCAGCTTGTTCGCCGTCAAATAGGCCTCCACTTCCTCGCCACTCACATCGGCCAGCATGCGTCCGTTGACTTCCACGCAGGGACTGAGCATCTGGCCGCTTTTCTCGATCATCTCCTGGCGCTGGGCCGGGTCGTTGATAATGTCGCGGTCCTCGAAGGGCAGTTCGTATTTGTTCAGGACCGCGCGGACCCCCTGGCTCCATCCGCATTGCGGCTTCAAGTAAGCGATGATTTTCGGTTTGTTCATCATGCGGGCAATCTTGAGCAAGCCGGCCGTCACGTCAAGCTTTGGCGGCAGGCAGCTTGACGCGGCGGGAGGCAGGGGGCAGGGGGCAAGGGGGCAGGGGGCAGGAGGCGGGATGGGGGATGCGGGATGCGGGATGGGGAGCGGCTCAGCCTTGTCCGTTGCGTCAACGTGCGCGGAGCAGCGGATTTTCAGAATTTCCGGTTGCCGATTCGAGCGGGCAGAATGATAACTCCGCCATGCCGTTGAAGATTTTGATCGTGCCCGACAAGTTCAAGGGCACGCTCACCGCGCGAGAAGCCGCCGCAGCCATCGCGCGCGGATGGCGGACGGCGCGGCCCGGCGACGAATTGGAACTGCTGCCGATGAGTGACGGCGGCGACGGCTTTGGCGTAATCATCAGTGACCTGCTCGGGGCCGAGGCGCAAACCGTGCAAACGGTCGATGCGGCGCACCGGCCCTGCGAGGCGACCTGGTGGTGGCACCAATCGACCCGGGAGGCCATCGTGGAATCCGCGCGCGTCATCGGCCTGGCGCAATTGCCCGCCGGCAAATATCATCCCTTCGAACTGGACACTTTCGGATTGGGCGCTCTGCTGCGGGCGGCGGCAACCCCGGGAGCGAAACGTTGTCTCGTCGGCATCGGGGGGAGCGCAACCAACGACGCCGGTTTGGGCATGGCCCGGGCGCTGGGTTGGCAGTTCTTCACTCCGGACCACGTGGAGATCGTTCGCTGGACAGAGTTGGACCGGTTGTCGTCCGTTCGCCCCCCGGAAAGCCTCCGGCTCTTCGAGGACCTGGTTGTGGCGGTCGACGTGCAAAATCCGTTGCTTGGTCCAACCGGTTGCTCGCGCGTTTATGGGCCGCAAAAGGGGTTGACGGAATTCGACATCGCCGAGCGCTGTTTGGCGCGACTGGCGAAGGTGCTGGAAGAGCAACTGGATCTCTCGCACGCCAACACCCCGGGCGCCGGCGCGGCCGGTGGACTGGGTTTCGGCCTCCTCAGCTTCGCCGGGGCGCGGGTGGAATCGGGGCTGGATATTTTCGCCCGTCACGCCCGGTTGGCCGAGCGAGTGAAGGCGGCGCGGTTGGTGATCACGGGCGAAGGGGCGCTGGATGCGCAAACGTTAATGGGCAAGGGCGCGGGGGAGATCGCCCGCCTTTGCCGGAAATCAGGCGTCCCGTGCCTGGGTTTGGCGGGAATCGTGCCAGAACCGGAAAAGGCGCGGGAAATGTTCCTGGCGACCTACGCGTTGACTCCGGATTTGACCGACCGGCCAAGCGCCTTACGAGAACCGGCGCTGTGGCTTGAGCGCCTGGCGGCCAAGGTTGCCCAGCGCTGGCCGGATGAACCTGAACTTCTCCCTCGACCGCGATGAACCCCTTTGAGCAGAAGTTGGCGGAGGGCCAGTTGACGCTGCGGCGGGGCCGCTTGCAGACCTTGCAAATCAACGTCGGGCGCAAGTGCAACCAGGCCTGCCGCCATTGCCACGTCGATGCCGCGCCGTGGCGCACGGAAATGATCGACGCGCCCACCGCCCGCCGCATCGGCGAGTGGATCCAGAAGTTTGTTCCCCCGATCGTCGACCTGACCGGGGGCGCGCCCGAACTGAGCGAGCACTTCAGTTACCTGGTGCAAACCGCCCGCTCCGCCGGCGCCCACGTCATCGACCGGAATAATCTCACCATCCTCGAGGCAGCGGGATTCGAGTGGCTGGCGGATTTCCTGGCGGAGCACGACGTCGAGGTCGTCGCCTCCCTGCCCTGTTACCTGCCGGAGAACGTCACGAAGCAGCGCGGCGCGGGTGTTTACGAAAAGAGCATCCGCGCGCTGCGCCGATTGAACTGCGTTGGCTACGGTACAGAGCACCGGCTGAACCTGGTCTATAACCCGGTGGGACCGTTCTTGCCGCCGCGGCAAGCCGAACTCGAAGCCGAGTACAAAGAGGCGCTGCAACGCGATCACGGGATCATCTTCCATCAGCTCTACACCATCACCAATCAACCCATCGCCCGCTTCGCCCAGGACCTGCGCGCGCGCGGCCAATGGGATGATTACCTCACGTTGCTGGCGAACAGTTTTAATCCGGAGACGGTCGAGGGTTTGATGTGCCGGACCACGCTGAGTGTGGATTATCTGGGCAGGCTCTATGACTGCGACTTCAACCAGATGCTCGGCCTGGAACTGAATCCTGGCTCTTCGCTTTGCCTCTGGGATGTGACTCCGGACTTCCTGGAGGAGCGGCCGATTCAAACCGGGGTGCACTGCCTGGCCTGCACGGCCGGCAGCGGCAGCAGTTGCACCGGGGCCGTGCAGGGGTAGACGCCACGGTTACCGCACTGCGCGCCTCGGGACGATGAACCGGGGCGCGAGCCGTTCCGGCTCGCAGCGCTTAGCCCGCAGCCGAGGGCCCGAACCGTTCCACCGCGCCGGTCCTGGCCACGCGCTGCGCCCGGGGACCGGCCGCGCTCCGGGTGCGACGGTTCATGGAAAGCTCCTTGTTCCTTTCGGGCCTGCTCAGCGGCCATGAACCGTTTGGACCGGTAACTGGTAACTAGTAACTGGAAATCGAATACAGTGTCACGCTCGAGATGAGCTTCTGCCAATCGCCAGTTACCAGTGACAAGTTACCAGTGACAAGTCAGGTTCATGGGAAGGGAACACCTCAAAAAGTTGACGTGAGTTGGGGCCATGAACCGGGGCGCGAGCCGTCCCGGCTCGCAGCGCTTCGCCCACAGCCGAGGGCCCGGAGCGTCCCATCGCGCCGGTCCTGGCCACGCGCTGCGCCCGGGGACCGGGCGCGCTCCGGGTGCGACGGTTCATGGGAGGTGCGAGGGACAGGAGCCTCACCCTCCCCTGGGAGCGCTAAGGCAACTCCTGCGTCGTCTCGAGCAATCCGCCTTTGGCCGAATCCACCGAGACGGTGAATTGGCCGTGACCGCTGACGACGAACTGCACGCGAGCGGTGCCCATGCCGGCGATGTTTTTCAATTCCACCCGCTCCGGGCGGCGCTCGACGGCGTCCACGCGCTTGAAGTAGCGGTCCGTCACGCGGCCGGCGGAAAGGACTTTCACGGTCGGTCCCTTGAGCAAGACGAGGTCCGGGGAATTGATGTGATTGATCGCATCCTGCTCGGTATGGGTGGGGATGAGGCGCGAGTTTTCGATCTCCACCCAGATTTTGTAGAGGCCGTCATCGAGCTTCTCCAACTTCACATCGCTGAGGCTGAGACGGGGCATCTGATCGGCGTGATAGAGGGTGAAAGCCATGTTGCGATGGCACTCCTCCTCGAGCAGGAATGACGGCGGGGTGCGGCCCCACTCCTTTTTCGTTCCGCCGATCTCGATGGCCCCGTAGGTCGGGTGCTGGAACGGGTGCCATTTCACGACGCCGTCGTTGAGCAGGACATATCTGAGGAAGGCAGCGCTGTCCTCGTTGGAAGGGGCGGCGGCGCCACGATCGACGTTGCGCATGTTCCAGAGCTCGTTGGAAAAGGAGACGATGCCGAGCGCGCCGTAGGACCAGTCAAATTCGCCGCCCCAGACGGTGTAGAGGTCTTTCCAGACGATCATCGACCGATAGAACGGGAGCATCTTTTCGCCGCGCTGGGCAATGGCCTGGTGCAATCGCTCGTCGCCCGGCCGCATCACGCCTCCCTCGCGGCCCGGCGCGCGCAGAATCATGCCGCCGGCATTGTGGTAGGTTTGGAACGCCGCGATATTACGGCGCGCGGAGACGAACTCGGAAAGCGCGCGTGTCTCCGGCAGCGAAAAAGGATACTCCTGCGAACCGAACTGAATATAATTGGGCTGCCAGTCCCAGGCCCAGTTGCGATTCATGTCGTAACCGCCGACCGGATCTTCATTGACGAGGCCGTCGCCATCGTTGTCGATCCCCTCGTAACCCAACAAGGTGTATTCGCCCGGTTCATCCGGCGCGGCTTCGACCATGAGATACTCCGGAAATTGCGGATGCGGTTTCCAGCGGCCATGCGGGTCCTTGATCCGCATCATGGTGATGGAGCCGTCGCCATCGAGGTCGTCCACGTCATCCTCGTCCGCCACGCCGTCGTGGTCGTTGTCGAACGGCCGGATGCCGCTGCGCGAACTGTGGGCCGTTTGCGCCTGATGAAACCAATGGTCGCGCCCGTCGGGATTGATCGTCGGGATCAAATAAAAGACGCACCGGTCGAGCAGTTCGGTGACCTTGTCCAGACGACCGTATTGGTGGCAAAGATACCAGGCGGTATAGGCCACGGCTTCCCCGCCCTGCACCTCGTTGCCGTGAATGTTGCCGTCGATGTACATTCCTGGTTTCCGTTTGGCGTCGCCCGAACCGCTCGTGACCTCCAGGCACCAGAGATCCCGGCCTTCGACCGATTTACCGACGGAATAGAGCCTGGTCAGTTTGGGAAAGGCGGTGTGAAGTCGTGCCAGAATCGATCCCAGGCCGGCGGTGTCGTAAAAGCGGTTCCACTCCACGTTCACTTTGCGTTGCGCCGAACTGCCCAGCGCGGGGAAGGAATGGCCGGCGGGGTCATCGGCCTTCGGTCTTCGATCCGCGACCTCCGCGCCGCGGAGCGCGAGTGCCGCCAGGCCGAGGAACAGGATCAGGCAAAACCGCGGCGCGCCCATCAATTGGATCCCTCCTTGAGTTCGACCGCCGTTTGCAATCGACCGCCCAAAAGGGAAATGATTTCCAGGTCCAGCTTCTTCTCGCCTTTGGCGCGCACGACCCAGCGCACTTCCCTGGCCTCGCTGCCCTGGATGGCGTTGAGCATCGTGATGCGGGCGCCGGAGAGGATGTTCTTGTCCTCCACCTTCAAAATGACTCGGGTGGGGTTGACATCGCGGGTCAGGCTGCCCTGCGCGAGGGTCGTGGGCAGATAACCTGTGTTCTCCACGGCCACGGTCACGTCATAGACCGCTTCGCCCAGGTGCTTCGCCTCGGCCTTGCGCACGCCGATGCGCGGTAGCTTGCCGGCCAGCTCGGTCAGAAATTTCCCTTCCCGGGCGGCGATTTCGCCCAGCAGTTTCTCCGGTGGCAGGGATTTGGCAAAGGGCGCGAAGCCGCCAATCTCGACTTTTTTCCCTGGAAAATCCGGATGCTGAAACGACTTCCACGGCACGAACATTTCCCTGGCGTTCTCATCGATCCACTTGAGAAAGGCCCGGTCCTCTTCGTTGCGGTGGTCTGTTTCCTTGTTTTTATCGCTGGATTTCTCGTCGGCTTTCTCCGTTTTGCCCTTGTCGTCCCTTTTTCCCGGCTCATCCTTTCTTCCCGCTTCATCTTTCTTTCCCGGTTCATCTTTTGGCTGGGCGGCAGTTTCCTTGGACTTGGCTTTGGCCAACTCCAACTGGAGCGCCGGACTCCAGGCGCGGGCGGCCAGCGAGAGTCGGCCGCGATGGAAATACATCCAGTCCGAAAATGTCCCGGGCTCGCTGGAGCCGGTGAGTTCCTTCTTCAAGCCAAGGGCTTCGCGCCAGGCCTGGCCGAGTTCGCGATACCACGGCACGTCCTCCTCATGGAGCGCGGAGGGAGGACGCTTGGGGGCTTCGCCCTTCGGGGTCTGGACGAGGTTGTCCGCTGCGCCGAAGGTGAAGGCGACGGCGATGTTCGGATGTTCGACGACGAAGTCAGCCAACGCGCGCGTCTCGATTTCGCTGACCTGGTGGCGGCCCGACCAGGGGGCGAAGAACCGAAAGTTGAAAGGAAAATTCCGGTTGAAGTTGACTCCGCCGGGACCGTCCTCGTTCCAGGCCTTGTCGCCGTCATCATCACGGCCTTCGCTCAGGAAGCGCCAGGCGCCGCGCTCGCCCTTGCTGCGGTCGGCTTTCAACAGCAACCGCGGCTCCGCCGGGTCCAGGATGTATTCACCGTCCGGGTCCTCGATGCGCATCCAGGTGATCTGACCATCCCCATCGAGATCGTCCGGACCATCCTCGTCCACGAGGCCGTCGTGATCCTCGTCCACGGGTTGGTCATTGGTGGCGGTTTCAAGCTTCGGCTTGCCGAAGAAATGCCTTGCGCCATCGGGATTCAAGCGCGGCCAGAGATAAATCGTGGTGGTCTCGAGCAGCTTCCTGGTTTTCTCATCGGTTTCGTACGCTTTGGCCAGACTCTCGGCCCAGGCCACCGTGCTGGCGGTTCCGGCGAGGTCGTTCCCCTCGATCCCGGCGACCACCAGGACGGCCGGGCGCCGCTTGCGCTCCTCCTGGTTGCCGTCGCCCAATTCCAGCCGCCACACTTCACTCTTGCCGGGCGTCTCGCAGGCCCGCTCCAGCCGCGCAATTTTCTTGTGAGCCCTGGCCAATTCCTTGAGCTGTTTGGTCAAAGTCGGATTGTCCTGGTAGCTGAGCGTTGCGCCCGCGAGCGGCAGGCAGGCCAAACCTGCCGCCAGCAGCCAGCCGGAAATCACGGAACGCCCTTGCCTCGACCATCGGGGGGACATGAATCGGGGTGCCATGAACGGAGCGATTACGTATCACGGGCGGGTCGGCCTAGCCAACCAATTCTCTCACGGCCTTCGTCCTCAAAGCAAAGTCTTCCGAAGAAACTTCAATCCCCGGTACGCGATCTCCTCGCGCGTCGGTTCGATCTTGCGCCAAATGGAGGCGGCGCGGGCAATGACCTTGACGTCGCTGGTGAAGGACTCGATCACGACGTCGCCCTGGTAGTCGATGGCCTTGAGCGCGGCGGCGATCGACTTCCAATCGATGTGGTCGTGGCCCGGCGTCCCCCGGTCACAACCGCAGGCATGGAAATGGCCCAACCGCCGACCCGCTCGACGAATGGCCGCGGCCGGATCCTTTTCCTCGATGTTCATGTGGAAAGTGTCCAGGTGCAGCTTCAGGGCCGGGCTGTCGACGTCGTGGAGCATGCGCAACCCCTGCTCGCAGGTGTTGATGAAATCGGTCTCGAAACGATTCACCGGCTCCAACGCGATGGTGCGCCCGTGGTCCGCGGCGCAACGGCAGAGCTCTCTCAGGTTGCGTTCCACCGTTTTCCACTGCCGCCGATATTCGTTGGGCGGCACGGCGTCCGCCCGGCCCACGGTCGAGTAAACGACTCCCACCAGCGTCGGCACCTCGACCGCCACCATCCAGCCGATGAGGCGTTTCATGAACTCGACGCCAGCCCGCTGCTGCGCGGGCGTGCCCCGCAGATCCTTTTCCGGCCCGAGGCAGGGTGTGACCGAGCCGCAGACCAGGCCATGCCTGGCCAGCTGCGCCTTGAGAAAGGCCGGATCGGTGTGCCCCAGGTTCTCGATGGCGATCTCCACCGACTCGAAGCCCCACTGCTTGAACGTTGGAAACAGCCGCGTGCTCTGGTTGGTGAACGGGCAGGTGAAGAGAAACGTATTAATGCCAAATCGCATAACCGAAGTCTTGGGATCGGCCGCCCCTCGAGATCGGGCGCCATGCCCGACGCTTCGGGCCATCACGGCTTTGCCGCTCCGCCGGCCGCGCCGCGCGAATCGAGCCTTCCGCAGGCCCAGAGCAAACCGTTGGCGAGCAGATGCAGATACGCCGGCTGCGCGGCAGTCTTCATGTCGTGGCCCAAGGTCGTGCCAAAGACGCGGCCTTTGCCGTAGGTGCTGACCCAGCACACAATGTGATCCTTGCCGGAGTGCGGGCTGGTCACTTGCAGAAGGGCGATGGACTGTCCGCTCATCTGGACGGTCTGGTAAAGCTCGTCGCCCGTGGTTTTCCAGTCGTCTGGAAACCCCTGGAGGATGGGATGGCGCTGGTCGAGCTTGCGCGTGCCAAAGGCTTGAAAGGGGTCATGCACGCGGCTCACCATGCCGCAGCAATTGCGCCATTCGTCGGCGGTCTTGAACGAATGCAAGGCGCAATGAATCATCACCGTCGGTTTTCCCTGGCGCGTCGCGTTGAGCGCGTTCTCAATCGACGCCGGCTCCCCGTCGTCGATGCAAAAATCATACACGATCGCATCGTAGCCTTCGGCAAATTTCGGGTCGCGCAACGTTTCCAGTCCGAAGCGCAGGTCGAACGTCGCATGGACGCGCTGGCTCAAATTGCTGGTCAGGTGCGGGGCGAGCTTCTGGTAATCGTGATAGCCCCCGCCGGTGATGAAGAGCACTTTCAGCGGAGCGGCGCTTGGTAATGAATCCGCGGCGGCGGTCTCACGCAGGCCGGGCGAAAGAAGGACCACGAACACGAGAGGCAGCGCCGCCAGGAAACGGGAGCGCCGACAGCCTTGTCCGCGCGGACAAGGCTGTCGGCGCTCCCGGCCAGTATTCCAGGATGAATCGCGAGGTGGCATGGCCGGGGATAATGGGCCAGCCGCGCCGTCGGCCGCAAGAGAACTTTCCATGGCCTGGTGATTCGGATTGGGCGGTCTCCCGGGCCCAGCGATTTACGATGTACGATGTACGATTTACGAGCTTCCGATGGAGGGATCGCGGCTCTACGCGATTCGCGCACCCAGCGATCTGCGCTGCGCGGCGCTCGTACATCGTACATCGTAAATCGTAAATCGCTGGGCCCGGGAGACCGCCCGGTCCGAATCGCCAGGTTCATGGGAAGCCGCCACGGTTTATCGACTGCGCTTTGGGACCAGGGACCGTTCCGGCTGGTAACTGGGGATTGATTGACAGTCGCCTTGTGTTGGAGGAGCCTTTGCCCCGCACCCAAGACATTTATGCGCAAACGGATCGTTCTCATCTGGATGCTGGGCAGTCTGGCCTGGAGTAGCGCGGCGGCCGACTGGCCGTGCTGGCGGGGACCCGACGGGCTCGCGGTGAGTTCCGAGAAATCGCTCCCGACCCGATGGTCCAGAGCGAACAACCTCGCGTGGACCGCGGCCATTCCCGGCAAAGGGGCTTCCTCACCGATCGTATCAGGCGACCACGTTTATTTGACCACGCAGACCTCGGACACGAGCCTGCACGTCCTGGCGCTCGATCGCCGGCGCGGAGAGATCCTGTGGGACCGCGAGGTGGCGCAGGGCAACCTGCATGCCAACAAGCTGCACAACATGGCGACGCCCACCGCGGTGTCAGACGGCCAGTTTGTCTGCGCGCTGTTCGGCACTGGCGATCTGGCCTGTCTCGATCGCTCGGGAAAAGTGCTCTGGCACCGCAACCTGGTCAAGGAATACGGGGAGTACAAGACCAACCATGGCTACGGCACGTCGCCCATGCTCTGGGCGGACAAGCTTTTTATCGCCTGCCTGCACCAGGGCCCTTCCTATCTCCTGGCCGTGGAGGCCAGGACCGGAAAGAACGTCTGGAAAAAAGATCGAAACCTGGAACCAAAAGACGAAGCACAGGATTCATATTCAAGCCCCATCCTCCTGCGCACCGCCGGCCAAACCCAGGTGGTCCTCGCCGGCGCCGAGAGCCTCAACGCTTATGACCCGTCCACCGGGGAACAAATCTGGATCTGCGCAGGATTGAAAGTGCCCCATCCCTACGGCCGGACGATTTCCGGGCCGACGGCCGGTGACGGCGTGGTCGTCGGCGTCGCGTCCGGATTCCAAAATCGCGGCTACACGGTCGGACTGCGAACCGGCGGTCAGGGCGACGTCACCGGCACACATCGACTGTGGACTTCCTCCAAGTTTTCACCGGATTGTCCGACACCCGTGATCTATCAGGGCCGGCTGTATTCCATCCGGGATGACGGCATGGCCTCCTGTCTCGACCTCAAGACGGGCGAGCCGCATTGGCAGGATCGACTCTTCAGCGCGAACGTCAAAGTCTCGCCGGTGGCGGGCGACGGGAAGGTCTATTTCCTGAGCGGGCAAGGCAACTGCGCGGTGGTCAAGGCGGCCGCGAAGCTCGAGGTGCTGGCGACGAACGAGTTGAACGAGGCCACGCTCAGCACCCCGGCCATCAGTGGCGGTCATTTGTTCATCCGCACCGAAGAGCGGCTCTATTGCGTGGGAGAGAAATGATTCGGGCTCAAAAGTCGAACTGATCGATATTGTCTTTGTTGAACGTGAACGGCCGGCCGAGAAGGAGATTGTCGCCCTGAATCTCAATCGGGCCGAGCCGGCAGGCGGAATAGGTTGTAGCGCCCGGGTTGAGCCTGCCTTCGGCGAGAGCTTTTGCCGCGTGGACGGTCAGATAGCCAAGGTCGGTGGTCTTCCACAGAATCACGCTTTGGGTGACGCCTTCCTTGACATATTTGCGATTCTCGCTGGGGAGGCCGAGGCCGATGACTTTGACCTGGCCGGTTTTGCCGGCCTGTTTGACCGCTTCGGCGGCGCCGGGCACCGCGGGTGAGCAGATGGCCATGAGGAGTTTTAGTTCCGGGTAGGCGCCGAGGAGCGTGGTGGCTTCGGCCTGCGCCTTGTCCTTGAGATCGTCGCAGGGACGCAGCGCGACCATTTTCATGCGTGGAAAGCGGGCGGCGCGGCGCGCCTCGATGTATTTTTGCCAATCATTCATGTTTGCGGCGGTTAAGCTGGCCGTGATGATGGCGAATTGGCCTTCGTCCGCGCAGAGGCGCGCCGCCTCGTCCATCAGCGCAACGCCGATTCCTGCCGGAGTCGCCTGGTTGACAAACCAGGCGCGCGCATCCGGGGCGGCATCGGAATCGTAAGTGAGCACCTTGATGCCCTTCTCCCGCGCCTTGCGCAGCGCGGTCGAGATGCCCTCCCTGTTCTCGCACGCCGCGGCGATCACATCCACCCCCAGCGTGATCCAGTTCTCGATGATCTCGTTTTGTTTGCCCGGGTCGGGAGTCGTGGGGCCGTCGAAGATGAGTTCCACTCCCAGTTCCTTCGCGGCCATGTCGGCGCCCTGTTTGCAGGAAACGAAATAAGCGTTGCCCTTGCTTTTGGGCATGAGGGCGACGGTGATTCTCCGGTGGCTCCCCTGCCCGGTGCTGTCGGGCGTGTCGCTGGATTTGGCACAGCCCGAGACCAGGGCGATCGTGGCCAGCATCAACAAGGAAACGAGTCGTTTCATGGCGGAGTCGATTGCGTTGGCTCCAGTGTGGCGATGGGCGCGCCAGGCGGCGAGGTATTTCGGCCATTGGCCACCGGCGAGCGCCAGGAGGAGCAGCGCGCCGGTGAGCATGCCGGAGAGTTCACTGGCCGTATTCATCAAACCCGGGACGCGCGACAGGCCGTTGCTCAGCACCGCGATCGCCGCCACGCCCAATAACGCCCCGGGCACCGAGCCGGTGCCGCCAAAGATGCTCGTGCCACCGAGCACCACCGCCGTGATGGCGAACAGTTCGTAGCCCAGGCCCGCGTCTGCTTTGGCCGTGCCGAGACGGGCGGTATAAGTGAGCGATGCCAGGGCCGCGACGAAGCCGGCGAGCACGTAGGCCAGGGCCACGTGGCGCTCGACCGGGAGGCCCGCGTAGCGCGCGCCTTCCGGGGCGAAGCCGATGGCGCGAATCGAACGCCCGAAGGTCGTCTGATGCACGAGCAGCCAGACGCCGCCGGCCGCCGCGAGGAGAATCCACGCCTGCGCAGGCAAGCCCGCGATCCGGCCCGTGCCGAGGAAGAGGAAGGAGGCGGGGAAATTTGTAAACGCGTCGGTTCCCTGCGTGAGGGCCTCGGCAAAGCCGCGAAAGAGTGAGTAGGTGCCGAGGGTGACAATCAGCGACGGCAAACGCAGCCACACGATGAGCCAGGCGTTCAGGCCGCCGCAAAGCGCCCCGAGGCCGAGTGTGCCCAAGCCCGCGGCCCAGGGGGACAGGCCGGCATCACGCCAGAGTTTGCCGAACAGGACGGCGCACAGCCCGAGCATCGAGCCCACCGACAAGTCAATGCCGCCGGTGAGAATGATGGGGGTCATCACCAGAGCCAACAGGCCGATCTCGACGGAATGTCGGACGAGGTTAACGAGGTTGTCGGCCGTCCCAAAACGGCGGCCCGCCGCGCTGAAATAAAGCAGCTCCACTCCCAGCAAGAGGAGGAGGAACGCCTCATGGCGGAAGAGGAGAGATCTCCAACTGGAGATTTTCGAAGTCGTTGGCAGGGGTGTCACGTTTGTTTCGCGTCGCTCTCCATGAACCTGGCGATTCGGACCGGGCGGTCTCCCGGGCCCGGCGATTTACGATTTACGATGTACGATTTACGAGCTTGCGATGGAGTGATCGCGACTCTACGCGATTCGCACGCCCGGCGATCTGGGCTGCGCGGCGCTCGTAAATCGTGCATCTTAAATCGTACATGGCTGCGGGACCGGCGGCGGTCCGGTTCGCGGGTCCGATGCGTGGCGAAAGGCCATCGAATCAACCGGCCTTGCGCAAGTCATGGCGCAAGCACCAACGACGATTTGCGCCGATGACGAGCAGTGCCGACATCAGGATGAGGAGACCGTTTTCCAGGAGTTTGTGGCAAATGATGACCTCGCCGCCGCCGCAGCCGCAGTCAAATTGAATTGCACAAAAAGGGATCGCCTTCGCTTCGCGAATGGCCAGGGCGCGCTGGAGGACGATCCAGGTGAAGGGAATCAACATGGCGAGACAGAGCAAGGCCGAGCCACGAACGGCGATGCCGCACACCAGCAGCAGGCCGCAGAAGATTTCAAACCATGGCAGGGCGGCGGCGATCAGGTTCAAGGCAACGTGGTTCTCGACCATCTCGTATTGGCGCACAATTTTGAGAAAGTCGACCGGGTGCAGAGCCTTGCTCACCCCCATGTAGATCATGACGCCGCCCAGCACCCACCGGGCGATGGCCGCGGCCAGTTCGCGGCCCGACCGGCGGGGAGTTGGAGAGACCGGGTCGTTCATGGTTTCCCATTCTGGATGACCCCGCTTTTGCGCTCGCCAGCCTCGACCGGCCACCCTTTCGCAGCCCATTCCGTCATGCCGCCGGCGTAAACGAAGAGTCGTTCCTGCGGCACGCTGGCTTCCTTCAGAGCCAGCGCGGCGAACTCACTATCTTCGCAGTTGCCCCCGGTGCAATACACCACAACTTTCGAGGCAGTCAGGCAGGCCGGCAGGATTGCCGGAAGGTGCTTCTCCGGGTAGTAACGATCGAACTGGTAGGCCCCGGGAACATGCCCTTGCTGATAATGCCGGTCATCTCGCGCATCAACGAACACGAACAGTTCCTGCGCGTATTGTGGGTCGCCGAACAGTCGTTTGACTTCCTCGCCATCAATTAACTGCAGGCCTTGCGCGGCCAGGCGCGCCGCCAGTGCGTCCTGCCCCAAGCGGGCGGGAGAATTGGTCCCCGCGCTCGAGACGGCCTGATTCGAATTGGAGCCCGCGGCGGAAATTGCCATGGCCGCCGAACGCCCGGTCGATCCGGGAAAATAATCTCGAGCCAGGACCAGCCCGCGGGGAGAGAGGAAGTTGGCGGTCAGGGACAGCGCCAACCCCGCGGCGGCAAGGGTCAGCGCCTCGAGCAGAATAGATTTCCATCCCACCGGTAGCTCTCTCTCATTTCTGCGGAACCACGGGTGGAGCAGTCGAACGAGTGGGCAGAACCCGAGCCGTAGACGTCCCGCTCTGAGCGGCGGCGGCTGGAGCAGGAGGTTGGGGTTGGAAGATGGGCACGGTGATGAGCGGGAACTTCGGGTGATTGGATTTGACTTTCAGCTCGGCTTTCTGATCGGGCTTGATTTGGAACCCGACCGGGAAACTAACCGTCAGGCTGAACACGTGACCGGGCTGGATTTCCTGCATGCGGACCTCCGCCTTCACGCCGTCCACCGTGGCGTCGGACAGGACCAGGGCATTGGTCGCGGTGCTGCGGATCATGATCGAAGGGTTCATGGCGTTGGCCAAAGGTCCCATGGGCAAATTAATTTGCTGGGGGGTCACCATCACCGGTTGCTGCACCGTAACGTAGGCACTGAGGCTGAGCGTCGGCATCTTGGCCGAGGAAGTCTTCAAGGTAATCGGAGCATAGACGGTGGGAGTGGCGAACGGCGGCATGGCCGTGACGTGCAGGGCGAATTCTTTACCGGCCTGCACGGTCTTCAACTCCACCTTGAAGGAAGGGTTGGCGCACTGCACGTCGGAGAGGGTGATGGGTTCCTCGAGGTTACTGACAATGCGCAACACCTTGGTTTCATTGGTCGTAGAGTCGCTGGCCAGGTTAAAGGACGCCATGGTCGGCGTGATGTCGATGGGTTTCCAAACAGTGCCGGTGATTTGCAGGATGACGTTGGACCGCCCAGGGTCGGTACACGAGACGGTCGCCGACTTGGTGACCATCCCGCCGAAATTGGCCGAGTTGAACTGCAGCGGGATCAGGCCGGTCTTGCCTGGCTCGACTTTCTTGTCCCACGTCCCCGCCGTGGTACAGCCACAACCGGGCCGCACGTCGGTAATCTCCAGGGTGGAGGTGCCCGTGTTCGTGAAGATGAAGTCGTGCCGCACCAGTTCCCCGGAGCTGACCTTCCCGAAGTTGTAGACGTTCGTGTCGAACTCAATCCGCGGGCCGGAAGTGATGGCGGCAGCCGGCGTTGTCCCGGGCGGCGGGGAGGCCGCTTTGGTCTGGGCGAAGGCCGACGGAACACCGCCAAGAATGGCGGCCACACTCAAGATCGTCACAAGATTTGTCTTCATAAACTGGTTTAGACTGGCAAATATCGTTTTGGGATGCACGAAAATAACGAAGGAAATTTGATGGATAAATGGGCCCAGGAATTCACGAAATGAAGGGCTAATTCTTCCCTGACTGTTTAAGGTTCATCGAGGGGAACAGTCTGGTTCTTGGCTAATGGTGGACGAACCGATTGGCTCAAGGGGTTGTCACCGCGACCTTGGGCGTTCGTTTGGTCAAAAGGGCCCGGGACTGATCCAGCGCGTCCTTGGCACTAGAGTTGACGGCGAACAACTCATCAATCAGGGCGGTGCGCTGGCTGATCTGGTCGGCCGAAAGGTTCCCGGGAAGGCTGTAGAAATTTTGATTTCCATAGGACAGGTGGGTTGTCTTGAGGCCGCTGAGATTGGCTAAGTCTTTGCGCTGCTCGAATTCCGAATTGACAAAGCCGACCTGGTCTCCGGCCAGGATGGGGACGAGGGTTTGCCACGTATAAGACGAGATTGAATTGAGACGTGCCTGCTCCATCAGGGCCGTGCGGGCTTCGGGATATTGGAGGGCAAGCTGGGCCAGCATCTCCAGGGCCGGGGTGCGTGAGCCCGCCCCGCCCCGCGGGTCCTGAGCCATCTGCACCAAGGCCGGAATTCCCGCACCATCCGGGAGCTGGGCCAAAGCCATCGTTGCATAGTATTTCCATTTCCCGGTCGCCTGTTCCAAATCGGTGATCGCCTCGGCGCCGCCGTATTTCCGGAGGACCTCGAACAGCGGGGCGACATCGGCACCTTCCAGTTTGCCGCTGGCGGCCATGGCCAGGGCTTCGCGCGCCGCCTGGAGCGCTTCCAGGCGGTGTTGTTCCGGGTCCATTTTGTCGAGCGTTTGGGCCAGCAGGGCGATCTCGCGTGGATCCGCGCTGTTTTGCAGCGTCTCGCGCGCCGCCCCCAGGGCCTCTGGTCCTCCGATCTGCGCCAGGGCGTCAAACATCGCTCGACGCACCGAGTTGTAGCCCAGCGCGTCGCTGACGTTCGAACTAAAATCGACATCTTTGTTCTGCTTGAGAAATTCGGCGATGGCGGGCACGGCTTCGCGTCCCTGTTGCACGAGTTGCTGCAGGTTCTGCTTCCAGGCTGCCGCCTGCTCCGGGGTCATGGATCGACCCAATTGATCCAGTTGGGACAAACTGGCCACCAATTGCCGCGTCTGCGCACTCGGCTCCGGCGGGGGTGGAGCCGCTGGACTGCTGGGGGCTTGCTCGGGGGCACGGGGTGCTTTCGCGGCTACCGCCACCATGGTGGACTCCCTTTTGGGAGCGGGCAGCACCGCGGTCGAAGTGGTTAATTCTGCTTCACCCGGCGGAGGCTCGATGCTGACAGGCTTCGCCGCGTGCCGCTTCACATAGATGCCCACCCCGGCCAGGCCAACCACCGCCAGCAGGCCGATCACCGCCAGGCGAAACCCTGGACGGACGGACGTCTCCGGCTGGCCGGAGGACCCGCCGGAATTCTTCTGTCGGTCATTTGCGTTCATTTGTTCACCTGGAATGCTGGTTCGAGTGCGTAACCTAGCGCCGATCGGAAGGAATTTCCACCCAGTGGATTTGCTGGATCGCGGATCAGGGTCAGCCCGCGGATTGTTGGACAGGACTGACCGGCTGATCAGGATTCCCGATCGAACCGCACCGAGGCAATCCTACGGATCGGGCCTGAATTGTGAAGCTTAATTGGCGCTGGCTTGTTGTCCCTTGGTCAACAGCGAGGCGCGAGTGTTCTGCAAGGCTTGGGTCACGGCCGGACTTGAACTCACGGCCAAAAGTTGGTCGATGATTCCGACGCGCTCATTGATCTGTTCGGGGGACATGCCGCCCCAGGGCGGGATGCTGTAAAAATTCTGATTGCTGGCTTCCAGGTGATAATTTCTGACGCCAGAGCCAGTGGGGACTGGAGCATCCTCCACACCGCTATCACGGATGAAATAGCGCTCTCCTCCGAGGGCAGCGACCGCGGTGAGCCAGTTCCTTTCGGAAAACTTGCCGGAGCGGGCCAGTTCGACGAGCGCGGCGCTGGCATTGGGATACTGGATGGCCACCTGCGCCAAGGCCTCCAAGGCCACGCCACGAGCGGTGGTGCCAGGGGATTCCTGGGCCAGCCGGATGAGCGAGGGAACCCCTTCCCCGGTCGGCAGGTTGGCCAGGGCCAGCGCCGAATAGTAATTCCATTTCGGGGCGCTTTTTTCCAACGCCGCCACCGTGGCCGCGTCGCTATAGGTTTGCAACACTTGAAATAACGGACCCACGTCCCATCCGCGCAACTGGCCGCCGGCCGCTTGCGCCAGGGTTTCGCGGACGGCCGTGCCAATTTCTGTGCGGAACTGCCCCGGACCCTGCAGCTCGAGGTAACGGGCCAGACGCGCAATTTCCGACGGCATGGAAGTGATCTGCAAGGTCTGGAGCATGAGCGCTTGGGCCTCCGGGCCGCCGATCTGCTGCAACGCATCCAGCAACCCGGCCCGCACCGAAGGATACCCGAGTGAACTGCCCGGTCCCAGGTCCAAGTCCCGGTTCTGCTCGAGGAATTCGCGAATCGCCGGCACCGCGCTGCTCCCTTGCTGGACCAGCACTTGCAGACCTGCCTTCCATTGCTCGGATTGCTCGGGGGTCAATGGTCCCCGGCCTGGATCCAGGTCGGTGAGAGTGGCCACCAACTGGCGAGTGTAAGGCGACGGCTCCAAGCTCAGTCCCTCCACGGGCAACGCGACCGGCTGGTTGACCGGCTCAACCTCTGTCTCCGGACCGGATGCGTCGTCGGAGTCAGCGGGCGAGCCCGGTTGGACCACGGCGACGTCGGCCGATGGGGCGGCGGCCGCGCGCTCCGTCTGCGGGTCCTGGTTGGCCGGATCAACGAGCTTGGAAAGCGGGCCCGGCGGCGGACCCTGCCGCCATTTCCACAATTGGTAGCCCGCCACGCATCCGACTGCGACGAGGGCCAGCAGAAGCCCGTTCCTGACCGGGCTTCGCACCGTTTCCGCTTTCGCTTTCGGCCCCCGACCAGCGCGCGGGTTTTGCAATGGATCCTTCATGGAGTTTGCTCACTTTCTTGGTCGTATCCATCTTTCTTCTGGCGAACCGTTTCCTCCCGACCATCGAGGCGTCCCCGGTCGCCAGAGCCCTCTCCCCGATGAGCGGGGAGAGGGCGAGGAGACGCCTCGTCGAACTGCGGCGCCTTAGAACGTGTGCGGGCAGGGACTGGACTGCACGAAGTTCTGGCTCAGGTTGGCGTTGGCCACCGCGTCCTTCAACGCAGTGGCGTAGGCCCGATCCGGACTACTGCTCGGGATGAGTCCGTTCTTGCAGAGCAGTTGGTTCGCTTCGTTCATGATGTCATTGAGCGTCGCGAAGCCCAGGGCATTGGCGCTCTTGGTGGCCGGGGCGTAGACCAGGGCGTTGCCGTTCTGCTTACCGGCCTCGACGTTGAGTTCCGCGCAGGCCAACTGGACCGACAACTGGTAGGCCATGTTCACCGCAGTTTTCGACTGCAGCCAGTTCTTCAGGGATACATAGGTCTTCGGATCGAAGTCCGAGCCGTTATCATTGCGCAGGCACAGGCTACTGAGCAAGGCCAACTCCGGGGCTGCCCCGTTCGGAGCATCATTGAGCGCCGCTTCCCCATTCTTGTTCGACCAGAACCCTGGCGTACCTTCCGTCCCGCCCGAGCCCAGGCACACGTTGCCGAACTTGCGGGTCACCGTCGTGGACGACACGACGACGACAAACGATGCCGGTGTGGTGTGGATCCAATTCGACTGCAGCGCGGTCGCCTCGGCCACCGTGTAAGTGCCCGGCGGCACGTTGTTGAAGCAGTAGCTGCCGTCGCTGCCGGTGACGCCCGTGAGGGAGACGCCCGGACCAGTGAGGGTGACCTTCCAGCCGACAATGCCGACTTCGGTGCCGTTCTGTAGTCCATCTGTGTTGGAGTCATAGAACTTCACGACACAGACGGAGGCCCCGCACGGCTGGACCGTGATGACCTGGCATTGATGACTGCTGTTGCCGCACGCATCCGTCGCGGTCCAGCAATTGGTGACGTAGTAAGCCTCGGTCGCACCGTGCGTCGAGATGTTTTGACTGCAGGTCACCGCCGGATTGGGGTCGCAGTTGTCGGTCGCCGTGACGGCGCCGGCGTCGCAAGGACCGGGGGCTGGCCCGCCGCAGGGCACGACGCTATCGCCCGGCACGTTGTGCAGTACCGGTGTGGTGTGGTCTTCGAGGGTGATGGTCTGGCTGGCGGTCGCCGTGTTGCCGCACAAGTCGGTCGCCGTCCACGTGCGCTTGACGCTGTAGTTGTTGGGACAACTGCCGGGTGTGGTGACATCGTCGTGGGTCAACGTCGCCGTCCCGCAAGCATCGCTGGCCGTCGGCTCGCTGAAGACCAGCGGAGCCGAACATTCAATCGTCGCCGGGCCGCCCACGCCGCTGATCGTCGGCTTGGTCGTGTCCTGCACGGTGATCGTCTGGCTGGCGGTGGCCGTGTTGCCGCACAAGTCGGTCGCCGTCCAGGTGCGCTTGACGCTGTAGTTATTGGGACAGCTGCCGGGCGTGGTGACATCTTCGTGGGTCAACGTTGCCGTCCCGCAGAGGTCGCTGGCCGTTGGCTCGGTGAACACGGGGGTCGACGGACATTCAATCGTCGCCGGGCCGCTCACGCCGCTGATCGTCGGGTTGGTCGTGTCCTGCACGGTGATGGTCTGGCTGGCCGTGGCCGTGTTGCCGCACAAGTCGGTCGCCGTCCAGGTGCGCTTGACGCTGTAGTTATTGGGACAACTGCCGGGCGTGGTGACATCCTCGTGGGTCAACGTCGCCGTCCCGCAGAGGTCGCTGGCGGTCGGCTCGCTGAAGACCGGGCTCGACGGACATTCAATCGTCGCCGGGCCGCCCACGCCGCTGATTGTCGGCTTGGTCGTGTCCTGCACGGTGATGGTCTGGCTGGCCGTGGCCGTGTTGCCGCACAAGTCGGTCGCAGTCCAGGTGCGCTTGACGCTGTAGTTATTGGGACAACTGCCGGGCGTGGTGACATCTTCGTGGGTCAACGTCGCCGAACCGCAGAGGTCGCTGGCCGTTGGCTCGGTGAACACCGGGCTCGCCGGACATTCAATCGTCGCCGGGCCGCCCACGCCGCTGATCGTCGGCTTGGTCGTGTCCTGCACGGTGATCGTCTGGCTGGCCGTGGCCGTGTTGCCGCACAAGTCGGTCGCCGTCCAGGTGCGCTTGACGCTGTAGTTATTGGCACAGCTGCCGGGCGTGGTGACATCTTCGTGGGTCAACGTTGCCGTCCCGCAGAGGTCGCTGGCCGTTGGCTCGGTGAACACGGGGGCCGACGGACATTCAATCGTCGCCGGGCCGCCCACGCCGCTGATCGTCGGTTTGGTCGTGTCCTGCACGGTGATGGTCTGGCTGGCCGTGGCCGTGTTGCCGCACAAGTCGGTCGCAGTCCAGGTGCGCTTGACGCTGTAG
>Ga0137367_10001060_pt1 | contig 21115 bp, 20 predicted proteins | sample SagtaG_14_FD_104939 | JGI IMG/M metagenome (GOLD analysis project Ga0137367, IMG submission 104939) | Vadose zone soil microbial communities from Sagehorn Ranch, Mendocino, California, USA - Sage1_L_80_16 metaG | ecosystem: Environmental > Terrestrial > Soil > Vadose zone | place: USA... | reverse complement strand
TCGGGGTCCTCTGGCCGTGGGTAGAAGGCGGCGAAGAGCTGTAATGCTTCGCGCGCGGTGATCTGTGGAAACAGGCCGCCCTGCTGCAGCATCAGGCCGATGCGCGGCTTCAAGGCGCTGCCTTCTCGGATCGGGTCCAGGCCCAGCACCCGCACCATGCCCTGGTCGGGGCGCCGGTAGCCTTCGAGGATCTCGACGGTCGTGGTCTTACCCGCGCCATTGGGACCGAGCAGGGCGAAGACCTCGCCGGGCTGGACCGCGAAGCTCAGGCCATCGACCACGCAGCGGTCGCCGTAGCGTTTGACCAGGTTATGAACTTCGACGGCGACTGAATCAGTCACAATGAGGCTGTCCGTGTTCGACTCTATTGAAAGCTGGCTGCCCGCCGCCAACGCGGCGCTCATTGTGATCAGCGGTGTCTGCCTCAGCTTCGGCTACTTCTTCATCAAGACGCACCGAATCACCTGGCACCGACGCAGCATGATCACTGCATCCATCTTCGCTGCTGCGTTCGTGCTGGTCTACGTCACGCGGTGGGCGCTGCTGGGCAGCAAGGGCTATGACGGCGATGGCGTCTCGCGCGTGGTGTATTTCGCGGTGTTGATCTCCCACACAGCGATCGCCGTCGCGGTGGCTCCGTTAGCGTATGTCACTCTGCGGCGTGCGCTGGGCGGCCGGTTTCAGAAGCACCGCCAGATTGCGCGGGTCACGCTGCCGATGTGGATCTATACCGCCGTCACCGGCTGGCTGGTGTACGCGATGCTCTACCACGCTCTGTGACCGCTCTGTCAGGTCCTCGGCGCATGCGCCGCTCGCGTGAGTTCGAGCAGCTTTGGCGCGCCGCTACGCGGCGAGGGGCTCCGCCCCTCGCCCGAAGGGCGTTCCAAAGTAGCTAACGAGGAGGACTGAGCGCATCGAGCTCGCGGTCGATGCGTTCCTCCTCACGCTCCTCGTGGTTCATGTACGCCACGAGGAGCAGCATCAGGATCGCCGCGAAGAGAATGTCGCCGGGAATCCACATGATGAGCCCGGCCAGCTGCTGGTCGAAGGCGGGATCGATCCCGTAAACGGCGGCTGACGTGACGTACAGCGAGTACAGGGGCGCATGCGACAGGGTGATGCCCGCGCCGAGGAGCGTGTTGGGCATCCAGCCCAGGAACGTGTAGGCCATCCGCCCGGGGTAGCCCAGTGGACTGGGCAGCGGCGCTGCGCCGATGACCGGCCACCAGAACAGGATCGCCGTCAGGAAGAACGTCAGGTGCTCGAAGTAGTGCGCCCAGAGATTGTCGAGCGCCCACTGGTAGGCCAGCGGCTGGTGCCATGCCCACTGTGTGACGACGAAAATCACCCCCGCAACGAAAGGTTTGCCGAGCCAGTACATGCCTGAGCGAAAGGCGCCCGGCTGGCCCACGAGACCGCCGACGGCTGCGCGGTAGCGCGGTGGCAGCGCCCACATCAGCACTGGCATCGAGTTCGACAGCAGCAGCAGCGGCGCGGCGACCAGCGTCAGCAACAGGTGCTGCACCATGTGCACCGAGAACAACTGCTCGCCCACCGCGTGTAGCGGCGACAGCAGCGCCACCAGCAGCGCCGCGTAGCCGAGGATGAAGTACGTCGCGCGGGTCTGGTACGCACCATCCAGCCGATGGCGTCGTGCGAACCTGCGGTAGCCCACGCCGTAGGCCAGTCCGAGGCCGATGAGCGGCAGGACGAGAAAAGGGTCAGTCTGGAGCTCAAAGAGCGTAGAGGGTTGCGTACAGCGCCAGCCAGACGACGTCCACGAAGTGCCAGTACAGCACCGAGCCCTCGACGCCGAAGTGGCTCCGAGATGAGAAGTGACCCATGAAGGCCCGTATCAACACGCCGATGAGGACGGTCACCCCCGCGGTCACGTGCAAGCCGTGCAGGCCCGTGAGTGAGAAGAAGACCGTGCCGTAGATGCCTGAGGAGATGCTGAAGCCCTCATGGAAGATCAGCTGGGTGTACTCGTAGGCCTGCCCGGCCAGGAACCCAGCGCCGAGCAGGATCGTGACGATCAGCCAACCCTGGAAGGCATCGCGATCGTCGCGGCGGATCGCGGTCTGCGCGTTGTGGGCGGTGAAGCCGCTCGCAACGAGCACGACGGTGAGGATGACGGGGAGGGGAAACGCAGGTACACGCTCGAAGCCCGGCGGCAGGCCGGCCGGGTTGGGCCACTCGGGCGCGAGGATGCGGTTGTAGAAGTACTGGGCGAAGAACGCTCCGAACATGACCGCTTCGGAGACGATGAACAGGACGATGCCCAGGTACTCGTTGGACCAGCCGGCCTCGTCGACCTCGGGGTGGTGCGCGGGAGCGTACGCGGTCGAGCCGCCGCTCAGGGCGCCAGCGCGCGCGCTCATGAAGTGAGGATACCTTTCGTTTTCATCGGAGGACGGCCCTGAGGGCGGTGACGAAGTCGTCGGCAGTGGCGTCCTGGCCATCGAGGTACCCGCGCACCTGACCGCGTGGGTCGATCAGCACCACGCGCGTGCTGTGGGTCAACTCGGTACCGCCCGGCGCGGGTGCGCCCGCCGCTGGACGCGGCGGTTTGGTCGCCACCTTGAAGCCCGTGACCACGTCGTAGACCTGGTCCCAGTCGCCGGTCAAGAAGCGCCACGCGGCGGGGTCGGCCTTGAGCTGCTGCGCGTACTCGGCGAGCACCGTGGGCGTATCGTGCTCGGGATCGACGCTGAGCGACACCAGCACCGCCCTGGAGCCGAGAAGACCAGCATCGGCCAGCTTGCGCTGGGTCTGGGCGAAGGTGGCGCTGAGCAGTGGACAGGCGTCGGTGCAGTGCGTGTAGACGAAGTCGAGCAAGACTGCGCGGCCCTGCAAGGCGTCTGACGTGAACGTGGCGCCCGTCTGATCCAGCAGTGAGAACGAGGGCGCGCTGCCATACACATCCGGCGGCGGCGAGCTCTGCTGACAGGCCACCAGACCGCACAGCAGGAGGCCGAGACCGCAAGTGGCGAAGCGCGCGGACAAGGTCACTCGCGGTGCCCGTGCGCGGCGCTCTCTTCCAAGAGCCCGATGCGTATCCAGCCAATCGCGCCAATCAGCATCCACACCAGACCCACCACGGCGATGACCACGTTGGTAATCACGCCCAGCAGCACGATGCAGAATCCCACGCCGAGCACGAAGGGCGCGATGCTGGCGCTGGGCATGTGCAATCCGGCCAACGCCGCGTGGTCTTCTTCGACCAACGCCTGCTGCTCCTCGACGGGCACTAGCGCGCTGCTGACCTCACGTTCGAAGCCGATCGGCCGCGTCATCGCCAGGAGTGGTTCGGGCGCTATCCGCCGCAGCGCGCGACTTTCGCCCTCCGCGGCACCGGGCAGCGGCTCGGTCGGAAAGTCGGCTGGCAGGAGCCCAGCCCGCCGCAGGTCCTCCTCAGGCGCGTAAATCAGCTCGCCCGTCAGCATGCGTGTCGAGAAGACTTCGCGCTCACCCGTTTCGAGATTGACGACCGGCACACCAGCGGGGATCTCGGGGGAGTACCACTTGCCGTAAATCGGCACTTTGGCGGCCTTCAGCTTGGCGGTGTCGATCCCGTGCTGGGCGGCCCACGTGAGCGCCTTGGCGTCCAGAACCATCCTAGTAGCCTCCCACCACGCGATCGACCGCCATCGAGATGAACAGCAGGAACAGGTACAGCATCGAATACAGGTACAGGTGCCGCGCTGCCTGGCGTGTGCCGACCCGCCACAGGCGCACCGCGTAGCCGATGAAAATCGCGCCCAGGACGACGGCGGCGCCGAAATACGGCAAGCCCATCAGCCCGAACGGCGACAGCAGCAGCGTCAACGCCACGAGCTGGATCGAGTACAGGGCGATCTGGCGGCGTGTCTCCACCTCGCCGCGCACCACTGGCAACATCGGCACACTGGCGCGCTCGTAGTGCTGGCGAATCAGCAGCGACAAAGCCCAGAAGTGAGGCGGTGTCCAGAAGAAGATGATCGCGAACAGGTACCAGGCGGTCAGCGTGCCGATCTCGTTGGTGACCGCGGCCCAACCAACCATCGGGGGGATAGCGCCTGCCGCGCCGCCGATCACGATGTTGCTGGGCGTCGAGCGCTTCAGCCACAAGGTGTAAATGAACACGTATCCGAGCAGCCCCAGCAGCGACAGCACCGTTGCAATCAGATTCACGAAAAGCAGCAGCACTACTGTCGCGAGTATGGCCAGGCAGATGCCGAACCACAGCGCATCGCGCGGTGGGATCACCCCAGACGGGATCGGTCGCCAGGCGGTGCGGCCCATCAGCGTATCGATGTCGCGATCGACGTAGTGGTTGATCGCGCCGGCTCCGCCAGCCATCAGCGCCCCGCCAACCAGGGTCGCGATCAGCAGGTCCAGCCGCGGCATCCCGCGCGCGGCAATAACCATTGCGCACGCTGTTGTCGCCAGCAGCAGTGACATCACCTTGGGCTTGGTCAGCTGCACATAGGCAGTGAGGAGCCGCCGTGATGGCAGCGCCAGCTCGGGCCACGATCGATGGCTCACGATCGCCACACCCACCGCGGTCGACCACATCGCCAGCGATCCGATGGCGTGCAGCGCCTGCGGTATGCCTGGCGCAGCGATGGACGCTGCTACGATCCCGAAGGCGCCCTGCGACAGTGTGACGCCGGCGAGTCCGAACGACAGGCGGCGGAGCATCCGCGGCTGGGTGCGCCAGGCCTCGATTGCCAACCACAGCACCAGCGCCGTCGCCGCGTACGACAGGACGCGGTGGTAGGCCTCCCAGCTGCCGCCAGCGGCCTGCACCGCGAGACCCGACAGGCTGGCGGCGAAGGTCACCAGCACGGTGACCTCCACCACGCGCTGGAAGAACTGGTCAGCCGCCCTCGCGCCAGCGACGTTGCGCATCGGCCAGGCTGCCAGGGTTAGCCCGACCAGCAACGCGAGCACGACCAGCCCGAGCGCACCATCGAGCCAAGCCCGCAGGACGAAGACCTCGAGCGCGCTCAAGAGCATCGGCGCGGTCAATCGCAGCATGCACCCGAGCGGCACCAGCGTCGCCAGCAGGAGCAGCCCGGGCTCCTGCCGGTGCACCAGCCAGGCGATGGTCGCCGTGGCCACTGCCAGCAGGAATCCGAGTATGGACAGCGCCAGCAGCCACTCTTCCATCCACGCCGCCGGCAGCGACGCCCGCGCGACGCTCTGGAGCACGACGTCCGTGCCCGCGGTGACCCCAGACAGCGCCACCAGCCAGCGGAACGCGGCGGCAAGCCGTCGGTCACTTGCGAGGACGACTGGCCCGGAGGCGGCGGCGGCGACAATGGCCATGCTGTGTGAGCTGCCGATCAATCCGCCGGTGCCACGGCGTGGCCGCTCTCGAGCGCGGGTTGGGACTGCCGGCCATCACCGCTCAACGCTGCCTGACGCAGATCGCGCAGTGGGCGCTCCGAGCGAATGCGCGGCAGCGACGCGAAGTTGTACGCCGGCGGTGGCGAGGTGGTGAGCCACTCCAGGGTGTTGGCAAGCCATGGGTCGTTGCCCGCGACGACCCCGCGGCGCCAGGAGACGAGCGCGTTCCAGGCGAAGATGAGCATCGAGAAGCCGAGCAGGAACGCGCCGACCGTCTCGAACACGTTGACAGGGAGGAAGCCCGTCTCGATGGGATAGGTGGCGATCCGCCGCTGCATTCCCTGCACACCCAGGATGTGCATCGGGAAGAACGTCATGTTGAAACCGATGATCATCAGCCAGAAGTGCCACGCCGCCAAGCCCTCGTGGTAGAGCCGTCCGCTGACCTTCGGAAACCAGTAGTAGATCCCCGCGAAGAGCGCGAACACGCTGCCGCCGAAGAGCACGTAGTGGATGTGCGCGACCACGAAGTAGGTGTCGTGCAGCTCGTAATCGACGGGCACGACCGCCGAATACACCCCGCTCAGCCCACCGATGACAAACATCGTCAAGAAGCCCAGCGAGAACAGCAGCGGCGCCTTGAACTGCAAGTGCCCGCCCCACAGCGTGCCCGCCCAGTTGAAGATCTTGATGCCCGTCGGAATGGCGATGAGCATCGTCATCAGCATGAAGAAGCTCTGGCTGATGATGGGCAGCCCGACGGTGAACATGTGGTGCGCCCAGACCAGAAAGCCCAGGACGCCAATAGCGGCGGTCGAGTACGCGACCGCCTTGTAGCCGAAAATCGGCTTGCGGCTGAAGACCTGCAGGGTTTCGGAAATCAGCCCGAAGTAGGGCAGGATCATGATGTACACGGCCGGGTGTGAGTAGAACCAGAAGCCGTGCTGGTAGCCGACCACGTCGCCACCACCGTTCGGGTCGAAGAAATGCGTACCCAGGTGGCGGTCCGCCAGGACCATGAGCAGGGCGGCCGCCAACGCTGGCGTGGCAACCAGCTGGATGAACGAGGTGGTCAGGATGGCCCACACGAACAGCGGCACACGGTGCATAGTCATGCCGGGCGTGCGCATGTTCAGGATGGTCACCAGGAAGTTTATCGAGCCGAGAATCGACGAGGTGCCCAGGATGATCACCGCCACCAGCCACAAGCTCTGCCCGAACGGGGCTCTGACGCTCAGCGGTGGATAGGACGTCCAGCCAGCATCGGCGGCGCCGCCGGTGAAGAAGCCGCTCAGCATCATGATCGCGGCGGGCGGGATCATCCAGAACGACAGGGCATTGATCTTGGGGAACGCCATGTCGCGGGCGCCGATCATCAACGGCACGAGGTAGTTACCGAGGCCGCCGATGCCGAACGGGATGATGAACAGGAAGATCATCACCGAGGCATGGACAGTGAAGATCTGGTTGTACAGCTCGCCGTTGAACGGTGGCGCCTCGGGCAGGGCCAGCTGTAAGCGCACCAGCAGCGCCGCCAGGCCGCCGACCAGGAAGAAGATGAACGTGCTGAACATGTACATGATCCCGATCTTCTTGTGATCGGGCGTGGTCAGCCATTCGCCCAGGCCGCGGCGCATGCTCAGATGCGGGAGCGCGTGTGTGGTCGCTACGGCGGGTGGGGGCGCGAGGGTGGTCGCCATCGATGCTGCGCTAGCTCCTCACTTCAGAGTCTCGAGAAAGGCGACGACGGTGCTCGCCTCGGCGTCGGTGAGGCCCGTGTTCGGCATGATCGTGCCTGACTTGACCGCGGGCGGATTCAAGATCCAGCGCTTCAGGTCATCGGGTCCATTGTTGGGCACCGCGCCACCCGCGATGCGCGTGCGCGAGGCAACCCCGCCCAGGTTTGGCCCAACGGTGCCTGCCGCGCCGGGAACGCCGGGGATGACGTGGCAGGTACCGCAGCCCTTGGCGGCGATGATCGGCTGCGCCGCACCCGCGGGTCCACCGCCTGGCGCGGCGCCGGGCGGAGGTGCGCCGCTGCGCTGCTGATCGATCCACTGTTGGAAGTCGCTCTGCGGCACGGCCTCGACGCGGAACAGCATCTGGGCGTGCCCTGCCCCGCACAGCTCGGCGCACACACCGCGGAACGTCCCTTCGCGCTGGGCCGTGTAGCTGATGCGGTTGATGCGGCCCGGGTTCGCGTCGATCTTGCCGTACATCTCGGGCACCCAGAAGCTGTGGATAACGTCCTTCGAGGTGACTTCGAAGATCAGCGGCCGATCGACGGGGATGTGCAGGGTCTCGGTGCTGGTCACGCCCGTGTCGCCGTAGCCGAAGGTCCACTGGAACTGCTGCCCGGTCACCGAGATACGCAGGGTGTTGGGATCGTTGACCGGCAACTGGCTCAGCTCACCCATGCGGGTCACCGTGATGCCGAACAGGCCGATCAGGATCAGCGCGGGCACCGTCGCCCACATCACTTCCAGGCGAGTATTGCCGTGGATCTGGGGCGGCTCTCTCAGCGGAAGCGGCGCTCTTCTTCTGAAGCGCAGGCTGGAATAGATGAGCAGACCCTCGACCAGCACGAAGACGATGGTCGCGAGGACGAGGGTGAACCAGAACAGCTGGCTGACGATCTCGGCGTTGTTGGAGGCAGGGGCAACGACCCACGACTGCGCCGAAGTGGGCGCGGCTGTGCCGGCGAGCACGAGTATCGAAGCGGGTACGGCAATGGCCCGACGCATCAGGCGCTTACTGTTGATGATAGCGATCAGGCTCGCCCGCGCGAGTAGCCGTCGCGGCGCGGGTGTAGACTCGAGAAGGGCAACTGCCATGGAACGCGGCGCGCTCTTCGCCGTAGCGATCCCGCTCATCGCCTTCAAGATCTGGTTCGCCATCTTGTTGATGAGCTATGCGCCCAACAAGGACACGGCGACCTGGATCGCCGCCACGCACTGGCCACTGCTGATCGTCCTCGCTCTGTTGATCGGACCGGGCATCGCCGTGTTCAGACTCATGCGCGCCCGCGCGCGCCGCGACCGCCTGCGCCGCGCCGAGTGGATGATCGAGACGCCATCCGAAGGGCCAACCTCCGCGTTGGCCAGTCGGCCTCAGTGGTCAGTATGGGAAACCGTCTCGCGCCTCGAAGGCCGCGAGTGATCTGGTCGCGTCGCTAGCCACAGCGCCCCGAGTCCGATCACCACGACACCGACGACGGCGGCGACAACCGCCTGCGCAATTACGATCGGGCCAATCTCCACGTGGTCCTTGCCGAGCCGCAGCAGCCCGGTCCCGAACGACACGATGATGGCGACGATCACCAGGACCACGACCGGCGGCAGCAGGAACGGCAGCACCGTGTGATCGAACGGATCTTCGCCCTGCGCGATCTCGGCCGGATCGGTCTCGCCATTCGGTAAGCCAGCAAACGAGCCGACGATGCCACCGACGGCGCCACCGGCCAGGATGCCGCCCACGGTCAGCGCGATCGACCAGCCCCGGGTATCAATGCTCGGCAGCATGCCCGGCAACACCACTGCCAGGCCGACGCCCACCGCTATCCCGATAACGCCGCCCACGATGATGCCGGCCGCGCCGAAATCTTCCGAATGCGCGAGCGCCGGCCGCTCCAGCGGCTCGTCGTAGACCAGGTCTTGGCTCAGGTTTGGCTCGTCGGCGGAGGCGTCGTAGAGCTGCCCGAGCGTAAAGCCGTAGATCAGGTTCAGGATCAGGTTGCCCAGCGCTGGCAGCGGCCCAGCGCTGAAGGCGAACTCGAGCATGTTCACCGCAGCGAGCGGCAGCAGCGCAAACAGCGACACGAGCCACGGCAGAAGCGCGAAGCGCATCCCACGCGACCAGCCCGACCCGCTGCCGATCCACCAGCGCAGGCCCCGATTCGGCTCCACCAGTCGCGCATACACAACGGCCCACACCAGGCCGAGCACGATGTGCAGCACGATCGCCAGCGCGGGCGTGCCGCGGCTGAGCGACACCACGTCGTTGTGCGTGAGCTGCCACAACCAGCGGCGGACGATGTCTCCGTTGGCATCGGCGGCGCCGTTGGCCGCGACAAAGGCGACCATCAAAGCCGCCGTCGAGGTGCCGATGGCTACGAACCCGGCGATGATCGCGTCAGAGAGCCAGTGTCGGCGGACTAGCATGCGTTTCCCTTCACATCGCCCCCACCGGACGCCGGTTGGCGGCTTCCTCACGGCCGGCCCATAGGAAGAACACGACTGCCGTGGCGATAAGGAAGTACAGAGCGCTGCCGACCCACATGATCAGGCCACCAAGCTGTTGATCTTCCAGTGCGCTGAGCGCGACGACTCGTGGCGCCAGTACGTAGGTGGAGTAGTACGGACTGCTCGCGTGCGTGAGCAGCGCGCCGACCAGCGAAGCGGGCACGCTTTGCAGGAACAGATACAGAACCTGGCCGAGCGGCGGGTAGCGCGGGACTTCGGCGAGCGGGCTGAGGACGGGCAGCCACATCAGTGCGGCCGTTGCTATGAAAACCAGATGCTCGGATGCGTGCAGCGGCTCCTGAGCCAGCATGAGCTCGTACACGCCAGGCACGTGCGCTAGCGCGAACACGAGATTGAAGATGCCGAACGCCAGGAGTGGGTGCCGCAGTCGGGCGACGACTGGCAGCAGGCGCGTTGCGCGCAGCGCGGCGGCCAGGAGCCAGCCGGGTGTACCGCTGAGCAGCAGTGGCACGGCGACCAGCGTGAGCAGCAAGTGCTGGATCATGTGCGCCGTGAACAGATAGTGGTCGCCAAGGTCATCGAGTGGCGAGGCCAGCGCCAGGAGCAAGATCAACACCCCCTGGCTGAACGCCACCTGCCGCCACAGGCTTACCCGGCGTGAGCCGGCGAAGCGGTCGCGGTACGGGCCGACGCACAGGAGATACGCCGCCTGCAGCGCGACCACGCCCGCCAGAACAGTCATCCCTGATGAGTCGGGAACGGGTATTGGCGGAACAGGAACAGCAAAGCGGTGATGATTGACGCCGCCACTGCCAGACCGAAGCCGAAGACGCCGGTGAACAGGGCGTGGTCGAACTTCAGGTGCATGTAGAAGCCCACAACCATCACGAACTTGCAGGCCGACAGCACCAGCAGCAAGGGCACCAGCCACGGTCGGATGGGCTCGAAGGTATAGGCCCACACTTCGACCATGGTGAAGATGGCCAGGATGACGCCCACGATCGTGTAGGTCTTCGCACCAGGGTGCGCGTGCTCGAGCGCTTCGTGTTCGCCGCCGCCGTGCGCCAGGTGCTGCTCGCCGTGGGCCATCAGGTTCGCGGTGCTCCTTCCACCTAGTCGGGGATCAGGTACACGAGCGTGAAGATCAGGATCCACACGATGTCGACGAAGTGCCAGTACAACCCAGCGATCTCGACAAACAGCGAGTGCTCCTGATGCAAACGCCCCCGTAACGAGTGGGTGACCAGCGACAGCAGCCAGAACACGCCGATGGCCACGTGCGTGCCGTGGAACCCCGTCAGCGTGAAGAACGTCGAGCCAAAGAGGTTCCGCGAGAGCGTCAACCCGTCCTTGTAGAACGTCGTGAACTCGTAAAACTGGCCGCCCAAGAAGACGCAGCCCAGCAGCGCGGTGGTACTCAGCCAGATGCGCATCTTCCGCTCTTCGCCGCGCTGAATCGAGGCCAGCGCCAACACCATGGTCAAACTCGAAAGCAGCAAGACGAAGGCCGACACCGACGTATAAGGAACGTCGAAGATCTCCCGCGGCAGCGGTCCATCCAGGCTGCGGTTCTTGTAGACCATGTAGGTCGCGATCAACGTGCCGAAGAACATGCAGTCCGAGGCGAGGAACGCCCACATCAACAACTTGCGGTTGTCGATGCCGATACTTGGATGCGGGTGCTCCAGGACCAGGGGCGCTTCGACAGAGGGCGGCGAAACCGCGCCAGAGTCGAGAACAACCGGCGCGGCGTGAGCCATCAGGCCGCCTCGAACGACCAGCCGTAGATGCTGCCGAACAGCACGATAAGCCCGGTGATCGCGAAAATAGGGATCACGCCCGGTCCGACAGCGTCAGCCAGCAGCAGGCCCACGGCCATCAGCCCCAGGCCGGCAGCCGCCAACAGTGGGAAGTATGACGGCGACGGCATATGGATGATCGGCGGCGCCGCGGCCACTTCCGTGGCGACGACCTCGTGGGGTCGCTCGGTTGGATGCGCCGGTCCGCCCGCGAGCGGCGTGACCTCGATCGGGTCGAGGTGCATCCGCTCGGGATGCTTCATTGCCCACCAGGCATCACGCGAGTGGACCATCGGAATGCGCGCGAAGTTGTAGGCGGGTGGTGGCGAAGGGATCGACCACTCCAGCGTGGCGCCATCCCACGGATCGTCAGGCGCGGGCTCGCCACTACGCAGGCTGAGGAACAGGTTGACAACGAAGATCAGGACCGAGAAGCCGAGCCCCATGGCGCCGATAGTCGATACCTGGTTCAGGCCGGTCACACCCAGCTCAGGCCCGTACGTGTACACGCGGCGCGGCATGCCCAACAGACCCGTCCAGTGCATGGGCATGAAGGTGACGTTGAAGAAGATGAAGAACGTCCAGAAGTTCCACTGCCCGAGCGTCTCGTTGAGCATCCGCCCGCTCATCTTCGGGAACCAGTAGTAGATGCCCGCGAAGAGGGCCATCATGCTGCCGCCGATCAGCACGTAGTGGATGTGGGCAACGATGAAGTAGGTGTCCGTCTGGATCAGGTCCGCCGGTGGCGACGCGTGCATGATCCCCGTCACGCCGCCAATGATGAACATGGCGATGAAGCCGACGGCGAACAGCATGGGCGTCTTGAAGCTGACCGAGCCGCGCCACATGGTGCCGATCCAGTTGAAGATTTTTACGCCTGTTGGTACGGCGATCAGCATCGTCGTCGAGGCAAAAACGGCGTCGGCGAGGGGGCCCAGACCCACCGCGAACATGTGATGCGCCCACACTCCGAACGACAGCATCGCGATGGCAATGCCCGAGTAGACCATGACTGCGTAGCCAAACAGCGGCTTGCGCGAGAAGACGGGGATGACCTCCGAGATTACGCCCATGCCCGGCAGGATCAGGATGTACACCTCGGGGTGGCCGAAGACCCAGAACAGGTGCTGCCACAGCACCGGGTCACCCCCGTGCGCCACGCTGTAGAAGTTTGTATCGAAGAACCGATCGAACATCAGCAGGATCAAACCGACGGTGATCGACGGGAAGGCCAGCAGCAGCAGCACCATCGTGATCAGCGACATCCAGCAGAAGATGGGCATGCGCATGAAGCTCAAGCCTGGCGCGCGCATGTTGAGGATGGTGACGAAGAAGTTCAGCGCCGCCGCCAGTGACGCGACGCCGAGCACCTGCAGGCCGAGTATGTAGAAGTCGAGGCCGGGGCCGGGTGAGAACTGGCGCGAGGTCAGGTTGGCGTAGGCAAACCAGCCAGCGTCGGGAGCGCCACCCAGCAGGAAGCTGACGTTGAGCAGGATGCCACCCAGAATGAACGCCCAGTAGCTGAAGGCGTTCAGACGTGGGAAGGCCACGTCGCGGGCGCCAATCTGCAGCGGAATGATGAAGTTGAAGAACGCTGCGCTCAACGGCATGATCGCCAGGAAGATCATGGTCAGAGCGTGCATGGTGAACAGCGAGTTGAACGTCTCCGCGGTCACCAGCGTGTTGTTCGGCACCCACAGCTGCAGGCGAATCACCAGCGCCTCGATGCCGCCGATGACGAAGAACGTGCCTGCCGAGACGCCGTACAGAATGCCGATGCGCTTGTGGTCCACCGTGGTGAACCAGCTCCACAGACCGCGGTAGGCGGGCGCGACGATGGTCGGCGGTGCGACCACCATGCCGCCATGCTCGATCGGCGCGGTGACTACAGCCATGGCTCTTACCGCTTCATCCTGAGGCGAGCCTGCGAGCCGAAGGATCTACGGTAGATCCTTCGCTGCGCTCAGGATGAGGCACACGCAAAAAGACCATCACTCTCATCGTAGTGATTGTAGATAAGCGACCAGTACGTCGAGGTCGTGGTCGTTCAACCCGAGGTTGGGCATGATCGACCCGGGCTTCTCCTTCGGCGGATCCTTCAGCCAGCGGCGGAGGTTTTCGTCCGTTCGATCGAAGACGCTGCCGGCCAGCGTGCCGCGGCTTGCGAAGTGGGTCAGGTTCGGTCCGACGGCGCCCTGGGCGCCCGTACCCTGGATCGTGTGGCAGCCCGCGCAGCCCTTCTGCTGGAACACCTGCGCACCGTCGGTGGCTGGCCCGCTGGTGGGCTGCACCGCCGGCTGGCGCTGGGCCGCCAGCCACGACTCGAAGTCGCCTGGCTGCTCGATGATGGCCCGTGCGCGCATGTTACCGTGCGAATACCCGCACAACTCGAAGCATTGGCCAGGAAACTCACCCACCGAGTTCGGTGTCATCCACACGTAGTTGGCGCGGCTTGGGAATGCGTCGCGCTTACCGCCCAGCGCCGGGACCCAGAAGCTGTGGATGACGTCGGCGGACAGCATCTCCAAGTTGGCGGTGCGGCCGATCGGCAGGCGCAGCTCGTTGGCGGTGATCACATTGGCGTCGGGATACTGGAACTCCCACCAGAATTGATGGCCGATGACCTTGACCAGCATCGAGTTAGTGGGCGCCGGGGCCTGGCTGTTGAAGATGACCGGCAGGGTCACGACCAGGATGTACGCGACGATCAGTACTGGACCGGTCGTCCACAGGATCTCGATGATCGTGTTGCCATGGATCTGCGGCGGCAGGCGGTCGCCTGGTCGACGGCGGTACCTGATCGCGGCGTACACCAGGATGGCCTCGACCAGCACGCCGACGACGACGCCTGCGACGATGGTCAGGTTGAACAGCGACAGCCCTTCGTCGGCGTATTCAGAGCGCGGGTTGAACGCGGTCTGCGGAGTGACCTCGCACGCCGTCAGCAGTAGCGACAGGCCAATTGACAAGGCAACCGCTACGCGCGGGGTTAAAACAGTGCCTCTCAACAACTGACTTGAGCATAGGTACGTGTTCTCGGCAGCGTCAAGGCGAGCTCGAAACGCTCGCGGCGGAGATCCTTGCCTGCCGCGCCTGCGTGCTCGCCGGGCACCTCGAGCGGGCCAATCCGATTCCGCCCGCGATCCTCGCGCAATCGCCCATCGTGCTCATCGGCCAGGCGCCGGGCGCCATCACGGATGCGAGGGGCTACCACTTTGCTGGCCCGGCAGGGCGGTTCCTGGAGCAATGGCTCGAGCGCGCGGGCTTCCCGCCCGGGTACTTTCGCGAACACGTCCACCTGACCTCACTCACGCGCTGCTTTCCGGGCAAGTCGCCCTCGGGCCACGGCGATCGCGCACCGTCACCTGCCGAGATGGCGCTGTGTCGGCCGTTTCTCGATCGCGAATTGACGCTGCTGCGGCCGAAGCTGGTGCTGCTGGTTGGCAAGCTGGCGATCGACGTCTTCCTGGGCAAGCAGCCTCTGACGTCGACCGTGGGCCGGGTGTTCGAGCGGGATGGGCGAGTCTGTCTGCCGTTGCCGCACGCGTCAGGCGTCAGCCGCTGGCTCAACGACCCCGCCCATCGGGCGCTGCTGGATCAGGCGTTGGGCGAGTTGAGCAGCCTCCGGCTTCTACTGCAGCTCTAAGCGCGATTTAGTTGACACCACCACAGCAGGACGGGAACTCTTGCACGCGGCCATCGGGGCAAGCTGGGGGCAAATGCGATGGCACATTACCCCGCGAGAGCGGGAAGGGGGAAACGCTGATGCGGTTTCTTTCCAGACGGGCCCTTCTCATTGTGCCCGTGTTCGTGGTGGCGATCGTGGTTGCTGCAGTGCCGACAGCTGCCTTCGGCGACCACGATAAGAATGAGTTTCGCGCGCGGTTGGCCGGCGTCAATGAGGTGCCGTCGATCAACACGGTGGCTACCGGCACAGTGACGCTCAAGCTCAATAGCGACAGCATCCAGTTCGAGCTGCGCTATCAGAACCTGAGCGGCAATCCGCTGTTTGCCCACATCCACATCGGCCAGCGGCACACCAACGGTGGCGTGTCAGCGTTCTTCTGTGGCGGCGGCAGTAAACCAGCTTGCCCAGCCTCAACAAGCGGCACCGTCACTGGCACAATCGTGGCCGCCGATGTCATTGGCCCTACCGCGCAGGGGATCGCCGCGGGCGACCTGGCCGGACTCGAACGCATGATTCGCCTGGGCGCCACCTACTCGAACATGCACTCGCCGAACTTCCCGAGCGGTGAGATTCGCGGCCAGAACAGGGACAAGGAAACGGACAAGGACGACTAAGTCCGAGTCGCGAGCTCCTGGTCGCGATACTGCAGCTCGTAAAGTCGCGAGTACAGGCCATTCGCGACCAGCAGCTCGGCGTGCGTGCCCTCCTCGACCAGGCGGCCCTTGTGCAGCACCAGGATGCGGTCGACCTGCCGAATCGTCGACAGCCGATGGGCAATGATGATGCTGGTCCGACCCTCCATCAGCCGCTGCAACGCTTGCTGGATCAGCCACTCCGTCTCGGTGTCCACGTTCGACGTGGCCTCGTCCAGCACCAGCAGCATCGCCGGGTTGAACGCCACGGCGCGCGCAAAGGCGATCAACTGCTTCTGACCGACCGATAGTCCGGCCCCGCGCTCCTTCACGGTGGTCTGGTACCCGTCAGGCAAGGCCGAGATGAACGCATCGGCGTGGACGTACTGGGCCGCTTGCCGAACATCGGCGTCGGTGATGCGCGACTCGTTCAGCCGGATGTTGTGCGCGACGCTGCCCGTGAACAAGAACGGATCTTGCAGGACGACGCCCACCTGACGCCGCAGCGCGGATTGCGGCAGATCGCGCACGTCCGAGCCGTCGACCAGCACCTGCCCCTTCTGCACGTCGTAGAACCGCGACAGCAGCGAGATGATCGACGTCTTGCCCGCGCCGGTCGCGCCGACGATTGCCACCTTTTCGCCTTCCGCGATGCGGAACGACACGCCCTTGAGCACCCAGTTGTTGGGCTCATAGGCAAACCACACATCGCGGAACTCGATCTCACCCCGCACGCGACCCAGCTCGACGGGGTTGGGCGCGTCGCGCACCGTGGGCCGCTCGTCGAGGATGAAGAAGATCCGTTCCGACGAGGCCATCGCCTGCTGCATGATGTTGTACTTCTCGCTCAGATCGCGGATGGGCTGAAAGAACCGCTCCACGTACTGGATGAAGGCGACCACGCCGCCGACGGTGAGCACACCCTCCAGCACTTGCGAGCCGCCGTACCAGATGATCGCGCCGGTCGTCATCGCCGATGCCACGCCAACCAGTGGCCAGAACATCGCAAAGAACAGCACGCCCAGCAGGTGCGATCCCAGCAAGTCTTTGTTCGCGACGTCGAACTCGCGTGCCGCCGCTCGTTCGCGGTTGAAGAGCTGAATGACCGGGATGCCGCTGATGTTCTCGGCGATCATGGCGTTCACGCGGGCCAGCTTGATGCGTACCGCGCGGAACGACTCGCGCATGCCCTGGCGGATGAAGTGGGTCAGCACCAGCAGCGGCGGAATGACCAGAAACGTCACTAGCGCCAGCTGCCAGCTGAGCAGCAGCAACGCCACCGAGATGCCGACGATCGTCACGGCATCGCTGAGGATCGCCAGCCCGCCCGACGTCAGGAGCTCGTTCAGGGCATCGACGTCGTTGGTCAAGCGCGTCATCAGCCGGCCGACCGGGTTGCGATCGAAGAACGCCAGCGACAAGCGCTGGATGTGGCCAAACAGCGCCACCCGCAGGTCGTGCATGGCCTGCTGCCCGGCGCGGTTGAGCAGATAGTTCTGTCCGAAGCGCAGACCGAAGATGGCGAAAACGACCGCCAGATACTCGTACGCGTACACGTCAAGTCGCTCCAGGCGACCGTTGGCGATCGCGTCGTCGATTGCTTGCTTGACGATGAATGGCCCCGCGAGCTCGAGCAGCGTCAGCAGCACGAGCATCGACATGGCCACGATCACACCGCGCAGATACGGGCGGATGTAGCGCAGCAGTCGCCGTACGAGCCGACTGTCGTACGCCTTGCCGAAGACCTCCTCGTCCGGGTGTGGCGAAGGCGGCACTAGACGATCGCCTCCTCGTCCACGTCCAGCTCCTGCGCGATCAGCTGTCTTCGATACATCCGCGCAAACAGGCCTTGCCGCTGCAGGAGCTCGGCATGGCTGCCTTGCTCGGCGATCCGCCCTCGGTCGAGCACGACCACGCATTCCGCTGAGCGGGTGGTCGACACGCGGTGCGCGATCACGATGCTGGTGCGCCGCTCCATGAACTCGTGCAGCCCCTGGAGCACCGCCTCCTCGGTCCGCGTGTCCACGGACGATAGGGCATCGTCAAGGATCAGGATGGTGGGATCCTTGGCAACCGCGCGAGCGATCGCGGTGCGCTGCTTCTGGCCACCCGACAGCGTCACGCCGCGCTCGCCGATCAGCGTGTCCAGGCCAGCTGGCCACTGGTCGAGATCGTTTTCGAGCTGCGAGAGATGCACGGCCTTCTGCTCGCGCGAGGCCGTGGCTTCGGCCTCACTCAAACCAAAGCCGACGTTAACTCGCAGTGAGCCAGAGAAGAGGAAAGTCTCTTGCGGGACGAAGCCGATGCGTCGCCGCAGCTCGTCGAGCGGCAGATCGCGTACGTCGATGCCGTCGATCAGCACCTGCCCGCTGGTGACGTCCTGCAGGCGCGGGATCAGGCTAACCAGACTGGACTTGCCGCCGCCGAGTGGGCCGACGATCGCGTACGTGGAGCCAGCCGGGATGTGCAGGTTGACGTCGTGCAGAATTGGCTGCCCGTCGATCGTCAGCGAGACGTTGCGGAACTCGATCGCGCCCCGCGGCTCCCATGCAGCGGGTACGGCCGGGCTGTGGATGGTCGGTTGGGTCGCCAGGACTTCGTGCAGTCGGCGCAGCGAAGCGGTTCCCTGTTGCCACATGGTCGCCACCCAGCCCAGGGCCATCATTGGCCAGGCCAGCATCGCCACGTACGCGTTGAACTGCACGAATTCGCCGAGTGTCAGTCGTCCTTCGACGACCTCGCGCCCGCCGAGATACAGCATCAGCACGGTCAGCATGCCGACCACCAGGGTCATCGCCGGCCAGAGGAGCCCGGTGAGGCGGATCTGGCTGAGCTGGCGACGGACATACTCGCTGCTCGTGAGGCGGAACGTTTCCCCCTCGGCTGGCTCCTGAGCGTAGGCCTTGACCACGCGCTGGCCAGCGAAGGTCTCCTGGGCGTGGTCGGCCATCGCCGCGAACTGCTCCTGGACGCGGGTAAAGCGCAGCTCGATCCGCGCCCGGGTCACGGTGAAGATCGCCATGACCGCCGGCACGATGAGCACCGACCACAGCGCGAGGCCCGGGCTCAGCTGGAACATCAGCACCAGCGCGATGCACACCAGCAGCAGCGTGTTCAGGATGTGGTAGAGCGCCGGGCCGAATAGCTGGCGCACCGCGCCTAGATCGTTCGTGGCCCGCGCCACCAGGTCGCCCGTTCGGTAGCGGACGAAAAATGCCGGCTCGAGCGTCTCCAGGTGTTCGAAGTAGCCGTTGCGCAAGTCGTACTCGACCCGTCTCGACGCGGCGGTGATCACGTAGCGCGCGGTGAAGCGGCTGCCGGCCTCGAAGATCGCGACGCCCACGATCGCCAGCGCGTACCCGTGTAGCGGCCAGTTGAACCGACTCTGTCCGAGCGCGAACGAGTCGATCGCCAGCCTGATCAGCCACGGCGTGACCAGGCCGAGGCTGGTGCTGGCTACCGTGAAGGTCAGCCCAATCAGCCACTGCCTGCGGTAGGCATGGAAGTACTTGAGGACGAGGTCGCGCACCAGGCAACTATAAGATTGCGGCCGTGTGGCAGGGCCAGCGGGTGTCTGTAGTGTTCCCGGCCTACAACGAGCAGGACGGTATCGCCGCGGCCGTGGCCGACTTCGGCAGCATCGCAGCGGTCGACGAAGTTGTCGTGGTCAACAACAACTCGAGGGACGATACGGCCAGCCGCGCCGCCGCTTCCGGCGCGCGCGTGGTCGACGAGCCCCGCCAGGGCTACGGCTACGCGCTGCGCCGCGGCCTTGCTGAGGCGAACGGCGAATACATCGTCCTCGCCGAGCCTGACGCGACCTTCATGGGCAAAGACGTCCTCAAGTTGCTCACCTACGCCGACGATTTCGATCTGGTGCTCGGGACGAGAACAACCCGCGAGCTGATCTGGCGCGGGGCGAACATGGGCTGGCAGCTGCGCTGGGGCAACTGGATCGTCGCCAAGTTCCTGCAGGTGCTGTTCAGCGGTCCATCCTTGTCCGATTGCGGGTGCACTCTGCGATTGGTGCACAGGCAAACCGCGGCCCGCATGCTGCCGCGCTTCACGGTGGGTGGCTCGCACTTCCTGCCGGAGATGGTGTGCCTGGCACTGCTCGACGGTGCGCGGCTCGTCGAGGTCCCGGTCAACTACCGCCGCCGGGTGGGCGAGTCCAAGATCACCGGTTCGTTGAACACGGCCCTGCGGGTGGGGGCAAGAATGATGGCGGTGATCGTGCGCTACCGGCTGCTCGGTCGGTGAGTCCGCGCTGGCTCATCCTGCCCGCTGCGCTGCTGTACGTGGTGCTGGTAGCGCGTCAGCTCGACCGACCGCTGATCTACGACGACGCCAACTTCGCGCTTGCCGGACGCGCCGTAGCCGACACCGGCGTGCCGTTTGGCAATCAGGGCTGGATGAGCGAACGCGGCGACTTCTCGCACCAAGAGCAGTGGGCGCTGTGGCATCCGCCGCTCTATATCTACCTGCTGGGTCTGTTCGCCAAGGTCGGCGGCTGGACGCCAGTCGTGCTGCGCTTGCCCGGGCTGTTCAGCGGCCTGATCTCGGCAGCGCTGACGTACCTCCTCGCGCGCGACCTGACGCACGGCCCGCCCGCCGCACGCGAGGTCGCTGGAGCCGCGGCGGCCGTGCTGCTCCTGTTCTGCCCACTGACCGTGCAAAGCGCACTCATCCTGGATATCGACTTCACGCTGCTGTTGCCGCTCACCCTGCTGTTTCTGTGGTCGTATGTGCGCAAACGACCACTGTGGCAGCTCGCAGCACTGTTCGCGCTACTGCTGTGGAGCAAGATGACCAACCCTCTGCCTGTGCTCGCGGTCGTCGTGGTCTGGCGGCTGCTGCGCGGGGAGCCAAAAAGGGCAGCGGCGGAGTTGTTGGCCATCGGCGGCGGCGGGGCCGCGCTCTTCGGCCTGACCTGGGTTGCCATCGGCAGCGCGTTCCACTTCCCGCTGGATATGCCGTTCAGCGTGAACCAGGTGCAGTGGCAGGACTCGGCCGACGTTGTGCGGCGCGCCTACGCGAGTCCGGGTGCGTTCATCGAAGGCCTGCAGGCAACGGTGCTGTGGATTGGCCCTGGATTCATAGCGCTCGGCCTTGCTGGCGTGGCGATCCGCTGCGGCCAGCTCGCGCGCGCCTGGCGCTTTACGAGAGCCGACCTGCTGATCGGGCTGCTCATCCTGCTGGTTCTTGGTTACGTCAACAAAAATGCTGGCTGGTTTCCCAAGTACGAAGTGGCGATGGTGTCGCTACTGGCGTGCCTGGGTGCGCCGCTGCTCGCGCACGCGTGGTGTCGGCGACCGCGCTTGACGATGCTCACCGCCACCGTCCTCGCCGTCGGTGCCGCCATCGTCAGCAACCGACTCGTGCGCGATGACTGGGCGCTGCAGCGGACCTACGCGATCGACTGGTCCGCAGCCGCCTGGCTCCTCGGCGCATTGGCCGTGG
>Ga0137367_10001056_pt1 | contig 21145 bp, 24 predicted proteins | sample SagtaG_14_FD_104939 | JGI IMG/M metagenome (GOLD analysis project Ga0137367, IMG submission 104939) | Vadose zone soil microbial communities from Sagehorn Ranch, Mendocino, California, USA - Sage1_L_80_16 metaG | ecosystem: Environmental > Terrestrial > Soil > Vadose zone | place: USA... | reverse complement strand
TTACAAGATGATTTATCCGAGAAACATATTCATAAGGTGCATAAGCCAGCACACCTTCACGGTCCACAAATTTAAAAATCCCAACCACTTCCCAAACTTCTTCACGGCCATCAATTTTGAGATTCAATTTGTCGCCTGGTTTTAGATCTGGAAAATACTTGAGTGCGCCTTCGCTGACCGCTAGCTTACGCACATCCTCCGCCCGAATCCAGCGTCCCGCGACAAGGATCGGATCAATCAACTGACTATCGGCAGGCGGACCAAACATATTGATATTCTCAAGCACATGATTATTTTCATCCAGCAGTTCCCCGCTCATAAATTGCCAACCCTCCACATGTTCAACACCCTCTACCTTTATCAACGCTTGTTCGACTTCATGTAAGCGATAAGGTCTGTCAAAATTAAGCGATACATCGGCAACGAAATATTTCCCAATTTGCCCGATGTAATCGTGCAACGTAACGCGCACGTTGAACACCGCAATAAAAATCGCGCCACCCATGGTGAGGGTGAACAACGTCAAGGCCAGACGACTCTTTCGTCGGAATGTATTTCTCAACGAAATGACAAAAGGACGTGGGATATGGATTCCGCGCTTCGCAAGGATACGCGCCGCTTTGACTTGGACCCAATCGAACCAGGGAAGCCGCTCTTCTCCACCCTTTAATTGTTTCTGCTCCTCAGCCCCGCTCGCCACTTGATGATTAGCGATGAAGCGAGCGCCCTCAGCCAATCCTCCGCTGAGGGCGCGCAGAACGGTAACGCGCGATCCATTAATGACAGGCACAAGTCCAGCGATGATTGGGACCAGCAAGCCAACCATAATCTGCACCAGTAACGCCATTGGCACAATGCGATAACCCAAGAGGTTGAAATTCATCTCTCCTGCAATAAACAATGCCAGTCCGTAGGCGCCTTGTCCACCCAGTGGAATGGCAATCATCAACGCCAGAATACCGAATGCCATAATGAGGATGAGATACATCAAAAAGACTTGTCGCCTTTGCCCACCAACGAGTTTGATCACACCGATATAACGAAGATGCTGATTAAGCAACGCATTGAGGGTATTCGCAATCAATGAACTGGATAGGAACACGATCAAGATCCCCAATGCCATCAAGATTCCCAAAATCGCATTGACTGTATCCGCAAGCGGATGTTCATGAGTTTTCGAAAAACGCAATCGAATGACCGTACTCCCATTCTTCTCCAATTTGTCTTTCAATTTCGCGCCAAGGTCGCGGATGTGGAAAATATCATCGCCACCTTCTGAGACAATTACCAAGGCGCGGTTGAACAGCCGTGGCTGACCCAGATACTGTAGAGTATCCATGGTGATATAACCGGATGGTGACGCAAGAAAGTCTCCTGCCCCCGCTGCAGTATCCTGAACGATGCCAACAACAGGGAGGGTTTTGGTAGACCCATCGGGGAGTTGAAATTCAAGGAGCCCACCCGCACCAATATTTATGTGTTGAAGCACCTCCTGTTCCAGCAGAACTTCACGTTTCTTTGGCATTACTTGACCCTGAATAGGCGTCAGCAAGTCAATCGCGTTCTTTTCGAAATCTTCAAACGCGATGACGTCAAGCGTAGTCCATTTCTCGGTGCCAGGCACACGCACGCGCATATTGAACACGCGCCGACCCTCTGCCTCCTCAACACCGCGTTGGTTATGGATCATTGACAGCATGTCTTCATCGAAGTTCGTCATGCGCAACTCAACGTTGGCAGGCTTGTTCGCAGAATAAGACGCGCTCATATCATTGGATATGATCTGATAGGCGCCCGCAATCACCCCAATCGAAAACACGCCTACTGCAATTGAAAAAACAACCAGTAGTGTGCGTACTTTATTATCCAGCAGATCGTGAAGTACTTTTCGCCAACGAGGTTTCATAATCATTTCAAAAAGTGGTTGAGTAGGTCGAGTGCGCGAAGCGTCTCGACCTACTCAACCAGCGACTCTCTTCATGCGACTATCTGCAACAATTAATCCATCCGCGATAGTGAGATTGCGAGTGGTGCGCGAGGTCAGCGAAGGGTCATGTGTCACCATCAACACGGTCTTGCCGTGGCGTGATAGCTCTTCAAACAAATCAATGATGATATTTGCCGATTTCGAATCAAGATTCCCTGTGGGTTCATCGGCTATTAGCAAAGGTGGGTCGCAGGCTAGTGCACGCGCAATCGCCGCGAGTTGCTGTTGTCCTGTGGAGACCAACACCGGCAATTTATTTGCATATTTTTCCAATCCAACCAGTCTCAGCATTTCTATGGCACGTTCAGGGCGTTCGTCGAAATCATACATTTCTGCAAAATCCATTGATAGCATTACATTTTCAAGTAAAGTCAACATTGGCAGTAACTGGAAAAACTGAAAGACAATTCCCAAATTACGCCCGCGCCACCTCGAGCGCTGACTCTCTGTCACGCCGGTGTAAATATCCGAGCCGCCAATGACCACACGTCCATCAGTTGGGTGGTCAATGCCTGTGATCATGTTCAGTAACGTGGATTTTCCACTCCCTGATTTCCCGACAATCGAAACGAACTCGCCGCGGTTGATGGTCAGGTCAATTCCCTTGAGCGCGGTGAATTCACCTGCCGCATTCTTGAAGGTTTTGACAACGCCATACATGTCAATCATCGCTTCAGGCGTGGACATGACGTGGTGATCGGAATCAATTTTCGGCTTGCGCGAAGCGTGAAACGTGTTCATTTCTCCTGCATTACCTGAAGTTGGCTGTCTAATTGCGTCATAGATTCCAATTCTCCATCGACTATTCCCAGCGTACGGGTAAAGCGCGGCGCAAGAGTTTGATCGTGCGTGACCATCAGTATGGTCTTGCCCAGATCGCTGACCAGATGTTCGAAGACTTCAAAGATATGCTCGGCAGTGACCGAATCGAGACTGCCTGTCGGTTCATCAGCAACAAGAATCGGAGGATCATTTGCCAACGCACGCGCAATAGCGACGCGTTGTTGCTGTCCACCAGAGATATGCGCGGGAAGTTTGTCGGCGTGGTCTTCGATCTCAACGAGGTGCAACAATTCCAAGGCGCGTTCACGCGATTGTTTCGGCTTGAATCTGCCACAGAGATCCATAGGCAAAGTGATATTTTCAACCAGCGTAAGCATCGGTAAAAGTTGGAACGACTGGAATACTACGCCCAGGTTGTATCCACGCCACAACGCAATCTCATCTTCGCTCATTCCATGAATAGAAACAGGCAAACCATTTGTATTGACAATCACTTCACCAGAAGTGAGATGATCCACGCCCGTGATCATGTTTAGCAACGTTGATTTCCCTGCGCCCGATTTGCCAATAATGCCTACGAATTCACCCGCGCCTACCTGCATGTTAATCCCTTTCAACGCGTTAAACTCACCCGCTGCCGTAACATAGACTTTTACGACATCGCGCATTTCGATCAGAGGTTGAGTAGATACTTTGGACTGCATTCTTGGTTTTGCCATTTTATGCGGGGATTGCTCCGTCGCTCCGCTCCTCGCAATGACATGAGTGACAGACATACAAAAACGGTCGCCGGGGCAACCGTTTCAGTAACGTGCCGTATAAATTCATTGTACTCTCTTCACTCGCTTGTGATAAATTTCCTAATTTTGTACTTAGGTTAGGTTGGCTTCACCTTTATAAATAATCTTTCCTTCGCCACATGCGCAATGTCTTCTGCATTTGGAATTTTATTTTTTATTCGGATTCCCAACGATCTCGCCAACATCGGCATTTGATGAATGTATTCAAGCAAGTGTGTCTTCACATCTTTTTCATCCAACTCTGCGTGGGCGAATGCATTTACAGTTCTCCCCTTCAACAATAAAGAGACATTTGCACCGTTCCTTACATTCCTCCACCAGGTTCGGTCGCGGCCGGAGATCACCCATAGGGTATCGCCTTCATGATAAAAGCCTACAGGTGTTGAATATTTTCTGCCAGTTTTGCAACCAGTTACTGTAATGACCATCGTATTGCCCAGAAGAATGTGTAACGGCGTCCCAAGGAAAAACTTTACGAAATCATTTCCGGTCATTCCATGACTCCATACATTTGATCGGGAGTAAGGTGTTGTGGAAAACGCGGCCTGAGCATCGCCCGCGCTTCATAGCACAAGTGGCAGGCATCAGCGTATATAAAGAGAGAAGCCCGCGGAAGGTTATATTCGGTTACCAGCGCGGCAGGCCCACCCTCAAGCAGCGGCCCGCAAATCGGATGAGTATCGGGATCATATTCTTCACAAATTTGTTTCAATGGCTTTTCAAATAAGTTTCCAATTACAACGCCCTGACAAATATGAACATTCCCCAACGGATCAAGATGGACGCGGCCCGGTTCACGCAAATCTTCATGCGGACAGGAATCGAACCTTTCCCAAGAATGGCCCGTTGCTTTCTCGATAAGTTTCTCGGCAGCTCGGCCACGATACATCACCGCACCCTCATCTTCAATCTGACCGTGTGTTTGTGGCGCATCTGCATCCGGCTGCGCGATGCTGATCATGTCGGTTGGAATTTTCAATCGTCTTGCCGCGGCAAGCGCGTTGCTCGGAAGTTCCCCGAGGTTTTCATTACAATGGAACAAATCACTACTCACCGTGAAATCTGAAAGCCGTCCTACAAACGGACGCAACCATTCTTCCGCATCCACAATAGAATTTGCCCAATAGGCGTTCGAGACAATGCCAACCGAGAAACCCATGTAAGCTGCTCTATGAACAGCTTTCACCAATACTGCATAGTATAAGAACGGCTCGCCGCCTTCAAAGTAAATTGAAGTGACGCCTGCCTCTTTCGCCTGGGCAAGGATTTGCTCAATCTGCATAAGTGTCAGTGTTCCCGTTTGGCGTGGACTCCCCCATACAAAGCAATGTTCGCATTCAAAAGTACATTGATAAGTTAGAAGAATATGTAAGCCTTCGAGTTTCATGTCTGCCTCCTTTTTCTCCTCTTACTGTATACAAAACAGACAATGAAGTCATTTGTCAAAAATCACCTATTTGTCACACAACCCGCTCACGTAGCAATTCCTTTCCACCTATATCCAACCCAAACGACAGTTTCAGAGCGTCCTGGGCGCAGACCGTGATACACGTCTGGCAAAGACTGCATTCTGTGGATAGCACGCGTTGATTGTTGAGAATGTAATCACTGATACGGATGTCCATGGGGCACAATTTCTCACAGGCATCGCAGTCATTGCATTGACCAACACCTTTTCCAATCTTGATGAGGGAAAAACGAGATGTGATTTTGAGTGGCACAGTCACTGGACATACATATTTGCAGAAAGCACGGTTATCTTTAAGGCTGTATGCGAGAATGATTCCAACTGCGTAGTACAACAAGTTACCGACGATGAACCAGGTGACCGCGATTGTCCCTGAGGCACCTTCACGGAAACCTCTCACGTAAATGAGTAAGAGCACAATGCCCAAGCTGAGTCCGAAGTGGAGATAACGGAACCAGCCCAACCGTCGCGGGAGGCGTCCGCTGGGTCGCTTGAATGGAAGTAGGTCAAGGACCATCACGGTCCAACAAGCCCAGCCACACCACAAGCGTCCAAATAAAAGCGGACCAACAATCTTGGCAATCAGATAATGGATGACGCCCATCTGGATCACACCCGTCAGCAGACCAAAGATTGCGCCTTCGATTTGGACGTTCTCGCGAGTCATGAAAATCGCGACGCCCATCAAGAACAGTCCCACCAAAAATAAAGTAAAGCGACGCCCCATTGGTTTCTTCTGTTTTGGAAGAGTCTCGTATAAACCAAGCCCTATGCCAAGCGATGTTCCAATATAACCAAACATGATGATAGGCTGGATGTATCCTGAAGCGACGAATCCCCAAACGGCAATACTCCAAAATACAAGTATGACCACAATCGGCACGATCAGGTTTTTCAGTTGCAAATGATTGGTTTTTGTTGTCATTTTCATCCTGCCCTTTCAGGCGATTAAATTAGTCGACTTCGTAAGGCCGTGCCTTCAATTGGTTTTGAACGCCATAACTTTTGGCTTGCTGCTTCCAACCATATCCGCCTAGCATCCAATACAACCAGGGAGAGACAACTGGCTTTGCCATCAGTGCAACGGCTTCCTGCGGAATTGGTTTTCCAACCGCCAATGCTTGAGCGGCCAATTCAAGCGATTTTTTGAGAGGGATGGCGCGGCCGTCCAACTCATCCAACGATGTGCCATGCACCACCCCTTCACCTCCACCCAGGCTCAAGCCACGTGCCCACTCGAAGCCGGTCAACCGCGCGAAATTGTGACAGATCGCCAACGCAGTATTGTTGTGGGCTGATTCGGGGAATCCGCAGTTAACGATGACACTAAAGCGTTGTGTATGAGTAGAAGTGTTCGCGCGCCGGTGCTCAGCGATCTTTTCCAGAATAGCCATGACAGGCCCAGGGATGCTATCCACATAGAGAGGGAAAGCGAACGTGATTAGGTGAACAGAATCCACAGCTTCGAGGAGTTTGCGCATCTGAAACTCAGACTTCATCACACCGTAAAGGCGGATCGTCTCAGTTTGGATACCTTGTGAGCTGAGTTGCTCGAACAGATAACCACCCAACGCTTGAGATGTACTGGTCTTGCCGCGCGGACTCCCCACTAATAACAATGCGCGCCGTGCCTCGCTGGACCTTGAATCTGATCCCGTTTCGAGGGTAGGCAGCGCCACCTTGGCTAATCCTTTGCCCGACAAAACCGCATCCAGATTATCTTTCACCAACCTGTCGATATCCACTGCAGTTTGACTCTTGTAAAGTACTCCCGCATCGGCGGCGGGCACGTGCATATTTAAGGCATTGCGATAAACGAGGTGACGGAAAATATCTTCGCTGGTTATATCTTGATTAGGAAGCCAACCAAGGACAAGCAAACTAGGATAATGCTGGTAACGGGGCTGATGATGAATCTCGCCATCGATTCTGGTGAAGAATGGCGAAATATTCTGGATCATGTGATCCACCGTCCGCTTGAGCTGTGACGAATACCCACCAAACGTAATAGGCGTCAAATAAATTAATAAATCGCTATTGACCAGCAAGTGTGCAATCGCGCGGTTGTCATCATCGATCGCGCACGTGCCGGGTGAGCGCACCCAGCAGAAGAAATCACCCTGGCAATTGGCGATCTTCCGCTCTGAAAGCAGAATATATTCCACGTCTGCATCATGAGCACGTAGGTTATCGGTTAACGCCGCGCGGATGGAATCAGCAACAAGGTCTGCTTTGTTCGAGCCATCAAGAATGAGAGTTTTCATAGAATCATCTCCGAGGTGAGTTATATGAGTCCCAGCGTTTTCATAAACGCGTCGAGTTCAAACTGAACAAAACCTTCCACTTGATCTCCTAGGAAATTTGGCATGTAACCGTATAGCTCCAGCGAGGTCAAGCCATGAATCCAACTCCAGGAGACGAGTGCCAGTTGCTGCACGACCGCGGGATAAGTTAATCCCATCTGTTTCAGGAGTTGGTAGCGAGCCCGCAGTCCAGGCGTCAGGGCTTTGTATTCTGGCGAAAGGTGGATTTTTCCAGCTTGATATGCATCCGCGATCACACCTGTCAGGATAAGAAAGCTGCGCTGAGAAGCTGGACCTGCCTCCTCAGGCATACAATAGCCAGCGATCGGCGTGCCAAAGATCAACATATAGCGCTGTGGATACGAAATCGCCCATTGCCGGTAAGCCAGACTGATCGCTTTAAAACGCCCAGCGTGGTCGTCAGCTGGACAAGCATCACGCGCGGACTCGAGCGCATCCCCAAATGAGATGAAGGCTTCGATAATGAGCGCGGTCACAAGGGAATCACGATCCTCAAAGTAACGATAAAGCGCTGGGGCAGTCAGATCCATTTCGCGAGCAATCGCACGCAGAGAAAGTCCCGCGGCTCCTGTTTCTCCAATCTGTTTCCAGGCAGTGGCAATAATTTCTTCACGAGTAGCAAGACGTATTTTTTCACGGCGGTTAGAATTCATAAAACCTCGAATTTGTTTACACTGTTTACATTTTATAACAGTGTAAACTAAAATAGTAGAGTAAATTGTCATCTTGCGCGCCTGACACTTTTCCTCATTAATCAAGTGAAGCGCTTATAATCAAACAAAATCATTTTGGGAGTCACACATGTCAAATGTCTACGCCTCCAACCACCCACTCGTTGCACACAAATTATCCCGCCTGCGAGATAAAAAGACAGAGCCCAAGAAATTCCGTGAACTGGTACGCGAGATCGCTGCGCTGCTTGCCTACGAAGCAACCGCTGATTTAGCGATCACACCGCGCGAACTCGAAACGCCTCTCGCAAAAATGACTGGGGCTGAATTGCAGGAAAAAATTGGTCTCGTGCCAATTCTCCGCGCAGGATTGGGAATGGTCGAAGGTGTATGGGGGTTGATGCCCAGCGCGGAAGTGTGGCATATTGGTCTCTACCGTGATGAACATACACTCAAACCAGTGGAGTATTACAATAAGCTGCCGGTCGAACCTACTGTCTCTGTATGTTTGATTCTCGATCCTATGCTCGCGACAGGAGGCTCTGCCACCGCGACCGCGGACGTGCTCAAGCGTTGGGGCGTAAAGAAGATCAAGTTCGTTGGTCTGATCGGCGCGCCTGAAGGAATCAAATTGATGCAAGAAAAGCATCCCGATATTCCCATTTATCTCGCGGCAATTGACGATCACCTCAATGAACGTGCCTACATTGTGCCTGGGCTTGGTGACGCAGGAGACCGTCAGTTTGGAACCGGATAGTTCAGTAAACAGTGATCAGTAGTCAGTAAGTTAGTGAAAGGAGTGAAGATATGAATCGCACCCTCATTCCACCCTATGAACCAAAACAATCAGAATCTGTTCGTCCGCCCATGATTTACATCGAAAAACAATTGAAGTGGGAATATAAGCAGATCGTCCGCAATCTAAAAAAAGAAAATCCGCCTGATGAAGCAGAATTAAATGCACTTGGCGAGGCAGGTTGGGAAATGTCAGGTGTTGCCCAACAGCCACCGCTCGCCTACTTTTACTTCAAGCGCTTGGTTGAAAAGTAGAGGATGTTATGACTTACAACCTCAAACTAGCTGAACGGATTCGTTCACAACTGGATGGTATTCCTTTTGTTGAAAAGAAAATGTTCGGCGGTGTTGGATTTCTGTTGAATGGAAATATGGCGTGCGGAGTAAACAAGGACAATTTGATTGTACGCGTCGATCCTGAAAAACATAACTCGCTTCTCAAAAAACCACACGCAAAACCTTTCGATATGACAGGCAGACCAATGAAAGGCTGGTTGGTTGTCGAAGCTGATGGAGTCAAAACTGACAAGCAACTCAGCGCGTGGGTCAAAGAAGGTGTTGAGTTTGCTTCGACTCTGCCAGCAAAATGAAAGCCATGCTTTTGCGAGAGATTACATCTCTCAAACAAAATGAAAATCCCCTTTCCTTTAAGGAAGTGCCTGAACCTGAATTAGGCGAGGGCGAAGTTTTGCTGCGCGTGACGCGATGCGGAGTCTGCCACACGGAACTGGACGAAATCGAAGGGCGGACTCCCCCTCCGCAATTGCCGGTCATTTTAGGACATCAAGTGGTGGGAGTAATAGAGAAAGGTAGTAGCGACTTTAGTCGCTCTGAAACGACTGACCCCACAGGGGTGCTTCGCGAAGTCGTTACCACGGGTGATAGAGTCGGCGTGGCATGGATCGCGTCTGCGTGCGGGCATTGCCAGTATTGTTTATCAGGCCAGGAGAATCTCTGTCCCGAATTCAAAGCGACAGGGCGGGATTTCAACGGTGGCTATGCTGAGTACATGAAAGTCCGCGCGGATTTTGTGCATCTGATCCCTGACGCAATCTCTGATTCAGAAGCCGCGCCGTTGCTGTGCGCGGGAGCGGTTGGCTATCGGGCGTTGAAGTTATGCAATTTGCAGGATGGGAAAATTTTAGGACTGATGGGATTTGGCGGATCAAATCACATTGTATTGAAAACGGCAAAATATAAGTATCCCAATTCAAAGCTCTTTGTATTCAGCAGAAATCCTCAAGAACGCGAATTTGCCTTGTCGTTGGGAGCAGCTTGGGCTGGCGCGATTGATGAAGTCCCGCCTGAGGAGTTGGACGCGATCATTGACACGACGCCTGTTTGGCGTCCAATCAGTGAAGCACTGAAGCATCTCAATCCAGGCGGGCGACTTGTCATCAATGCCATTCGCAAAGAAGAAGTAGATAAGGATGTCCTGTTGAAATTGGATTATCCATCGCAGTTATGGATGGAGAAGGAAATCAAATCGGTTGCAAATGTGACACGTGCAGATGTGCGCGAGTTTTTGCAATTGGCAGCGGAGGCGGGTATCAAGCCTGATTATCAGGAATTTGAATTGGAAGATGCCAATCAGGCATTACTGGAAATGAAGCAGGGAAAAATTCGCGGCGCGAAGGTGTTGAGGGTGAAGAACTAAGCGATATACTATACTAATCGAGAAGAACGTTTTGCAGTCAAATTCTCCAAAATAGTCTAGCGTATGGAGGTTACCTATGAACAGTTCACAAAAAGCCGCTGGTATTGGGATTTTGCTTCAAGGAATATTCTTTGTCATTGTGATAGTGCTTATTTTCGCGGTTTTACCCAACTTTGGCTTTCAAGGACCAAATGACTTTGCAGATCCAGCCAAAGTCTTGCCCTTTGTTGCCAGCCAACCTCTGGTGGCGTTTTGGTTATTTCCCGGAGACATCCTGTTTGCGGTCTTTCTCCTCCTAAGCGTTGTTGGATTGCACGACCACTTGCAAAGCCAATCACCTGCCGTTATGCGGATGGCGACAGCCGCAGGCTTCGTGGCCACTACGCTGATTCTCGCTAATGGTACCATCGGCGCGAGCGTGCTCCAATTGGCTCGAATGTATTCACAAAATCAAGATGTTGCTCCAACCGCTTTTTTGACTCTCAGCTTGGTATCCTCGAATGGAGTAGGTTTGGTGAGTGGAGGTATCTTCGCCTACGGGTGGTGGGCAGCACTCGTCAGTTGGGTTGCTCTCCAAGCAGGAACCTTCCCTAAAGTCTTGAACTATATAGGGATATTGTTTGGGATAGCTGGTATTGGTGCCATTATGATACCGCCCTTAGGCTTTCTAGGGCCAGTAGTTGGAATAGTATGGTGTGTCTGGCTAGGAGCCATACTCTTGCGGCCATAAGAAATAGATAGTCGTCAATGTTTTCTTTTCAAGCAATTGGCGCAGCCCAACCCGGGCATTCAACGGACGCTCATCGTGCCGCAAAATTCGCGGCGCGAAAGTATTGTGAATATGACCATTCAAAAAGACACCGAACGAAACGAAACAAAATATTTACATAGGTTTGCGGACTTCTTAAAGAAACGCGTATTGGAAATTGGTTGCGGTGAAGGGCGATTGACGTGGCAATATGCAAAGGAGACGCGCTCCGCCATTGGGATTGACCTTGATAGAGATGCATTGCGCGTTGCTACCATTGACAGACCTTCTGATTTGGAAAGTCATGTTTATTTTTCTCGCGCAAAATCAGAACAACTTCCATTTTCAAAAGAGACGTTTGATATCGCGATCCTCGCGTGGTCACTTTGATGAATTGAGCATGAGGGCATGGTTCATGCCCTGAATGAAATTCGGCGCGTTCTCATATCAGATGGTATCTTGATTGACCTACGCCCCATGTTGGACCGCTGGCCCATCGAAGTAGCCTCTGCACGCGAAATCCGCGAGACCGGCAGAATGCTAGATTTTCCTCTAGGTCTGGCAGATGACGAGGCCGCAAATCACTCCATGGTTAACGCTGAACAAAAGGGATGGTTCATTCGAGAACAACAGGAGTTTTTTTCGTTTTTCTATTCGTGGGACTCACCCAGCGAATTAGAAGAATGGATTGCCGCCGAATGGCAGGATTTCATTGACATGGATGAAGAAACCAAACGCGCTACGCGCTCTGCCTGGGCGTTGGGAGATGCAGACTCTCAAGTCCGCGTGAGAGTGAAGATGCTGATTACGAGATGGAAAAAAGTTACAGACGCCGACCCGATTTAGTATCGAAGAAATACAAGCGCTCAGGGTCAATCTCGATATGTACTAACTGCCCGATATGAAGTTTTACATCCATGGGGCAAAGACCCGAATAAGTGAAACGTCCTGTGTGAACGTGAACGATTTGAATATGATGTACAAAGTCGGATTCGAACGTATCCACCTCAGCCCGAAGCTGAATCCCATTTGTGGCGGGTGTCTCAGCCGATATGTTTACCGCCTCACGACGCACTCCCATTGTGACGAGCTGCCCATTCTCAACAACTGAGAAGATATGGTTCGGGATTGAAAAAGAATAATCGTCCAGAACCAGTTTCCGCCCTGAGATCGAGCCGCCTGAAAACAAATCCATGGCTGGCAATCCCAAAAATCCTGCCACGAACATATTGGCAGGATTCTTGATCAAATCCTTATAGGTACCAACCTGTTCAATTTTCCCTCTATGCATGATGACAATCTGATCAGCCAGTGCAATCGCTTCCACCTGGTCGTGAGTGACATAAAGACTGGTAATACCAAAACGATGCAGCAAACGTTTGATCTCAGTGCGAGTCTGCACACGTAGTTTTGCATCCAAACTGGAGAGTGGTTCATCGAGCAGGAAGAGGCGTGGCGCACGGACGATTGCGCGCGCAATCGCCACACGTTGTTTCTCCCCACCAGAAAGCGTACCAGGTTTGCGCGGCAAAAGCTCATCGAAACCAATCCCCATTAATTCGGAGGTGTAACGAATACGCTCACGTGTTTCTTCATCGTCAATCTTATGCAGCTTGAAGAAGAAAGATAGATTCCCTTCATTATTAAAGTTCGGATAAAGAGCATAGTTTTGGAAGACCATCCCAATATAGCGATCTTTGGGCGGAATATTTTGCACATCCTCTCCATCATAGAATATTTGCCCGGAGTAATCATTGATCAGGCCAGCGACCACGCGCAGCAGGGTGCTCTTTCCACAACCTGAAGGACCAACGATGACAAAGGTTTGTCCATTGGGAACAGTCAAATTTACATGGTCAAGCGCCTTCACGCCTTTGACATTCTCCACAGGTAAATCTTCCAGGTTGCGTTCTCTTTTAATTTCAAATACCCGGCTCACCGGATCGCGCAAAGGAGTAGAATAGTCGAAACTGATATCGTGAAGTTGAATCTTTGCCATGAGTTTTCTCTGGAGATCAATGAAGATTGTATCACCAGCGAAAAACAAAGAAGTGCGGAAGCAATCCTCTGTAGGGTGATATACTCTGAAAAATGATCAGACGTTTCATTGAGATTTGCTTTATTCTGGCTGATCCTTATCTCCCCGCTGCTGCTTCTCATCGCAATAAAGAATCACCCTTCTCTCAACCAGACACTCGAATTAGAATATCAAGAAAACCAATCAACCGTTTCAGATCTTCAACTGGTCTGGAAATCCATTCGGGCGTATATCTCTAGTAAAGGAAATGTTAAAGCGAGAGGTACATCTGATCTCAAAATTGAAAGTAAATCAAGCAAGCAGTGACAGGAATTTACCAACAAAGAAAAGAGGAAAAATGATTTCGAACGTGGAAGTAAAGCACTTATCGTTAGAAGAACTTGAAGCGGGCAGGCAGGAAATTCTCCAAGCGCCCAAAGATCATGGCGTATTAAAAATGATCGTGAGGCGCCCTCATGTGGATGAGAGAGAAGTGTTGACCAGCGGTGAGCTCAACGAAGTCGAAGGACTGGTCGGTGATACATGGAAAGTTCGCGGAAACGCGCACCTACCAGACAGCTCGGCGCATCTTAATCGACAGATCACGGTCATGAATGCCCGTGCAACTGCTTTATTAGCACAAACGAAGGAACGTTGGCCCCTGGCTGGAGATCAGCTGTACATTGATATCGATCTCAGCGACAACAATCTGCCGCCCGGATCAAGGCTCTCTGTCGGTTCGGCTATTATTGAGGTGTCTGCAATCCCACATACTGGCTGCAACAAATTTTCATCCCGCTTCGGCGAGGAAGCGCTGAACTTTGTCAATTCACCGGAGGGGAAACGCCTCCACCTGCGTGGAATTAACACGCGGATCATTCAAGGTGGAGTCATTCACGTCGGAGACATCGTCAGAAAAGTTTAGAAAGATTTGGTGTGAATGCTATAATCCAAAGCGTTCGTTCGAATTCGCAGCCGCCTCACATCCCAATTTAGGACGTTAGGCGGTTTTGATTTTATAGCAGGTTTACTCTTTGTTTAGAGACAGGAGACAGAATGAATCCGAAACCTTCAAAACAAGAGACCGAGGAATTGCCTTTGGCGAAAGCCACTGAGATGTTACTCTCAGAGAGCCGCATGGTCTATGCTGCTCACACTTGGGCTCTTCACTTTGTTTATCCTCTTGTGGTTTGTGCTGCCTCATTCTGAAGCGTTGAAGGGAGCGCTTGGCGGCGAGCATTAACTCCGAGACCCGCATGATTAGACCATTGAAAAAAATTGACGTTTATCTCGAGATTGGCAAGAAACGAACCTTCGCCGGTGCAAGGGACTGGCCAGGCTGGTGTCGAAGTGGACATGATGAAGAGTCAGCATTGCAAGCCCTTTTCGATTATGGACCCCGTTATGCGCGCGTCCTGCGTAATAGCCGGCTCGGGTTCCAAGCACCAGCTGATATTTCTGCGTTCGGGGCGATGGAACGGCTTACGGGTAATACAACAACGGATTTCGGCGCGCCGACCATTGCCCCGTCGAGTGATGCAAGACCAATCAACTCGACTGAACTTCAGCGCCTTCAAAGACTATTGAAGGCATGCTGGCGAACATTTGATGTCAATGTGAGGACAGCTACTGGGAAGGCGCTTCGCAGCGGGCCTCGCGGAGGTGGCCGCCAATTGGAAGGTATTCTCCAGCACCTGCTCGGCAGCGACGCGGGCTACCTGGCACAGGTTGGTTGGAAATTTCAGCAGAGCGAGGATGAGGATCAGGAACATCAACTGGAACAAACCCGGCAAGCCATCCTAAGCGCGCTTTCAGCTGCGGCACGCGGCGAAATCCCTGCCAAGGGACCGCGGGGTGGGATCCGCTGGAGTCCGCGCTACTTTGTGCGCCGTGTAACCTGGCATGTACTCGATCATGCCTGGGAGATTGGGGATCGCATCCTTTCAGAATAAACCAAACTGCACACAATCTGGTCAGAAATAATATCCAAATTAGAAACGATCATTGTCAGCAAACGCTATTTAAAGCCCACTTGTTACAATGACAAATTTGTAGTACAATTGTTCTATAAATCTCCAACGTGCTTACAAATTTAGTTAAAAGACCGCACGTGCCCACACGGGGGCATATCCCTTTTCTGTACCACGTGTAACAAGCATCCAAATAAGCACGTTTAATCATAAGGAAGTGAAATATGGCTCTTTATTTTGAGAATCTAGATGATCGCACGCGGCAACTGATGCTGGATGAGATGGAGTATGACATCTCTCATAATCAGCTGCACATTAGTCCTTTCTTGAGTGGGCAAGGTCAGAGGGATTATGCCAATTTATTGCGCGAGGCCATGCAAAGCGGAAATGACGAAACGCTGGCGGACAGCCTGCGAGCGCATCGACGGATCCTCAAGACCCTGCCGCGTCGTAATCCCAAGGCAGGCGGCTATTTGATTGCCGCCACGCCTGAGAATGCGGCGCAGGTATTGGCTGAAAGCGAGTTCAATCGTTACTACATTCGTGCCCTTGCCCGCCGTGCCATCGAAGATGGCATCTCGGAGTTAGTGATATACCGGGCCAAGCCTGTCAGCAATCCTCGACCTGAGTCGGAGGCGCGCATTGAAACCGCCCTCTCCCCTGAAGAATTGCTTGAGGATTTAAGAGCTCATCCGGGTGACGAGCCACCGACCCTCGGCGTGCCTTCCGGCCCAAATTCCGGTCTGAGCGTGCGACTACCATAGGAAGCAAGCTTTCATTACGCGAGATCAAGCTGCGGGTCATGTGACCGGCGCTATGCGAAAATCCAATTGTGTTCGACTGGACGCAAGAATCTAAAATCTATTCTAAATTTAAGCCGCCTGGCATCCAGTCAATTTTGGATGTCAGGTGGTTTTGATTCTGCAAAAGGATCATCCCTGCAATGAACGACAAGATGGAAATCCAACAACTGAAAGAACAAGAAGATATCAAAACTGCTCTGAAGCAGACCACAGGAACGAAAGAGGCAGAACAAAAACCTGTCGCCAAGCTAGGAGATAAACTCTGGTTTGGGACATATCTCTTTGTGCTGCTCGGACTTCTTGCTCTTTATTACTTTTTAGGTTCAAATCTCATTCCAACAGAAATTAAATATATTTCAGCAGTCCGCAGCTTGCTGGTTGGCGGTATGCTTATCGTGCTCACCATGGCTATCGCAAAAAGTATTCAGGTCTACTGGATCAGCCAAATTGAGAATCGACCGGCGCGATACAATCTCACGCGCGTCCTTAATCTTTTGACATTTCTGGCGGTTGTCATTATTGGGCTGTCAATTCTCACTGCCAACTGGTATACGACACTCGTTTCGCTGGGGGTATTGTCTCTGATCCTTGGCTTTGCACTGCAAACACCAATCGCTAGTCTTATCGGCTGGTTCTATCTACTCATCCGGCAGCCTTATCGAGTTGGAGATCGCATTCAGATTGAAGATGCGAAAGGAGATGTGATTGATGTGGGTTATCTCGATACCACTCTATGGGAATTTGGTGGGCCTTACCTCTCTACTCAACATCCTTCGGGACGGATTGTCAAATTTCCGAACTCACTTGTATTGAGCAAAATTGTTTATAACTATAGTTGGCCCTTATTCCCCTATATTTGGAATGAAATTAAATTCCAGGTGGCTTACGACAGTGATTTGGAATTTATCAATCAAACCATGCGGCAGGTGGTTGAAGAAGAACTAGGTGAAAAAATGATGGATCTCGTTCAAGTCTATCGCGAGCTCCTGAAACAAACACCCGTAGATCAATTAGAAATTCAAGAACGGCCCGTTGTGCATTTTCGTGCCAGTGAAAATACTTGGCTGGAAGCTATTGTCCGCTATCTTGTTCATCCAAAGGAATCAGGACGTGTCAAAACCCGTCTGACCAAAAAATTATTAGAAAAATTGAATGCTGAACCTGAGCGTGTGTTATTCCCGAAAAGTAATTTGCGATAGAGTGAATCTCCGGTGGGAGCACAGTCCCGCTTCCTTATTGTATTTCTATTCCGTAAGTGCTATAGTGGTTTTGCATTTTTCACAGAAGTAGTAGCGGAATTAGAAATAAAGAGGTAAGAATGGAAGCGAATGAAACCGGGGCAGACCTGCCCCAGGATATATCCTCTCCCGAGGAGACATCAACGCCAACACCTACACCAAAGCCATATGTGCTTAATCCCAACGCGCCAATTGCGAAATACTGGGAAAAGCCACTTTACAGCGTAGCCACGGTGCCTCCATTGGACCTAGGTTATGAGACGAGGGAAAGGCATCGGATTTTTGCTTTACTTCTTTTTGCACTCATGCGACGCTTCTTCAACGGCAACAAGAACGGATCGCGTGGCACTTATCCTTGGCGCGAGAAACAGCGCGATAACGACGGTCGCTACACTGGTAACGACTATTTGGGCCACAACATCGGTGCGATTGCGGTTGATCTTACTGGCGAAGTGATCGACTTCGATTTCAATCACAATCAGATTTTCGGTAGCTCCGCCGAGCATGCCGAGGCGCGGCTCATCCGTCGTGTTTTCAGTCTCACTCAGCTCTACGATGGCTGGGACACCCGAATGCCCGGCGATCCGCCGCGTACACGAGGTTACTCAACCTTGCTTGGTGGCGTAACCGTTTATACATCCCTTGAGTCGTGTGCACAATGCTCAGGTGTGATGGCGCTTGGCCAGGTTGGTCAGGTCGTCTACTTACAGCGCGACCCGGGCACTTATCACATCGGAAACATCCTTTGGAACCTCACATCGCGTGAGATCGGCGCAGCCGAGGCTGCGGAAGTCAAGGCAACTGCACCGCGGCCAATTCCAGGATCCGAAATTGATTTTCATTACTTCAATGAGTTGAACACGAAGTATCGTGACTACTACAGCGCTGTTAGGAATAAGCCCTTTCACATGATAGAAGGCAAACAAGCCGATTGCTCTAGTGCGCTTACCTGCTTTCTCTGCACCGACGAGGCGCTAGACATTTTTGACCGCGCCCGGAAAGAGTTCTTTGCCCTCTCTGAAGGCAATCTAAAATATTCGGATTTTCGGCCGGAAGGAAAGCCACAGCCCATGACTAACGCAGAAGCACTTAGCCGCGCTGCACGTTTCTATGACTACGCCTCCGATGTGGGTCGCCGCGGCACACCGCACAATTTGTAGCAAGAGACCTGCAAGACCGACTGCACACACAATAGTGAAATGAGTTTCTCTATGGTCAAAAAACAGGCAAGCCAATCAACTGCAACAAAGATCGAGACAATAGATCAAATCTCTGCGGGCGGTGTCGCCTTCCGCTGGAAGGATTCAGAACCAGAGATGGTCATTGTGTCCGTCAAGCCCAAACTCAGATGGCAGCTACCGAAAGGGATTGTCGATCCCGGCGAATCCCCCAAAGAGACTGCTGTGCGAGAAGTAAGAGAAGAAGGCGGGGTTGAAACGGAATTACTCTCTTTGATAGAAACCATTGAGTATTGGTATAGAAGTGTAAAAAATGGAAAACCAGTGAGATATCACAAGTTTGTGCACTTCTATTTGCTAGAGTATCGTAGCGGAGATGTATCTGACCATGACCATGAGATCGAAGAAGCGCGGTGGGTTAGCTTTGACGAGGCGGTGGAGATGCTTGAATTCAAGAGCGAGCGCGAAGTAGTAGAGAAAGCACGAGAATTAATCATCAAAGCAAAGTAACGCAACAAACTAAGCACATACACATCGTTTTATCCAACAACTGATTATGCTCGAATCCAGCCTGTTTTCCCGTTGTTTTGTGAGGGGTCAGTAGTGTAAAATCTCAACCATTGGATATACAAATAAACTTTAATCAGGAAGGAAAAAATGATCGGTCGTATATGGCATGGTTGGACAAAACCAGAAAATGCAGACGCCTACGAATTGCTTCTCAAACAAGAAATCTTCCTAGGTATTCAAAACCGTCAGATTGAAGGTTATCGAGGCATCCAACTTTTCCGCCGGGACCTGGGGCCAGAGGTCGAGTTCATCACGATTATGTGGTTCGAATCCCTCAACGCTGTGCGTGCCTTTGCCGGAGAGGATCACGAGATGGCTGTGGTTCCTTCAAAGGCAAGAGCATTGCTCGCGCGGTTTGATGAGCGTTCCCAGCACTATGAAGTCAAAGCCGAGATGAAGGCATAACCATCATCAAGGGAAATATTTATCCGAACACAATTCACAAAAGGAGAACAACATGAGTGGAAGATTATCGGGAAAAACAGCTTTGATCACAGGTGCCAGTGCAGGTATTGGTTGGGCAAGCGCGCTAGCGTTGGCCGAAGAAGGAGCCAACCTGATCCTCACTGCGCGCAGAAATGAACGTTTGGATGAACTTGGTATAGCAGTGCAAAACGCCGGTGGCAAAGCAGTGAATCTTGCCGGAGATGCCAAGGAGGAAGAAACAGCCCGTCGAGTCGTTGATCTTGCGATCAAAACATTTGGTTCTATTGATATTTTGATAAACAATGTTGGCATTGGGAACTATAAAAACTTGATTGAGACTAGCGCCGAGGAATACGATGAAATGATGGATAGCAATGTGCGCTCCACATTTTTATTCACGCGGCATGTAGCACCTATAATGATCAAACAAGGCTCAGGGACGATCCTCATGATCTCATCCATGGCTGGAGTCTATGGATTCGGCGGTGAAGCTGTTTATTGCGCTACCAAGTTTGCACAGGTGGGCTTTGCGCAAGCGCTGGACAAGGAACTGCGTCCACACGGCATCAAAGTTGGCGCCATTTGCCCAGGCGGAGTCAAGACCGAGTTTGCATTGGGAAAAGGAAGAACCGAACAAAGCGTTGCGGCTTCAGGAATGCTCAATCCAGAAGATGTTGCTGGAGTGGTCCTGATGGCTTGTACCCAATCGCCTCACTCAAGGATCATCGAGGTGCAAATGCGCACAATGGATGAGGCTCTAACATAGTATTTCCAGTGTTTGCCATTTCGCCGTGTAGGAAAATTCTGAACACAAAATCTATATGGATATCAATTTCAGAACATATCAAAATAAACCAATCCGAATCAGCAACGATCACTTGGAAATAGATTCTCATCGCTTTGAGCCGAACGCCGAATTGAGTTTTGGGGACCCCATTGGAACTATTCCCGCGCGCTCTATTGTTCAAGCGATGAGTGAGTTCGCGCGTATAAGCAGTAATCATTGCAATCCGCAACTTGCGGCACTGACATTCGCTGCCACTAAAAATTTCAGGGTATTGGATTGGTACTTTCCAATCACGCAAATGTTAAGTGCGCCAGAACTGGACCGTTTTTATCAACTCATTCAAATGATCGCATGGCATCCCAACTTTGATATTCAACTTATCGGTGAAAACCGCGCTGATCTGACGGACCAAATGCCAAGCAGCATCAGATACATAGTTGCAGGTCATATTGCAGAAGTGTTTTTCCAACGCCAGAATGTTCTTGAAAAATTCATCTCCGCTCCTCGACACTTTCAATTGTACACAACGCCGCGTGCATTCGAGCAGGACGGCGGCATGGCGGGCGGCGATTACAACCCTGGACGCGAGAGCATCCAATTGGTTTTATCAAGACTGTTCGAAGGATTCTATGGAGAAACGGCGGGAGTCTGTCCCTTTTTGCATGAGCTTGGACACATGCTTGATCATTTTGATGTTAGAACTGGCAGGATGGGACAAGTCGAGGGATTGCTGCCCGGTTTAAGCACAAGAGATGGGGATGCGTTCAATCTACAAGCAAGAAGCCTCTTCATAGCAGGGAAATCACTCGAATTGGAAAGATATCTAGCTTTGTATCATAGAAAATTCAAGAGAGGCAATAAACTCCCTATTGGACATCCTTATGTTTTTCAAAATGATGGTGAATTCATCGCGGGATATTTTG
>Ga0137367_10001046_pt1 | contig 21212 bp, 27 predicted proteins | sample SagtaG_14_FD_104939 | JGI IMG/M metagenome (GOLD analysis project Ga0137367, IMG submission 104939) | Vadose zone soil microbial communities from Sagehorn Ranch, Mendocino, California, USA - Sage1_L_80_16 metaG | ecosystem: Environmental > Terrestrial > Soil > Vadose zone | place: USA... | reverse complement strand
AGGGGTACGTCCATCGCAAGATGGCACCGATGGCGATGCGGGTAACGGAAATGGGAGCAAGCGAAGGCTGCCCTGTATTCGGGCAGATAGAGGTTGCGTCGCCTCGTGGGGACAAGATCACCTCGCCGGAAATGGAGCTGACTTCCCGTTGGTGCTCAGCTCGAGAACTCTTGAGGAACCGATGCATGAAGCAAAGCAAATGACGACGGGGCAACCCGTTGGTGCAGCTTCACACACGACCGGTGGATTTTTTTTCCACCGCCGTGCGAATCGGCAGCAAGTCAGTATCGAGTAGGTCTGATTCGTTTTGAATCAGGCTGCGTCCTCGTTTTTCATGGGGGCGTTTTTGAGTGCTCGAGCCGGATGAATGGGAAACCTTCAAGTCCGGTTCTTAGAGGGCTGGGCGCCAGCAATGGCGCCCGGCTACTCGACCCTTGGGATTACTTACGGATTCCCCCATTACTCTCTCCGGATGTTCAGGTGGGGCGGCCTTCAGGCTGCCCCACGGTGTGGATCAGCAGATCGGTCCCTGACCCAGCAAGCCAAGCAGGAAATTGATCACGGGGATGGCTCTCCCTGAAGCATGCGAGCAGAATCCAACCTCAAACGGGTGCAGACGATTTTGTAAGCTGTGAAAGCACCGGAGTGTGCTATGAAGCTAGGCGATTTGTGCTGAGCAGATCATGGCAGCGATCGATGCACATTGGTCGCCGAAGTAGATCCGAAGAGGCGAAAGGAATGTGGGGACTTTTGTGTCGCGCGCAAAAGAGCGTCTTCGTAACTCATTGAACGTGCTGAACGGCGTGAACGGCGGAATTGACAGTCTCTGTGCGGGACGATGGTTGATAAGTTATTTGTTTGTAACACCTAACCGTTAAATGGCCGCATGTTCATGCGGTAATTAAGAGTCAGTTGCTCTGCCAATTGAGCTGCGCGCCCGGGTAGGACTACTGAGGAAAGGACGACTCTTGCGATTATAGCATCGCGATTGACGGGGCCTGACTCGGAGCAAAACGGTGAGACGGCGGAACAGAATTTACACATTCGTTCTCAATCCCAATTGGTCCCATCATTACAAGGAACGAGCGGCTGGTGCCTACTTGCGTCTTACCTCTGCGGCGAATGGAGCAACTGCGTTCGCAACGGAGCTGCTGGGCCGGCGAACAGTCGTCTGCAGCGGGACTGGGGGGCGCTGTTCCAAAGTTCCCAAAAGGGGCGCATCCTCCACCCCAATTCCGAACGAGATGAAGCCGTTTCCGGAGCACATCGACTCCATCATGCGCTGCTGGCGCGACGACAAAACTTTGACCGGCAGAGTAGGAAAATTGCGGAATATCCACAATAGATATAATCGCTGTGCCAACGAAGGTTTCAGGTAACGCGGGCCGAGGGGGGTTTGCACCCGGAGCACACCAGAAAGAAGTTTTTCAAGCCACATGTATGTTGTCCAAGAGAGGTTTCTAATGTTTTACCGCAGAATGCCTGGCAATTCAAAGCCCACGCATTATTGCACCAGCTGTGATGCAATGGGAAGGGTTTCCCTCAATGTTCTACTGATATTTTCGTCAGAATTTTTTGCGCTTTTCGTCTAATTCCGCCAGCTTGCACCATTTCTGGTGCAGGCTACCGATAGGTAGGGGTGTTCTGACAGTTCCTCGGAACGAAAAATCTGGGAGTGCGGACATTCGGGCGCGAATCGGGCTGGCCCGGGCGATCTCGCAGTCGGGGTACTGTTCACGGTCAGCGGCGCGAAATTTGATCGTCAGCGGCCGTGTGCGAGTAAGCGGCCGTATCGTTCGTGATCCTGAGAAACCCGTGACACTCGGCAGGGATGTGATCGAAGTCGATCGAGAAAAAATCGCTCCAGCCAAACGAGTTTATATCGCGATGAACAAGCCACGCGGAATCGTCACTACCGCGCGAGACGAGAAGGGACGTGACACGGTTTACTCGCTGCTTCCACAAGACTGCAAGTGGGTCGCACCCGTGGGCAGGCTAGACAAAGCCAGCGAAGGCCTGCTGTTGCTTACGAACGATACCGACTGGGGCGCAAGAATTCTTTCGCCCGAATCGCATATCGAAAGGACGTACCACGTTCAGATCACGATGGTGGCCGATCGTGAACTCATGAACACATTGATCCGGGGCAAAACCTTGATGGAGATTTCTTACGCGTGAAGCGAGCAGCGATCGTTCGCGTCGGGAACAAAAATACCTGGCTTGAGATCGTCCTTGACGAAGGTAAGAATCGGCACATTCGGCGCTTGCTCGCGGGCTTCTCGATTGGCATTCTGCGGCTGATTCGAATTGCGATTGGACCAGTAGCATTAGGCGATTTGCCCAAAGGAAAGACTATGTCAGAGCCCGGTCCAAGTGCACGTATCCACCATCCACAAAAATATGCTGCCCGGTGATGTGCCCAGTGCGCGCGGAAAGGAGAAATACTACCATTGCCGCAACCTCATCTGGAGTCGTCATTCGCTTTTCAAGCGGAATCTTGGAAAGGATGGTTTGGACCTTCTCTTCGGGGTTCGGAAACGTGTTCAGCCATTGCCGGTACAACGGAGTCATCACTCCTGCGGGAACAACCGCATTCACTCTTATGCCGTAGTCCAGCAGCTCTGCGGCCCACTCGCGCGTCAAACCCAGGACCGCGCCCTTGGATGCGACATACCCCGAAGTGCCACCTTGCCCAGTGACCGCTGTCTTCGAGCTGATATTTACGATGGCGCCTCGCGACTTCCTCAAATGCGGCACTGCATGGTGTGCCATATATTGTAGTAGTGCAGCAAATTACGTTCGATCGATTCCATAAACTGCGATGAATTTCCGTGCTCCAGGCCGATCTGGTCGTTGACTCCGGCATTGTTCACCAGACCATCCAGGCGTCCGTATTTACGAACAGTTTGTTCGACCGCGTCGTGACAATTCTCCGGCTCCAAGAGGTCGGTGACGATCAGGTGGCCTCTGCCTAAAACCGTCTGAAGCTGCCGGCCGGCGTCACCATCGCGGTCCACGACAACGGGGCATGCGTCTTCCGCAGCGAGAGCATGTACGCTAGCGGCCCCAATTCCCCTGGCGCCGCCTGTGACCACCACGCCTTTATCTTTGAGCTGCAGATCCAACGAGATCTCCGAATCAACCGTGCAAATTCATGAATCCGCCATCCAGCGGATAATCCACGCCGGTGATAAATGAGGCCATGTCTGAACAGAGAAATAGAGCCAGCGACGCCACTTCTTCTGGCTCTCCCATTCGGCCTATCGGCTGAGTCTTCGCCAGCTTGTCATACATTTCCTTCTCGCGCCCGGGATAGTTCTTCGCCAGATATCCGTCAACAAATGGCGTGTGTACTCGTGCCGGAGAAATACAGTTACAGCGGATATTGTGGGCTATGTAGTCGCGCGCCACGGAGTAGGTCAGAGCAATCACCGCTCCTTTGCTGGTTGAATAAGCAAAGCGATCCGCCAATCCCGCAGAACCGGCAATCGAAGCCATGTTCAAGACCACGCCGCCGCCATTTGCCTTCATGTGGCCGATGCATGCATGGATGCAGTTGTAGATTCCTTTGACGTTGACGCGAAGGATTCGGTCGAGGTCCTCTTCGGTAGTGCTCTCGACATTGCCGATATGCGAGATGCCAGCGTTGTTAATAAGGATGTGGATACGAGCTTGGGTTGAGATCTGGCCGAAAATCGCTTTCGCCGTTGCTTGGTCGCTTACATCGCAAGCATACGAAGAAGCGCGGCCGCCGCACTGCACGATTTCCTGAGCGGTGACTTCAGCGTCCTTCAGATTGGTATCAAGAATCCGAACGTCGGCACCGTGGGCAGCAAACTTGGTCGCAATCGCCCGGCCAATGCCGCTGCCACCGCCGGTTACGACTGCGAGTTTGCCGTCCAGACGAAGCTCGCTTGAGCCGGAATCTGCGGTCAGAGCGACACTCCTCGTTTCCAGGGAATGAAATCTTCTTGCCCCTTGAGTTCGGCCTTGGTCCGCACTTCTCCGCTCGCGACCTGGATGACTACTTCCAGAATGTTTTCTCCCATTTCTTCGATCGTTGTTTCACCGGCAATGATTTTACCCGTATCTATATCAATGATGTCGGGCATGCGTTCTGCCAACTTCGTATTAGTGGAGAGCTTGATCACCGGGGAAATCGGATTTCCAGTGGGCGTGCCCAAGCCCGTCGTGAACAGGACCAGGCTCGCGCCCGCACCAACTTGCGCGGTCACGCATTCCACGTCGTTCCCGGGTGTACATTGCAGATTGAGGCCGGGCTGGGTCGAATACTCAGGGTAATCGAGGACCGCAGTGACCGGCGAAGTACCGCCCTTTTTTGCCGCGCCTGCCGACTTCATGGCGTCGGTCAGCAAGCCGTCGCGCATATTTCCTGGAGATGGATTCATGTCGAAGCTGGCGCGCACTGCCCGCGCACGGCTGGCGTAGTCGTTCATGAGCTGAATGAATCGGTCTGCTACTTCCTTGCGGGTGGCACGGTTGATCAGTTCTTGTTCCACGCCGCACAACTCGGGAAATTCCGAGAGAATTGTCCTCGCACCCAGGGTCACTAGCAGGTCGGAACTGTATCCAATTGACGGATTGGCTGAAATGCCGGAAAAGCCGTCCGACCCCCCGCACTTTAGTCCGACGCACAATTGCGAAAGGTCAGCCGGACTTCGCCTCGCCTGGTCTGCTTCGATCAGCCCCTCGAATGTCTGCCTGATCGCTTCCGAAAGCATGGCAAACTCCGAGCCGCTCCTTTGCTGTTCGAGGATGAAAAGTGGCTTGCCGAGATTTGCAGTCCTCAGCCTCAACTGCTCGCGCAAGATTCCGACTTGCGCATGTTGGCATCCCAGGCTGAGAACGGTAGCCCCTGCCACATTCGGATGATGAATGTACCCTGCGATCAGGCCGCAAAGGTTTGTCGAATCCTCTCTGGTGCCTCCGCATCCTCCTTCGTGGAGTAAAAACTTGATGCCATCAATATCTTGGAAAAGCTTACTGGCGCTGGTGAGGGCACCGTTTTCCGTTGCGCGATGGCTTTTGCTTTCGTCGGTCTTCCCTTGACGATATAGCCGGGCCATTTCGGCTACCTGCTGCCGGTAGAGCTGCGGCCGAGCAAATCCTAGTTCCTCTTCGAAAGCCTGCTTGAGATTAACAATGTTTCGGTTTTCACAAAAAACCAGCGGCACCACTAGCCAGTAATTTCGAGTTCCCACCTGTCCATCTGAGCGCCGATAACCGGTAAATTGGCGGCCCTTCCATCTGGAAACATCCGGAGACTTCCAGCCGTACTGTTCTGACTGTTCGTGGAAGGCCGCAGCTTCATGATGAATGTTGCCGACAGTCAGCAGTTCACCCTGTCGGACCGGCTTGAAAGCCTTGCCGACCAGAACTCCATACATAATCACCTTCGCGCCTATGTCAAGATCTTGCGTCGCGAACTTGTGCTTGGCAGGCACACTCGAGAGGAGAGAGTGAACTTTGCCGGCCAACTCTACGCGGTCGCCCTGCTTTAAGTCGGTAAGCGCGATCAGAACGTTATCGCAGGGATCGAGTTGCAGGACCTTTTGCATGGTGATCGCCAAATGGAATTCTAAAACACCAGGCCTTCCTTCGTGTTACGTCGTGTTTTTCGCGATTGTCGGCTTACAAATTCCAAGAGCATTAACCACGAAGAATACGAAGGTTCACGAAGGAAATCCCTTTAGACCCAAGTTCCAGAATCTTTTCGCCGTACCGCCGAGGATAGCGTCGCGGACGTCATCCGGATATTTGCTCAGATAATCAAAAACGACATTCATAGCCTGCGAGTAGGAAGCGGCGAGAGTGCAGACTGGCCAGTCCGAGCCGATCATCAGGCGATCTGGCCCGAAGCAATCCAGAGCGACATCCAGATAAGGCGCAATGTGTTCCTGCCTCCAACCTTTCCAATCCGCCTCAGTCACTAAGCCAGAGAGCTTACAGAACACATTCGGGAAACGGGCCAGCTCTCGCAGATCGTTCTCCCAAGGCTGAAGAACCTGGGATTTTATCGGCGGTTTCGCCAAGTGATCCAGCACGAAACGCTGCTGCGGGAAGCGCTGTACGAATTCCGCAGCTACAGTAAGCTGCCGCGGATAAATCAAAATATCGTAGGTCAGATTGAAGTCGGCCAACAGCCTGACGCCTCGCAAAAAGTCGGGCCGTAGCAGGAAGTCGTTCTCCGGCTCACTTTGCACAACGTGGCGGATGCCGAGGAGTTTTGGATTGCCGGCAAACTCCGCCAATTGTGAACGCGCGTCCGGCGATCGCAGATCAACCCAGCCCACCACTCCTACAATGAACGGCGAAGACGCCGCAAGCTCCAGAAGCCAATGCGTCTCTTCCAAACTGTGCTGCGCCTGCACGGCGACGGTTCCGTGGAATCTGGCCTGGTCAAGTTGAGGCTTGAGGTCCTCCGGCAAAAAGTCTCCTTTTAAGCAGGACATGGAATCATCGATCCATTCAAATCCCTCCTGCTTGTAGCGCCAGAAATGCTGGTGGGCATCAATGCGCATCGGTGAGTGTTCAGACATAGTTCAGACTGACGGCGAACCAGTGTTGTTCTTGGATACAGGAAACTAAAACTAAAGATACTCCCAAGATCATGGGGTTGCCATTTGGCGCGGTCATCGGTGCGATTGAGGGTAAATACGCCGCTTTCTGAACGTAGTCAGTGGCCCTCAGGACAAAAGTAATTCGGAAACCGGCGTGATGAACTGAAGAACGCATTGCGGCTGGCGCAGCCTAAAGCCGCGCGACAGGAACGCCTAACTGTGAAGCTGACGTTCATCCGTGCAAGAAATTATTGCGCCAGTTCGTATCCCGCGAAGAAGAAACTCAACTCGAAGCGAGCGGTGTCATCGGCGTCAGAACCATGGATGGCGTTGTGCTCAATGCTTGATGCCCACTTTTTACGAATCGTGCCCTCTTCGGCGTTCGCCGGATTTGTCGCGCCCATTAAAGTTCGCAAGTCGGCAATCGCGTCTTCTTTTTCTAGTGCGAGAACCACGATCGGGCCGCTTGACATGAAATCTGTCAACGAGTTGAAAAAGGACTTGTGCGCGTGCACAGCGTAGAACTGTTCGGCCTGGTGCTTGGAAATTTCGAGCATCTTCATGGCCAAAATGCGGAAGCCATTTTTCTCGAATTGTTCAATGATGTCGCCGATCGCGTTGCGCCGCACAGCGTCGGGCTTAACAATAGTAAGAGTACGTTGCAAAGTTTTCATAGAATCAGTCTTTGGCTCTGCTCTTCTGTGCGTCCTTTGCGGATTTTCTTTGCGCACTCTGCGATGAAAAGCTTTTGATCGCAAAGGAGGCGCTAAGTTCGCGAAGAAATGCCCCAGAAATCATGCGCTGGCTTTCACTCCCATCGCTGCGATCGCGGTGTCTCCGATTTCAGCAGGAGAGTTGCACACGCGAATCCCCGCAGCCTGCAAGGCCTTGATCTTTTCCGAAGCGGTTCCATGACCGCCGGAGATAATTGCGCCGGCATGTCCCATGCGCCGTCCGGGAGGCGCGGTTTGACCAGCAATGAAACCTACGACCGGTTTCTTCATGCGTGATTTTACAAATTCTGCCGCCGTTTCTTCCGCATTGCCACCGATTTCGCCAATCATGATCACAACTTCGGTCTGAGGATCGCGATTGAACAGATCGAGTGCATCCACAAAATTCGTCCCGACAATTGGGTCGCCGCCAATTCCGATCGCCGTTGATTGTCCCATGCCGCGAGTGGTGAGCTGATATACGGCCTCGTAGGTCAGCGTGCCGGATCGAGAAACAATTCCCACAGGGCCCTCGCGATGAATTCGCCCGGGCATGATTCCAATCTTGCATTTTCCCGGAGAAATGATGCCTGGGCAGTTCGGCCCAATCAACCGTGCGCGCCGGGTTTGCAGGAACTCCCACGTACGGACCATATCGAGAACCGGAATGCCTTCGGTGATGCAGATGATCAATTCAATCTCCGCATCGGCGGCTTCCATGATGGCATCCGCAGCAAAAGGGGGCGGCACGAAAATCACGGACGCATCAGCACCGGTCTTGTCCACGGCTTCCTGTACGCTGTTGAACACGGGCCACCCTTCGTGCGTAGTACCACCTTTGCCGGGAGTCACCCCACCGACAATTCTTGTTCCGTACTCGGCGCAGGCCTTCGCGTGAAATGTACCTTCGCGACCAGTGAGGCCTTGGACCAGCATTCGCGTGTTTTTATCAACCAGAATACTCATAAGAACGACGCACCCGACATGTAGGGGCAGGTGCCCCTCACCTGCCCACCCCGGACGAGGGCGTCCGGAGCTACACAAACCTGTCCCGGCTACACGAACCTAAGCCCTCGCTGCCGCCACTACCTTTTCCGCCGCATCCTTCATCGTTTCCGCCACGATGAAATTCAGTCCGGATTGCTGCAAAATCTCTCTTCCCTGCTCGACGTTCGTTCCTTCAAGACGCAGAACCACAGGAAGCTGAAGATGTGTTTTAGCCGCCGCCTCGACCACTCCGCGCGCCAGTGTGTCCACGCGAAGGATGCCGCCAAAGATATTGATTAATACCGCCTTCACATTCTTATCACTCAGCAAGATCTCGAACGCATGTGTGACCTGCTCGGCGTTCGCACCGCCGCCTACATCCAGGAAATTTGCAGGCATGCCGCCCGCGTATTTAATGATGTCCATGGTCGCCATCGCCAAGCCGGCGCCGTTCACCATGCAGCCCACGTTCCCGTCGAGCTTGATGTAATTCAAGCTGTATTTCGAGGCCTCAACTTCCAGCGGATCTTCCTCGGTAATATCGCGGAGTTCTTTTAGTTCGGGATGGCGGTACAGAGCATTGTCGTCGAAGTTCATCTTGGCATCGAGCGCGAACAGGCGGCCATCGCTGCAAGTGATGAACGGATTAATTTCCATCAGCGATGAATCGGTTTCCTGAAATGCCTTATAGAGCCCGGTCATGAATTGCACAGCTTGATTGATTTGTGGCGGCTTCAGGCCAAGTTGAAATGCCAGCTTGCGGGCCTGGAATGCCTCTAGCCCCATGCCCGGGGTGAGATACTCCTTTAAAATCGCATCCGGATTTTCCTCAGCGACCTGCTCGATTTCCATTCCACCGGCCACCGATGCCATGAACACCGGCTTCGCCTCAGCTCGATCAATCACAATCCCAAGATAGAGTTCTCTTTCGATTGGCAAAGTCTCTTCGATGAGCAAGCGTCGCACAACCCGACCGTCAGGGACCGTTTGATGCGTAACCAGGGTCATGCCAAGAATCTTTGAAGCGAGGTCAGCAGCTTCTTCCACCGACTTGGCGAGCTTCACGCCGCCGCCCTTGCCCCGCCCGCCCGCGTGGATCTGTGCCTTCACCACTACGCCGCTAGCACCGGAGTCAAACAGGGCCCTTGCCGCGGCCTCAGCCTGATCGCGGTTCTCGGCCATCTCGCCGCGCGGCACCGCGACGCTATACTTCTTCAGAATTGCTTTGGCCTGATACTCGTGAATTTTCATCGTGCTTCCCGAAGTGTGGCGGGACCGCTTGCGGCTGAATAGGTGTTGGCAGCAAACTCTCGATTCTATAGAACGGGCGCAGATCGGTAAAGCGATGTAACGTAAATTCCCACTCTGGAAATTCTCGATAAGAGATGTTCACAAGTCCTTGCGCTCTCCCCATCCAGGGTGTTTATGCTTGCGGCATGAAGATGTTTGTTGGATTTGTCGCGTACATAGTTCTTTACGCCAGTGTCGGTTTCGCCGCTCCCAAGCAGCACGTGGTGGCACTCGGCAAGTGGACGTCAATCAAGTGGCTGGCAGAGGACGATGAAGGCAAAGCTACGGATTTAAGGATCCGTCCTTTATATGTGGACGGCAGGACAAAAGAATTTACCGTGGGCCCGGCGCACGATGTCACCGAGCGAGCATTCGTCGTGCAGCGGATGTTTCGACTGAATGATTCCCTTCCCACGGAGATTGGCCCACCGCGTTGGCGTTGGGAACGCGGCGGATGGCTGCTCACAGACCGCGTCACCGGTAAAGTCCAGCCGCTTACGCTGCCGGAGTTCGATCCTTATTCCGCATCCGTGAGCTGGTTTCGAGACTACGCTGCTTATTGTGGAGTATCCGACGATGGCAGCAAGTTCTTTGCGATGATTGTGCAATTGGGCAAGAGAAAGCCGCTGCTGAAGAAGGCGCTGGGCGATTCAGGATCCGGTGCTCCCACCTGCCCTCTGTCCACTTGGCAGCGCAATCCAGTGCGCGTGACTTTCCAGCAAAAATCGGATCAGAAGCTGACTTTTTCAGTTAGAAGCCGGACCGTGGATCTCGCAATAGATGATGAAAGTGAAGGTGAGGAGGCCTACGTTCCTGTCTGGCCGTTCAACCCGTGCAAAACAGATCGACGAACGAAATGAAACACCAGTAGCAGCACTGCTCCCGCGACAATAAACACCCAGCGACGCCAGGAATTTCTCTCGTCAGGTGGCGACGTCAAGTGCCGCGCGAGCACCGCACCCAAGGCAAGTCCCGAAATCAGGCCGCCTAAGTGCGCCGAGTTGTCTATGCCCGGCACTACTGCTCCAAAGAATAGGTTGTATCCGGCAAACGACCCTAAGCTTTTCAGTGTAGATTTCAGCGCCCCGGGGTGTACGGGTAAATGGCCGAGATACAACGCGGAGATCAGCGCACCCGCCATGCCAAAAATGGCTCCCGAAGCTCCAGCGCCGACACCCATCGGATGCCACCATAAGCTGCTGAGGCTCCCCGCAAGTCCGCAGGCGGTGTACGTCAGGAAATAGGTCCAACGGTCAAAAAGTCTCTCCGCCAGCGCGCCCAAATTCCACAGGCACCACATGTTCAAAAGAATATGAACAATTCCGATGTGTACGTAATTCGATGTCAGTATGCGCCACGGCTGAGCGGTAACTGTGAGCGGTCCAAAATCAGCTCCCCACTTAATCAACTGCGAGACCTCCGGTATACCTGGCGAGACGCCGGAGAGGGTCATCGCGATAAATACCAGCACGTTTACCGCGATGATGGCCGAAGTGACCGGCATTCTCTCAAGCACCAGAGAACGCCGAGAGATGACTGGCGGTTGCGCCTGCGCTCGGGCCATGGCAGCAGAGCGGCATTCTGGACAGATATTACTCACCTCGCCGGTCGAGAACGGCGAGATCTCGCGGCCGCAACTTACGCAAGTTGGCATGTGCATAATCTTACGTTAGCCAGCATTTCATGAGTCCTTGAATGCCAATCAGGTTCCAGTGTCGCAGGCACGGCATATGAAAGCCCGGCACAGTAGTGCCGGGTCGGATGGAGTACGATCCGAGTACCGCAGGCAGGGCACCTACACCTCGAGATCAACCCGATCACAATTGTTGCAATATCGCATCCAATCCGACCCGCAAGTTCGTCCCGCAATTATCTCGGCGGTCACAAACGGTGCCGTCCCTGAAGGGACTCGGGATTGGACCTTAACCTACCCGGCATGGCTTTCATATGCCGTGCCTGCGGCACTGGAGCCGAGTGACGCGAGGAATCTGCGTTTCCAAAATGACTCATGATAAGCTGGCGGACGACATGGGAATCGGCATCGTGCTGTTGTTTTGGGCGGTAGTCGGAACGATTCTGGCCAGCGTCGGCGCGCTGGTGTTCGGTGGAGTCACGGACCTTCTGACCAGTGGAGCGCGAGAAGGCTGTCGCAAAACAATTTTTGCCGCATGTGCCTTCCCGTTTGTCTGCCTTGGATGGGCCGGTCTGGTCTTCTTATTTCAAGCTGCTGTGAACGGATTTCTGCTTCAACGGGATGCCGGCCTCGGCGACTGGTGGCAGTGCCCGCTCCCCAACGGCTACGCCATCGCGATGATCGACGTGACCGACCAGGGATGGGTGTACAACCCGAAAACCCAGCCCGATGACATTCACGATCAGGAGGACGCGGTCGCGGGAGTCTGAACAGTTCAGGTAGCTGGGAGATACATCCTTGGCGGTGTTGGCAGCCATTGGGTCTGGGAATCCGGGAAGGCAAGCACGAACGTGAACTCGTATTTTCTACTCGACACTCAGACGGGTAAACACACAGATTTTTCGACTTACGAACGAACTGCGTCCCGCCGCGTCACAGCTCGGAATTCAACTCAATCTCGAGAACATCGACGCCGTTTACTCCAGATATCGATTCACCTGGTTCGACATCTTTGTGGCTATCTTGTTGTTTGTCCTCTCTTAATTTACTTCTCTCTTCTAGCTCGCCAGATTCTCGGGCTCCGTCGAATGCGTGAAGTCCGTCTTTCCACGTGAGACGGGCAATGCCTATTCACTGATAAAATACTTTCTCCGCCTCCATGTTTGAGAGCCTCCAAGAACGGCTTCAACGCACCTTCAAATCGCTGCGCGGGCAGGCTGTCCTCACCGACGAGAACATGCAGGAGACGTTGCGCGAGCTGCGACTGGCGCTGCTCGAAGCCGACGTCAACTTCAAAGTTGTCAAACAGTTCATTGATCAAGTGCAGGCGAAGGCCGTCGGCCAAGCGGTGCTAACTGCGCTCTCGCCGGGCGAGCAGGTTATTAAGATAGTCCGCGATGAGCTGGTTGAGGTTCTGGGCAAAGATACTGCCCGGATGAAGTTTGCCTCGCAGCCGCCGACGGTGGTGCTCATGGCTGGACTGCAGGGTTCCGGAAAAACTACGACATCCGGCAAATTGGCGCACTGGTTCAAGAATGGCGGCCATCGCCCGTTGCTGGTTTCGGTGGACGTCTATCGTCCCGCGGCGCGAGAGCAGCTTAAAGTTGTCGCGCAGGCGATCAAGGCACAGATTTACCAGGGCGAAGTTGGCGAAGCGAATACCGCGACCGTAGAAAAGTTAGCCAAAGAAGCGCGGCGCGAAGCCATCAACTCCGGCTGCGATGTGCTCATCGTGGATACCGCCGGCCGTCTGCACATTGACGATCAACTCATGGAGGAGATGCAGTCGCTGAAGCGGCTACTCAATCCACAAGAAATTTTGTTCGTAGCCGACGCCATGACTGGACAGGACGCCGTCCGCTCGGCTGACGAGTTCCACAAAAAGCTCACGCTCACCGGCGTAGTGCTCACCAAGATGGACGGCGACGCCCGCGGCGGCGCGGCGCTTTCCATCCGCAACGTCACGGGCGCGCCGATCAAGTTTATCGGCGTGGGTGAAAAGTACGATGCACTGGAGCCGTTCCATCCCGACCGCATCGTGTCGCGTATTCTGGGAATGGGCGACATTCTTTCGCTGATCGAGCGTGCGGAGCAAACCGTTGATAAGAAAAAAGCGCAGGATATCGCCGCCCGCGCGCTCTCTGGCGATGGCTTCTCGCTGGAAGATTTTCGCGACCAATTACGGCAGGTCAGAAAAATGGGTTCGTTGCAAAACTTGATGGGAATGCTTCCGAGTATCGGCCCGTTCGCTGGATTGCAAAAACACGCCGACAAAATTGACGAGAAGCAGATCAACCACGTGGAAGCGATCATCAATTCGATGACCGCCCACGAGCGGCATCATCACGATGTGATCAACGGGAGCCGCCGCAAGCGCATCGCCCGCGGATCGGGAACTACGGTCCAGGAAGTCAACAATTTGCTCCGCCAGTATGCCCAAATGCGAAAGATGTTCAAGCAGATGGGAAAGGGCAACTTCATGCGCCGGATGGCGGGGATGAAGATGCCGAGCTAGCTGTCAGCTGTCGGCGGTTCGATTCGGAATAGCAGCGTCGAATCAATGCTTTGCTCGGAGGCCGGGCTTGTTGTTCGCTGATCTTTACATCTTGTACCTGTTCAAGGTTGCCGTCCACTGGTTGAAGTTTTACGGCAATCGAAACTGGCCTGCCGTAAACGGGTCGGTTACCGCCGCGGCACTTATCTCGGGTCACACTGTCGAGGTTCCGTATGAATATCGCGTTGACGGGGAATTGTACACGGGCTTGCATGAGGAGCCTTTTCTGCTCGCTGATTCAATGGCGTCATACGCGACCAAGTTCAGAACGGGAGACAACCTGGTAGTGCGCACAAAGCCAGCGCCCCGGGAATATCTACTGTGGTCGACGAGGATCAAGCTAGTGCCGCCACAGAGATTCTGGTTGCACCCAAAGCTGACGGGTGAGCTGCTCTCATGAAATGGCGATCTCTCGAAGAATCCGCTCCGCCGGCTGAAGCTCGACCCTTGCGCGAGATCTACGCCGAGCGCAAAGAACTCATCGCCAAATATGTCCCCAAGGAAATCCAGGCGATTCATACTCGCGCTGTCGCAGAGCTAATACAGTCCGGCGTAGCTGATCGAGCGCTTCAGGTCGGGAGTAGAGCGCCAGCCTTTGAACTTACTGATCACAATGGCACCCTTTTGCGCTCGTCAGATCCGCTCGCAAACAACCATCTCGTCATCTGCTTCTTTCGTGGGCGCTGGTGCCCTTTTTGTGTTGGTCAGATGGAAGCGATGAACGCGATCGTGCCGCGCTTACAAGAGGTACACGCCTCGATGATCGCAATCTCGCCGCAGACGATCCAGCATTCGTATTTCATGGCCGACCAGCACAAGCTGCGTTTCCTTCTGCTGAGCGATGCAGGAAACAAAGTAGCGCGGCCATTCGGACTAGTTTATCGCGTCCCTGAGTATCAACAGGAAATCTACAGGCGGGCGTTCGTGAATCTCCCGTTTGCAAACGGGGATGACAGTTGGGAGCTGCCCATTCCCGCGATCTACATCTTGGGGCATGAGCACGAGATCTTGTACGCCTCCACCAACGCCGACTACACGGAACGCCCGGAACCCGCCGACATTGTTCAATTCCTGGCGCGCCTCTCTCAGTAGTCTGATGTTCACTCGTCACACGCGACCTGTTCAATTGTCCTAAACAGGGACTCGCGAGTTTCTAGAATTCCCAAAGAGGGTCGGTTTTCCGGAATTGAAACCGGAGCACCGCTGGAAAGCATTATTTGGTCGTCCGACCGCGCCAAAGACTGCGCGCTCTCCATTGAACACGATCTGCAGATCCCCGTGCAGCTCGCATCCACCGTGCACGAAGGCTGCGATCGGTTGCGCGCTGGGGAATACTCGGCGGTAATCATCGATCAGTAGATTGCTGAGGCCGAGCCCGAACCCGCCGCAGTGCTGTTCGATCATCTGGGAATGGCGATTCCGCTATTCGTGAACTTTGGTATCAGCGGTGTGGAAAGGATTGTACGTGAGCTTCGAGCGGCACTCTCCCGACGTAGCTATGAGACCGTGCTTGCGCGTCACAGTGCACGACAGGGTTTGCGGGACGAACTAAAGGACGATGTGACAGCGCTGTTGCTTTCTAGTGGCGTGGCACTCAAGCAACCGGATCTCAGCGAAGCGCTCACAGCTCAACTTAGAGCCATTGAGGACCTAGCTGAACGGATACGGAACAGATTAGCGATTTCCGACAATCAACACGCTGCCGCGGCTGGTTCTTAGCAAGGAGGCTCAAAAACTTTTCGTTCCGAATCGTCAATGGAAAATTGGCTGAACAGGCCCATCCTGCTGAAGCCCTTTACCCGCGAGCCTAAACTGCTGGCTTGAACGCCGGAGCCTCAGGATCTTGCAGCATGAACTCCAGCACTTCCTGCGGAACGGGCGCATTCCATACTGGAGCGAACGACTGGCGGTGCAGCGGAGACGGTCCGTGCTCACGCAAAGCGGCCAGATGTCTGGGCGTGCTGTAACCCTTGTTGGAGCGCAGTCCGTAAACCGGGAAGACCGGATCCCACTCAGTGATCATTCGGTCGCGTTCGACTTTCGCCAGAATCGAAGCGGCAGCAATGGACGCAGAGAGCGCGTCACCATGAATGATGGCATGTTGCGGCAGCTCGCAATCAAGGCGCATGGCGTCTACTAGCAGATGGTCAGCAGCGGGATTGAGAATTAGGACCGCATCGCGCATCGCGAGCCGCGAGGCGTGATAGATGTTAATTTGATCAATTCGCGCAGCATCCACAGCAGCCACGGCCCACGCAATAGCGTGCTCGCGAATGCGCGCAGCCAGGACTTCGCGCCGCTCGGCAAGCAGTAGCTTGGAATCGCGCAGGCCGCGAATTCGATAGCACGAGTCGAGCACAACTGCAGCCGCCACCACTGGTCCAAACAACGATCCGCGACCAACTTCATCCACACCGGCCACCAGCTTTGCGCCGGAACTCCACGCCAATTTTTCGTACTTCAACGTGCAGCGCAGGCGCTTGAGCAGGCGCAGCTTGGCAGCGGATGCCGAGATCTGTTTCTCTGGAACGGATTCAACTCTGGAGGACACTGATCACCGATGTTCGCGCAGTCAGTGCTGTGGAAGCAAGCAAATACCGTGGCTGAGGACCCCTCAAATCCGCGCACGGCCGGATTAGAGAACTAGTTCCCAGGTTTCCGCGACCAAGTCGTTTCTCCCCCAGCTTTGGTGCCGATCTTGCGCGATGCGTTGAAAGCCGGCCTGCTCGTAAAGGTGGCGAGCGGCGTGGAGTTCGCTTTGCGTCCAGAGGAGGACTCTCTTGTAGCCAGCTTGTCGGGCAAAATTGACGCACTCGGAAACTAAGCGTCTTCCAGTCCCCAGCCCTCGCGCGCTGGGCTCGACTATGAGCAAGCGTAGTTTTGCCACAATCTTTGATTTTTTGACCAAGAACACCGCGCCTACCGGCTCACCGGCTCCTTCAGCGATCCAGCAGCGCTCGCGTTTGGGATCGAAATTCTGAATGAACTCTGCCACAATCTCCGCGACCAGCGCTTCAAAGTGCTCGTCGTAGCCGTATTCCTGCGAGTAAAGTACTCCGTGACGATGGACGACCCAGCCCATGTCTCCCGGCCGGTGCTGCCGCAGGATGTAAGCCGATTCTGAACTCTGATTAAGTATATTGGGTGCACCATCCTTTCGCGTTTTTTGCGAAAGGATGGGTATGTCTGAATTTTGGTAGTCCAGAGTGGGATTGAGAATGTTCTCAATCGTGCGCATGGCTCCGAGCAGATCTTTCTGCTGAGAAGGAGAGAGTCTGGCCAACATCGCCGACACTTCTTCACTCGATCGCCGGTCGAGCGGAGTGAAAACTTTCTCACCTTTGTGCGTGAGCGAGAGAAAAATCCGCCGCCGGTCGGCATGAGATGGGGTCGTCTTGATCCATCCCTGCTTTTCGAATTCTTGCAGCATGCGGCTCAGATATCCCCGGTCAAGGCCGAGTTCCCGGCGCAGGTCAATCGCTGTAATGTTGTCGCGATGCGCCAGTTCATACAGCACCCGCACCCCTGTGAGAGAAAACTGGCTTTTCAGCAGGTACTCTTGCACCACGCCGATTTGGCGAGTGTAGAAACGATTAAAGCGGCGGACGGTCTGGACGGGATCGGATTCTTTGGCAGTAGCAAGAAATGTAGCGGCAGCCGGCATGCTCTTTAGTATCCCCAGAAATGGTTGACTCAGTCAACTATATTCGAGGCCAGATTTTGAGGATAATGCCCCGCTCACTTTAAGATTGCGCGCTCAATTTCCGCGCGAGCAGGATAGGTCATGATCAATATTCGACTCGCTGACCTCCACAACCCCTGAAACATTGATATTTGTCCGTCACTTTCAGAGCTACAGCGTCTTGGGTCTCCGAATCTTCGAGGGCATTGCCGCATCGAGTGTGATTGCTACCTACCAAACTCCGCGACCGACGCGGATGTTCGTACGATTTTCACAATCTTGAAACATTCATTCTTATTGCGTGAACGCACCGAAAATTCATAAGGTGGGCGAAAAAGCTGCTCTCCCAGCGAATCATGCGGCATACTCTAGATCACCCATGCACCACTCTCGTTGCACTCCCCTGTGAACCAGCTGCACTCGATTGAAATCCAAGCACTTAGAAATTCGTTTTTTCTATTGACCTAAAAAATAGAAGGTGTAAAACACAATTGTTCTTTGACAGTTTCTGAAGTTTTTCCGGTTGGTGCGGCGTCCGGGGGTCAAGCGAAGTCACCTTCGGCATAAGGCAAGAGCGAAGCGTAGGAACTTTGGGCAACCAATAGATCTGGCGTACAACTCCTGCAAGATGACCGAAGGAGGGCTAGTAAGGCTCTTTAGCAAAGTGCTGGTCGAGGAGAACAAGAGACCCAGTCAAAGGCAGGATAGAGTCCCGAAGGCGTTGAACTGATTTATCCGGTTGGCGGTAAGCCCGGAGCCCGAGCAACGATCGCCGGTTGCAGTCCGTAAGGATAGTAACCAATGCAGGTCGGCAAGGGTCTAAAGCGAGCTACTGGCCGAGACGAATGAGATCAACATCACCGACGGGACTCTTATATTTTGTGCGTGCGGATTTCTCAATTCGTAGCGCATGAAAATCGCAGCGTCATTCGCCTATTGGGAGCGGCCGGTCTCGACGATCCTCCCCCGTAAAGAGCGGCACAGCTTCCCCGCGCGGCGAAAGGCGCTGCGCTCTTTCCCAGGGCTGTGCCATAATGCGCTCTGATGAGCGACCCTTCACTTTGGCGGGAATACGCGACCAACGCAATCAGCTACTGGGAGCCGCGCAGGATTGTTTACAACCTGGTTCTTCTGGCAATCGTGTCCATATATTTCGTAATAGGCCTTCCGACATCGCGCCGGATTTTGGATTTGAATCTATTCTTGCTGCTGTTCGTGCTCGCCGTCCTGGCGAACGTCGCTTACTGTGCGGCTTATATCGTTGACGTACTTGCTCAGGCTTCGGGTTTTCGTGAGCGGTGGCTGAAACTGCGCTGGGCCATCTATCTACTGGGCATCGCTTTTGCCGGAGTGCTGACCCGTTTTTGGGCGTTAGGTTTATTCAGCACTCGCTAAGGTCCCTGCGTCACGCGCTCTTTTCCAGTCACTAGGCGGGCGCGAAAAATTCGGTTTGAAACCGGCTCTTCTCCTACTACATCCACATTGACCGCGTAATCTCCCGGCGAGAGTGTGTCTCCAAACGGGATTTCCAGATCGCGGGTATTCTGCTTGAGCGGGAAATGCTGATAGCCGATTGCGGTCGCCCGGCCAATGTCATTCACCGCCAGCACGATCACGGTTAGATCGAAGTCGCGACCAGTTCGGTTGGAAACCTTCAGCGATCCATCAATTCTCATCCCATTCACTTGAGCTTTACGTCCCCATTCTGCAATGAGCGGGGTTTCCACCGACAGTATGAAATTTCGTCTTTGCTGCTTTGGCGGACGGTCGCTGTCGAAAACTACTGCTGTGACTTCGACTTGGCCCACCTCTCCCACTATGCCTGTGACCTCGCCCCCCGGGTTCAATGCAAATCCATGAGGTAGGGAGCCGCTGGCGATGGTCCAGTGATAAGGCTCAATTCCACCCTCGGCTTTTAGCCGGAATTTGTACAGTTGCCACAACGAGGCTTTCGGCAGTTGTTTTGTAGCGATAATCAGCGATTCGGAGGAGGGCGTGTTTTGAGCTTGGGTGGAGATCGCCAGCAGTACTCCGGCAGCGAAGAGTTTCCAATATCTGACGTGCATTGCGGCATTATAGGCTGACGCGCCACCGTTCCCGGCTACGCGAGCGCTTCATGAGATTGGATCGAGGGATGCCGTGCGCCGTGCAATCAAAAGAGTAGAATTTGCTGTCTGGAATCGATTCACCACAGAGACACAGAGACACAGAGAAGATCGAATGGAAGGTCCGTATCAGGGCACGTATTAAGACGTGCCGCAGCCGTACGCTTTCTGATGCCTTTAGGCTCTGAGGTCGGCGGAAGCAGTGCCTGAAGGCGACTTGAATGACGCGATATCGACATTGCTGAAGCGATGTCCTGATACAAACAAGAGGGATTGTCTGAGAGGAGTTTTTCTGAAAGGTCTTTGAAGGAGCGGAAAGGTGATTCTGAGATTCGCAATCGCTTTGACATTGTGCGGGTACGCACTGGCGCAGACCCAAACGCCGTGGCCCTGCCAAGCCGAAATCCATAAGTCGGTCCGAAAGTTCTTTTTATGCGGATAAGCGACGGTGTCACCAATAAGCTTGTTGACCGCAAAGTGCTGCCTGACATCTCAGACTTAAAAGGGAAAAGACTTGGACTCGCTTGTCGTCATCCAGATCCTTGTTGACACAAACGGAGATGTTCGCTGTCCTCGCACCCAGGAAGGGGATCCTGACTTTTTTCAGCGGAGCCTTGACGCTGCGCAGAAGTGGCACTACAAACCTTATGTGCTGAATGGCGAGAAAGTGATTGTGGAAACCCGCATCAGATTCAGCTACAAGAAGGACAACGTCAAAGTTCTTGTCCCAAGCCGGTAGGAGATGTCCTACTTAACACTCTCTTGCCTCTGTGTCTCCGTCGCGAACTGAATTTATGACTTTCTCCAACATCGTCTTCGAAAAGAAAAACTCGATTGCCTACGTAACCGTGAACCGGCCCAAGGTACTAAATGCGCTGAACATGGCCACCATGGAAGAGCTGCGGACGGCGTTTCATGACATCAAGAATGAAGCCAGCGTGCGCGTGGTCATCCTGACAGGGGCGGGCGAGAAGGCGTTTATTGCCGGCGCGGATATTGGCGAACTGGCGCAGCACGACGCGGTCTCGGGCAAGGAGTACACGCATCGCGGGCAGAGCGTGCTCAACCTGATCGAAAACCTGGGCAAGCCGGTGATCGCCTGCATCAACGGATTCGCGCTCGGCGGCGGATGCGAGATTGCCATGGCTTGCACCATGCGCCTGGCCAGCGAATCCGCCAAGCTCGGACAGCCCGAGGTGAAGCTGGGGATTATTCCCGGTTACGGCGGCACGCAGCGATTGCCGCGGCTCGTGGGCAAGGGGATTGCGATGCAACTCGTGCTCACAGGCGAAATGATTTCAGCGCAGGAGGCGCATCGCATTGGTCTGGTGAATGAAGTGGTTGCGGCGTCCGAGTTGATCCCGCGCGCGGAAGCAATTGCGTCGAAGATCATCGCGCATGCGCCGTTGGCGGTGCAGTATGCAATGGAAGCGGTGAATAAAGGTATGGAGATGACGCTGGCTGAGGGACTGTATCTGGAAGCGGTGTTGTTCAGCGTGGCGTGTTCGTCGGAAGATAAGAAGGAAGGCACGACGGCGTTTCTGGAGAAGCGGGCTGCGCAGTTCAAAGGAAAGTAACTTCAGACCGCGGATTCACGCGGATTACGGATGAAAGACACTTCACCACAGAGACACAGAGACACAGAGAAAAACTCCGAAGATAGAATT
>Ga0137367_10001014_pt1 | contig 21438 bp, 19 predicted proteins | sample SagtaG_14_FD_104939 | JGI IMG/M metagenome (GOLD analysis project Ga0137367, IMG submission 104939) | Vadose zone soil microbial communities from Sagehorn Ranch, Mendocino, California, USA - Sage1_L_80_16 metaG | ecosystem: Environmental > Terrestrial > Soil > Vadose zone | place: USA... | reverse complement strand
GGCGGACGCCCAGCCACTGGTGCACGACCGCCCAGGCGGTGCCGTAATTGCCCCATGCCTGCATGAACATCGAGCGGCACGTCCAGCAGCGGTCGATGTTGGCTCCCTGGTCGGGCGACGGGAAGATCTCCGGCATCGCTCCTGGCTGCTCGTCCGGCGTCCCGCCCGTTGCGGGCTCCGAGAACATCGTCTCGGCCAGCGCGTGCGTGTATCGCTGCTGCTGGCCCGGGCCCAGGCGGCCGTAGTTGCCCTCACCGACGGACTGGATCGAGGTCGTCAGGCCGAAGATGACCTTCTCGCCCTGACCGTTGGCGCCACCTCCGCAGCCCGTGTGGAACAGCCCTGGGTTGAGCGGGTGGTCGCCGCTGTAGCAGTCGTTCTCCCGCCCCGCCAGTGCCGTGTCGCCGTGGCCGAACGGGGCCAGACCGGGCACTGCCTGCTGACTGACGCGTAGCTCCGCCTCCATGGGCGTCTGACCGATCCAGTGCTTCTGGAAGGACTGCTGGTCGCCCGGATCGTTCAGGGAGTCGGCGTACTGCTGCGCGGCGTCGAACCACCAGGTGCCGTCGAAGCGCTGCTGCAGCTTGCGGGCGAGGTTCATGGTCCACGCGAAGGTGGCGTCGTCGTGCTTGGAGTGGGCCATGTCGGCCAGGTCGTAGAGGCCGCGGATGAAGTAGACGGTGTTGTCCAGCTTCTCCGGGCCCATCCCCGAGCGCTCGACGTTGCCGAGCCCCTCGGGCCAGCCGTCGTGGTCGGCGTCCAGGGTGCGCACGACGTAGCGCAGGTTGCGGACCGCGAAGTCGTACATCTCGTTGCGGAAGGCGTTGTCTCCTGTCCACCGCCAGATCAGCGCGACGGCGCTGGGGAACTTCACCGTCTCGTCGGTGTTGAAGTCGTACGCGACGCTGCCGTCGGGGTTGGTGTGGCGCGAGTCGTGCCCGAACCAGATCGAGCCGTCGGCCACCGCCTCGTGCGCCACCACGCCCGAGCCGTCGTTGAGGATGTCGGAGATGTCGCGCAAGGCGCGGAGATGCCCCTTGATAGCCTCGAACTGGCCGAGCGAGACCGAGGCGAAGGCGGTGTACTCCGCGTCGGTGCCGAAGATCCACGGGTAATCCGGGAAGCCGGCGCCGATCCAGGTCGCCTCGGGCACGGTGCCCAACGGCGCGGGGAACTGCTTGCCCTGGTTGGTCCAGCGGATTTGCAGGTTCTGGGCGCTCTGCGTGAGGTCGGCGATGTTCTGCTTGCCCCACTCGATCGAGTTCTGCACCAGCGGGTCGCCGGGCAGCGAGAGCCTGGTCATCTGCGAGAGCCGCTCACGGGAGGCCACCTTCGCGGCGAACTGCGCGTCGGGATCCTGGAGCACCCGGGTCAGCTCCTGCTGTGCTGGCGCCAGACCGTTGTCCGAGCCGGCGACCGCCAGCCACACGGTCTTCGAGCCGCCGGCCGGGAGAGAGATCGTGTAGGTCAGCTCGCCACCGGTGCCGCGCCCGAACGGTCCGTCATCGCACTGCGACGGCTTGGGCTCGGCGGGCGCGCCCGGCTCCGAGCCCGTACAGCGGTGACCGGGCTGCGGGCCCCAGAACTGCGTCCCGATCGTGCCCGAATCGGGCTTCAGCGCAGTGCCCACCAGCGCCGCGTAGTGGTGCTCGGGGGCTCCGGGCAGCGCGCCATCGTCGGTGAACACCAGGTTCTGGCCGTCGTAGCTGCCCTGGTCGGCGACGTTGTCGCTCGCGTTGGGCGTGACGCCCCCGAAACCCCAGGGGTAGTGGCCCATGAGCTCGGAGTGCGCGTCGACCGACAACTTCACGGTCCGCGTCGCCCCCGGGTTGGTGACCTTGAGACCGAACAGCGCTCCGCGGCGCCCATCGGGTGCGAAGTCCGTGCGCTCGACCTTCAGACCGGCTGTGTCCGGCAGGTCGAAACGGGAATAGCCCCACCCGCTCGAGAACTTCGTCGCGGGCCCGACCCACTCGCCGTCCAGCCCGAACCACACCCCGTCGACGAGCTTCAACGGCGGCGTCCACACACCGCCCATCTCGCCGGTGATGTGCCAGCCGTTGGCGTAGAACCGCCCGTCCTCGAAGCCGATCGAGTAGGCTCGCGTCCCGGCCGCGACCTCCCGGCGGTCCTGGAGCCGGCTGGTAGTGGACAACTCTGGCGTGGCGGCTTGAACCCCAGCCCGTGCGGCCGGTTGGGCGCTGGCCGCCATCTGTCCCCCGATGGTCAGCAAGACGGCGACCACCGAAAGTGCGGTCATGAACCGACGAGACATGACGCTCCTTCCTGACGGTTCTGGCCAGTTTTGCTGAGAGTTGAGTGGAAGTCGAGCAAGTCGAGTAAGATGTCCCACCACCCAGGCGCGAGCGCGACCATCCGACCTGTTCCGATGCATTGAATTGTTTGAGCCTTTACCCGATCTGCGACGGCGGCGTATCCGGCGATATCTGCGGCTGACGGGCGAGGCTGCGGTTCGTCTTCGGCACGCCATTCCGCAAAGGGCTGGATTCCTGGGGGTAGGATCTCCAGCCCACCGAAGAACCCGCGCCTCCGCCGAGCGGCTCGGCCTCACCAGGGCCAGCCCGTGACCGTCTTCATCAAGGCGACCGAGGTCCTGCTCGGCGTCAGCGAAACTTAGGCTGTCCCATCCCCAGGTCGCGCCAGCGTCGTCACGGTGCGTCCGTGATCGTGGTCGGCACGGAGCGGCGACGGCCGCACGCCAAGCGGCCGTGCGGCCCATCGGGGCAACCACCAGTTCCAGCGGCCGAACAGACTGACCAGCGCGGGGACCAGCAGCGCGCGGACCACGGTGGCGTCCAGGAAGATCCCGGCCCCAAGCCCGGTCGCGAACACCTTGACAGTGACGATCGGGCCGCTGGCAAGCGACGCGAACGCCAGCAGCAGGATCAGCGCCGCGCTGGTGACCAGCCGCCCGGTGCGGCCGATGCCCTCCATCACCGCCTGGCCGGTGGAGCCGGTGCGGTCGTGCTCCTCGCGCATACGCGCGACGATGAATACCTCGTAGTCCATGCTCAGCCCGTACAGGAACGCGAACACGATCAGTGGGATGAACACTTCGACCGAGCCGGTGGCGGGGATGCCCCACAGCTGGCTCGACCCGTAGCCGCGCTGCCACACCAGCACCAGCACGCCGTAGATCGCGCCGACGCTGAGCAGGTTGAGCAGCACCGCCTTCAATGGCAGCAGCAGGGAGCGGAACGCGCGCGCCAGCAGCACGAAGGTGACTGCGGCGATGACGGCGAGCATGAGCGGGAAGCGGCCGTAGACGGCGTGGATGAAGTCGACGTCCTCGGGGCCGGCGCCGCCGACCTGCACGCCGGACATGCCGGCGGCGGCCTGCCGCAGGCGGGCGATGGTGGCCTTGCCGGCGGCGGTGCCGGTCTGGGCGAGGGGTTGGACGTTGAGCAGGGCGCTGCCGCCGCGCCGCCAGGCTCGGTCGGCCGGGGCGATGACCGTATACACCCCCGGCACCTGGGCGAGCCGGGCGGCGACCTGCGCAGCGTCCATGCCGCCACCAGCGGGCACCAGGACCTCCACTGGGGTGAGCACGCCGGTGGGGATGCGGGCGCGCTCCAGCATGACCAGCCCGTCGTAGGCGGGGCCGGACTTGGCCAACGCGTCGGCGTTGGGCGTGCCGAGCCGCAGGCCGAGCCCGGCCAGCCCCAAGGGAACCAGCACGGCGAGGGCGGCCGGCACAGCCAGCCAGCGCCACCGCAGCACCCCGCGCGCCCATGCCGACCAGCCCCGGCCGACATGCGGCGGCCTGCGGTGATGGGGCCAGTCCGCCCGCTGGCCGATCGTGGCCAGCAGCACCGGCAGCAGGGTCAGAGTGACCAGCACGCTGACCAGGGGGATGAGCATGCCGGCGTAGCCCATCGAGCGCAGGAACGGCACTGGCAGCACCACCATCGACACCAGGCCAACCGCCACGGTGACACCTGAGAACACCACCGCCCGCCCAGCCGTGGCCATGGCCCGTGCGACCGCCTGATCACCTTGGTTGCCGCCGGCGAGTTCCTCGCGCCAGCGGGTCACCAGCAGCAGGGAGTAGTCGATCGCCACGCCCAGCCCGATCAGTGCGACCAGATACTCGACGAAGACGCTGACGTCGGTCAGCTCGGTCAGGCCGAGGATGAGCAGGAAGGTGGCAAGGATCGAGGTGGCGGCGACCAGCAGCGGGACCAGCGCCAGCAGCGAGCCGAACACGAACGCCAGCACCGCGAGCGCGCCGAGCCCGGCGAGCAACGTCTCGGTCAGCACCGCGGGGCCGCTGGTGTTGCCGCCCAGCTCCAGTTCGTCCAGGCCGGTCACGCGCACCGTCCAGCCGCCTTGGGCGGGCAGGGCGTGACCGAGCGTGTTGGCCAGGCCGGGGCCGAGGTCCGCTCCACCGAGCAGCGGCTGAAGCGGGGTGAACACCAGCCCATAGGTGGTGCGGCCGTCGGCCGAGACGAAGCGCCGGTCGCCGGTGCTTGGGTAGGAGACGACCCGAAGGCGCGGCTGGCGGCCGAGGGCAGCGAACGCCCCGTGGAGCCTCCGGCGGGCGTCGGGACGGTCGACCACCATGCCCTGGGGCAGGCCGATCACCGCGACCAGCGCCTGGCCGGGCCCGCCATTGCCGTAGGTGCGCAGGATCCGCTGGTTGGCCGCGTATGCCGGCTGGCCGGGCAGCGCGAACTGCTGCGACAGCCGCCCCTCCACCTTTGACACCAGCAGCACGCCTGCGGCCAGCACCACCAGCCAGCCCACCGCGACCAGCCGCTTGTGGCCAAGCACCAGCGTCGACCAGCTCGTCATGCGATCACCCACCACGTCGCCGTCCGCTCATATGTAGCGTTGCTGTATGTAGAAATACTATCTATCACCTCGGGGGCGTCCACGCAACCCTTGGCATGGCCGCTCACCAAGCGTAGGATCACTACCTATGAAGGCAGAGGGTTCTCAGAGGCCACCTGGACGCGCTGCTGCTGGCCACCCTCGAGCCAGGCCGCGAGCGACATGACCGAGCCAGGCCGCACCCCGGACTCGGCGACGCCGGACCAGGCCTCAGACGGGGCGACCCGGGACATCGCCGGCGGGGACATCGACCGCTACCTCGCCGCGGTCGCGACCCGGCTGGCCCTGGCCGGTCCCACCCGAGCACGCCAGGCAATCCTTGCCGAACTCCACGACGGCCTGCTCGAAGCCACCGACACCCACCAGGCCCGCGGGCTCACCCCCGCCCAGGCCGCCACCGCGGCCACCGCTGAGTTCGGCGACCCCCAGACGGTTGCAGCGGCATTCACCCCGGAACTGGCCGCCGCCCACGCCCGCCGCACCGCCCTCGCCCTGGTCCGCAGCGGACCGCTGCTGGGCTTGCTGTGGGCGACCGCGCTTGCCAGCAGCCACCTGACCACCCTCCCCGCGCATCCCGCGCCGCCCTGGCAGTGGCCACACCCCCCGACCGGCCTGTGGATCGTGTTCCCCCTGCTCGCCTCTGCCACGCTGGTCGGCGTGCCGGCCGGCCTGGTGACGGTGGCGGCCACCGGCCGGCTTGCCCGGTGGCTGCCCGGCCGCCCTCGCCTGGCCCCGACGGCCGCGGCGACCATCGGCATCGCCGGAATCGTCATCGATCTCACCCTGCTCGGCATGCTCAGCGCCTGGGCGACCATCGCCCCCGGCCGGCTTGCCTGGGTGCCGATCACCGTGGCGGCAACCGCCAGCCTGGCTCGGCTGGTGCTCGGCACGCGCGCGACACGCCGCTGCCTGGCCACCCGTGCCGCCCTCACCTGACCGCTCGTCGCCCGAGGCGGAGGGCGTCAGGCGGTCTGGACGTCGTGGCCATGCCGCGCAGGCCGGCGGCCTTCGGCGCGTCGGCGAAGAGATCGTCAGCGATCAGACCGTCGCGGCCGCCACCCTGCCGGCGACGAGCCGGCATGGTTGGCTGCCGAGGTTGGCCCACGCATGGCACGCCTCGTACGACCACGGCGTCGCCGAGCCCCAGGTCCGCCGAGGACCCCCTCCAGCAGCAGCCGGCGCGTGCCGGACGCGACGTGGATTCCGTCAACGGACGCTGTCTGGTGCCACCTGGCGTCGGCTTCGGCCGTGGGAGGCTAGGAGGCCGGCTTCATCTGGTCGAGGGCATGAGATCCACCAACACGACTCCATGGAATCCAGGGCACATCATCGACGCCCTGCGCTGCTAGCCTGGGATGCACGCCACGCGTTCGGTCGATCCGTGGCCACTGGTCGCGTCGATCCAAGCAGTGCGCCGGATGCTTGCTGGAGCAATCTGCCGGGGAGTGCCTGTGTCGTCTGATGGTTTGCCGCGAACCGCCTCCGGCGGCGCCCCGATCACCAGCGGACGGCCGCGGTGAACGCGGGCAGCACTCGGGCGATCCTGGCAGCGTTCATGGCCAATCTCGGCATCGCGATCGTCAAGTTCGTCGCGTTCCTGTTCACCGGCGCGGCCTCGATGCTGGCCGAGTCGATCCACTCGGTGGCCGACACCGGCAACCAGTCGCTGCTCGCCCTTGGCGGCCGATCAGGACGCCGGGCGCCCACGGCCGAGCACCCCTTCGGCTTCGGGCGCGAGCGCTACTTCTGGGCGTTCCTGGTCGCCGTCGTGCTGTTCACCCTCGGGTCGCTGTTCGCGCTGTTCGAGGGCTACCAGAAGCTGCGGCACCCCCATCAGATCGAGTCGCCCGCCTGGGCGTTCGGGGCGCTGCTGTTGGCGCTCGCGTTGGAGGGCTGGTCGCTGCGGACCGCCGTGCACGAGGCCGACAAGGTACGGGCCGGGCAGTCGTGGTGGGCGTTCATCCGCCGCTCCAAGAGCCCCGAGCTCCCAGTCGTGCTGCTGGAAGATGTGGGGGCGCTGCTCGGGCTGGGCTGTGCGCTGGTCGGGGTGAGCCTGGCGGTGGTCACCGGCCAGCCCCGTTTCGACGCGGTCGGCAGCATCGCGATCGGGCTGCTGCTGGGGGTCATCGCGGTGACGCTGGGGACCGAGATGCGCAGCCTGCTCATCGGCGAGGCGGCGAGCCAGGCCGAAGTGGCCGCCATCCGGGCGGCGCTCGGCGACGACCCGGTGGTCCGTCGGCTGATCCACTTGCGTACCTTGCAGCTTGGTCCCGAGGAGCTGCTGGTCGCCGCGAAGGTCGAGCTGGACCCGGCGCTTTCGTTTGCCGAGGTCGCCCGGGCGATCGACGAGGCCGAGCGGCGCGTGCGGGCCAGTGTGCCATCCGCGCGGCTCATCTACCTGGAGCCGGACTGCTACCGGGCCGAAGCGCAGGTCCAACAGGCCTCGCCCCCGGACGCCTGACCCCGAGCCCGCGCCGCAACATCCCCGCGTTCGGCTTCGTCATTGCCGCCGTCGAGGGCTGCTGGAAGTGAAGGCGGGTACGGCCACGGCCGCTGCCCGCTCCTCAGGGCACGGATGGCAAGCAGGACGACGACCGCGCCGATGGGGGCGGTGGTCCAGGTTCTGAGGTTGAAGAAGGTGTGCAGACCCTCGTCGACGCGGCTTTCGCCACCCTCAAGGCCCGTCAAACCCGCCGATCCTCCACTCGCGAACCGGTGCCACCCACCCGAACGGATGCCCACACCGACCACACCGTTCGCCCGTAGCCAGCCCACCTCAAACCGCAGGTGGGGATGGTGGCCCTTGGCGTGGTTTCGCCCGTCCCCCGGGCGGCGTACCCGTCAGCGCCGAGATGGCTTGGGCTGATCGTCGGTCACCGGCCCGGTCCTGGATGCCTCGGTGAGGCGGGTGTGCAGTCGCGCCCGGATCTCCTCCGGGGTGTACGCACGGCGACGTCGCTCTGCCCGTGCGATCACCACCCCAGTGGCGGCGATGCCCACGAAGCCTGCCAGACCCATTACCTTCCACCAGCGCACCCGCCTACGATACGCCCATGCCCGACATGCACATCAGCCTCGACGAGACCCTGGACCTGACACGCACCGGTGACCTGTGGCTGTTTCGGGGACGCAAGGTGGCCGACCGCGCCGTCCAGCTGACAACCAACAGCCCGGTCGACCATGTCGGCATGTCGGTCGTCATCGACGATCTGCCACCGCTGCTGTGGCATGCCGAGCTCGGCCGGTCTTTGCTCGACCTGTGGTCCGGCACCCACCAGCGTGGCGCCCAACTGCACGACCTGCGCGAGGCGGTCCTCGTCTGGGCGACCAGGTACGGCCACCGAGCCTGGCTACGCCAGCTCGACCCCCCGCTCACCCGAGAGATGGAGGACGCCGCCTTGCGCAGCATCGCACGGCTGGACGGCACGCCGTTCCCGTCCACCGCCCGGCTCGCCTCGCGGTGGATGCGTGGGCGGGTGCCACTCGTGAGGCGGAGTGCGCGCGACGGTGAGCTGGAGACCGCCTACTGCGCGGAGGTCGTCGCCCTCACCTACCAGGCCATGGGGCTGCTCCCCAGCGAGCGGCGGCCCAACTGGTATGACCCCGGCCGGTTCTGGAGCGGTGACGACCTCCACCTGTCCGCGGGATCCCGGCTCGGCGGGGAGATCGCCGTGCGGATTCCTCCCAACACCCGTGTCGCGGCGCAGCTCTCCACCGGAGACGAGTGACGCCCTGCGTGCTGCTCACCACACTCACGAGGACCCTCGACCGTTTCGTTCAGGGTCAGGGAAAGGGTGCGGCTTGACGCAGCCCCACCCCGGGGCGGCTCAGGTCCGATGAGCGTGTGACCGCACCAGCGCTCCGAGCCCCCGCTCAGCCTGAGGATGGTTGGTCGACGACGGTCGGGCGCGGTTGGGCGCCGACTGTCTGGAGATGGCGAAGCGCTTCGGTGTACGAGCTGAGGAGGGTGCGCTCGCAGTACGGCAGACCGTGCCGCGAACAGAATGCCCGCACGAGTGGTCGGGCGTGGCGCAGGCTCGGCCGAGGCAGGCTGGGGAACAGGTGGTGCTCGATCTGATAGTTGAGCCCACCGAGCGCGAAGTCCACCAGCCGGCCGCCGCGCACGTTGCGGGAGGTCAGCACCTGCCGCCGGAGAAAGTCCAGCTCGTCCCGTTCGGTCAGCACCGGCATCCCTTTGTGGTTAGGGGCAAACGCGCACCCCAGGTACAGGCCGAGCAGGCCTTGCTGCACGATCACGAAGACCAGTGCCCGCAACGGGGACAGCACCAGCAGCAGGGCTGTGAGGTAGGCGGCGAGATGGGCCAGCAGCAACAGGGCCTCCACCCGCCTGTGCCTGACGGTGCCGCCAAGCAGCGCCCGGACGCTGGCGGCGTGCAGGTGCACCGCCTCCCCCAGCAGCATCGGGAAGAACAGGTAGGCCTGATAGCGGGCCATCATCCTGGCCAGCCCCCGCCTGGCACGCGCCTGGCCGGCGGTGAAGGCGACTGCGCCGATGTTGATGTCAGGGTCTCGATCCTCGTGGTTGGGGTTGCTGTGGTGGCGGTTGTGCTTGCCGACCCACCACCCGTGGCTGATGCCGAGCAGCAGGTTGGCATGCGCCAGGCCGACCAGGTCGTTGGGCCCTCGGGTACGGAAGATCTGCCGGTGGCCGGCGTCGTGGCCGACGAAGGCGACCTGACCGGAGACGACCGCGAGCCAGGCGGCGGCGAGCAGTTGGTACCAGGAGTCACCGAGCAGGACGACGACGGCCCAGCCGGCGGCGAGCAGGACGGTGTTCAGCCCGATCTTCAGGGCGTAGTACACCGGTCGGCGGCCCAGCAGCCCGGCCTGCCTGACACGCCGGGACAGCTCCGCGTAGTCGCTGCCACGATTCGGGATCAGCGTCGCCAACCGGCTGCTCGACCCCGCCCCTTCGCCCTCGCGTGACTCGCTGGCCGTGACTGCGGGCGCTTGGTCGAAGGCGGTCATGCTTCTCCTATCCTGGCGCTTGGCTGGACGACGAGGCCGGACTCGCGGTTCAGGAACCTGGCGGCCGGCAATGGCGCGAGGACGCCTCGGCGAGGGCGAGTGGACCACGCGCTCGCGCTGGTTGGCTGGTGTCGCGTGCTGACTCTCCTAGTTCACTTGCCTTGAACGATGATCTTGACAGTGAACATTGTTTACCATAGAGTCCACAGGCTCGACAAGTAAATGTCGTTCACTAATCTGTGCGGCCCGCGGGACGGAACGGCTGATCCCTGCCGGCACCGACAGGCAAGAAGGGAACAGGCAATGGCCGCGTTGGCAACCGTCCTGATCGTGCTGGCCGTGCTGGCCATGTTCGTCCTGGCACTGTCGGTCCGCATCGTCAAGCAGTACGAGCGTGGCGTGCTGTTCCGCCTCGGACGGGTCATCGGCGTCCGCGAACCCGGCCTGACCCTGATCGTGCCGCTGATCGACATCCTCCGGCGGGTGTCGCTGCGGATCATCACCATGCCCATCCAGTCCCAAGGCATCATCACCCGCGACAACGTCTCCATCGACGTCTCCGCGGTGGCCTACTACCAGGTGGTCGACGCGACCAAGTCGGTGGTCGCCATCGAGAACATCGCCGCCGCGATCAACCAGATCGCACAGACCACCCTCCGCAAAGTCGTCGGCCAGCACACCCTGGACGAGACCCTGGCCGAGACCGACCGCATCAACCTCGCAATCCGCGAGATCCTGGACGTGCAGACCGAGGCGTGGGGCGTGGTGGTCACCCTGGTGGAGCTCAAGGACATCCAGCTCCCCGAGAGCATGCAGCGGGCGATGGCCCGCCAGGCCGAGGCCGAGCGTGAGAAGCGCGCCAAGATCATCGCCGCCGAGGGCGAGTCACTGGCCGCCGACCAGCTGGGCGCCGCCTCCGACATCATGATGGCCCACCCCTTGGCGTTGCAGCTGCGCAACCTGCAGAGCCTGGTGGAGATCGGGGTCGACAAGAACACCACGGTGGTCTTCCCGGCACCGCTGATGAGCACCATCCAGGAGCTTGCCGGGTTCCTGGCGAGAGAGACGGCCGCCACGACCACACCGCCCCCGTCGCCGGCACCATCCGCAGTACCCACCGCCGAGGTGCCGGCCACGGACGCGGGATTCAACGGGGCACCTGCGACTCGTCGTAGGTGAGTCGCCCATCCAGGAGGTCTCATCATGCCCCGCTGCCCCGCTGTGCGAATCGGCCCGCATCACCATCGTCATCAGCCTTGACCCGGAGGCGCTCTGCTTGACTTGAGCTGCGGCGCCCGCTGGGTTCAAGACGGCAGCGAGCAGCACACCATCAAGCGGATGTAGCTACGGCAAGGACAACCCGCCGCCGACTGTCGACCTGCTCGGCGCGCACCCGCCACGGTCTGTGGGCGCTGTATCACAGCGGCACCGAGGCCGTGGTCGTCTGGCCTGGCGGCGCCCTTGCCGGACCGCCCGCCGAGGTCGGTCGCACGCTCGGTCAGGGTCCTTGGGTGTCCTCGATCGCTGGCGGGATGTTCTGGTTGAGCCGGAAGAGGTTGGCTGGGTCGTAGCGACGCTTGATCGCCGCGAGGCGGTCCCAGGTCGACCCGGGGTAGGCATCGCGGACTCTCGCCTGGCCCTCGTCGCCAAGGAAGCCGACGTAAGCCTCGGATTCGCCCTGGCGCAGTGCCGCGGCGAAGTCGGCGACCCAGGCCTCGTGCTCGGCCTGGTCCTCGGGTCCGTTGTTGAACGCGGCGACGTTGGCCATGATCCGTCGCTGGCGGTGCGCGAAGGCGGTCGCCTGGGCGGGGACGCGAGCCATCGCCCCGCCGAGCACCCGCAGTTGCGCGGCACGCCTCGTCGCGTCGGAGGCCTGCAGGTGTTCGACGATCGTCTCGGCCACCCTTCGGTCGACGGTGTCGACGAACATCGTGCGGGCGGCCGCGGTCGGGTGGTCGTCGGCCTGTTCGGGCGGATAGATCTTCGGGTAGGGCATCGGCCGGACCATGTCCGCGATCGGCGTGGCCAGCGCCCGGAAGGGCGCGACGGCTCGCTCGCCGTCCTGGGCCGCGCCGGCGTAGGCCAGCAGGGCTGCCACCACGAGCTGGCCGCGATGCTCGGCTGGCACGAATGGCAGCGGTGGGGCGGGCAGGATGTTGGCGATGGTCGACAGCTCCTCTGCTGCGGCCTCCGCCTCTTCAACGAACGAGGCGATGACCCGGGGCGTCCCACCAATATTTATCTCACTAACGAATGTACATCGTTAGTAAGACGAACGCAACGGGCTAGAATCACCAGAGCGGGACCAACGCAACCGGGGAGGATCACCAGCATGAGCACCAGGGCCGACACCGAGACGGCCGACATGACCGGCACCAGGGATCACCAGGCCACACCCGCCCGCCTGCGCAGCCTACCGAGCCGCCTGCTGACGCAGACCGCGATGCACGCCGACCGCCTGGTAAACCAACGGCTGGCCCGCGCGGACGCCCGAAAATGGCACTACGCAGTGCTCGCGGCGCTGCAGGAGTTCGGCCCGGCGAGCCAGGCGGCACTGAGCCGCCGCACCGGCATCTACCGCAGCGACCTGGTCGCCGTCATCAACGAGCTCGCCGACCGCGGCCTCATCCAACGCGCCCCCGATCCCGCCGACCGACGCCGCAACGTCATCACCATGACCCCACACGGCCGCCGCCACCTGCGACAGCTCGACAAACTCATCGCCACCATCCAGGACGACCTGCTCGCCCCACTGACCCAGCCCGAACGCGACCAGCTGGTCCAGCTCCTGGCGCGCCTCCTGGACCACCACGCACGCACAGCGCCACAACCCACCGGCGATCAACCCGCCTGACAATCGAGAAATAGTGCCCAGCTTTGCGATCGCGAGGCCCGGATCAAGTCGTGGCGCGGTGCCAGTCTCTCAACCTACCCCGACCCGCCCCGCTGCCGCCGGAGCCACCGCCGTGGCCACCATCACCGTCATCACCGTCGGGACTGTAAATACAACGGTGTAATTCCATGACAGAGTGTGCCGTCGGCACACCGGAGGAGACACCACATGACGGACACGACGCCGCAGGACCCGCGGACCGAGGACTCGGCGGGAGCGCGGCCGGACGCGGTCGACGAGCAGCTGGTCGCACGGCTGGTCGCCCAGGCCCGTGAGCGGGGGATCAGCCTGGTCGGCCCGGACGGGCTGCTGCAGCAGCTCACCAAGCTGGTGCTGGAGGGCGCCCTGGAGGGCGAGCTCACCGACCACCTGGGCTACCAGTCCGGCGACCCTGCGGGGCGCAACGGCGGCAACTCTCGCAACGGCAACCGCGCCAAGACGGTCCTGACCGAGGTCGGCCCCGTGGAACTCGAGGTGCCCCGTGACCGTGACGCCAGCTTCCAGCCCAAGATCGTGCGCAAGCGCCAGCGGCGCCTTGGCGGGGTGGAGGACCTGGTGGTGTCGCTGGTCGCCAAGGGCCTGACCACCGGGGAGGTGCAGGCGCACCTGGCCGAGATCTACGGCGCCCAGGTCTCCCGGCAGACCATCTCGGTGATCACCGACCGGGTGCTGGAGGGCCTTGGGGCCTGGCAGTCGCGGCCGCTGGATGCGGTGTACCCGGTCATTTTCGTCGACGCGATCCAGGTGAAGATCCGCGATGGCAGTGTCGCCAATCGGCCGATCTACGTCGCCCTGGGCGTCACGGTGGACGGGGAGCGGGACATCCTGGGGTTGTGGGTCGGTGACGGCGGCGAGGGCGCCAAGCTGCTGGCTGCACGTGCTCACCGAGATCAAGAACCGTGGCGTGGGGGATGTGTGCATCGTGGTCTGCGACGGGCTGCAGGGGCTGCCAGATGCCATCGCCACGGTGTGGCCGGCCGCGGTGACCCAGACGTGTGTGGTGCACCTGCTGCCCAAGCAGCTTCCGCTACGCCTCTCGCCGCGACTGGGCCGCCATCGCCCGCGACCTACGGCCGGTCTATACCGCCGCCACCGAGGCGGCCGCACTGGAAGCGCTGGCAGCGTTCGCGGCGGCCTGGGAGGCCCGCTACCCGGCCATCGTCCGGCTGTGGGAGCACGCCTGGGCCGAGTTCGTGCCCTTCCTGGCCTTCGATGTCGAGATCCGCACCGTGATCGCCGCCACCAACGCCATCGAGTCGCTGAACGCCCGCTTCCGCCGCTCGGTCAAGGCCCGCAGGCACTTCCCCAACGAGCAGGCCGCGCTCAAGCACCTGTATTTGACCGTGGTCAGCCTGGATCCCACCGGCCGCGGACGCCGGCGCTGGACCAACCGCTGGAAGGCCGCTCTCAATGCCTTCGACATCGCCTTCGACGGGCGCGTCAGCGCCGGCAGGAAGTAGCCCTATCCCCACCAGTTACACCGTTCGCTTGACAGACCCTCACCGTCACCGCTGCGGCCGAGGGATCTGTATGGTGCGTGGCAGCGCCACGAGCCGGGGCCAACGGTGCGCACGGCGACGGCGGATCGGAGCGGGTTGCTCGGCCTCCACTGCGGGCAGGGCGTTGGCGATTGGGTCGACCACGGTGGCCTGGTCGAGGCGGAGCCGGTCCGCGGTCATCGACTGGAGCTCGGCGAGCGAAGTGATGAGGGCAGCGTGGGCGACCATGACGCGGGTGGCCACACCCGGGGCGACGGTCGCGTAGGCGGGCGCGAAGGCGAAGCCGCAAAACGGACAACGGAAGCCTTGGCTGGGCTGGAGCAGCTGCGCCAGCAGCAGCTGGCGGCTGCACGACCCACAGTTGACACCAATGGTCATCGGGTCACCTTCCTTGGGCGTTGCCCATCCACCGCCCGCTGCGCGGCTTCACTTGGTCGGGTGTTGTTGGTGGTTGTGGCCGCTTGCCCGCCGAGGGTCCGCCGGTGGGGCGCGCCCCGTGCCCGCTCGAGCCCGTCGACGAGGACATCGAGGCCGGTCGTGAACCGCTCGTCGCGGTTGTCGACCCAGACGTGCTCGCCGAGAGCGACCAGGGCGGGGAAGCGGTCGGGGGGTAGCGAGCGGAAGAACTCGTGGAGCCGGGTTCTGGTAGATGTGTCGCGGACGCGTTGCTCGTTGGTGGAGATGTGTGGGCTGCTGACCGCAAAGCCGGTGGTGTAGTCGATCACCAGGAAGAAAGCCAGGCCGGCCTCGCGCTTGGGGAACCCGGCGGCCTGCAGCGGCCTCAGGAACGCCTCGGCCACGGCAAGTGAGTGCGGCCCCAGCGGGTCGCGCAGCTGCAGCAGCCCCGCAACGCCAGGGTGGTCCTCGAGCACCTCTCGTAGCCGATGCGCGAGCACCTTGATCTGTTCGGTCCAGGGCAGGGAGCCCTCGACGTCGCAGTCGACCTCGGCGAGCACGCCGTCAAGGACCAGGTCCTGGAGTTGCTCCTTGTTGCGCACATGGCGGTAGAGGGCGCCGGGGACGACCCCGAGGCGCGCGGCCAGCGTGCGCATGGTCAGCGCCCCTATGCCCTCCTCGGCAATGACCGTGAGTGCCTCGGCCACCACGCGCTCGCGGGTGAGTGGGGGGCGGCGGTCCTCGGTGGCCATGGGCGGCTGGAACCACAGCGAACGCGAGCCCCCGCGTCGATCGAGGCGCTCGTCGAGCAGCCCTTTCGACTCTTCCTCCATGTTCACGCTCCTGAACACTGATCTTGACAGTGAACACTGTTTACCATACAGTGACCTCGCTCGGCAAGTGAATCCCTCTTCACGCATCAGGACTGTGTTGTCCCCGAGTCGCCGGGCCGCCGATGCGGTCCACGCACACGAGGGAGAACCAGATGACGCTCAGAACCCAGTGGGACCCCTTCGAGGACCTGCGCGGCGCGCAGGACGAACTGAACCAGATGAGCCCGGCGCTCGCCCACGCCGTGGGCCTACACGGCCAGCGGCAGGGCGCCGCCAGCGACAGCGCCCCGGCATGGATGCCCGCGCTCGACATCTCCGAGCGCAAGGACGCCTACCTGGTCACGGTCGAGCTTCCCGGCGTCGAGCTCGACGACCTCCAGATCACCATGGAAGGCAGCCTGCTGACCATCCAGGGCGAGCGAGTGTTCGCCCATGACTCATCCGAGCAGCAGTTCCACCGGATCGAGCGCCGCTTCGGTGCCTTCCGCCGCTCGATCACCCTGCCAGCCCACGTGATGACCGACGCGGTCCAGGCCACGGTCGGCGGCGGCGTGCTGCAGATCCTGGTGCCGAAGGCCGAGGAGGCCAAGCCCAGGCAAATCAAGGTGCGCCCCACCGACGAACTGGAGGCCACCGCGGGCACCCCTCCCGCCGACTGACATATCCCATGTTGAGCCGAGCCGGCGGTTGCCCGGCGGAGCGGAGCCACCACGGCCCCTCCGCCGGGCGCAACACTACCGGAGGCGAGAGGCGCCCATCGGACCCGTTCCTGATCGAGACCTCAGGGGTGAGTGGGGGCGTGATCGCGGCTGGAGCCCCCCTGCCCGTCGTTCTCGCGAGCGACGATGAAGCCCCCCGTGCGCCGTTCCAGGGCCCCGCCGGACGAAGGCGAGGTCTCCTTCGTGAACGGTGTACTCGGCTCGGCGATGGCGGCCACGTTGGACCGGTCGGGTCATGACGATCGCCCCGTCGGGGGGCCGTCGAGCAGCCGCTCACTGGTCGAGGCAGCTCTCGGGGGGGTGAGGCTCATTTGCTGTCGACCCGGATGTGGACGCTAGCGAGCTTGCTCCGCCGAGACCTCGCTGAGTGCGCTGGCGCTCGAATGTTGAAGGGGCCCCCGGCGGTACCGCCGGGGGCCCGTGTGCTGGCGGATGTGTTCCGGTCCGCGAGCAACTCTAGGATGGTCAGCTGGTGCGCGGGGTGGCTTCGATGGCCTCCCGCTCGCCGCCGGGGCGGACCTGGATGCGCTTGGGCTTGGCCTCCTCGGCCTTGGGCACCACGATCTGCAGCACGCCATCCTCGAACGAGGCCTCGACCGCGTCCGCCACCACGTGGGAGGGCAGGGTGATCGAGCGGCGGAAGGGACCGAAGCGGCGCTCGACCCGGTGGAACAGCTCCTCGGATGAGTCATTGGCGACGTGCCGCTCGCCCTGGATGGTCAGCAGGTTGTCCTCGACGGTGATCTGGAGGTCGTCGAGCGCGACGCCGGGAAGCTCGACCGTGACCAGGTAGGCGTCCTTGCGCTCGGAGATGTCGAGCGCGGGCATCCATGCCGGGCTGCTGCCGCCGACAGCCGCGCCCTGCCGCTGTCCGTGCAGGCCCAACGCGTGGGCAAGCAGGCTGTTCATCTGGCTCTGGTTCAGCTCCTCCTGCGCGCCACGCAGGTCCTCGAACGGGTACCACTGGGTCCTGAGCATCATCTGGTCTCCCCTCGTCGTGGGCCGCATCGGCGGCCGCCGGCTCGGGGACAACGCAGTCCTGGTGCGTGCAGTGGGTGCACTTGCCGAGTGAAACCACCCTACAGTGAACGACGTTCATTGTCAAGAATAGCGTTCACGGACCTCCAATCGACAGGCGTCCCGTTGCTCCCGCCGCTTCCGGCCGCGTTGCTCCCGCCGCTTCCGCCCGACCAGGCCATGAGACCTTGATGTAGCAGCGCGTCGGGCATCTCCGGCGGGACCAGGGCGCGGACAGGCGCGAGCGCCGCCCGGGAGCCGGGAGGTATGTCGGCGTCAGCGCCATCCCCGTCATCGCCAAGGCGCTGATCGACATGAACCTGCTGCAGCGCAATATCGGCCAGCTGATCCTGACCGCGGCGACGATCGACGACGCGTTCGGGTGGCTGATGCTGTCGGTGGTGTCGGCGATGGCGACGACCGGCGTCAGGATGACCAGGATCTCGCTCTCCATCCTGAGCCTGGTCGCCGTGGTCACTGTCGCGCTGACGGTCGGCAGACCGCTGGTACGGGCGGTCCTGCGGGCCACTTCGCGGTCCGAGGAGGCCGGTCCCACCATCGCCGCGGCCGTGATGATCGTGCTGCTGGGCGCCGCCGCGACGCACTGGCTGGGACTGGAGGCCGTGTTCGGCGCCTTTGTCTGCGGCATCCTCATCGGCTCGTGCGGCGGCCTCCCCCGCGAGCGGCTGGCCCCGCTGCGCACGGTCGTGCTGTCCGTCCTGGCCCCGCTGTTCTTCGCCACCGCCGGGCTGCGAATGGACCTCACCGCCCTGGGCAACCCGACGGTGCTGGTCGCGACGCTGGTAATGATCCTCATCGCGGTGGTCGGCAATTCGCGGGCGCCTTTTTGGGGGCCCGGCTCAGCCGGCTCAACCGCTGGGAGGCCCTGGCGCTGGGAGCGGGCCTGAACGCGCGGGGCATCATCGAGGTGATCGTCGCCATGGTCGGCCTGCGGCTCGGGGTGCTGAGCGTCGAGGTCTACACGATCGTCATTCTGGTCGCCATCGTGACCTTGCTGATGGCGCCGCCGATCCTGCGCATCGCGATGGCCCGGGTCGAGCACACCGCCGAGGAGCGCCTACGCGAGGACACCGTGATGGGAGCGCCGCCCCGAGCCGTGCGGTAGCGTTTGACGGTCGCGGGGCACGTCAATATGCTGCGCCGATGGACTCGGGCGAGTGGGTCGTCGAGGATCATCTGCGCGGCAAGCCGGCCGCGGTGACCGCGCTCTACCGGCGCTTCGTCGAGCTCATCGAGGCCTGTGGCCCGTTCGAATACTCGGTTTCAAAGAGCGCAATAACGTTCAAGGGCAGCCGGCGCGGGTTCGCCGGCGCCAAGCCCACCAGCCGCGGTCTCGACGGGTATCTGGACCTGCAGCGGCGCGTCGAGGACCCGCGCATCCGCAGAGCGTCGCCTTACACCAAGCGCCTGTTCGTGCACCAGTTCCGCGTCAGCGCGGCTGAGCAACTCGACGAGGAGTTCGCGGGCTGGGTCCGCGAGGCCTATGAGGTGGGCCGGGGCAAGCATCTCGCGTAACCACGCGGCGCCTAATGTGAGCACGCGGCGCCGGCCACGTGCCACGAAATAGTCGCTGTGCGGAGCACTGCCCTTCTCGCGTCATGCGCGCCGGTCTATCGTGGATGCGTTGTGCGCGGCGTGGCTGACAGAGCCGCGCCCGGGTCATCGGTGGGTGCTCGGCGCACAACGGCTGCTGGTGCGCGGGGACGTTCGCGTACCTCGACCCCGCGCGGGAGCGTCCCAACCTGACGATCCTGTCGGGCTGCCTGGTCGACCGCCCCTACCTGCGCGGCGGGCGCGTCCGGGAGGTGGAGGTCCTGCGCGAGGGAGGCGCGCAGCGGCTGCGCGCGGACGTCGTGGTGCTCGCGGCAGGCGCCTGCGGCTCCCCGGCGATCCTGCTCCGCAGCGGCGTCGGGCCAGAGGCCGAGGCGCGCCGCCTCGGGACCCGCGTCGAGCTGCCGTTGCCGGGCGTCGGCCGCAACCTCGCCGACCACCCGGGGGTGGCGCTGTTCTACGCTCCCCGCGAGCCCCTGCTCGCCGCGACGTCCCGCGATGCCCTCCTGGGCCGCTGCACGCCAGTCAGACCCTCCTCAAGGCGCGCTCCGGCCAGGCGGCCGGCGGTGAATGCGATCTCCACGCGCTGCCCGTGTCCGCTCCGGCGGCGGCACGCGGCGGCAGGCCGCACGCCCGCACGGCCAGCATCCAGGTCTTCGCCATGAAGCCGCGCTCGCGGGGGAGCGTCCGGCTCTGCTCCGCGCGACCGGACAGCTGCCTGTGGATCGAGCCCGGGTTCCTCTCCGACCCGGATGGGCACGACCTCGAGGTGCTGCTGGACGGGGTCAAGCTCGCCCGCCGCATGGCCAGCCTGCCCCCGTTGCGCGCGCTGGCGGGCCCCGAGCTGCTTCCCGACATCCCGGCTGACGCGGCTGGCGATTTCGAGTACTGGCTACGCGACGCCGTGCGCGGCTCCTGGCACCCGACGGGCACCTGCGCGATGGGTGACGCCGGCGATCCACTGGCCGTGGTCGACCCGTCAGGCCGCGTCCACAACGTAGAGCAGCGGCGACGGCTTGTATACGCCGATCTCGTCAGAGAACGCCCAGCCGCTGAAGAACCGCAGCACGCCGTGGTCCGCCAGCATGTCGCGCAGCTTCCTGCCCGGCGTCAGCCCCACATCGCAGACGATGCCCAGCCATAGCCCGGCGCCGTGAAGCGACACCAGCGTGCTCTCCACATCGGGCGCCAGGTGCACGTCCCCGCCGCTGACAGCCGAGACGATCGCATCGGCGAGGAGGGCACGCAAACCGTGCGCACGCGGGATCCCGAGGCAGCGCACTGCATGCGTGGCCGCCTGCTGGGGATGGAACTGCTCGCCGGCTCGCCACGCACTGTCGTACGCGCGCCAGGCGGCGGAAAGCGCTTCCCGGATGGCGGCATCCGGCTGTGGTCGCCCCGCCTCCCGCAGAACCCGGCTCCAGACCCATACCCGGGCGCTGAGAAGCTGTCCGGGCTGCTCGTACAGGAGCGTGTTCCAGAGATCGAAGGTCACAGCCTCGATGTCCCCCAGCGATGCGCGTGCGGAGCGGGGCGTTCTCGACGGCTGTCCTGTCGGCACGGCGACCTCTCGAAGACAACCTCAGGGCTGTCAAGCGCGTGCTCAGGCCCCTTGAAGATTGCCACGATACTGCCACGCGACCAGCCTGACCCGCCGCGATCGCCAGCCACAGCCGCGACAAAGCGCTCCCTCCGCCCTCGCCTCTGGCGTCGGCCAGGCCGCGCCCGCCGTTGGCCTTTCGGTTGGGTTTGAGGTGCGCGGCGAACTGACCCACCGCTTGGAGGTACGTCTCGATGGTGCGGGGCGACTTGTTGCCCGCGCGGAGGTGGCGTTCGAACGATCGCGCCAAGTCGTCTACGCTATGCGGTGCCATGGGCCTCTCCGTTTCGGCCAAACCGGATACGTCAGGAGCATGTGCGGTAGCCGAAACATGTGGTGAACGAGCGCTGTGCTCACCCTCCATCCTGGCGGAGGCTGCTTCCACCGCAGGTCAGAGGCCCTAGGCGACGGGACGTGGCGCAGTTTGGCAGCGCACCTGCTTTGGGAGCAGGGGGTCGCGGGTTCAAATCCCGCCGTCCCGACCATCGATCCGTGCCGGTCAGGCACCTTCCGCCTGACCGGCTTTTCGCCTTCGGCTTGCGACGTGCCACGTCCGTGCCACTCCGGTTGCGCTTGGGCTTGGCCATGAGCGGCCTGACGTTGCCGAGGCCCTCCAGGGCGTCGGCGATGGCCGCGTCGCGCTCGGCGACGACGTGCTGGTAGCGGATCGCCGCCTCGTACGATGAGTGCCCGATCCGTGCCATCAGCTCCTTGGTGGTGGCACCGGCGGCCGCCGCGAGGGTGGCGGAGATCGTGGAGGAAGGCCCTCGACCCCGACCGTTTCGACGGCTGGGAGCCAGACGCGGCGGCGGAAGTTGCTGCGCCGCAGGAGCCCGCCCTCGGGCGCCGGGAACACGAGCCCCTTGGCGCCCTCCTCGGCCCAGGACCCGAGGTGCACCTTGAGCGCGTCGGCGACGAAACGCGGCATCGTGACCACGCGCTTGCTGGCGTCGCTCTTGGGCGCCCCGGTCCGGTGTTGACCGTCGATCTCGGTGATCTGCTCGACCACCGCCACCGTCCGCGCCCCCAGGTCGACCCGGTGCTTCCTCAGCCCGACCAGCTCGCC
>Ga0137367_10000998_pt1 | contig 21624 bp, 19 predicted proteins | sample SagtaG_14_FD_104939 | JGI IMG/M metagenome (GOLD analysis project Ga0137367, IMG submission 104939) | Vadose zone soil microbial communities from Sagehorn Ranch, Mendocino, California, USA - Sage1_L_80_16 metaG | ecosystem: Environmental > Terrestrial > Soil > Vadose zone | place: USA... | reverse complement strand
TATAGGCAAGCGCGTACGGAGCGGTGTAAATTCCAATTCCTCCTACACCCTTCGAACAAGCTGGCGAAGTGGCTGTCGCAACGAAATGTACCGGAGAGCTTGCTGTGACACTTCCCGAGTTCGACACGGTTGCTCTGGTAGGAGAAGTCACGTACACGCCTGCGAAAGCGGAGGACGTAACGGCAAACAGCTACACGGCGGCCCAAAACCTTCCTAGTCTCATCCGAACATCCCCAGCCTGGTGTTTCCTGCGATTCGAGCAGCTCAGTTAGGACGGATTTTAAGGCCGCTGGCAGCGACCTCCTATGAAAAACGCCTACGCCTCAAGTCGGAGGTACATGCTCCTCGGGTCAGGGATTCGAGAGCTGAGGTGAAGAAAGATTGCCGCTTGTTCCACGCAGGAAGCTTCTCGATCTGCTTCGCCGAAACCCAGAAGTCGGATACCACATCGTTCGTATTCTTAGTGAAGAAATTCTCCAGATGCGCAAGGCGGCGGCACGCTGCTCCGCAGGGCGTCCCGTCCGGCAACGTCGCCGCTCGAACTCACAACCGCAGCGCGTGACCATTCGAGCCTACAATGGACGAGTGCAGCATACTCCCAGTTTTATGCTCCGCGAACCTACCTTTTTACGAATCGAAGTCATCTCCAACGATGCGGACGAGACCTTTGAGACGAGCGTTCATTGCTGTAAGAATGATTGCCGCAGGATGGTTGACATCGACAGCGACGGCCCAAAGACCGTTCAGAGCGTGTCATGCCCGAAACACGGATTTCTGATTTCGTTCCCGCATCTGAACGCGCTTGGCGAATTCGTAAGATTCTCAGCAAACAAAATTCTTGCTGCGAACGGGCGCGAACTAATCGAAACCGAAGCCCTCTTCATTTTCGGAAACATTGAGCCCCACAACCGATCCGTGAATTAGGGAAAAACGGGGTCGACCAGCTGGGGAATCGGACGCACCTTCTGCCATGGCGTTTGTTGGCGCTTTGACTGCCCTAAAAATGGGATAACTATGCCCGCAAATGATCCAGTCCTCCCAACCCGACAACTGCGATTGGAAACCTCTCTATGAAGCAGCACTGTCCGAGGCAGATGAGCGCAAGCTTTTGGAGCGAATTACTGCAGCACGTATGGCAATTCTCGACAGGATTGAAGTGAGCCTGACAACAAGTCGGTTGCCGGGAGAGCATCGCGCTATGGACGACGCACTTCGCAACCTCCGTAAATTGGCGCGGTTAAGAACGAGCCGCGCAGCGTAACTGCCGACACGGCGCTGATTTCGAAACGATCTCCGGGTGGGGAAGTTTTTTCGAAGGTAAAATGGACTAGCCTCGGACAGCGATGCCATCCACGCGAGATTCGTCGGGCGATTCGGCGAGGCTGCCACAAGCATATTCCTATCGCTATGTCCCGCAATTAGCACTGGTGTTGTCCTCTATTTCGGCGCAGGCAAGTTGGGCATTGCCGTCCCGTTTACAAGTTTCAATGTCTCTCCCGTTTGGCCACAGCGGCAGGCATAGCGGTAGCTTCTGCCATTTGCCTGCTACGGTTCCCGCTTCCGCTTTGTTCCGAGCTGAACAGCACATGGTTTTCGATTTCCATTGGCCCGTTGGGACCAGTGCCATTGCCGATCAGGAAGCGGCGTGCGATTGAGCAGCTTTCGGGGAACGCTACGATGCTCGTTTGTTGACGAGATGCAGCCGATTGCGGTGCTTTTCTCTCAGTTGTTCTGTCGAAACAACTTTGCGTCCAAGGTCTGCGAGTTGAACAAGCTCTTGCTGGATCGCTTGCAACCGTTCGTTTCTCTTTACGCAAGCGAGTTGAGCATCTGCTCCATTCGAGCCTTCACGGCGAAGCTGCTCATTTGATCTTTGAATCTCAGCGATCTCTTTCCGGAGCTGCGCAATCTTGTCCCGAAGAACCATTAAATGATCCATGTCCTGAGAATAACTCATCCGAAAAATTCCCAGCCGTGATTGCACGAAATAAATTTGGCGGCTCCCAAAAGTGCGCCGACCGCAGCCACGGCAAGCCCTACCGCAGGATGATCCGCTTGATAGCGATATCTAGCCCGGCTGCTGTTGGCGTTCCACGAGGTATTCGCCCAATCGCAGTCGATCCTCTGGAGCCATCGCAATGAAGTCGATTCCGTTTCCAACCTGAGGATACTTGGTCGCGACGTAGCTTTAGCCTCAGTCCTGCCCATGAAAAATAGCTGGTCTGAATTGCTCACATTAATAAGTTGTTGTGGCGGTCTGATCCCCTTCACTTCCGAGAGTCTTCTGACATGTGAGCAATACGGCACAGAATCGCAGCGCTGGATCTGCCATCGTAAAGTTGTCGGATCGCTCGGGCGCGAACGTTTTCTCAGACCGCTCGGCAGGCCCGGGGTCGTAGGGTCGCCCCCCGAGGGACAGTGAAGGTAGATCGATGGAATCCAATATTCGCTGGCTGCGCAATCACTTTCGTAGAAGGCTCACCTTCATCACAGATTGGTTCACGGAGCTGTTGGCGCCGCTCCAGCCGAAAGACCGAACGTCGGGGTCGCCGAGGATGTGCCCGTTTTGCGGACTGCTCACACCGCGCCGCAAGGCATGTTGCCTGGAATGCGGCAAGTCGTTCAAGCTCGCCTAGAGGTTGCCACAAGGCGTGTCAGAGTATGTCCTTGTCGACAGGCATTTTGGTGCACCAGCGAACCCCGGCGCCCGGATCTACGTACAATAGAGTATGCGAGTGGAAGCACACATCAGCGCCGAAACAATCGAGCGCTTAGAAAAACAGCGCAGACTGCTACTGAAGACATACCAGGCAGAACTTGCGAAGGACCCAGCCAGCCCTGCCACCGAAAGTTCCCGCAGTAATATGATTGCCTTGCGCCACAGCATCAACCAGATCTATGGGGATGCCGCTACGCTCGAAGTAAATAGCGATCTGGCTTCCGCCGTCGATCGTTAGGCGGCATGGCTCCAGACTGGTTCTTCGTCTTCCCAATGGAGCAGAGGCTCCCCAACGTCTTTTGTGCGATTGCATGGCAGTCCGAGTAGGTTTGATTTGACCGAGCAATAGTGAACAGATGTCCGCCTGGGCGGAGACTACGATGGGGAATGGGTCTGAGTTCTTAGAGGAACATATGAGAACACAATATCTTCGCCTGATTGCTTTTAGGTGCGACGAATGCAGGGGGCCAGTTGTTTCTGGCTCAACTACTGTGCGCGAGAACGAAATATCGAGGGAGACTGAAATCCGGGAGGTGGGGGCTATTTGCCTATCCTGCGGTCACAGGCCAGACTGGGGAACTCCGCCCAGCCAAGTGCATGACTTCCCGCCAGTCCTGTGGGACACTCCGACAACAACCCGCGTTGACCACATGGTGAGCGCTTATTTTGAGATGGTCAATCGTGAAGAACTACATTGAGCAGTGAGCTGTGGACTTGCAGCCCGCCGTCTTCGCCCCCGGAGTAGTCAATGAATTTCATCTTTCTGAACCGATTCATGAAAAAGCTGACTCGCGAACGGGTCGTACCGACCATCTCGGCCAGGGTTTCCTGACTGATCTTGGGGACCACGGACTCAGGAACTCCTTCTTTGCCAAAATGGGCCAGCATAAGAAGGACACGGGCCAGCCGCTTCTCGCTGGAATTGAACAACTGGTCCACCAGGTCCTCTTCATAGCGGATGTTCCGCGCCAGCAAGTAGGCAACGAACATGTCGGAAAGAGTCTGTTCGCGGTGGAGCGCTTGCATCATCGCTTTCTTCTCAATCCGTAAGACGGAGCAAGCGGTCATTGCGGTCGCCGTGCCCATGCGGAGCGCCTGGCCGGCAAGCGAACCTTCACCAAAAAAACTCCGGTCGCCCAGTATGCCGATGGTAGCCTCTTTGCCAGTCTTGGAAACGACCGCAAGCTTCACCTTGCCGGTCTGCAGGTAAAAGACTGCATCCGCAGGGTTTCCTTGCGCGAAGATGGTCCGCTTCTTCGGAAAGAGCATGGCTTTCCTGCCCTCGCCGATCGTGGCCAGCAGTGCCTCCGGGTCGAATTCGCGGCTTTTCTTGGCAATTGGAGCAGAACTCATCATCTACAATTCTAGTCCCAATCGAGGCCCTGATTGAGCACCATTTTCGAACTCCCAAGACATCCAGTACATATCTTGCTGCGCCGTAAGTGAGCCATTCTGCTCAGTATTTCTTAAGGAAGTACGCGACTCTAGAAATGGCTCAGCCTTGACCTGCACAACCAGGTTCACTTTGGGACAAACTATGACGCCTACCGTACAAGTCGGAACGATTCTGATCGCAGATCGCCCTCTGATGACGCAATTCCTCGGTCTCGAGAGTGAACCCTACTCCGGCAAATGGGGCGTCGTCCAGGGACTCGACGGCTTCGCCCTGGATCGCAAGATCCATGCCGCAGGCTGGAACTTCTTCTTCATGGCGGCCGAAGTAAAGGTGATGTTCTTTGGATCTCTCGGAACAACCAAAATCCGGAACGCAGTGCGACGAATTCTCGCGAAGGTGAGACCGCAAAGTTTCAACAGCCTTGAAGTGACTGAAATCGTTGCTAAGCGCTTCCTGGGAATGCGCTACGCCACTGTTTCCGCGCATTCGCGCCACATCCAGCCGAGTTGCTATCTCGATGGTGCTGAGACACGGCAGGCGTCTCAGCTGGACGCCGAATGGGCCAACGGTTGAGAGTCCCGTAATGACTGCTAAGCCTCGGGATATGGACCGGCAGGAGGCGCATTGACACCAGAGCACGACGTTTATCTCGCAGTAGTTGTAACGGTGATGTTTTTGGCAGGCTGTGTCATTGCGGTCGTGAATCGATATCGACGTACTCGCGAGCGCAAAGGGTGGGAATAGCGGTTGTCGGAAGACGAGCCGGCGTTGGCAGCCTCGGGATCGATGCTTGTGCATGTCTTTGTGACAATAGTTCAGGATCTCAGGCCAGTGCCAGGTTTCTGTCATGCCCCGGACAAAATATCTGAAGGAAAAACTACTTATCGGAAGCAGCCAAGCGCCGGTCACGATGAGGGTCGGTGCGCGGGAGTCCAGTGCTAAGCTCACACTTCTCTCCCGGCTTCGCCCCACAGGTTGGGCAGCGAATCGATAGGACGTTTTTCTCACTTACTTTCATAAACACATATTGCACCGGATGCCAAGGAGGAAACTGGTCAATTCTGACCAGACGTTCGCCCTCGTGGGACGACTTCTGGACTAGGAAGTGCCTTCGAACACCATGAGAGAACCCGACAAAAGAGTGGCGATCCTGTCGCCGATAGCCTGGCGAACACCTCCTCGGCAATATGGCGCTTAGGAAACGGTGGCTAGCAACGTCACCGAAGGGCTTGTCGCCCGTGGCTGGGACGTGACGTTGTTCGCCACCGCGGATTCTGTCACTCGCGCTCGCTTGCATGCTGTGGTGGACAAGGGATATGAAGAGGATTCCGCCGTCGATCCCAAAGTAGCCGAATACCTTCACATCTCCGAAGCGTTCGAGCACGCTGCTGAGTTCGATCTCATCCACAGCCACTACGACTTCATGCCTTTGAGCTATACACGGCTGATCAAAACACCGGTGCTAACCACCATCCACGGATTCTCGTCAGCCAAAATCATGCCCATCTATCAGAAGTATCGTGACGGATACTTCGTTTCCGTCAGCGACTCCGACCGAGCCACAGGGCTGAATTACCTGGCGACCGTCTACAACGGCATTGATCTCTCGTTGTACCCGCTTCAGGAAAGCGGCGGTGATGACCTGATTTTCCTCGGACGGATCCACCCCGATAAAGGGGTTCATCTGGCCATTGAGGTTGCTCGTCTGAGCGGAATGCGTTTAATCATTGCTGGCATTATTCAGGACAAGACGTATTTCCGGGAGCAGATCCAACCCCATCTCGACGATCAAAACGTCGTCTATATGGGACCTGTGGGTGTGACCGGAAAGAACGACCTGTTTGCTCGAGCCCGAGCGTTACTGCACCTGAACACCATCCCGGAACGATTCGGACTTGTGCTGGTCGAAGCCAATGCCGCTGGCGTGCCCGTGATCGCGATGGACCTCGGCTCTTGCAGGGAGGTAATCAAAGACGGGCAGACCGGTTTTCTGGTTGTCAACGTCAACGAGGCAGTTCGGGCCATTGGCCGAATTTCTGAGATCGCCCGACCTGCTTGCCGCAGCCGAGTCCTGCAATACTTTTCCATCGAAACCATGGTGGAGGGATACGAGCGGGTTTACTCGACAATTTTTGACCTGGAGGCGAAGAAACGATTATGAGGCCGGACATTGTCAGGCGGTACAGCCACAACCCCATCCTCACCAAGGCCGAGATCCCCTATCCAGTGGAAACCGTTCACAATGCGGCAGTGGTGAAGCACGGGAACGAATACATCATGCTTTTCCGTTCCCATCTCCGCACCGGACGTTCCATCATTGGTTTGGCACGCAGTCGCGACGGGTTCCGCTTCACCGCTGATCCACGGCCGTTTCTGGTCCCTGCCCAGGACACCCCTTTTTCCGACTATGAAGAGTTCGGCGTGGAAGACCCGCGCGTGACTCGCCTGGATGGGGAGTACATCATCACCTACAGCGCGTACTCGCGAAATGGAGTGCGGATCGCCCTGGCCAAAACGACGGACTTCAGTCAGGTGGAACGAGTTTCTCTAATCACGGAGGCGGATTATCGGAACGTGGTGATCTTTCCCGAGAAGTTTGATGGGCTTTATGCCCGGCTCGACCGTCCTCATTCGGAAATCGCTCCCTGGTCAATCTGGATTTCCTATTCTCCAGATCTACTCTATTGGGGCCAATCGCGGCTCATTATGAAGCCCGTGCAATACCACTGGGATGAAATGAAGATCGGTCCCGGCGCACCGCCGATCAAAACGGACCAGGGATGGCTGTCCATCTATCACGGAGTCTTCCGAACTATGGATGGATCGGTCTATCGTTTGGGGGTCGCTCTTCACGACCTCAGGGACCCGGCAAAGATCATCGGTGTGGGCGACTCGTGGATTTTGCAGCCGGAGGATCCTTGGGAGATAACTGGATATGTTCACAACGTCGTCTTCACCTGTGGCGCCGTTCTGGAGCCTGATGGAACGGTAAAACTCTATTGGGGGGGCGCAGACACGGTCATGTGCGTGGGCGAAGCGAATGTCTCGGATCTGGTCGCACTGTGCCTCGATAATGGCAGACCGGCAAAGTGAGCATGTAACAACATTTTGTCAACACCCAACGGCTGATTGAAGCCTTGGCATCTCTTAGGGTTGGGCAGAAGACTCCGATGATCGAGCAGCTTAGCCTGCTAAATGGCATTTCTCAAACGCTAAGCCACTCCTTCATCCGTAGCCAATTCCCCCATTTCAGAGTGATTCCAACTTTCAGCATTTCGCTCTCTCCCTTCTGGTCCGGTCCTCAAGTCGAGGTCAAGTCTTGTCCAACTCCGTGTTCACCTGAATCTGTGGCCGCCTCGCTCGCAAGAGCTCGCGGGAGCCCGCGGGAAGGATGCGAGTGAAGTCTGTCGCCAGAAAAGAGGGCGGCGTAGCACACGTCTTGTCGCGTCGCGTACGAATCTGCTCCCGCAACCCTTCAGTAAACTTACGTGACCCTTATTTGACCCGAGAGCTTTTTGCGGATTTTCTCGAAGTCCAAGAAAAAATTGGCTCCTCAGGTAGGGGTCGAACCTACAACCCTCCGGTTAACAGCCGGACGATAACACTTGGAGTTCACATCTTTTCAATGACTTATATGGAGCAAAGAGTCGTATTTGGAGCACCTTCGGCGTACAACGTGTCCCAAAACGTGTCCCAAATTTCAGTTCAACCATAGTCACACTAGCCGGTTCCTCGTTGGTCGCGGAGGGCCGAATTTCTGCACCAACCAAAATTTGTCGACGTCCAGGCACATCAAAATGGGTGCCGCAACTCCAGGGCCGAAAAAAAACAACTGACGTCCGATCAGCTATTTTTCATTCCATCAACTTAAATATCAGCAGGTTAAGGCCCCGCTAGTGCTTCAACTGTGAGCCTCTCTTGCGAGCCAAGGAGGAAACTCTATGGCTCGCAAAGTTGGCCAGATCACCGCACGAGGCGACCGCAGATGGCTCATCCGGGTCTATCTCGGCCGCGATCACGAAACCAATAAACGTAACTACCACAATCGAACGATTCACGGGCCTATGCGGGAAGCGCACCGTCACAGCGGGAACCGGAACACTGTGCAGCTTGGCAAAGGGGAATTTCGCCGCATTTTTGATCCCTGATCGCACCAGAGTGGTTGCTCCCCAATTCCTCCACCGAGTTCAAAACAAAACGGGCAACTTGAACAGATTCATTAAAGCTGACGAAAGCGGAGAAGGTATCAACAAGGTATCAACAAAGAGGCAGCGCTCGAACCAGCCGCCGCGGATAAAAACTGTCGTCGGGAAGTACGCATTGAACGCGTCCAACTTTTGAACATCATCTATGGAAGACGGTGTGCGGTCACCTACCTTGTTCAGTCCAACTTCTCACGGCCGGACAACGACTACGACTTTGCTGTCTGGTCCACTCCACGCTGCCGCTCCCTCGTGTTTCAACTGATGCAAAGCGTTGTCCCAGTGAAGCTTGGTAATGGAGCCACTTCCGTTCTCATACGTATATGTGTTTCCATCGTCCGAAAAGAGGGTGAAGTCTCCAGCTGCGCCGGGATAGACACGAACGGACGCAATGCTCTGGGCCTCTGAGGCGCTTAGGATCGTGGAGCCCAGCGGTACGATCGAACCAGCTCGGACGAACAGTGGCAGAGTGTCAATGGGCGCCGGGGCTGTGATTGTCTGGCCTCCCTTGAAACGCTTGTTCGTCCAATAGTCGTACCAATCGCAGCCAGCCGGCAGGTACACCTTGCGGCTTGTGGCGCCCTGCTCGACCACCGGAGCGACGAGGAAAGCAGGGCCAAACATGTATTCGTCGGGGATGTTTGTGACTTCCGGATCGGACGGAAAATCCATGAACAGCGCCCGCGTGTAGGGTGCACCCGTCAGATAGCTGTGGTAAGCAGCGGAGTAAGTGTACGGCAACAGCTGATAACGCAGGCGGAGATACTTTTCGAGAATTGCCCCGGCTTGCTTGCCGTATGCCCATACCTCATTGTGAGTTCGTTCTCCGTGCGCACGCATTATAGGCTGGAACGCACCCCACTGGTACCAGCGCACAAAGAGCTCAGGGTAGTCCTCGTAGCCGTTCACGTTCTCGCGTGCATCTGACGGATCCACCAATGGTGTATGAGCTGCGTGATACATGGGATAAATCTGTGGCGAAAAGAACCCGGCAATGTCTGTATCCCAATACGGCATGCCGCTCGCCGTAAAATTCAGCCCGGCGGGTATCGATCGCTTCAGCATGTCCCAAGTGGAAACGATGTCGCTCGACCAAAACACCGTACCGTTGCGTTGAGCTCCAAGGTATGCTGCACGAGCAAGAATCATCAGCCTGCGGCTGTCTCCAAAGTCACGCCGGAAGCCTTCGTAAGCGGAAGCCGTATGAAACAGTGGATAGACGTTGTAATAGCGCTTGCCTGAACCGATGAAGAAGTTGTCATTCGCGGGATCGACGTCTGGTTCCGTCTCATCCAGCCACAGATAATCGAAGCCGTAAGGCTTGATGTAGCGGTCTCTGATCTTCTCCCACCACCACTTAGCTGCGTCGGGATTGGTCGTGTCGACGTTGGGGCCAATTTCTTTCGTGTACCCACGTCGATCGGGAATGCTGTTCGTGTCACGGATAAGCCATCCATTTTTCAGCAGCATGTCATAAAACTGAGTACCCTCCGAAAAATGAGGCCACACACTCAGCAGGCTCTTGACCCCCATCGAGTGAAGCTCTCGATTCATCGCGGCAGGATCGGGCCAGCGCTTCGGGTCCAGATCCATCTCGCCCTGTTTGGTCATGTTCAAGAAATCAACGACCACCACATCGAGCGGTAGATGACGTTCACGATAGCCCTTCGCAACTCCCAGAATGTCTTCTTGCGTTGGGTAGATTGCCTTGCTCTGAATGTACCCATACGTCGTTTTGGGCAACAGATGCGCAATGCCGGTGAGCTGGCGATAGCCGCTGTAAATCTCGTCAACTTTGTCGCCGGCGATGACGAAGAAAGAAACGCGGTCGCCGACTTCGGATGACCATACATTCTGCTGGTTGAAGCCGAGGTCGATCGTAGTTTTCGATGGGTTGTCCCAGATCAGGCCATAGCCATGGCTCGACACCATGAACGGAACGCAGAGATTCTCTCCCCCGATTGCCGAATAGTCATGCCAGCAGGCAATGCGGTGATCGCGGAGATCCATCGCACCCTGCTGCTGCTGACCCAGGCCGTAGTAGTGCTCACCGGTGGGCGAGTCGAATGTCGCCGAGACTCGGTAGCCGGAATCGGCTTTTTCGTTACTCCCGTCTTTTGCATCCGGCTCGTTGGGGACCATGATCCATCGCCACATTGTCAGCAGCGGCTTGCCGGACGCTGTCGTTATAGCGATGACGTCGTTGTGAGGTCCAGGCCGAGGATGCTCGTCATAGAAAACGTGGTTTCTTACCTCCTGATTTATCGAATCGAGTGGCATCGCGTGCGGCGGTGGCAGGTTCTCAGGAGAGATGCGGACGGTCATGCGGCCGGAATGGACTACATCATAGCCCGAGGAATCGCGCTCGTGATTCCAGTCAGCGGCGGCTGGCTTTCCAACGATTCCGTATCCGGGCGCCGCAACTGCTGAAGGCTTATTAGTGCTTAATGTGATTCGAATGATATTCGGGCCATAAGGCTCGAGCACAATCGTCCGGTTCGCCCGCGCGAGCACAAATCCGTTGGTATCATCAGCGCCCTTTGCTACCGGCGGAAACAGCGTGAACAACAGGACAGCAGCCGCTGTGAACGCTATCGAGTTCGAGACGCGGAAGACACCGCGATAGCTATTACTGGCATAATATCCCTGATTTGGCTTCTGCATGTGATTCCAACCTCCCCATGAAACCATCAATTATGAAAATTCTGAGTGGCGGTATGGTGGACAGCTCTGTTCTCAACAGATGAGGCACTGGTTCGATCCCTGGCAGTGACGTGGATGCCAAGTTTGCTCGACAACGAATCTGCGGGAAGACGTCCTGGAAGTCGGAAAACAGGTGCAGTCATGGCCATAATGGCCAAGCTGCACCAGTATGGTTACGTGTACTCAGAATGTGGCTCGCAGATGCATCTGGGACCTGCGCGCCGGCAATTGACTCGTGGTTTTCCCAAAATTGCCTGCGGACAAATCGCCATTGACCCCAATCAGATTGGCGCGATTGAAGAGGTTGAAAAACTCCCCTCTCCCTTCGATCTTCAGCCTCTCGCCAATTCCGAAGACTCTGCCAACCGTCAAATTGAAGTTGTCGTAGCCTTCGTTGTCATAGGTATTTCGACCAAGGTTGCCTTGCTGACCCAAAGTCGGTACTGGAAAATCGGATTTCGAGAACAGGCCGTTGAGGTACTTGCTCTTCCCCGGGTTGCTAAGATGCCGGCCAAAGCTGGGTAGGTTCGGCATATCAAAGGGGCTTCCATCCGCGTTGTAGTCGCCGCCGGTATTGCCGATAAGGTTACCACCACTGTCGAAGACAGGCGCAAAAGCCTGGCCGTTATAGACAGTGAACGGCAGCCCACTCTGCAGGAGCCAAATACCGCTGAACGTCCAGCCACTCGCCAGACTTCTTTGCCATTGGGAACCGATTTTCGGTGTTTGCCAGGTGAAGTCGAACGCGAACTGGTGACGTATGTCATAGTCAGCTCGTGCCCGTTGACCGCGCAAGTTACCGTTTTCAAACACAGGTCCAGCTCCGCCGCCTCCCGGCCCTGTTGCGAGTGCGCCAGAGTCCAATGACATCGCATTGCTGACTTCATCAATAGCTTTTCCGTAGGTATAGATGGCCCCGAACGTCAGTCCACCTGAAAAACGCCGCCGCAACGAGGCAGAGCCAAAGTTGCCGGACGAGTTGCCGTCCGTCGTGGCAAACTGGACTTGGCTGAAGTTCGGATTCAACCGAGTCAGCGCGCCGTTGTTAACAACCATGTCTCCGTCAAAACGGTTGACATCCTGGTTGTAGATCGGCAAGTGATGCGCGGCGGTCGCCGAATAGTTGATCTCGAAGATAAGATTTCGCTGGAGCTCCTGCTGAAGGCTTAAGCTCCACGCCAAAACCTGCGTCAGCTTGTAATTCGGCACAAATCCGCCCAGCCCCGCGCGTTGCAAGACGCCGCTGACAAATAGTGCGCCTGTAGTCGGGTCGATGGTGACATTATTGGTCGGCAGCACCGGGCAAGAAATGCTGAAGCCTTGCGGCGGTTGGCAGAGCTGGAAGTTAATAGTCGCCCCGGAACTCACGTCAAGAGAGGGGAAGTAATAGTTGGGCAAGTTGACAGACGTCATGTCTGTGATGTGCAGGTAGGGCGGCTGATCCGAGAACATGCCAACCCCACCTCGGAGCGAGGTCTTACCTTTCCCGAAAACATCGAAGGCAAATCCCAGGCGTGGGTTGACGCCCCAGAGATCGTGGTCCAGCGCCCTATGCCCCGAGGGATTAATACCGACCACGCCGTTCGCAACCTTTGTGAACAGGTCGTTCCCTTGTCCCAACCTGAAGTTGCTCAAAGTCGGGCTGTAAAGGGAGAAGAAATTCTTCATTTGGTCGGCCCGAACGCCGGCATTCAAGGTGAGGCGCGAACTGACCTTCCAGTCGTCTTGAACGTAGAAGCCGCTGTAGAGCGCTCGATAATGACGGTCATAGGGGGCCTCCTGATGAGTCAGGAGGTTTACAGGCGTTCCATTTTCATGAACAGCTCCGTCTTGGATAAAGTCGAGAATACTGTTGAAATTGAAGGTTGGGCGGTCAAAGGCGCCGCCCTGTGAATCAGCCTCTCGAATGTTGAGCTGTTCGAAACCGAATTTCAGGCTGTGGCTCTTGACCGTGGCTCTCAGGACGTCGCGCCATCCCACCGTCTGTTGAGTAAAGTTCCCCGGACCCCAGTTTCCGAATCCCTGAATACCACTCACGTTGATGTTAGGTACCTGGAATGCGGGACTTGCGCCCAGTTGGCCGTAAGGACGAATAATGTTGATTCCGGCCTCGTTCAGCAGGCGCGGGCCAAAAGTGTGAGTCCAATCAACGTTCGCAAAGGTTGAATGGTTGCTGTTGGGAGCCGCGAACTTTGGCCTGGGGCTTGTACTGGAAGCAGTGTCGTAGGTGCGGATGGCGTCGACGTAGAAGCGGTCTTTGTCGCTCATGTAGTAGTCGGAACGGAAACTCCACTGGTACCCATTTTTCGGTGCGACACTAGTGAAATTAATATTGCCGAACGCCGGCAAATTTGAAGGGATCCCTGCGGGTATTGGAAAGTGGCTACCCGACACCCCACTGACAGGAGTCGCACCACTTGACGAAGCATAGGCAATGGGCGGCGCTAGCGTAAGCGCTTGGAACGCCACGGTACTTGCCATATTGGTCTTCACCCAGTCATAGAGTTCCTGAGTTTCAACCGTCGCGCTTCCCGGAGTTGTCACACTAGATCGAAGGACATCAATGGCGCCAAACCAGAAGAGCTTGTTCTTAATGGCTGGACCGCCTACTGCCGCACTGATCTCATTACGCTTGGAAGGTGGTAACGCAGATCCGTCGTAATGCGTCAAGGCCGATAAGTTGTTGTTCGTGAAGTAATAATCGACGTTTCCGTGTAATTGGTTACTGCCAGATCGTGTAAAGACGTTAACGATTGCGCCGCCATTCCGTCCCTTCCCGGTGTCAAAATCGTTGGTTCGAACCTCAACGGACTGAACGATTGCCGGATTCGGAGAAATCGAGGTGCCACCCCCGCGGGACGGAGTGTTGGTTTGAGCCCCATCAATGGAGTATCCGTTCTGTTCCTGCCGCAATCCAGCAGCATTGATATTGATGGCGTATTCATTTGTGAAATTGTCCGCATCGCGGGAGGTAACGCCGCTCCCGGTAATCCCGGGGGTCAAGGTCGTGATGGCGTAAACGTTCTGTCCGGCCAAAGGTGTTTGCTGGATGGTTTGCTCGGAAATCACCGATCCCGTATCTGCCGTGACCAGGTTCACAGCCACCTCCGCCGTCGCCGAGACAGTGACATCGGTCGTTATAGATCCGACCTCCAAGGCTGGAGCCACAGTTCGAATTTGGCCAACCGGAACTTCGACATCCCTTTGCTCCCACGTCTTGAAGCCAGACAACTCGATGCGAACCGTGTACGTGGACGCCGCAATGCTGTCAATTCGGAAATAACCAACGTCGCTAGTCGTTGCGGTTTTAGCGACCTGAAGCCGATTGTCCGTAATCGTCACCTTGGCATTCGCGACCACGGCACCAGATTTGTCGCGTACTGTGCCGTCAATCCCGCTCAGATATTGACCGAAGGCACTGAAAGGGGCTAGGGAGAGTAGTAGTACGGCTAGAATCGAAGGTCTCATCATGCGCGCCATGGAGTTCTCCTATAAATCAGCAAGGCTTCCCGACCGAAAGGATTGCGGAGGCGATTACGATGGCACGCCAAGAAAACGGTCGCTCGTAAGACCGACAGTGCCTCTGTAATGCTTTCGTACTACGCTGACATTACGTCTACAGAGATCAGCTGCATGAGTATTGAACAGTCTTGTACAGTATGGTCTGACGTTGTAGATGGGCATCTCTTACAGTAAGAGAGTCCTCCTCGGCTCGCTCGCTAAGGCCCCACAAGTTCGTTATCTTTGCGTGCGATAGATAGCTTGCACTCAATAAATCAATGACTTTGCGAATCACCTTACAGTAAAGAAGCGCCCCTTACCTATGCCATCCACGGATTTCGTGCAACGATTCGGGGGATGGAAGCCTGCTGAGCAAATATGCGCCCCGGCCGACGCCAGTTCCTCTCGCTATCGCTCGCTGCCCTGGCTGGATATGCAACGCCTCGATGTTTTCCACAAGGCATGGGCGGCCGTGTTGCAACGGCTCAAAAGAAAGTTCAAGCGTCCGGACGGCCATTCGACGCCTATTTCACGGATGTGGCAGCTTCGGCCGGATTGACCAAGACGATGGTGTACGGAGGCGTAACCAACAAGGAGTTCATCATCGAGGCGAATGGCTGCGGTTGCGCTTTCCTCGATTACGACAACGACGGCTGGATTGACATCTTTGTGCTCAGCGGAACTCGTGTCGAAGGAAATCCTCCGGGCGCTTCGAACCGCTTATACAAGAATAATCGTGATGGGACGTTTACGGACGTGACCGCGCAGGCGGGACTTGAAGCGGTCGGGTGGGCCAACGGCGTCTGTATTGGCGACTATAACAATGATGGATACGAGGACATTTTTTGCACGTATTGGGGGCAGAACCGCCTTTATCGCAACGTGGGCAACGGGACGTTCAAGGATGTCACGAAAGAAGCGAAATTGGACAATCCCGAAACTCGATGGGGCGCAGGCTGTTCATTCTTTGACTACAACCGCGATGGGCACCTCGACCTCTTCGTCTCCAATTACCTGAAATTCGACTTCGAGCACGTGCCGAGACCTGGCGCCACGGTCAATTGCAACTGGAAGGGGATTCCGGTCAACTGTGGCCCGCGAGGTCTTCCCTTTGGGCAACATTCCCTGTATCGAAATAACGGCGATGGCACCTTCAAGGATGCCAGCGTAGAGGCTGGCATTTCAAAGCCGTGGCCTAGCTATGGGATGACGGTCGTTGCGGCCGACTTCGACGAAGACGGGTGGCCCGATATCTATGTGGCATCCGACTCAACGCCGAGCCTGCTGTTTATGAATCAGCATGACGGTACGTTCCAGGAGGAAGGCATTGTTCGCGGTGTCGCCTTAAGCAATGATGGAGCTGAACAAGCGGGCATGGGCGTGGGAGTTGGAGACTACGACACAGACGGCCACCTTGATATCTTCAAGACGCACTTCATCAACGATACGGATGTCCTCTATCGCAACGACGGCAAGGGCAACTTCGACGATCGCACTCTCGCAGCAAAACTCGGCGTGGAGACCCGCTTCGCAAGCTGGGGCGCCGGCATGTGCGATCTGGACAACGATGGTTGGCCGGACATTTTTTTCGTCACCGGCAGTACCTATCCTGAGGTTGACAAGCTTCTGCCGCAGAACCCGTACAAGTCTCCCCGCATACTCTTCCGGAACTTGGGGAACGGTACATTTGAAGAAATCGAAACCGCAGGCCCAGGTATCTCGACTCCGCACTCCAGCCGCGGCTGCGCATTTGGCGACTTTGATAACGATGGCGACATGGACATCCTGATCTTCAATATGAATGAACCGCCATCGCTGCTGCGGAACGATTTGAAAGGTCATCACCACTGGCTAAAGGTGAAACTCATTGGTACGAAGTCAAACCGTAGCGGCATCGGGGCGCGGGTTCTAGTGCGTTACGGCAATCGAACCCATGTGCAGGAGGTCCTGAGCCAGTCCAGCTTCTTTTCCTGCAGTGATTCCCGTTTACACTTTGGTTTGGGAGAAGCTACTTCTTCTGATGTAACCGTTCGCTGGCCCACCGGGACGACGGAAAAATGTCCGGCTGTGAAATGCGACCAGCTCATTACAATTCGAGAGGGGCATGGTGTCGTTCCCAATTTCGGCTGGGCTAAGTCGTAGAGAATTAGCCCGCATTCTACCGTGAGGGCATTCTTTCATCTCCGCTATTTCTCTTTGGCTGCTGTCTTGGGCCTCACTGCAAGCGGGCAGCAAGGCTCGACGCCAATTGCATCCATCGAATCACTGATCCGGACTGGCCAGTACGATCGAGCACAAGAGTCGATTCAATCCATTCTTCGTGAAAAGCCAAACGACGCCCGCATTTGGGCGCTGAAGGGAATAGTCCTTTCCATCCAGAAAAATGATGGGGAGGCCTTGAAAGCATTCGACAAGGCCTTGAGTCTGTCACCGAATTACGTCCCGGGTTTAAGAGGAGAGAGCGAACTCCTGTATCGCGCAAAAGACAGACGCGCGATTCCGCCGCTGCAGAGTCTGCTGAAACTGTACCCGAAAGATGAAGTCGCCCATGAGATGCTTGCTGTGCTGGAAGCGAGAGCCGCAAATTGTAGGTCAGCGGTCGTCCACTTTGAAGCCAGCGCTGAAGCGGTCGCAAAACATCCCGAGTCGCTCGAACTCTACGGCTACTGCTTGCAGCAGACCAGCCAAACGCAAAAGGCCATCGCTGCCTTCCAGCAACTGGCTGCGATTGTTCCCGACAAAGCTTATCCGAAATACGACCTTGCGGTCTTGCTAGTGGAGACGAAGCAATATGCTGCCGCGCTCAAGGTGCTTGAGCCATTACTCGGTCCTGAGCAATCCGACCCTGACGTGTGGAGCCTGGCAGCGGACGCGTACGAAGCCAGCGGAGATACGCCCAAAGCGGTGTCGCACCTGCGGCAGGCTATTGTTCTCAATCCGAGGAATGCGGCCTACTACACGGCATTCGCAGTGCTTTGCTTTGACCATGAGTCTTACGAAGTCGGCGTCCACATGCTCACGCTCGGGTTGCAGCAAATTAATGACGACTCTGCATTATATGTTTCGCGCGGTTTGCTCTACGCACAGTTGGCGCAATACGACAATGCAGAAGCCGACTTCAAGAAGGCTGAGAGCATTGATTCTAAACAGAGCTTGAGTTCCTACGCGATGGACTTGGCGGAAGTGGAGAAGGATCGTCCCGACTTGGTGCTGGCGAAAGTGCGTGCGCAATTGAAATCTCATCCGAACAGCGCACAGCACCACTACCTGCTCGCCAAACTTCTGGAAAAAGATGCGTCCGCCGGAGACGCTCGGAGTTCGAAAGAGGCGATCGGGGCTGCGCAGATAGCGGTCAAGCTTAAACCCAACTTCGTAGAGGCGCGAGACCTGCTTGCGAGCCTGTACCTAAGCACCGAGCAGTACGAGCCAGCGAGACAACAATCCGAACTTGCGCTGAAAAACGACCCACTGGATCAGGCGGCCATTTACCACTTAATTACGGCGCTGCGGCACTCCAACTCCGCTACCGATCGTGACCAGGTACAAAAGCTCGTCAAGCGGCTCGCCGAAGCCCAGCAGGCGGGACGAACGCGCGACCTCAATCGCAAGAGCTTCAAACTTTTGGAGGCGCCGTCTACCCCAAATTGAGTCCGAGTATAAGAATAAGAATAAGGTCGCAGCTGTGCTGTCTAAGCATAATGCCCTTAAAATCAATGTATTCCAAAGGAGTGTTTGGGGCGTCCCAAACGGTTCCGCTTGCATTGGATGGCTCTCGACCCGGTCAAACGTGTCCCCTCACCAGTCGCAGTGACCCGCTCCAAAGGCCGAATGTGTCCCCATGCTTCATTGCCGTCTTGACAGTCGAAATGGAGCGGATGTCTACTTGGAAGCTGTCGTTACGGACTCCCAGACAACTCACTAGCACGCCGAACATACTGGTGCCCGGGCAAGGGAAACCCCATGAGTGATACTGCGGTGCATTTGCTTGCTACCGAGAAGCTCGATCGTGCTGCTGAAACCGATCCGCAACTGGTCACGACCGTCCTCCTAGAGCTTGATCGTGTTCTAGCCAGTCGCTTTTTCAAGAATAGTCTGCGCAGCCGGCAGTTTCTGGAATATATCGTGCGCCGCACGTTGGAGGGCCACGTCGAAGAACTTAAAGAGCGGACAATTGGCATCGAACTTTTTCAGAGGCCAGCCAACTATGCGACCGGGGACGATCCCGTAGTGCGCGTTCAAGCCGGGGAAGTTCGCAGGCGTTTGGGGCAGTATTATCAGGCCGAAACTGAACTCTCGCCGATCCGCATCGAAGTTCGGGTTGGTTCCTATGCGCCGCACTTCCGGATCCGCACGTCTGAATCGGGTCAGGTACCCGAACGCATTCGAAAAGCTCCTGAAGTAATTGTCCGGCCAGCAACCACAACACAACCGAGAGTGGTTGTCCTCTTGATCGCAGTGGTTTGCCTTGCAATCGTGGGACTAGCTGGATATTTGTGGCGAAACTCGCGCCCTGAGATTCAACAACCTTCTCTCACGCAGCAGTTCTGGGCCCCTGCATTGGCAAGCCAGCAGCCTGTACTGATTTGTCTTGCGAAACCGGTGGTTTACCGGCCCAGCCTTGCGTTGTATCGCAGGTATTCGAGTCTTCATCCAGATAGCTTTCAAACCGAAGTCGAAAGATCAAACAGCGTTTTGCCGCTTGCGCCAAACACCCAAGTCGTTTGGAGCGACATGGTTCCTTATTCGGATTACGGGGTTGCGCTCGGCGATGTCGAGGCGGCCGTAGCCGTATCCGCCGCCATGGGCAAATTCGCCAAACCCACCCAGGTCCGCATAGGAGATCACTATTCATTTGAGGACTTGCACAATTCGCCGTCCGTCGTGGTCGGAGCATTTAACAATAAATGGACCATGCGAATCATGGCGGGCTTCCACTACGAATTTGTCGAACAAAACGGAGAGTACGCAATTCGCGAGCATGTAGCCAACGGCCGGGAATGGCATTCTAAGTTCGATCAGTCGTTGCAGAACGGACAGGACTTCGCAGTGGTGGCCAGACTGCTTGACTCTTCCACGGGGCAATTTACGGTTGTAGCCGCTGGCATCAGTGGTAGTGGCACTCAGGCAGCTGGAGATTTTGTCTCTAATGCTGATTTGTTGGAGAAAACCCTGCGCACCCTTCCCTCGGGATGGCAAAAGAAGAGCATTGAATTCGTACTGCACACGAACGTCACCGACGGCGTCGCCGGACCGTCTCGCGTCGAAGCCTTTTACGTGTGGTGAGCATTCGTCGAATGTTCAGGATCGGCATCAGCGCCGCGAGCGTCTTCCGCCAATTTCGTTAATTTTTCGCTCTGCTTGCGCAGCACACGATGGCTATTCCTCAGCGCTAATGTCACCCTTTCTATTCTGATGATCATGCCAGCCATCAGGGCAGGTTGATGACGAGTTCGTTGCCTCATTAAGAACTAACATCTTTTAAGAAACGCACTCTGGCCTCCGCCTGGTCAAGGCAGAAGCCCGCCTGCCAAACTCTGGCTCTGAAGTGATTCTGACGATTGTAGCCGCGACGTTAGATTACCTACCACTCAATCTGAGTGTACCGAGCAGCAGGCAGTTCGAATGCAACGGTTGTTTCACCGTCAATGGTCCCTTCTTTCCCTGCAAGCTTCACCAGTTTCTTGTCTCTCAAGAAATGCAAGTTTGTCCTACCATGAATTGCAGTTCGCGGAAACGTCACGGCCACCCGTTGGTCGGACGTGAAGCACCACTTTTCGCCGCATTTAGATAGCGCAGCGGTTGCGGTACCCTTGATTGCCGTAATGCTGAAGCCCTGCTCTGCTATCTTCTTCCCTCGCCCAAGGAAGAGATATTTGGTGCTCCCCTTCACCTCCCCGACAACCCCAAAGGTTCCCTCAAAGCTCATCGTTCGATAGCTAACCCTGTTCCGGCCAGCATCCGAGAAAATCCACTGCTTCTCGCCCGCTTTCCCCTGCACCGAGATCCCTACAAAATCTTGGAGCGCCATATCAGGCGAAAAGGAGCGAATCGAAGTAATGGACTGCGGTTCGCTGGTTGTGGACGGCTCATAGACTGCAACAAACGGCTTCGTCCAAGCCTCACCCCACTGCCTGGCGACGATCGTGGGTAGTGGCAGGTCAGCAATTGCCTTCGGGAGCATTCCATCCCTGAACGCACGGCTGGGAGGCGCTTCAACAGAGAAGATCTGCCGGTTTGGCTGGCCTCGCATCCACATGTTCATCATGACGTCTTCCTTGCCTGGAGTGCGGAGCTTGAATGTAGCCTTAAAGTCTCCGGCGACTCTGACGGATCTCTTGTTCCACAAATAGTCGTAGGCTGGCAAGTCGCCGTCGGCAAACGTCAACTCCTCGGTTGGCTGCAGCTCCAAGGTCCTACCCTGTTGGTCTGTCAAAACAACCTCCTGACCAAGATCGTGATAGAAGTAATCGTGTTTCTTGTCTCCGCCGCTCTTCTTTCTCGACCGGAAAATGTCAATGTAGTACCCGGTTGAGTCGCTCGTGCGAATAATGCTCATCACGCGACGCTGGTCGGCATTGGTTTCAGGTTCCAGAAAATACAGGTCCGAATACGTCAGCACTGGGAATATTCCATTGCGCACACCCGAACTTGGATACGAGCTCAGGACTGTGAATCCGTGCGCACTCTTCATTGTGGGATACGAAGAGATGCCATCCACCACGACGGTATTGTGGGCCGGAAACTGCGAATAGTACTCCGCGTAGTCCGGTTGAAAATAGCTTGTGCCAATGCCGCCTTCCGGCGCCAATACCAGCCCTTTGCCATACAACTCCATAGCAATCCCGTTGGCATGGGCGTGATTTCCAAGCGAGCCGGCTTCTGAAATCATCAGGCCGGTTTGTGGATCCAGTCCGTTCCGCTGCACGAAATAGCTGACGTTGGGGGCGCTAAAAGTGGGGCTTACAAAATCTCCCAAGTGACCGGCTGGAATTGACTCCTTTTGCGACGTATCGAATTGGGAGAACAATGCGCCCAAGTCGGTGCTCTTGCCGATCTCCTTCGGCATCGTTCGAGCTGCCGCGCTCTGTTGCTCAAGGTCACTG
>Ga0137367_10000988_pt1 | contig 21705 bp, 18 predicted proteins | sample SagtaG_14_FD_104939 | JGI IMG/M metagenome (GOLD analysis project Ga0137367, IMG submission 104939) | Vadose zone soil microbial communities from Sagehorn Ranch, Mendocino, California, USA - Sage1_L_80_16 metaG | ecosystem: Environmental > Terrestrial > Soil > Vadose zone | place: USA... | reverse complement strand
TCGCCGGATTCGCAATGATGTTCCGAGGGCGGAGCATGGGTGTTAGATCGGCAACAGCGACAATGCTGCGAAGTATCTTTGTAACTAAATAACCAAAATGGCCGCCCGATGATGAAGAACGAATGAGGCAGCGATTTTGAGCCACTGTGACACGAAGATCGCAGAGTACTTTCTAAGATTTTCTGTGCGACTCCGCGGTGTTGTATAGAAGCCAGCAACTTGAATTAATTTAATCGTTAAAGGGATGTCACAATTCATGAGCATTCGAACTCAAATTACAAGTTCCTCCATGGTTGCCGACTCCAAAAAGATCCAAGAAGCAGATTCGATTATCGCGCCGCGTGTACAGTGGCGAATGTATATCAGTGGTTTAGTCCTATCCGATGCGGTCATGACCTTCCTTGCATTCTGGCTGGCTTATGATGTGCGTTTTGAATGGTTTGTACAGTATTTTGATTCCCATCCAGCTGTTCCTTTTGAACAATATCGATTTCTGCTCTTTACGATGCCACTATTGTGGCTTGTGATATTCCTGGCTAACGGCTTATACGCTAAAGAGACCCTGCTTGGCGGGAACCGTGAGTACTCAAGGGCTTTCCGTTCTGCGAGCGAGGGCTTTTTGCTCATTGTGCTGGCAGGTTTTCTTCAACCGACATTGATTTTTGCGCGCGGCTGGCTGTTATTAACCTGGGGAATCTCTTTCATCTTAGTGGCTGGATCACGCTTTGGGTTGCGAAGATACGTATATAGTCTTCGCAAACGAGGATATTTCATTACGCCTGCCGTAATTGTGGGAGCCAATGAGGAGGGACGCTGGCTCGCCGAACAATTGCTTCGCTGGGAAACTTCCGGTTTGCGCCTGGTTGGTTTTGTCGATAAAAAGGAACCTGTTGCTTCGCCCTTGTACCACGGCCTACCCTCGTTGGGTTCCGTTGAAAGTTTGGGTGAAATCATTGAGCAATATCACATCCGTGAGGTGATATTGGCTTCGAGTGCATACTCTACGCGGGATCATTTACTTGAGATCTTTAGAACGTATGGAGTATCGGATGAGATCAAGATTCGGATGTCTTCAGGTTTGTACGAGGTCCTTACAACGGGCTTGACAGTAAATGAGTTTGCCTGTGTTCCGCTGGTTCAAATAAACAAGGTTCGCCTGGTTGAGACTGATAGTGTTTTGAAATCTGCTCTTGATTATCTGGGTGCCACGATCGGCTTAGTAGTACTCTCACCCTTGCTTCTGTTAATAAGTTTTTGTATAAAAATCAGTTCCCCCGGCCCGGCACTCGACAGGAAACCGGCAATGGGTTCAAACGGCAAGCAATTCTATGTTTTAAAATTCCGCACGATGGTCACCAATGGGGATGAAATTTTGAAGCAATATCCCCTGCTGAAAAGGGAATTGGATGCAAATTACAAACTGAAGAACGACCCACGTATTACGCGAATTGGTGCTTTCTTAAGACGATATCGTCTGGATGTGCTGCCCCAATTATTCAATGTGCTCAAAGGTGATATGTCCCTGGTTGGACCTCGGCCGATCTTTCCGGAACAAGCGCCAATGTATAAGCAGTATGTGATGAATGTTCTGACGATATTACCTGGGATTACCGGCTTACGGCAGATCAACAACAGTCGCTCCGATATTTCCTACGAAGAACGGGTCCGCCTGGATCTCTACTATGTTCGCAACTGGAGTTTATGGCTTGACCTCCAGCTCATATTCCAGACTGTGATTGCTGTGCTGCAAGCCCGTGACGCCGATTAACGTACAACGTTTGAAAGTTGTGGGCGCAGCAGTTGATCATCGTTCAGGTACCTTTTTTATCTTTTGGACCACAATAGATCGGGAAAATGAGCAGGGGTAAATAGATGTATCCGACGCACCTCTTCACCTGTTTGCAAAGTTTATAAATATTTACCTCGCTGCTCTATCGTTGTTTTTATCTGTTAGGTAGGGACTTGTAGCACATGAAAATATTGATGATTTCACCTCAGCCTTTCTTTGAACCACGTGGTACTCCGATCAGTGTTTATCAACGACTGGAAGCGCTCTCGTCGCTTGGACATGAAATCGATCTGGTAACATATCATGTTGGCACGGATGTCGAGTTTCCGAATGTGAAAATTCACCGGGTTAGGAAAGTTAAAACGATCCAGCACGTCCGCATTGGACCCTCCAAGGCCAAGATTTTCCTGGATGTTTTGGTGTTCCTGAAAGCCATCCAACTGTTGTTGGGGAAACGTTATGATGTGATTCATTCCCATGAGGAGGCTTCCTTTTTTAGTATGATCCTGGCGTGGGTTTTTCGCACGCGTCATCTTTATGATATGCATTCCGTATTATCCAGGCAGTTGGATCATTTCAATTTCGGCAATAAAGCAATTCTTATTAAGCTTTTTCGTGTCTTGGAAAGAATGGTGCTGAAAACCTGTGATGCAGTGATCACTGTAGGAACAGACCTCGAAAAATATGTTAAAGCAGTACGATCTGATCTTCGAGTGATAATGATCGAGAATATTGCTTTGCAAGCCTATCAAACTTCTGTGCAGCCGGACGATGTAGAACAATTAAAGAATAAGCTTGACCTGGATGGCAGACTGCCAATAGTTTATACCGGCACCTATGAGCGTTATCAGGGCTTGGAAATGGCGCTCGAATCCATAGGGATCGTTGCGAAACAATATCCAAATGTGATGTTTATCTTTGTCGGCGCGGTAAATCAGCAAGCCAGAGAGTGGACTGAGATCGCCCAGGACCTGAACCTGCAAGATAATACTTTGTTTTTGGATGTTGTCTCTCCTGCCGAATCGATGGTCTTCCTGGCCTATGCCACGATGTTGATCTCTCCCCGTTTAGATGGAACGACTACCCCATTGAAAATCTATAGCTATCTTCATGCAAACAAACCGATCGTTGCTACAAATATTAGTGCACACACCCAGGTCCTGAGTTCAGAGACCGCGGTTCTGGTAGAGCCAAACAAGGATGCCTTTGCGCAGGGAATTCTTCGCGTACTGCGCGACCCCGAACTTGCAGAATATATTGCCAAAAATGCACACGAATTCGCCAGGGAGACGTTTAGCCACCAAGATTATGTCTCGAAGGTCAACCAGGTTTACCAATCGCTTTCCTCAATTCTTGAAGTTGAAGAACCAGCGTTTTTGTGGCGGGAATAATATGTGTGGTATATGCGGTGTCGTTTCGTTTCAACCAAGCGCTCCCGCGGATCGATCGATCCTGTTGCGGATGAACGCCTCTTTACAGCATCGGGGACCGGATGATGAAGGCTATTACGAGGATGACCAGGCCAGCCTTGCAATGCGGCGCCTCAGTATTATTGACTTACACACTGGACAACAACCCATTTCGAATGAAACTGGTGACATTTGGGTTGTGTATAACGGAGAAATCTATAACTTTCAAAAAATACGCGTTGCCCTCGAACAACGCGGACATATCTTCAAAACGCAGACTGATACCGAGGTGATTGTTCACGCCTATGAAGAATATGGCGATGAATGTGTGACCCACTTCAACGGTATGTTTGCGATCGCCGTCTGGGATGCGCGGAAACGTAGACTCTTCCTCGCCCGAGACAGGTTGGGTATTAAACCTTTATATTACTGGTGCGGTGTGGATAAGCTGGTCTTCGGTTCGGAACTCAAAGCATTGATCCTTCACCCGCATGTGCCGCGGCAGGTTGATCTGGCGGCTCTGGATCTTTTCCTCACGTTGGAATATATCCCTGCCCCACGCACCATTTACGAAGGGGTTTTCAAACTTTTGCCGGGACATGTATTAGTGGTTGAAGAGGGGAAGCTGAAGATCACTCAGTACTGGGATGTGCCGTACCAACCCGTCAGCCAAAGCGAAGCGGAATGTGCAGAAATCCTTTCCGGCTTGATCAAGGAGTCGGTCCGCCTCCGCTTGATCAGCGATGTGCCGCTGGGAGCCTTCCTGAGTGGAGGCATCGACTCAAGCACAATTGTTGGCTTTATGAGTCAGAGCACGAATGAGCCGGTACGCACTTTCTCGATCGGATTTGAGGATGGTACATATAACGAGCTTCCGTATGCCGAGGAGGTCGCGAAACGTTTTGGCACGAAGCACCATGTCGAAATACTGAAATCAGATCATTCCGATCTCACGGAACAGTTGGTCTCTCACTTTGACGAGCCGTTTGCTGACACATCCATCTTTCCCACTTTTCTTGTGTCAAAACTTGCCAGCCGCGAGGTAAAAGTTGTTTTATCGGGGGATGGCGGCGATGAGTTGTTTGCCGGTTATGATACATATCTGGCTGAAAAAGTGGATCGATACTATGGGCGCTTGCCTCGATCACTGCGGCAGCAGGTTCTTCCGAAATTTGCCGGCTGGCTTCCGCCACAGTCGGCTAAGAAGGGCTTGATCAACAAGGCTAAGCGAATGGTAGAAGGTGGCGCATTCGATCCATCGCTTCAACATGCTCGCTGGATGATGTTTCTGAATCCTGCTGAAAAGAATTCCCTATATCGGTCAGATTTGCGGGCGGCACTCTGCGATGATCTCATGACTGATTTTTTCCATGATCATTTTGAAAAAGCCAGTCGCTTCGACCGCTTAGCCCAACAGCAGTACGTGGATGTCAAAACGTATCTGGCAGATGACATTCTCACAAAGGTCGATCGCATGAGCATGGCAGTATCCATTGAGGCGCGTGTGCCTCTTCTTGACTATCGCATTGTGGAATTTGCGCTGAACCTCCCTGCTCCTATGAAATTATCCAGATCGCGCACAAAATCGATTCTGCGCCAGGCGGTCAAACATATGCTGCCGCCATCAATATTAGAAAAACCAAAAGAAGGTTTCAGTATTCCAATGAAGCATTGGCTGTGTACCTCGCTGAAACCTATGATGTTGGATTTGCTCTCAAAAGCTTCTCTCGAGAAACATGGTTACTTCGACCATCAAATTGTAGCGGGATGGATTCAGGACCATCTTGACGGACGCGTCAATCACAGTCATCGCTTGTGGGCACTCATGGTATTCGAGATGTGGCATCACAACGAGCGCGTAGCTGCCTAAAAATCATATTATGAGCCAAGCGGACCTGATTGCGCGGATTGCTGCCTATTGGGATGAACACATCCATGACTTGGCAATTGCCACACATCCGATTGGCACACCGCAGTTTTTTCAGCAACTCGATGAATATCGCTATGAGAAACTTAATTACCTGCCACGGCTGGTGAACTTCTCAGCTTATAAAGGAAAGACTGTATTGGAAGTCGGTTGCGGTGTAGGAATTGATCTCGTGCGATTTGCCCATGGGGGAGCGAACGTTACGGGAATTGATCTATCGAAGACGGCAATCGATCTGGCGTGCAAGAATTTCGAGCAAAATAGACTGAACGCCGATTTGCGCGTGATGAACGGTGAGTGCTTGCAGTTCGAAGATAACATGTTTGATTTAGTGTACGCACACGGCGTATTGCAGTACACAGCGGATACCGGAAAAATGATCGCTGAAATTCACAGGGTTTTGCGCCCAGGCGGAGAAGCAATCTTGATGGTCTATAACAAGTATTCATGGCTAAACTTGATGCGAAAAGTGACGGGTGTTCCCCTCGAACACGAAGATGCTCCGGTCCTCAAGAAATTTTCGCTCCGTGAATTCAAGCGTTTATTGGGCCCTTTTCAGACATATCGAATTCTTCCTGAGCGCTTTCCAGTAAAAACCAAACTGCATGGGGGCTGGAAGGCTCGTCTGTTTAATGATGTATTTGTAGGAACATTCAATTTAATTCCCCGCGCCTGGACCAGACCATTTGGCTGGCACCTTATGGCATTTGCCACAAAATAAATGATCCGTAATATTGAAGCCTTAGCAAATCAAACATTTGACATTCTTGTGATTGGTGGGGGCATTCATGGAGCAGCCGTTGCCCGGGATGCCGCATTGCGTCGCATGTCTGTCGCTCTGATTGAACGAGGCGATTTTGGGAGTGGCACATCGCAAAATAGCCTGAAAATTATCCACGGTGGTTTGCGTTACCTTCCAGATGGGGACCTCTCGAGAATCCATACAATGATCCGCGAACGGACGGCCTGGATGAGAGTTGCTCCGCATCTCGTCCATCCCTTGACGTGCCTAATGCCCACGACAGAGACGATCTCTCGAAGCAGACTGATGATGGGGGCTGCCCTTCAGATAAACGATCTCCTCAGCTTGGACCGGAATCCATTGACTGACCCCGAAAAAGAGCTTCCCAGCGGGATGGTCATTTCACAACGCGAGCTTTCACGGATCTTACCGGGCTATGACCTTTCCAGATCGACCGGTGCCGCGGTCTGGCACGATGCACAGATATACAATTCTGAGAGATTGCTCCTGGAGTTCATCCTTTCCGCAGTGGAAGCAGGTGCACATGTTGCTAATTATGTGGAAGCAATAAACCTTTTGCAGAAGGACAGTCGAATCATTGGCGTACAAGCCAAAGATTCTCAAACGGGGCAAACGTTTGATATTCAGTGCAAACTCGTGATCAACTGCGCCGGAGCGTGGGTGGACCGACTCCTTGAAAAAGTTCATTTGCATTCTGAGTATGCCACCTCGATTGCAATAAATGTTTTCCTGGATCAGGTCTGGTCGGGTATTGCAGCCGGACTGCCGAGCGAACCTGTCTACGGGAAACCATCGCAAGTCCTGTTTGTTGTACCATGGCGGGACACATCTATGATTGGCACATGGCATATTCCATGGCATGATGAGCCTGGAGCGTTCCACTTAAGAGATGCAATTGTCCAGGAATTTCTGGATCAGATCAATACGATTGGTCTACCGTGCAAATTTTCCATGAACGATATCAAGCATGTAACCTGGGGATTCTTACCAGTTAATAAGGCGGACGCGCATAAGGAACGCGTCAAGCTGACGCGTGATGGCGTGATCATTGACCATCAAAAAACACACGATGCATCTGGCTTGATCAGCATCCTTGGTGTGAAATATACGACAGCCCGCGCTGTGGCTGAGAAGGCCGTGGATCTGGCAACAAGCAAACTAGACGTGAAAACGCGAAAATGTGAGACGCACAATACGCCTATCTGGGGTGGGCACATCGATGATTTTAGGCACTTTCTGAAACAGGCGCGAGCCATAAAAGATCCAGCCGTCGATGAAAAAATCACAGATCATTTGGTGTATACCTATGGCTCGCGGTACACAGACTTAATAGAGCATATGAAAAAACAACCGGATTTGATGCAAAGAGTGGAACCAGAGCTACCTGTCACGGCGACAGAGGTTATCCATGCAGTTCAACATGAGATGGCTTTGAGGCTTGCTGATGTGATCCAACGTCGAACCGAACTCGGCGCGACGGGCCTGCCCACCATGGCTACGCTGCAAAAGTGCGCGGACTTAATGGGTTGTGAATTGGGATGGAGCGCTCAACGTCAACAACAGGAGATCGATTCGTTGATTCAAGCCTATCCTATTCAGGGAATAGGCACCATACCAGCCTAATTATGCAAGCAAATCCGCTTCCCTGGCAGATCCAGATGTTCAACCGTTCGATCAAGAAACAACAAAAGCTCAAAGCGCTGTTGTATCTTCTTGGCGAAACCAAAGATAAAAAATGCCTGCTGATCACATGTGGCGACAACAATGGTGCGCTCAACTGGCGCTTCCGTGAGCACGGCGGTGAGTGGACCTGGGCAGACGTCTCTGGCGAGAACAATGCCCAGATCGCCGAACTTTTGTGCGAGCCAGTATACGCGTTCAAGGATGATGCCTTTTCGATTCCGGATGAGCAGTTCGACTGTGTTGTCGCAATTGACGTGCTGGAACATCTGAAGCAGGATCGACCATTCCTGCTGGAATTGAATCGAGTCCTCAAGACCGGCGGAAAGGCAGTCGTGACCGTCCCAAATGGGGATGACAAGTTGCTTGCAAACAAGATCAAATGGAAATTAGGCATGACGCCCGAGATCTATGGTCACACACGCGCCGGATATACAACTGCAGAACTGTCAGATGCTATCGCCAAAGCTGGCCTCAAACCGGAAGCATCTGGCGGCTATTCACGCTTTGTGACCGAGATGATCGAGTTGGTAATTAATATTGGATATGTGCGTGTGCTCGCCAAAAGACGAGGTGGTGCAAAGCCTGGTCACATCGCACCTGTGTCATCGGGTGAACTCAAGGCAAATGGAATGGTTTATAAATTGTATTCATTGATTTTCCCGATCACCTGGGCATTGAGCCGATTGGATAATTTGCTTCCGGCGCGCACAAATAACGCGGTGATTGTAAGCGCGCGAAAAGAGATTCCGTCATGAGAGTCCTGATCACCGGCGCAGGCGGTTTCATCGGAAGCCATCTGGTGGATAGCCAGCTCGAACACGGGAATCAGGTTCGGGCGGTCGACCTTCACCTAGAGTTGCTGAGCCATCAGGCGGCGCATCCTTGCCTGACAGCGATTCGCGGCGACATCACAGAAAAGCATATGGTCCGAGAAATCGTCGAAGATATCGATGTTGTCTATCATCTTGCGAGCGCGCATCTCGACGTAAGTCTTTCTGATGAACATTATCGCCGCGTGAATGCGGATGCGACTCTGTCAATGTTGGAAGCAGCCAAAGCGGCGGGAGTAAAATGCTTCGTGCATTGCAGCAGTGTTGGCGTCATCGGCGATGTGGAACATCCTCCGGCTGATGAGACGACAGACTGTCATCCGACGAATATCTATGAACGTACCAAACTTGAAGGGGAGCGGACTGCACTGGAATTTTCCCATCGGAGAGGTTTCCCTGTTGTCGTGGTTCGCCCGGCCTGGGTCTATGGACCGCGTTGTCCGCGTACTGCCAGGCTGATCCGAACGATCTCGAAAGGACGCTTTCCCATCTTTGGCGACGGCAAAAACATGCGTCATCCTGTGTACATCAGCGACCTGATCCACGGCATGGAGTCCTGTGCTGAAACCTCAAATATTGATGGAGAGGTCTTCATCATTGCAGGCGAACGACCTGTCGAATCTAAAGAACTGGTAAATGAGATTCGGCAGCAACTAAACATTCGAACGCTGCAAATCTATTTGCCGATCCTTCTTGGTCAAGCGGCGGGATTGGTTCTTGAGCAAACGTTTAAACTTGTTGACCGGCAACCGCCTTTTTCACGGCGCAGTATGGACTTTTTCTTGAAGCACAATGCTTACAGCATTGCCAAGGCTCAATCTAAATTGAACTATCGCCCGCAAGTAGATTTACTGACGGGAATAAGAAAAACTATCATGAGTATAAATACAAGCCAGGCAGCCTAACAAAATATGGATGAAAAATTAGAGTTAACCGTTGGAGAAGTTCACGACTATTGGAATACGCACACGCTGGGCTTTCAGTATGTAACCGATCGAAGTGTAAAGCCCGGTAGCCCTGAATTTTTTGCCCATATCCGTCCGTGGATGAACCCCTATAAGTTTCCCTGGATTATGGAGCGCATTGATCGGGAAGCAAAACTCCTCCAAGGAAAACACCTGCTCGAAATCGGTTGTGGCATGGGTTACGATAGTCTGGAATTCTTGAAGCGTGGCGTGCGTGTCACTGCAACAGACCTGACTCCCAACGCCGTCGCAATCACTCGTCAGCATTTTGAGCTCGATAAAGTCAAGGCGGAAGATATTCGTACAGCCAACGCTCTCGACCTGCCGTTTCCCGATAACACATTTGACGCCGTCTGGGCGAATGGCGTATTGCATGCAACCGGCGATACCCGTCGCGCCATTCAGGAGGCACGGCGTGTCCTCAAAGTAGGCGGACGTGCCATCATATCCCACTTTTATAGAAAACCCTCCTGGATGTATCTTCTTCATCACCTGGGTCGTGAGAATATCGAATACAAAGAAGAAGACCCACCCGTTAATGAGTTCTATACAGAGTCGGAAATCCTTGATTTCTTTCAGGGCTTCGAGATTGTAGATGCGGTTCGGGAACACCATCGCCTTCTGCCTGTGCGACGAAGCGGGCTAAAAGCGAATCTATATACATACGGATTAAAACCTATTTACAATCTTCTGCCTGAATTCGTTGCTAAGAAGCTTGCTTACAAGTTTTCTGTGACGGCCATCAAAACCTAGAATACTCATGTGTGGCATTTGTGGTAAGTATAGTCCCTCTGGTGTCAGCACCGCAGAAATCAACGCAATGCTTGATACCATCGCGCATCGTGGCCCCGATGATTCCGGTTGTTACGTGAATGCTAACATCGGGGTTGGCAGTCGCCGGCTCAGTATCATTGATCTTGAAACGGGGAACCAACCGATCGGCAATGAAGACGGCACGATCTGGGTCGTCTACAACGGGGAGATGTATAACTATAAAATTCTCCGCGCACAATTGGAGTCAAAGGGCCATCGATTTCATACAAATTCTGATACCGAAGTCATCGTGCATCTTTATGAGGAAATGGGAGAAGGTTGTGTGCAGCAGATCAGCGGCATGTTCGCCTTCGCTCTTTGGGACCAGCATCAACAAAAATTACTATTGGCACGCGACCGCATCGGGCAAAAACCTCTCTTCTACATACACGACGGTTCGGATTTTCTATTTGGTTCGGAGATAAAAGCAATTCTTGCGATTCGTCACCAGAGCCCCGAGATGGATCCAGCGGCGATGCATGATTACCTGTCCCTGCGCTTTATTCCGCCGCCGAACACGATCTTCAAACACATCCAAAAGCTGCCACCCGCGCACACTCTAGTTTTTCAGAACGGGCAAATCACTCTTCGCCGTTACTGGTATTTGTCATTCCGAGAAAAACTCTCTCTGTCCGAATCCGAGATTCTCGAAGCACTTCGTGAACAACTAAAGCGCACGGTGGAGTCACACTTGATCAGTGATGTGCCGGTAGGAGCGTTTCTCAGCGGCGGATTGGATTCCAGTCTCCTGGTTGCCATGCTTGCAGGCGATCTTGGAAGAACAACAAAAACATTCTCAATCGGTGTGGAAGAAAGCGACTTTGACGAGCTTCCTTTCGCGCGCATCGTGGCGGAGGAGTACGGAACGCAACACGTGGAGGAACGCGTTTCTGCAAATCTGATTCAATCCCTGCCGGACATGATCTGGCATCTCGATGAACCATCCGATCCAATAGCCGCTTGTATGTTTCAAGCCGCGCGGCTCGCCTCGAAACACGTCAAGGTGGTTTTGGGTGGGGATGGCGGCGATGAGCTCTTTGCAGGGTTCGATCGTTATGTTGGCGCGCGCTACATTGATATGTACAGTCTGATGCCTCTGACTCTGCGACAGGGTCTAATGGGACCAATACTGAATCGCCTGCCTGACAGCTTCACGTACAAAAGCCTTACTCAGAAACTGCGCTGGGTTCACCATTTATCGCTGCAGGCAACTGCCGCGGAACAATATGCCGAAGCAACTTGTTTCTTCCGTTTCACGCACGAAGAAAAACGTGCGCTTTACTCCGATAGCCTTTGGAAGGAACTCGGTCAAAGAGATTCCACCGGCGCGATTACAGAGCCTTTTAATCATGCAGAAGCCGACGACTTATTGGATCGAATGTTGTACACCGATTTTGTCACCCGTTTGCCTGAACATTCTCTGGTCTTGACCGACCGCATGAGCATGGCGCACGGGCTGGAGGCACGCTCACCCTTCCTGGATCATGAACTGGTCGAGTTTCTCGCCAAAGTTCCGGCAAATATCAAAGTCCGAAACAACCAGCCAAAGTATCTCATGCGCAAACTCGCAGCAAGCTATCTTCCTGCACCGATCCTTCAGCGCCAAAAGCAGGGCTTTATGCTTCCCATTGCCTATTGGTTTCGAACGGATCTGTTTCCTGTGGTCAGCCAGATGCTGGAACATTCCTATTTTGTGAGGGCAGGCTGGTTCAAAAAAGAAAGCGTTCAGCGGCTATTGGCTGAGCATCGCAACAGTCGCCATGATCATCATGTCCGTTTGTGGATGTTGTTGACTCTCGACCTTTGGCACCAACTCTACATCGAGGGTGTGAAGCGAGAAACCCTGGCTGAAAAATTGCAGGGATTATGCCTTCCCCAATAGCACACCTTGGCGTTGGCTACGCAATTTATCAGTACTACAAAACAAGATTACCAGAGGCACCTGTCCGAGTTTGGAAATTGCCCTGGCAGTTGATCGTCGTTCCAGCTCTATCTTTGCTTCCTGATCTGGATGTCATCCCGGCGATCCTTTTCAAGGACATGAATCGCTTTCATAATAATCTGTCACACAGTGTGTTCGTTGCCATTCCTATTTCGTTGCTCGTGGCCGGCATCTTTCATCGTAGCTATCGCTCCAATTTTTGGTTATGGTTCCTGATCTGTACAATCTCCTATGACTTGCATATTTTTATGGATGCATTGACTGCCACTCGTGGTGTGATGATGCTCTGGCCTGTTACGGATGCCCGATTTGCATCGCCGGTAAAGATCTTCTATGGCTTGCATTGGGGACTTGGTTGGTTCAGCGTCCGGCATTTTTGGACGTTTCTTTCTGAATCACTTTTTGTACTTGTGATTGCTGTGGCAGTAAATTATTTCGAAAAACGAAAAAACAAGGCGAATACAACTCTCTCATAAGAGCAGTAGAAAAAAAACGAGACATGATTGTTTTAGGTATTATCGATAGCAAGCCATCCTCCGCCGCCATCCTGAAAGATGGGGAGATTCTTTCTGCAATTGCTGAAGAACGGCTGTGCCGGATGAAAATGGCGAGTGGCATGCCGCGCCAGGCTATCCAGCAAGTCATGGCGGATTCGGGTATTTCAGCAAAGGATATCGATGTCGTTGCCGTCGCGCAAAAAGTAAGTGTTTTCGAGCCCGAGCCGATTCCGTGGAACGGCTGGTTCGACAGCAAGCACGCCGGGAAGCCGCGACCATTCGAAAAAATCAGTGGCACGCTTGCTCCCATCGCCGGGTATATCCCCTTTGCCCAAAAAGCGCACCATCAACTCAAAGGGTTGCTCTCGCGCAAACGGTTGTCACAAATCCCCGAACTATTGGAAAGGGAATATGGGATCACCGCCCCGGTTAAATATTACGATCATCACTTTTGTCATGCGACGAGTGCCTATTACACAAGTAATTATGATAGGGCTCTAGTGATCACGCTGGATGGCGGAGGGGATGGATTGTCAGGGAGTGTATACCAGGGTGAAAACGGTCGGTTGAAACGGCTCGCCGTTGTGGATAGCTTCAACTCGCTCGGGAATTTTTACTCGTATATTACGCATCTGTGCGGGTTCAAAGCCGAAAGCCATGAGGGCAAGATCACCGGTCTCGCTGCGCTGGGTAAACCAACTTATATTAATATTCTGCGCGAGTTCGTGAGCTATGAGGAACCGGGGCGGATCCAATATTCGGTCCCGATGTATCACCGCTCTGCATTGAAGCAAATTGCGAATCGTCTCCCTGTTGATTTCGACAAAGCGGATCTTGCTGCCAGTGTTCAACTTCTTTTGGAAGAGATCGGCATCGAGTTCATCCGTTACTGGCTGCGCAAGACCGGAATTCGTTCGATTGCCGTTGCAGGCGGTGTCTTCTCCAATGTTAAGTTTAATCAGCGCGTTCATGAGCTCGAGGAGGTGGATAACTTTTTCGTACACCCCGCCATGGATGATAGCGGGCTGGCTGTTGGCGGCGCGTTCGCGGCCTTGGCTGACCAACCGCAGGTAGACCCGAAGTGCCTGCTTCAACCCTTAAGAAATGTCTACTTTGGAACCAGCTACGGAGATGACGAGATTCAAGAATCCATTGAGCAGTTCGGTTTTGAGGCGACGTATGAACCAAATATCACGGATGCTGTTGCCCAACTGCTGTCAGAGGGATATGTTGTCGCGCGCTTCACCGGAAAAATGGAATATGGACCGCGCGCCCTCGGACACCGTTCCATCCTCTATCAGACAACAGACCCATCCATCAACGATTGGTTGAACGTCCAGCTGTTACGCACCGAGTTCATGCCTTTTGCCCCAGCCACTTTGCAGGAGTATGCGGATGAATGTTTTGAGGGATTGGATGGAACGCGCGACTCAGCTCGTTTCATGACGATCACCTTCAACTGCACGGAAAAGATGCGCCGCCAGTCGCCGGGCGTGGTGCATGTCGACGGGACTGCCCGCCCCCAAATTCTCGACCCGGAGACGGCTCCTGATTTTTATCAGATCGCGAAGGCATATCATCAACGTACTGGAATCCCCTCTTTGATCAATACCAGTTTCAACATGCATGGCGAGCCAATAGTCTGTTCTCCTGAGGATGCACTGCGTTCTTTCCAGGAAGGCAGACTCCACTATCTCGCTATTGGTCACTGGCTGGTGGTCAACCCGGAATTGAAGAAGAGCCCACGGTAATGTCATGCTGAGCGAAGCGAAGCATCTTCAGGAACATCACGGAGACCCTCACCTGCACCGAACGCAAGTACGGTGTCGCTATCGCTCAGGGTGACATGGAATGATATATGCGTATCGGCATCATGCTCCGTTCGATTGATGAAAAGGGAGGCGTGGGAGTCTACACACGGAACATCGTCAAGGAACTTCTGCAGTTCGACCAAAAAAACAAGTATGTTTTGTTTTATGCCAACCCATCCAATCTGGGCTTGTTCTCATATCATGAACATGTAAAAGAGATTTGGGTGAAGGGGAGGAACAAGGCCGCCTGGGACCAGATTGCCATCCCTCGCGCTTGTCGCACGGAAAAGGTCGATATCCTGTTCCACCCAAAATTCACAGTGCCGCTCTTTGCTCCATGCAAGACTGTCATGGTCGTGCACGGAGCAGATTGGCTTATTCCCGAACAGGCACAGTTCTACCCGTGGTGGGATGTGATCTATATGCGGATGCTGTTGCCGCTTTACTTTAGAAAGTCATTTGCTGTGATCTCCGTTTCACAGGAGACCACCGATAACTTCAACAGAATTCTAAAGTTGCCCGTGGGCAAAATAGAAACCATCTATTTTGCACCGGCAAGGCATTTCAAACGGATCACAGACCCCGCGGTTTTGCAGCAAGTCAAAGCGCGTTATCGGCTTCCTGATAAATTTATCCTGACATTAACCAAACGCAACGGAGGTGGGCGCAAAAATTTGGGACAGGTCTTCAAAGCGTATGCTTGCTATCATGAAAGAACGCAGTCGCCTCATAAGCTCGTCATCGGTGGAAAGGATTGCCATCTATTCAGGGATGAATACGGGATACCGAAAGATGGCTATGGAAAGGACATTCTTTTCCCAGGCTGGATCGACCAGGAGGACTTGCCTACTGTTTACAGTCTGGCAGATCTTTATCTCTATCCCTCCCATCTGGAGGCATTCCCTATTCCACTCACCGAAGCCATGGCATGTGGTACGCCAATCCTGACATCAAATGTGAATGGACTCATGGAAATCGCTGGTGATGCGGCTCTATTGATGGATCCCGACGATACCGAATCGATTGCCAGCAGTATCGCAAAAACCCTGTCGGATACATCCCTGCGAGAATCGCTTTCAAACAAAGGACTGGAACGCTCGGCACTATTCACATGGGATTTGTGTGCTAGCAGAACATTTGAACTTCTTGAAAGGGTTGCGGCCCATTGACTCATATGCAAAATCTGGATTTGCGAACTCTTTCGGGCAACATCCTCATCGTCGCACCTCATATGGACGATGAAGCGCTCGCCTGTGGTGGTCTGATCGCCAAACTGCCGCACAAGAATGACATTTACATTATTTATGCGACAGACGGGATGAAATCTCCTGCGCCGATTATCCCCGGACGTGACAAAATATCACCTGACCTGGGAAAAGTCCGGATGCAGGAATCGATCGAGGCAATGAAATTGTTGGGTGTTCCAGAGCACAATCTGCACTTCCTGTGTTTACCTGAAGCTCACCTAAAGAAACATCTATCTTCATTAAGGAATTTGCTCAGGGACAAAATCAGAGCAATTGCACCCAATCAGATTTTTGTCCCATTTCGATATGATCGACACCCCGATCATCTGGCAGTCAATCATGCAGTTGTGTCTGAACTTGAACAAGGCACAATTCAGGCGCAACTCGTCGAATACTTTGTTTATTATCGGTGGCGTCTTTTGCCCAAGCGTGACATTCGCAAATACGCAAAACAACAATATCTTTTTCAACTTGATATCTCAGATGTGACAAAACGAAAACGACAAACATTGGAATGCTTTACAAGCCAGACAACCATTTACTATCCCTGGCAGACACGTCCTATCTTGACGCCGATGCTGTTAGACGAGGAATGTTCAAATCCAGAATACTTCCTCATCTCAAACGCCTCTCACTCAGGGATGGCTGTTTTCTCGAACCTCATCCTTTGGATTAGGCTGGCGCATCGCCTCGAACCGATTCTGTTACGCTGGAAATATTTGACTCTCTCCATTTTGAAACGAGTATTTCAGAACCATGGCCAATAATCAAACTGCCCTGAACCGGCCGATTCGTGTCGTAATGTTTGGCAGCGGTCCTGGGTTCAGCCCCGATGTCAAACAATTCCTTTGCAGGCTGGAAGAACATCCAGAGATCGAATTTCTTGGCGCTTTCTGCCAAGCCAAGTCCCAGTCAATATGGGCCATATTCATGGACCTGTGGAAACGTCGAAGCTGGCTGGCTTTCCCCTTGTTTGCCATTTCAGTTATCAACAAGACCATCCGTTTTCTCCTGCACCCTCGTGAAGAAATCGCAATTCATAGAACCTTGGAAAAGATCTCAGACTGTATCCATTTTGTGACCAATATTCATGCTCAGAGTGTATTGGCACAGGTGCGTGCTCTGAATCCCGATCTAGGTTTGATTTATGGCAGTCCTGTTTTGAAACCAGAGCTCTTTGAAATTCCATGCTTAGGCACATTAGGCATTCACCACGGCAAGGTCCCCGGATATCGAGGCAACAAAACGACATTCTGGGCGATGTACAACGGCGAACGCGTGGCGGGTGTCACTATTCAAAAAGTGAATAAGGGATTGGATACAGGGAGCATCGTCAAAGAAGGCGAGGTCGGTACTCAGGGTCGATCCTATCAGGCTGTCGTTCATGATTTAGAGAGGCTTGGCCTGGATCTATATCTGCAGGCGATTCTTGAAATCAAAAGCGGAACTGCCGAATACAAACCTCAAAGTGGAGCAAAAGGAAAACTGTATCGCAACCCAAAGCCAGGTGATTTTCTTAAGTTCTGGGGCAGACAAATCAGAAGACGAGTAGGTATCGCCAAGTGAAGATTTGCATTCTTACGGAAACATATTATCCTGTGGTGGGTGGTGGAGAGACTCAAGCTCGCTTGTTGGCAGAGGGACTGACTACAAATGGACATTCCGTCATCGTTCTCACTCGCAGGTCAGATGCGACGCTGAAAGGGCAAGAAAACTATAGCGCTGTAAGTGTATGTCGCCTTGCACCCGTTGGAAGTGGACAGTTGAAGAAGTGGGGTTTACTTATTTCAAGCCTACCAGCACTGGCCCGACTGCACGATCAATATGACCTGATTTTTGTTTCCGGTTATCGCATTATCGGCTTGACAGCCGTCCTGGTGGGGAAGCTGTTTGGAAAGCCAGTCGTACTTAAAGCGGACAGCCAGGGAGAGATGTCCGGTGAATTTTTCGACAGCGGGCTCAGGAAATTCGGCGCCTCTCTTTCATCACTACCATTTCGATTATTTCTCGGATTCCGGAATATCATCGTGAGAAAAGCGGATGCATTCTCCGCCATCTCAACGGAAATCGCATCCGAATGGACCTCCAACGGGGTGCCGCTCCATAAGATCCATCTGATCCCAAATGGTGTCGACACGACCCGCTTCACTCCTGCAAATGCGGAACAGAAAACCTTACTGCGAGAGAAGCTGATTCTTTCACCAGCCGCGATCATTGCCATCTATACTGGGCGACTTGTATCTTATAAAGGATTGCCACTCTTGTTGAAGGTCTGGGACGAAATCCGATGCAAGCATGAAAACGCCATCTTGCTCCTCGCAGGCACGGGTGGACTTGACATCCACAATTGCGAAGCCCAGTTACATGACTATGTGACATCTGCCAGCTTGGAAAAAAATGTTCGGTTCCTGGGCGCGGTAGAGAATATTCCCGAGTACTTGCAGGCAGCCGATCTTTTCGTGTTCCCAACGGAAAACGACGCCTTTCCATCTTCGCTCATAGAGGCAATGGCCTGCGGGTTGCATGTGGTCACAACGCCTGTAGGTGCAATCAAGGCGATCGTTGCGCATCAGGAAAGTGGGTTGATTGTGCAGCCCGGAAATCACCAGCAACTTTATGAGGCGCTGATTACCATCATATCGGATAAAACATTAGCCTCAGGCCTGGGCTCTGCAGGTCATCGGATCGTTGAAGAGCGATATTCAGCCAAAAACACGATTGGGAAATATATCTCGTTATTCGAGAGCATTCTTTAGCCAAGGTGAAAGGATTCCAATAACGGTATGAAAAAACTTCCAAGGAAAACGGTATTTATTGTGCTCGCCTGTTTGCTTGTTGGCCTCGCAGGCGGGCGCTATGTATGGCGGAAACGCGGTATTCCATTTGTTACTCGACGAGAACAATGGACGATCGGAATTTACCGCAGCGATTCTCCTTTTCATTTCAATCAACTTCAGGGCTGGATAAACCCGCTGTTTCGAGCGGAGGATGTTCGGGATGTGAATGCCAAATTCGTCGCAGATCCTTTTCTAATAAAGGACCAAAAGATGTGGTATCTCTTTTTTGAAGTCTATAACCGCGCCACAGATCAAGGGGACCTTGCCTTTGCGTCAAGTAGGGATACCTGGATCTGGAATTATCAAAAGGTCATTATCGATGAGCCGTTCCACCTATCCTATCCCCACGTGTTCAAGGCAGATGACGGGTATTACTTAATTCCCGAAAGTTACCAGGATCATTCCATTCGTCTGTATAAAGCGGATCCATTCCCTACTCATTGGTCATTCGTGAAGAGACTGGTGACGGGCCGCGATTATGTGGACAATTCCATTATTTATTACAACGGCAAATGGTGGCTGTTCTCTTCCGTTACAAGCAATGACAAGCTTTATCTGCATTATGCAGACACGCTCACAGGGCCCTGGAAGGAACATCTATTAAGTCCCATTATTTCGGGCAATGTTCACAAGGCGCGACCCAGCGGCAGGATGCTGATCTACAATGGGAAGCTCTATCGGTTTACGATGGATGTTAATCCGCCGTTTGGAAACCATCGGGTGATGGCTTATGAAATTACGGACATTACTCCGACTAGTTATTCGGAGAAACTCGCTCAGGATGAACCTGTTGTAATGCCGAGTGGTTCGGGTTGGAATGGTGAGGGAATGCACCAGCTCGATCCGGAGCAAGTAGATTCGAATTCATGGATTGCATCTGTGGATGGATTCGGAAAATACTGGGTATTTGGCTGGCAATATTAGCTTTGATCACAGATTTTGGTAATGTTGAAGGCAGCAGAAAAGCCCGCCTAAACGGATAAAACGAATTGAAAGCTAGCCAATCTAACCAATCCAATTACATGCCCCAGCTCGACTCTTTGCGGTTCTTTGCCGTTTTGGGTGTGCTGATCTCGCACTTTTGGATTCCTAAGAATCTCCTGTGGCTGTTCAGAGACATGGATTGGGGCTGGATTGGCGTTCATTTGTTCTTCGTGCTGAGCGGCTTCCTCATCACGGGAATTCTTCTGGATTGTCGGCAGATGGCGGACAACACATTTCGATCACCCTTCTATTTTGTCCGTCAGTTTTACTTTCGACGTTTTTTGCGAATTTTCCCGATTTATTATTTTGTAATTGGGATTGGGCTTTTATTCAATTTTTCACCCGCCCGCGAGATCTGGATTTGGTTAGTCTCGTATACGTCAAACATATACATTACAGTATTCAATACTTGGATTGGGCAGTTTAGTCATTTTTGGAGCCTGGCTGTTGAAGAGCAGTTTTACTTTTTCTGGCCGTGGATCATCTTATTTTTCCCTAGAAAATGGATCTCGTTCACGATCTTGCTGCTCATTTTTCTTGCACCTCTTTTTCGATTGTACGTGTACAGCGTGCACCGCTTTGATGTCAGTCCATTTGACTTTAAGTCAGGTACGTTCACACTTGGCAATCTGGATAGTTTAGGTATGGGTGGACTCTTGGCGCTTGTGAAGCGGTCACATATTTCCAAACAATCCGTACAAAATTATTTATCCAGAATACTCCTGCCATTCGGCGTATTCCTCTATGTGACTTCCCTCGTGCTTTACCATTATCGCATCAAGCCGTCGGTCTTTTTCTCCCTCAGTGATTTCGCGGTTTCAATGATCTTTGTCTGGCTGGTTAGTGTAACGACAGTAGGCGTGAAAGGATTTTTCGGTAGAGTTCTGGAGTTTGCTCCATTTAAATATTTGGGGAAGATTTCATACGGCATATACGTCTACCATTATTTTGTACCGTTTCTGATTGCCCCTTTTTTCAGTGCGATGGGTTTTCGATATGAGATGCCTGGACCTACCAATTTTATTTTATCCAGCTTAGTTGCAATTGGATTCGCAGCATTATCCTGGCATATTTTTGAATTTCCAATTAACAATCTAAAGCGACATTTCCAGTATTCACCAAACGTTCAGGAAATCCCTTCTATACCAGAAAGAATAAGGGAGAGCTCAAATTGAAGACTTCGAAGCTATATGGTCTTCGTCATCTCCGCAAGGATTAATGTAAATGGACTCTATATCAGCGAATCCACTTTTAACGGTCGTGGTGCCCGTATACAATGAAGAGCAAGCCCTGCCTTCGTTTGCTCCGTGCTTGATTGAGTTCTGCCATTCCAGAGGTTGGATGACCGTTTTTGTGAACGATGGATCGCGCGATCATACAAGGCAGATTCTCGATCCGCTATCCGATTCCGAAGAAGTGCGTGTTGTCCATCATAAGGTCAATCGAGGATATGGAGGCGCGCTAAAAACCGGTATTAGCCACGTAACGACGCCTTTTCTCGTGACCATGGATGGTGATGGCCAGCACAGCCCGGAAGATGTGCAACGAATCTTCCAATATGCAATCGAATGCGACGCGGATATGGTTGTAGGCAAGCGTAATGAGCAAAGAATGTCGAGCATGTATCGAACGTTGGGAAAATCTCTCATCCGTGCTTTTACAAGAATCTTGATGCCTTTGCCCATCACAGACCTTAACTCGGGTTTTAAGTTCTACCGAACCGACCTCGCCAAACGCTATATGACGGTGTGCCCCGATTCGATGGCATTCAGTGACGTGATCACATTGGTATTTTTAAGCCAACATGATCTGGTCCTCGAATATCCAATCCAGGTATCCCCACGCAAGACCGGTCAGAGCATGATTAACACCTATACAGCTTTTGAAACAATGATTCAGGTCCTCAATATTGCATTAATGTTCAATCCCTTAAAGCTATTCTTACCTATGTCGGCATTATCTATCCTTGCCGGCTTCGGTTGGGGTATCCCGTTTGTTCTACTCGGTCGTGGGGTGAGCGTCGGTGCAATGCTAGCCATTGTGACTGGTCTGCTGTTCTTCGCAGTAGGGTTGATGGCCAGCCAATTGTCCGCGATTCGCATGGAACGATTACGGGATATTCCGAGCATAGACCAACCCAAACCACTAGATAATCAGCACAGGCATTAGCCTTGCATATTACTGCTCACTGGCTCCAAACTCGACTTC
>Ga0137367_10000979_pt1 | contig 21751 bp, 16 predicted proteins | sample SagtaG_14_FD_104939 | JGI IMG/M metagenome (GOLD analysis project Ga0137367, IMG submission 104939) | Vadose zone soil microbial communities from Sagehorn Ranch, Mendocino, California, USA - Sage1_L_80_16 metaG | ecosystem: Environmental > Terrestrial > Soil > Vadose zone | place: USA... | reverse complement strand
CGTTCGGCACAGATCACGGGCGAGGGTTCGCGATGATGGCCATTGGCTCGCAGATCAACGGCGGAAAGATTCATGGCGCCAAACCCGATCTGAGCGCGCCCGGTCTGAGTGTGAATACCGAATTGCTGCTTGGTCCTGAAGGATTGAAGGTCGTCTGCGATTATCGTTCCGTGTTGGCTGAAGTTCTGGCCGGCGTGATGGGCAATCAAAACCTTGAGAAAGTTTTCCCCGCGTTCAAATCTCAGCGGGTAGGGCTGGCGTCAAATTTGATTTATTGACATTCGGCAAAGGCGCTTAACACCTGTATCCAAACTGCCGCGTAGCGGCAGGATGAATTTAGGCCGGCGTTTCAAGGCCGGCGCCCATCACCCCTTGCGTCATGTAGGCGCCGCCTGAATTCAACCGTCGCTACGCGACGGATGCCCTTGCTAATACTTACCCGGCGTTGAAACCTTGTCATTACCCAAATCTTTTCAGTTTTGCGCCGGAGGCGCAGAAGGACAATTCTTGAACGCCATAGAAGATATAAAGAAGATAGCGATCCTCAATCTTCTACCCTCGATTCTCAATCCTCGATCCTCAAGGATGGAAATATGCGAACATTTTGGCAAGACATGCGCCACGGCGCGCGAATGTTGGTCAAGACCCCCTGGTTCACTTTGATCGCCGTGCTCACGCTCGGCCTGGGCATTGGCGCGGTCACGGCGATCTTCAGCGTCGTTGACGCTGTGTTGTTGCGACCGCTGCCATACAAGGAGCCAGAGCGAATCGCGCTTGTGCAGCAACATATGCCGGCGCTGGGTTGGTATTTCGGTGGCGTCTCTGCCCCGGAGATGCTCGATTACATTGCCGGCAATGAGACCTTCGCCGAGATGGCCGGCTTCGGGATCATCAATCTGAACCTGACCGGCGAACGCGAGCCGCGCCGCATTGAAGTCGCGCGCGTGGCGCCCAGCCTCTTTCCGCTGCTCGGCGTAACGCCGATGCTTGGGCGCGGGTTTTCGGCTGAGGAAGACGAAGTCGGCAAGAACCGCGTCGTCGCGCTCAGCGAAAGACTCTGGCGAAAACATTTCGGCGCCGATCCGAACATTGTCGGGCGGGTGGTTAAGCTCGACGAGGCGCCGTACACGGTGGTCGGTGTGATGCCGGCGCGCTTGCGGTTCCCGCCTACTGGAGACGCGTATGCCGGCTCCGTCGAATTGTGGACGCCGCTCGCGTTGACCGACGACGAGAAACAGGCGCGTAGAAGAGATTCCAATTTCAACCTGATCGGCCGCCTCAAGCCGGGCGTAGAGCTTGAGCAGGCGCAAGCCAATATGGCCGCCGTCGCCGCGCGCATCGAGCGGCAATACCCCGACATCTATCAGGACAACGTTCGGATTACAGCCACGGCCGTCGGCTTGATGGAGCGGACGACGCAGAATGTCCGCCTCGTCGTGTTGATGCTCTTCGGCGCGGTCGGGCTTGTGTTGTTGATCGCGTGCGTCAACATCGCCAATCTCCAGCTCACCCGCGCCGCCGCGAGGCGGAAAGAGATCGCGATCCGCAGCGCGCTCGGCGCCTCTCCCCGGCGGATCGCTCGGCAGACCTTGACCGAGAGCCTCTTGCTCGCGCTCATCGGTGGCGTGGTCGGGTCGCTGATCGCCGCGTGGGCGCTGGACCTGATCGTCAAGTTCGGGCCGGAGAATGTGCCGAGGTTCAGCGAAGTCCGCCTCGATCCGCGCGCGCTCAGTTTCACCCTGTTCATCACATTGTTGACCGGCGTGTTGTTCGGCCTCGCGCCGGCGCTTCAGAGCGCGCGGGTTGGTCTCACCGAAGCGCTCAACGAATCGGGGCGCGCGTCCGGCGCGGGAGGGCGTGAAGGCGCTCGGTTGCGCAATATTCTGGTGATTCTTGAAATGGCTCTGGCCGTCGTGTTGCTCATCGGCGCTGGATTGCTCATCAACAGTTTCGTGCGGTTGTTGCGCACGCCGCCGGGATTCAATCCTGAAGGCGTAATCGTTGCGCGCACGACGCTGCCGACGGCGCGATACCCGAAGGCGGAGCGCGGGAAGGCGGTCTACCGTCAGGCGCTCGAACGCATCGCGACCTTGCCCGGCGTAAAACAGGTGAGCGTCGCTTCGGCTCTGCCGCTGGCCAGCGATTGGCAGATCGGCTTCCTCGTCGAAGGCGGCGGAGAGAGGGAGTATTACATGGCCTACGGCTCCTGGGTGAGCGACGACTTTTTCCGCGCGATGGGAATCCCGTTGAAGAGCGGGCGCGTGTTCACCGATGAGGACCGCGTCGACACGACGCCGGTCGTGGTGATCAACGAAGCGATGGCGCGCCGCTTCTGGCCCGGGCAGTCTGCCATCGGCAAACGCATCCGCTGGGGCGGGTGGAATCCGCAAGGCGGGCTGACGATCGCCGGAGTGGTAGCCGACGTGAAGTTCTCGTCGCTCGAATCCGAAAGCCCGCCGACCATTTATATGCCGGTCTTTCAAATTCCTCGCATCCGCCGCGACGCCATTTTCATCGCGCGCACGACCGCCGAGCCGTCGAGCCTGGCCGCCGCGATGCGCCGCGAGATAGCCGCGGTTGACGCCGACTTGCCGGTATACGACGTTCGGACGATGAATCAGGTGATCGCCGAATCGGTGGCGCAGAGAAGATTCACGATGGGGCTGCTGGCGATCTTCGCCTTCGCCGCTCTCGGCTTGGCCGCCCTCGGTCTTTACGGCGTGATTTCCTACGCCGTGACGCAGCGGACGCGCGAGATCGGCCTCCGCATGGCTTTAGGCGGACGCCGATTGGACGTGCTCGGGTTGGTCGTCGGGCAGGGGATGAAAATGGCGATGATCGGCGCTCTCGCCGGCCTGCTCGCGTCGCTCGCTCTGACGCGGTTGATGAAAGGACTGCTCTACGGCGTGAGCGCGAGCGATCCGCTTACTTTCATCGCGGTGGCGTTGTTATTGACGCTGGTCGCGCTCGTGGCTTGTTGTATTCCGGCGAGACGGGCGACGAAGGTTGATCCAATGGTCGCGCTCCGATGCGAATAGATGTCGGATGCGAATAGATGTCAGATGTCAGATGTCAGATGTCAGAGAGAGCTTTGCCGCCACTCTTCTACTGATATCTGACATCTATTCGCATCTGACATCTGACATCTGACATCTGACATCTCCTCTTGGAGGAATTATGCAAACACTCTGGCAAGACCTGCGCTACGGCGCGCGAATGTTGTTGAAGAAACCTGGCTTCACATTGATTGCTGTCTTGACGCTGGCGCTTGGCATTGGCGCGAACACGGCGATCTTCCAGTTATTGAACGCGGTGCGGCTGCGCTCGCTGCCTGTACGGAACCCGGAGGAACTCGCCGAGGTGAGGATTGCGGTTCCGCGCGGGCGTTCGGGGGATTTCAATGGGCGGCGCCCGGAGCTGACCAATCCGCTCTGGGAGTTGCTTCAGGAAAGGCAGCGAGCGTTTGACGGCCTCTTCGCCTGGAGCGCCGCGACCTTCGACCTGGCGCCGCGCGGCGAGCAGCGCTTCACAGAAGACGGGTTGTGGGTGAGCGGAGATTTCTTCAATACGCTCGGAGTTCGGCCAGCGCTGGGGCGCGTCTTCACGCGCGCCGATGATCAGCGCGGCTGCGGTTCGCCCGGCGCGGTCATCAGCTACGCGTTCTGGCGCCGCGCATACGGCGGCGACCCGGCGATCGTCGGACGGAAGATCACGCTCGACGGCCATCCGGTCCAGATCATCGGCGTCACAGAGGCAGGCTTTTTTGGCGTCGAAGTGGGGCGCGGCTTTGACGTGGCCGTGCCGATTTGCGCCCAAGCCGTCATCGAGAGCGAAGATAACAGGATTGATCGCCGCTTCTCCTGGTGGCTTGGGGCGATAGGGCGGCTCAAACCGGGCTGGACTCTTCAACAAGCCACCGCACACCTGAATTCGATCTCCACCGGCATGTTTGAGGAGACCGTGCATCCTGGTTACACGGCGGGGACAGCGGCGAAGTATCGCGCCTTAAAACTGGAAGCGCAGGACGCCAGTTCAGGAGTCTCTTCATTGCGGGGGCGTTATAACGATCCGCTCGCGTTGCTGTTGGCGATTGCCGGGCTGGTGTTGCTGATCGCCTGCGCCAACCTGGCAAACCTGATGCTGGCGCGGGCGAGCGCACGCGAACGCGAGATCGTCGTGCGGCTGGCGCTGGGCGCCTCGCGCGTGAGGCTGGTTCGGCAATTGATGACCGAAAGTTTGTTGCTGGCCGCGCTGGGCGCGGGTGTAGGCGCCTGGGTGGCCGGAGACCTGAGTCGTTACGTCGTTTCGCTGATCAGCACGGAAGCGACGCCGCTCTTCGTGGCTTTGGATATGGATTGGCGCGTCTTCGGCTTTACAGCGGGCGTCGCGGTTTTGACCTGTGTGTTGTTCGGCTTGACGCCGGCGCTGCGGGCGACGCGGGCCGCGCCGGCTGCGGTGATGAAATCGGCCGGGCGCGGATTGACGGCCGGCCGCGAAGGTTTCAGCCTGCGGCGCGCGCTGGTCGTCTCGCAGGTCGCGATCTCGGTCGTGTTGCTGGTCGGCGCGCTGCTCTTCACGCGCAGCCTGTTAAACCTGATGACGCTGGACGCGGGCTTTGCGCAAGACGGCGTCTTGGAAATCGATCTGAACTTGACTCAGCTCGATTTGCCGGTCGAGCGTCGCTATGCGCTCAAGCGGGAACTGCTCGACCGGTTGCGGGCGATGCCCGGCGTTGAAGCGGCGGCCTTTGTCAACAGCGTTCCCCTCAGCGATAACTGGTGGAATGAAGATATCTTCGTGGACAGTAACAAAGGCGTCGTGAAGCGCCAGGTGAACTTCAACCGTGTCAGCCCCGATTACTTCAAGACGTTGAGCATTCCCTTGTTGGCGGGCCGTGATTTCGGCGACGGCGATACTGTCACTGCGCCGAAGGTCGCAATCGTGAACGAATCATTCGCGCGCAGCTTACTGGACGGCGCGAATCCCTTGGGCAGAACCTTCCGCATCGAAGTCGGCCTGGGCGAGCCGGATCACGTCTACCAGATTGTCGCCCTGGTGAAAGACACGAAATACATGAATCTGCGCGAGAATTTCGGGCCGATTGTTTATCTGGCCGCGTCCCAGCAGGAGAAGCACGATTCGTTCGACCAGATTCTGCTTCGCTCCAATCTGCCTGTCGCGAGCTTGATGACAGAAGCGCGGCAGGCGCTCGGCGCGGCCAATCCCGGAATCGCATTCCATTTCAAAGTCTTCAAAACCCAAATTCGGGAGTCGCTGATACGGGAACGTTTGATGGCCACGCTCTCCGGGTTTTTCGGCGCGATCGCCGCGCTGCTCGCCAGCATAGGCTTGTACGGCGTGCTCTCCAACGCGGTAGCGCAACGCACGCAGGAGATCGGGGTCCGCCTGGCGCTCGGCGCGGATCGCGGCCGGATTGTGAAAATGATTATGCGCGAGGCCGCGATGTTGCTGGCCGTCGGTCTGGCGGTCGGAATATCGCTGACGTTGGCGGCGGCGAAGACAGCCGGCGCGTTGCTTTACGGATTGCGGCCGCACGACCCCGCGACGTATCTGCTGGCCGTGACGTTGTTGGCCGCGGTCGCGGCGGCAGCGAGTTATTTGCCGGCGCGACGCGCATCGCGCGTTGATCCGATGGTTGCGCTCAGATGCGAATAGATGTCAGATGTCAGATGTCAGTAGAGGAGTGGCGGCAAAGCTCTCACACTGACATCTGACATCTGACATCTGACATCTTCTTTTGGAGGAATTATGCGCACCCTATGGCAAGACCTGCGCTACGGCGCGCGAATGTTACTCAAGCAAAAAGGCGTCACGGCTGTCGCCGTATTGTCGCTGGCGCTGGGCATCGGCGCGAATACGGCGCTGTTCAGCGTTGTGGATGCGATGTTGCTGAAGTCGTTGCCGGTCAAAGAACCGCAGCGGCTGGCGCTGTTTCAAATCTACTACACCGGGGGCAAATTCAGTCCGGGCTCGCAATACGGTCCTGACAGCGTTGACCCGGTGACCGGGCAAACGCGGATAACTTCGTTTACGCTGGTCAGTTTTCAAAGGATGCGCGAACGACAGGGGGCGCTGTCTCATCTCTTCGCGTTCCTCCCTCTCAACCTGAACGTAGTGGCCGGCGGGCAAGCCGACGTCGCCAACGGGCAGGTCGCTTCGGGCAATTACTATGCGGGCCTGGGCGTACAGCCGCTGCTGGGGCGGTTGTTGGCGGATGAGGATGACAAGCCCAACGCTACGCCCGTTGCGGTGTTGAGTTATCGGTATTGGCAAAAACGTTTCGGCGCCGACGCGGGAATCGTCGGCAAGCAAATCAATCTGAACAACGCCGCATTCACGGTGATCGGCGTCACGCCGCAGGGCTTTGAGGGAACGGGACAGGTCGGCGACACGCGCGACATTACGGTTCCGCTGGCGCTGGAACCGCAGCTCAATGCCGACCCAAAACGCTCGATGCTCTATCGCCCGGAGCTATGGTGGTTGATTCTGATGGGGCGGCTGAAACCGGGCGCGACACTCGCGCAGGCGCAGGCGCAGCTCGAAAACGCCTTTCGCCAATCCGTCGCCGAACACCGCGCCGCGCTCAATGCGCAATCGCTCGCTACGGGCGGCAAGGCGCTAGCCCCGCTCGATCCCAAAGACTATCCGCGCCTCGCGCTCGCTTCCGGCGCGCAGGGCGAGATGAATTCGCGCGAGTTTTACGCGCCGTCGTTATATCTGCTGCTCGGCGTCGTCGGGATAGTGTTGCTGATTGCCTGCGCCAACGTCGCCAATCTTTTGCTCTCGCGCGCTTCCTCACGGCAAAAAGAAATCGGCGTGCGGTTGGCGCTCGGCGCAAGTCGCGGACGTTTAATGCGGCAATTGCTGACCGAAAGCGTTTTGCTCGCGGCGGTGGGCGGCGCGCTGGGTTTAGTGTTCGCGATGTGGATCAAAGATGGTTTGCTGGCGGTCGGCGATTGGGGCGGGCCGGGCCTGCAGGGGTTTGAAGCGAAACTGGATGGGCGCGTGTTGGGCTTCACGATGGGCTTGTCGTTATTGACCGGTCTAGTATTCGGTCTGGTTCCGGCATGGCGCGCCACGAAGGTGGATTTGACGCCGACGCTGAAAGACAGCGGGCGCGGTTCGAGCGCGGCCTCGCGGTCGCTGCTCGGTCGCGGCCTGGTCGTCATGCAGGTCGCGTTGTCGTTGTTGTTGTTGATTGGCGCGGGTTTGTTCGTGCGCACGCTCGTGAATTTACAGCGCGCTGATCCCGGCTTCAATACCAAAAACCTGCTGTTGTTCAACGTGTCGCCGCTGCTGAACGGCTACCGGGACGAACGGCTCGCGCAGTTTTATGATCGAATGACGGAGCGGCTGGAAGCTTTGCCCGGCGCCCCGAAGGTGACTTTCTCCAACCTGGCTTTGCTGCGAGGCGTCAGGTATAGAAGCAGCGTTTATTTGCGTGACGCGTTCAATGCCCCGCCAGACGCGAATGGCGACATCAACCAGTCCGGAGTTACCTACTACTTGCGCACAGGCGAAAACTTTTGGGAGACGATGGAAATTCCGCTGCTGGCCGGGCGCGCGTTCACGAAGCGGGATGACGCGCGGGCGCCCAAAGTCGCCGTCGTCAATCAATCTTTCGCCAGGGAGTTTTTCCCCAACGAATCGCCTATCGGCAAACGCTTCACCCTCGATCAGAAAAAGCCGGACGAGTATGAAATCGTCGGCCTCGTCAAGGACGCCAAATACAGACGCCAGCGCGATGACGCGCCGCCCACGACGTATCTGCCGTGGCGACAAGGCCTGCGTGAAATGGGTCGCGCTACGGTTGAAATGCGCTTCACTGGCGATCCGAACTCAACCATCGCCGCCGTGCGTCAAGCCATGCGCGAAGTAGACGAGAACCTGCCGCTTACTGACATCAAAACGCAGGTTGAACAAGCCGACGAAACGCTGCGGATGGAACGACTCTTTGCCAAGCTCGTCACGCTGTTCGGCCTGCTCGCGCAACAACTTGCCTCCATCGGTTTGTTCGGCGTGCTGGCTTACGCGGTGTCGCAACGCACACGCGAAATCGGCATCCGCATGGCGCTCGGCGCCGCGCGAACCGACGTGCTGAAAATGGTCATCAAGCAAGGCATGACGCTGGCGGTAATCGGCGTCGCGTCGGGCCTGGGCGGCGCGTATGCGCTGACGAAGTATCTGGAAAGCTGGATGCAGCTCTCGAAGATGCTTTACGGCGTCAAGCCGATTGATCCAATGACCTACGGCGTGACGGCGGTGTTGTTGACGCTGGTGGCGCTGATCGCCTGTTACATTCCAGCGCGGCGGGCGACGAAAGTAGATCCGATGATCGCGCTGCGGAGCCAGTGATCGGTATACTGGGCGGAAAGACAGAATCATTTCACAGGGGTCTTCATGCCGGTAGCGGCGCCGTGAAAGAATGAAAAGCGCAGTTCGTAGTCCCGCCTTTAGGCCAATGAAATTAAGTTAGCGATTAGTGGCGCGGACTTTAGTCCGCGCTGATGGCTGGCGCGCGGACTAAAGTCCACGCCACTAATCGCGCCAGATGCCTAACTTAACCTCATTTGCCTTTAGGCGGAAGCGTTTGGCGTCACGGAATGGGTCTGCGTCCGACGCTTCCGCCTAAAGGCGGGACTACGAACTGATTTTCCGCAGGAGTCGAAGAGTTATGAGGTACGAGAAACTGATGAAGTTTCACCAGCGCATAGGGCAACTCGCCCTGATGACCGATGCGCTGAAAGTACAGGAAGTTCTCAGCAATGAGTATGGAATTCACCTGTCCGTGGACGAAACCCGCATGCTCCGGGGATTTGCGCCGAAAATATTCACCTTTCGCGTCATCGAACTTTGGGTCGCCAAACAGTCGCAGGAGGCTCTGGCCTGGGCCGCCTCAGTTTCATGGCCGCAATTTACCGGGGTAGATCTTCTTCAGCTTTTCATCGAAGCGGCGCGGAAGACTCTGCCGAATCTGAATCGCGACATGCTGGATGAGATGCTGCCCGATGGGCCAGGCAAGGCCAAGGCGCTGGACCTCGCGGAAGCCGCCACGGACCCCTATTCACTGGCGAACCGTGTTCTCGCCACAGCTCATCCCACCGAGCGCGCCTTGCGCCTTAGGGCGCTGGCCCAAGGGTGGCGCGATCCTGAGACCTCCGCCGAATGGGCGCGGCAAAACCTTAGCGGCGCCGACAAGGCGGTGTTCTACTCCCAGGTCGGTTACTGGCTTGCTGATCGCCAGCCAGAGCGATTACGCCAATGCCGCCGTCGCTGTTTTGACTGTGTGGAACCTCAGGTCCCCGACAGAGGCCGCCGAGTGGCTGCAGAACTCCGCTTTGGATCCCACTCTCAAATCCGATTTGCAAAAAATCGCGCAGCGTTGAGGTAGATAACAATTCAAACTTTTTACGGCTGATCATCGTATCTCTGCGCGAGGGAAGGGCGCCTCTTCCTTATTCCTGGAAAGGCGCCGATTCTTCCGAATCCCGATAAATCTGATTCCATTTTGCGTCAGGAGGGAGTTGAAGCCATGAACAAATCTCGTATTGTTTTGATCGCGCTGATCGGTCTTGGGGCCGCCGTTATACTGGCGCTTCCCGCGAGCGAGGCGACAGGAACGAAGTCATCGGCAAATACCGTCACTTTCACTAAAGACGTCGCGCCGATCTTTTTCAAAAACTGCGCCGAGTGCCATCGCCCCGGCGAGTCCGCGCCGTTTTCGGTCCTGAGTTACAAAGACGTGCGCCCGTGGGCGAAATCAATCCGCGAAAAAGTCGTCAACCGCGAAATGCCTCCGTGGCACGCCGACCCGCACGTAGGTGAGTGGGCCAATGACCGCCGCCTGAAACAGCAGGAGATTGACACCATCACCGCCTGGATTGACGGCGGGGCGAAGGAAGGCGACGCCAAGGATTTGCCCGCCGCGCCGCAATTCGCCGAAGGCTGGTCAATCGGCAAACCCGACGTGGTCATTGAAATGCCCGAAGAGTTCACGCTCGGAGCCAGCGGGCCGGACGAGTATCAATACTTCGATGCGCCGACCAATTTCACCGAAGACAAATACGTGCAAATGGCCGAGGCGCGCCCGGGCAACCGTCGCGTCGTTCACCACGTCATCGCCTTCGTTGTCCCGCCCGGAAGTCCCAACATGGCCAAAATCCCGAAAGAGCAGAGGGACAAGGCGCTGGAAATGGCGTTGAAGAACAGCCCGTTCTATCGCGACGGCTATCTGATCCGCATGAAACCCGACCAGCCGGTTTACAACGACGCCAACGAAATCCCGCCGAACCTGCGTGGCGACGCCGGCATTGGCGATTTCCTGACCGGCTACGCGCCGGGCAGCATTCCCAGCGTCTGGAATCCCGGCGTCGCCAAGAAGATCCCGGCGGGCGCGACCATCCGCTTCCAGGTCCATTACTCGAAAGTCGCCGGCAGCGAGCAGAAGGATCGGTCAAAGATCGGATTGATCTTCGCCAAACAGCCGCCAGAAAAAACGCTGAAGTCTCGCGCCGCGTCGAACATCTACTTCCAGATTCCGCCCGGCGCCGAACGTCACAAGGTAACTGCCTTCTGGAAGCCGTCCGTTGACATAACAATCCACTCACTATCGCCGCATATGCACTATCGAGGCGCGGCGATGGAATACAAGGTGGTTTACCCCGACGGCAGATCGGAGATGTTGCTAAATGTGCCGAAATACAGTTTCAACTGGCAGATGACTTACAATCCGAGAGAGCTGATCCATATTCCAGCGGGAAGCAAGATCGAGGTCACCGGGTATTTCGACAACTCAGGCCGTAACAAACTCAATCCCGATCCGTCTAAAGCGGTGCGCCACGGCGAACCGACTTATGACGAGATGATGATGGGTTTTGTGGAATACGTCGCCGACAAACCGAAACAACTGGCCAGGATTGATCCGCAGGTCTTTGACGCTTACGCCGGCAAATACGATTTAGGTAACAATCGCCTGTACATAGTGATCAGAGAGGGCAACCGCTATTTCGGCCAGATGCCGAACGGTTGGAAAGGCGAGATGTTCCCGGCTTCGGAAACTAAGTTCTTCATCCCGGAAGCCGAAGCGCAAATCACGTTCGTCAAGGATGAAAAGGGTGAAGTCGTCGAATTACTAAGAGAGCAGAGTGGCTACGTCACCCGTTGTAAGAGAGTCAAAGATGGCGCCGCAGGAAGCGGGCAACAGTAGCGCAAAATGTCCGGCAAGCTGTAACACACAAATCGTCCGCTTTTGGGATTAAAAGTTCCCGGAAGCGGACGTTCTATTTGCCTGCATTGTGACATCCTATAGAATAAGACGCCTGTCCTCATCATTTAGCCAATAGCCCCGACTGGCACGGTATTTGGGTTTCGGGTATTGATCATCGTTTCGGCCACTAAGAGGAACCGCAGATTTTCACGGATGCGGCGGATCAAGACGGATAATCCTTGAAAATCCGTAGACTCCGTGAAAATCCGCGGTTCCAACTTCTGTCTCATTGGCCGAAACGATGATCAATGCTGGGTTTCGCTTCAATTGACATATGTATCAACTCGCTGACCTTTCTTTTCAGTGTTGAGTCGCGTTCAGCAGCACACACGTCTTTTGCCATTCCAGGGCATCAGACGCGATCTGCTGTGCCACAGTTTTCGAGAGAAGACAAAGGCATTGACTCAACCCGACTAAGTGATTGACTCGCCAGAGTCATGAACTACGATCTTTGCGAATATAACAATAGTCACCGTCAGATGCGACGCCAGTCTGACGCTCTGAGGCTCATGTTTAAACAGTCGATCTCGAACGTTCAGCCGCTTCAGATCAGAGCCATAGGGCATGGTTCGCGTCAGATGTGCCGAACCGATAAGTACGGCTTTCCCAAAACACATCGCACACGCAAGGCAATGTTCATGGGATTTCAAACCGGGGACATCGTGAAGGCTGACATTCCGAAGGGAAAGTTTGCGGGCCGTCATGTCGGCAGATTGTCGGCTGTACGCCAACGGCCATCATTCACGTTGAACGGCTTCGATGTCCACCCAAAGCATTTAAAGCGAATCCATCGCAGCGATGGGTTTAACTATCAAATGAAAACTGTGGGCTGAGCGCGAGAAACCTCGCAAGGCGCTCGCCCACCTCCACTGCGCTGCCGGGGGCGGCGGCTCGTTCATCGCTCCCATGGAGCAAATTCACTCGAAGGCTATCAGGTATCCAATAACCTCAAGGGCAGACTTGAAGAAGATGAAGGAGACGTCAGGATGAAGCCAGAGACAATCGGCGCGGAGAGCGCCACAACTGTTTGGACGATTGACCCTCAATATGCGACGGTGGAGTTCAGCGCCAAGATGCTGTTCTTCAAGGTCAAAGGCCGCTTCACCGACTTCGGCGGAAAGATAACGCTCCACGAAAACGACGTCTACCGCTCGTCGGCCGAAGTGACGATCAACGCCGCGAGCGTCTCGACCGGCGTCAAAATGCGCGACGAGCATCTGCGCTCGAAGGATTTTCTCGACTCCTCCAAACACCCGGAGATTCATTTTCAGAGCGCTAGTGTCGGTCGCGGCAAAGACAGGGACATGCTGCGCGTCAACGGTACGCTGACGATCAAGGGCCAGAGCCGGGAAGTCGCGCTCGACGTGACGATAACCGACCGCAGCCGCTCGCCGCATGGCGACGAGATTCTCTACTTCGCAGCGGTGACCGAGATCGACCGCTTCAATTTCGGAGTCAAATACGCTCGCGGGCTGATCGGGCGCGCGCTCAAAATTTTGATTCAGGCTCAGGCTACGAAGCGGCGTTGATTCAATGGTTCGCCGGCTCGACACCCGGCCTATTGACCCGGTTCGGTCAAAACCTCGCGTCGCAACTGCGGGAAGACTTTCGCCACTTTGCCGAGCAGATAATCGCCGTAGGTCCCGCGAAATTCGTGGACGCTGGACTGATCCCAGCGCTCGTCGCGGTCATCAATCGCCGTCGCGCCGAGCGGAAGAGGCTCCACCTCGGCGTTGAAGTTCGGGTCGAAGAAGAACGGAAACGACAACCGGTCGCGCCCGCTCACATTCCGCGCTCGATGAGGCGTCGAACGGTACAACCCGCCGGTCAACCGATCCAGCATATCGCCGATGTTGCAAACGAACGATCCGGGGATGGGATGAGCCTCGATCCAGCGCGATTGCGATTTGACCTGCAGTCCTCCCGATTCATCCTGCTTCAAAATCGTCAGCAGCCCGTAATCGGTGTGCTCGCCCACGCCCCATCCGGTAGCGGCGGACTGCGCGGGATAGTTGAATATGCGAAACAGTATCAGCGGGTCGCCCGTGTAGTGTTCGGCGAAATACGATTCGTCGAGGCCGAGGCTGAGCGCGACTCCGCGCATCAACGCGTGGCCGAGCTCGGTCATCGCGGCCATATATTCCAGCGCGGTCTCGCGGAATCCGGGGATGTTTGAAGGAAAAAGATTCGGGCCGTGCATAGGGACGCCGCCGCGCGCCATCGGGTGATCGTCTCCAAGCTCCGCGCCGAAATATATGCCTTCTTTCAAATCGGGCTGGCCTGAGGTCAATTCGCCTCCGACGGGAAAATAACCGCGCCAGGCTCTGCCGCCGCGGGCCATCTGAATTTCCATCTTCGCTTCGAGGTCCTGAGCGAAGAATCGCCGGCTGAAATGTTCCAGCCGCTGCTGCAAGTCTTCGCCCACGCCATGCCCGACGACGTAAAAGAATCCGCACTCGCGGCACGCCTGCCCAATCTCGTCGGCCACGGCGTAACGACCTTCTGTCCCGCCGACCAGCGGGCCGATATCAATGATTGGAATGGTCGAGACTTCTTTCATTATTTCCATGTGACGATCCTGAGTTTATTGAAGCCTGGTCAAATAAAAAAAACTTTGCAGTCGACACTGTAATTGGCGCTAGCCTGGGTACGCATCGCTTCCAGCGTGCAGTCTCGGCAAGAGGCGCATTAAGAAGCAATGGGTCGTCCTCCCGAGACTGCACGCTGGAAGCGATGCGTACCCAGGGCGCGCCTTCTGATTTATGACAGGGTTCAGTTTATTGAACGGTTCAATAAGACGTTAGCGAAAACCTTCAAGCGGACTTACAATCAAACACGCTACACGAGTTAATGACGATCACTCAACACTTCAGGCGTCAATTCTCAAGAGGTGGAATATGTACTGCCCTAAATGTGGAGCGCAGGCCGCCGATGAAACAAAATACTGTCGCGCCTGTGGTCTGGGCGCCGGACATTTGAAGGACAAGTAAGGAGCAAGCGTGAGAAAGAAAGAGTTGAAAAGAGAGTATAAGTTGAATCATCGTCCGATGGGCGTCTATCAGATACGCAACATCGTCAACGAGAAAGTGTTGATTGGCGCCTCCCTCGACCTTCCCGGCATTCTCAACCGGCACAAATTCCAGTTAAAGATGGGGAATCATCCGAACGGCGCTCTTCAGGCCGAGTGGAATGAATTCGGCTCTGAAAGCTTCGCCTTCGAGATATTGGATGAAATTACGCCGAAGGAAGGCCGCGACTATCGAGAAGAGATGGCCTTCCTGGAAGAGCTGTGGCTGGAAAAGTCGCAGCCTTATGGGGATCGTGGATACAACGAAAAGAAGAAGGGAAGAGAAGAGATGCTGAGGCTGATCGCTCAAAACAGGGCAAGAGAGTGGGAGAATAAAGGAGAAGGGAGCGCTTGAATGAATAAGCGACCAACACGCTTGAAACGGCCACTGCATCCGATGCCCGAATTCGTCAGGACGGTTCTTGAGAGTAGGAATTTGATGGAGGCATACCTTCAGCGTCCCGCATATCAGCAGAATGATTACATCGGATGGATAACCAGGGCGAAATTGACTGCCACACGACAGAAGCGGCTCGAACAAATGCTCGATGAGCTTTTCCGCGGCGACGTTTATATGAAGATGGCCTACCGTCCAAAGAAGTGATCCCGTCTTAATGCCGTTCAGATCCCGCTTTTGACAAGCCACAGGGCGCCGTTTACACTCACGATTTACTTACTAAATTCATAACAGGAGCTTGAGATTGACCAGGTCGGCTTTATCTGCGACCTCACGTCCGTTGATCGGCGTCACCACCCGGCTCGGCGCCGAAGAGACTTTTTACCTGCGCCGTTATTACGCCGAAGCCGTGGAAGGCGCGGGCGGCGCGCCCGTCTATATTCCTCTCATTCCGGATCGCGCGTACCTTTCGGCGCTCTGCGAGCGGCTCGACGGCCTGATGATGTCGGGCAGCAACAGCGACCTCGATCCGGTCTATTACGGCGAGGAGCCGCATCAGAAGCTCGGGGCGGTGCTGCCGGAGCGCGACGAGACCGATCTGATCCTGCTCGAAGTGGCCGAAAGGCGCGCGATGCCCGTGCTGGGCATCTGCTTCGGGATGCAGTCGCTCAACGTCGCGCGCGGCGGCTCGCTGATCCAGGACCTGTCGTCGCAAATGCCCGAGGCGATCAAACACGAGCAAGGGCAGACCTTTAATCGGCCGTCGCACCACATCAAGATCGAGCCCGGCTCACTACTCGCCGAACTCGCCGGCGGCGAAACCGCGCGCGTCAACAGCTCTCATCACCAGGCCGTAGATAAAATCGGGCGCGATCTGAGCGTGATCGCGCGCGCGCCTGACGGTGTGATTGAGGCGATCATCGACACGCGCCCGGATCATTTCGCGCTCGGCGTGCAATGGCATCCTGAAATCGGGTGGGAGAAAGATAAGTTTTCGCAGGCCATCTTCAAACAATTTATTGAAGCGGCGAGACTATGAATCGTAGATGGAAACTGCTCAGTATCGATTCTCTTGTCCTGACACTATTGTCAATCGGTGAGACCGCATTTGCCTGCGCTTGTACGCGGCCGCCTCTTCCGTGCGAAGCTTACTGGCAGGTTGAGGCCGTTTTCATCGGAACCGCTAAAGAACTCTCCTGGATTGAGTTTGAAGAGAAACTTGAAGACCTTGTACTTAAGCGTAAGAAGCCCGTTTTCAGTTTTTCAGTTGACCAGGCCTTTCGCGGCGTGAACGGCGCACAAGTTGCGGTTATGACCGGAATTGGCGGCGGCGATTGCGGGTATGGTTTCAAAATCGGCGAGCAGTATCTGATCTACGCATACCGGGACAAGCAAAAGAAAGAGATGCTGTCCACAAGCATCTGCACTCGCACGAGACCTATTCGCAAAGCTGATGAAGACCTCGAATACATTCAGGGATTATCTAAAGCTTCGCCTGGAGGATGGGTGTTTGGCGAAGTTTTCAAGTCTGGCTGGACACAGGAGAGGCCTTTGCCGATCGAGGGCGTTAAAGTAACGGTCGAAGGACAGGGAAAATCTGTCATCCTGACGACCGACGGCGACGGCAAATTCCACGCTTCGTCTCTGCCTGAAGGAAGTTACAAGGTTCGGGTGGCGCCGCCTGAGGGTCTTTCAGACAGAAGCAATGAATCGGAAGTCATAGTCGCCGATCGCGGATGCGCGACGGTTAGGTTTTGGCTGACGGTCGACGGACGTGTCAGCGGCAGAGTTCTCAACGCCGAAGGTAGACCTTTATCGGACTGCTACGTCATGCTCCGCTCTGCCGAGGCGGAGAAACGATATTCCGGCTTTTCGGATGGCGTCAGCGCCGATGGCGAAGGGCGGTATGAGATAAGGCAGGTTCCTCCGGGTCATTATAAACTCAGTGTTTATTACAACGGGCCGCGCGGCGAACTGCTCAAATCTTTTCCCACGTTTTACTACCCGGGCGTTTTAATCGCGGATCAGGCTGGCGTGATAGTTGTCGGCGAGAGCGCCAAAGTCGAGGACGTAGATTTCCGGTTACCGACCCCGCCTGAAAGAACGATAGAAGGCGTTGTGTTGTGGCCTGATGGCAAGCCCGCCCCGGGCGCTCAACTGACCTGTTATATACACGACGGGAGCGCGCCGATCAAGATTGATGAGCAGGGGCATTTCTCGTTCAAAACTTATGAAGGCGTAGAAACGCTTCTGATCGCGCAGATAGAGATCGAGAAAGGCAGGTGGATGCGTGGCGAATTGAAAGCCGCCGAGAGGGGAGACATGGTCGGCGTCAAATTGATTCTCGCGCCGCAGAAAGACAACTGAATTTACCCGTGCTGTGTGAACTGACAAAAAATGGATCGAAGGAATAAACTCACCATCGCCCTGCTGTCGACGGCGCATTTCGTGCTGGATTCATATTCGAGTTTCTTGTTTCAACTGTTACCGCTGATGGCGGCGAAACTGCGACTGACGCCGGCGCAGGCGGGGTTGGTTCCGCCGATGCTGACCGTGGCGTCGTCGCTGATGCAGCCGGTCTACGGAATAATCTCGGATCGTTATTTGAAGCGTTCGATGGTGGTCTTCGGGCCCCTGATCGCCGCCGTCTTTCTCTCCTGTTTGGGGACGGCTGATAGCCTGCCGGGCTTGATGGCGCTGGTGATTTTGGGCGGCGTCGGCGTGGGGATGTTTCATCCGCAGGGGGCGGCGCTGGTTTCGCGCGCGGCTTCGTCTGACGGGTTGGACAGGCGTCAGGGGATGATGATGTCGGTCTTTTCGTCGGCGGGGACAGTCGGTTTCGCGCTGGGGCCGTTGCTGGTGGCGATGGCGGTGAACCGGTACGGGCTTGAGAATAGCTGGTACACTGCGATCTGGGGAGTGGCGTTCTGGGTGGTCTTGTTCCGCCACTGCCCGCCGCTCGAACAGAAAGCCAGGGCGGAAGGCGCGCCCGCGCTCGGCGACGCGTTGCGCGCGGCCTGGGTCCCGTTGACGCTGCTCTATTTCGCCGTCGTGTTGCGTTCGGCGGTCGCGGTCAGCGTGCAGACTTACTGGCCGTTCGCGTTGAAAAGTTTCGGGATGACCGAGATGGGGTACGGCTCCGTGCTGGCCGGATTCCTCTTCTTCGGCGGGGTGGGCGGATTTTTCGGAGGGGTGTTGGCCGACCGGCTGGGCGCGCGGCGCGTCTCGATGGTGGCGATGCTCGTCGCCGCGCCTCTGCTGCTGGCGGCGTTCTCGACGCGCGGGACGTTAAGCAATGTGTTATTGATGGCAGGCGGGACGGCTCTGAATTTGCCGATCCCGGTCAGCGTGGTGATGGCTCAGCGTCTGGTTCCCGGCGGCGCGAGCACGGTCTCGGCGCTGATGATGGGATTCGCCTGGGGCGCGGGGGCCTTGATGACTCCGATCGCCGGCGCGATGAGCGAGAAGTTCGGATTCGCCCGCGCGTTGATGATGGCGGCATTGGTTCCGCTGGTGTCCGCCGCGCTTATGTGGTTTTATCCAAAAGATGAACGGGCGCCCGCAGCGCAAGCGCGAGAGGCGTTGGCGGTCGCGGATTGAGTAGAGCGGGTACTGTACCCGCTCTGAGATTTGAGATTTCAATTATGGGTTTGTTTTGGAGACGTAAGAAAGAAGAGTTTATTTCGCTGGGATTGAGCGCGCCGGATGAGTCAGTGGAACAGGCGCGGATTGAAGAAGCCGCTCAGGTCGAGCAGGTCGCGCAATGGAGGGCGGAATCGGCTCCGGTCGTCGCTGAGCCTGAAGTGGCGGAACCGGTCACGGCAGAACCTGAGACGGTTGAGCCGGTCGGGATTCCTGTCGAACAATGGGCCGCCGAGGCGGCGAAGCTTTTTGAGCCTCCGAGCCGCGCGGGCGCGCGACCAGCGACGGCTGGCGCGGCAAAGCCTGCCGTTGAAGAGAAAGTTGTGGAACGGGTTGAAGCGCCGGTAGGGGAAGAGAGCTTCTTCGCGCGGTTCCGCAAAGCGGTTTCGGCCACGCGCGAGAACATCGCCTCGCGGATCGAAGACGTCGTCAAGGGCGAGAAGCAGATTGACGAGTCGACGCTGGAGGAGCTTGAAGAGGCTTTGATCGGCGCGGACATCGGCGTGCAGACGACGCTCGAAATCATCGAAGACGTGCGCCGCCAGGTCAGCCGCCAAACTTTGAAGGACGTTGAGGAACTCAAGCGGGTGATCAAAGGGCGCCTGCTTGAAATTCTAGAGCGGGCCGAGCGGGCGCGCGGCGTGGCTTCTGAGTCCTCCGTGGGCGAAGACGCGCGGCCTTACGTGTTGATGGTTGTGGGCGTCAACGGCACAGGCAAGACGACCACCATCGGCAAACTGGCCAATCGCATCAAGGCCGACGGTTACGACGTGCTGATCTGCGCGGCGGACACTTTCCGCGCCGCGGCCTCCGACCAATTGGCTATCTGGGCCGAGCGCGCGGGCGTCCCACTGATCCAGCAAAAGCAGGGAACTGACCCGGCTGCGGTGCTCTTCGATTCGTTGAAGGCGGCGAAAGCGCGCAACGCCGACGTGTTGATAGTCGACACCGCCGGACGCCTTCACACCAAAACCAATCTGATGGCCGAGCTCGATAAAATGAAGCGCGTCGCGGGACGCGAAGTGCAAGGCGCGCCGCACGAGACGCTGCTGGTCGTGGACGCTGTGACGGGCCAGAACGGTCTGAGCCAGGCGCGCGAATTTCTTAAAGTCGCTAACGTGACCGGGCTGGTCTTGACGAAGCTCGACGGCACCGCGAAAGGCGGCATCGCCGTTGCGATCGCCAAGGACCTGAACCTGCCGATCCGGTATTGCGGCATCGGCGAGAAGGCCGACGACCTGGTCGTCTTCGACCCGAAGGCGTATGTTGACGGCCTGTTCGAGTGATCTACAGAAAATGTCAGACAAAAGAATTGCCACAGAGACACCTCAGACACAGAGGCGGAGGGACAGGGGGATGGATAGAAAAGCGACTTCCATCTTCCTGTCCCTCCGCCTCTGTGTCTGAGGTGTCTCTGTGGCTAAGACTCATAACGAAACGATGAAAAATTCACAAACGAATCAGGCTTCTTTCTGGAAATCCGACGCGGCCCTGGTCATGCTTGCGTTGACCTGGGGAACTTCACACGTCATTCAAAAAAACATTCTCGCGACTCATTCGCCGGCCTTTTACACGAGCGTGCGCTTCGGGATCGCGGCGCTTTGCTTCGGATTACTGTTCGCCGGGCGACTGCGCCGGAGCGACAGGAAAGAGATCGTGAAAGGCGCGTGGCTCGGCTTGTTCAGCTTCGCGGGAATAAGCTTCTACATCTGCGGGCTGGCTTTCACGCAAGCCTCCAAGGCCGGGTTCATAACGGGGCTTTATCTGGTCTTCACGCCGCTGCTCGGCTACCTGTTGTTCCGCTCGCGTCCGACGCGCGACCATCTGACCGGGCTTGTGATCGCGGTCGGCGGTTTCGCCTTGCTCAGTTGGCCGCAAACCGGCGAGTCGTTCAACTGGGGTGATATTCTGATCCTGTTCGCCGCCGTGGCCTGGGCCGCGCACATCGCCGCGACGAGCGCGTTCGCCAGCGAGTCCGACGTTAGGACGTTGGCGGCCACTCAGGTGATCGTCGTGGCCGCGCTCTCGATCTCGGCTTATTTCATTTTGAGCTGGGTGGTGGGATCGGCCGCCGATCCGAAATCGCTTCCGGCCCTGCTCGCAATGGAGGCCAGATCGAATCCCGTCGACTGGGCCTTCGCCGGGCGGGTGGCTTACATGGCCGTCGTCGTGACGTTCATCGCGGCCCTGGCGCAGACGTGGGCGCAGAAGCGAGTCCATTCGGCCCACGCGGCGATCCTTTACGCGCTCGAACCGGTCACCGCCGCCGTCTTCGCGTATCTGATACTTAACGAGAAACTGGGCTGGGGGCGCGGCTTCGGCGCGGCGTTGATCATCACCGGGGTGATGATTTCGCGGCTGAGACTGGCGACCAGATTGACGAAGAAAGAGGCGATCGAATTGAGTAGTGAAGTTCAACCGGCTAAGGCGGACTTGTAATTGCGGATTGCGGATTGCGGATTTATGAATCCATCAACCGCGTATGCGAAATCGAGATTGAAAGTTTTAGCAATCCGCAATCCGCAATCCGCAATCCGCAATCCGCAATCCCCACACATCCATCCCCACAATTGAAACTTATGCGAGCCAAGCGCAATCTCGGACAGAATTTCCTCGTAGGCTCGCATTACCCTCGCCGCATTGTTGATTCGGTGGCGCCTCGGGCGGGCGAGACCATCGTCGAAATCGGGCCGGGGCGCGGCGCGTTAACCGGCTTGCTCCTCGAAAGCGGCGCCCGCGTCATCGCCATCGAACTCGACCCCGAGTTGATTCCGGGCCTGTCGCGGATGTTTTCCGGCCTCGAAAATTTCAAGTTGATCGAGGCCGACGCGCTGAAGGTCGATTACTGCGAGATGATCGCCCCCGACGCGGCGGCGCGGGTGGTCGCTAATCTGCCTTATTACATTTCGACGCCGATCATGCAGCGCCTGATCGAACATCGGCGCTGTCTCAGCGAGATGACGCTGATGTTGCAGCGCGAGGTGGTCGAGCGGATTACGGCCCCTCCCGGGGGCAAGGAGTACGGTTTCTTATCGGTGCTCGCGCAGTTTTATTGCGAAGTCGAAAAACTCTTCGACGTTCCGCCCGGCGCGTTCCGCCCGGCGCCTAAGGTCTATTCGACCGCGCTACGGCTGCGCCCGCGCGCGCAGCCGGCGGCGCCCGTCGATGACGAAGCTTTAATGATCGAATTGACGAAGACTCTCTTCGCGCAGCGCAGAAAGACCATCCTCAACAATCTGCGCGCCGGCCGGAACAGGCTGGGTTTGAACGATGAATCCGAGGCCGCCGGGTTGCTGTCTTCCTGTGGGCTTGACCCGAAACGGCGAGCCGAAACGCTGTCCGTCGAAGAGATCGCGCG
>Ga0137367_10000959_pt1 | contig 21928 bp, 20 predicted proteins | sample SagtaG_14_FD_104939 | JGI IMG/M metagenome (GOLD analysis project Ga0137367, IMG submission 104939) | Vadose zone soil microbial communities from Sagehorn Ranch, Mendocino, California, USA - Sage1_L_80_16 metaG | ecosystem: Environmental > Terrestrial > Soil > Vadose zone | place: USA... | reverse complement strand
TCAGCGCAGTGGCGAGGCGCTGCTCACGATCATCAACGATATCCTCGACTTCTCGAAGGTCGAGGCTGGCAAGCTCAGCCTCGAGGAACTGGACGTTGACCTGCAGACGGTCCTCGAGGACGTGGTTGAACTGTTGGGCGAGGCTGCCGCGCGGAAAGCCATAACGTTGGGTACGATCATCGCCTCCGACGTGCCGCAGGTGCTCCGGGGCGACCCAGGGCGCATCCGCCAGGTCGTGACCAACCTGGTTAGCAACGCCGTGAAATTTACCGAGCACGGCGAGGTCATCATCAGCGCTCGTCTGGCCGAGCGCCACCAGTCGCAGGTGCGTGTGGCTATCGAGGTGCGCGACACGGGGATCGGCATTCCTGCGGCGGCCCTGGCGAGGTTGTTCCAGCCCTTTACTCAGGCCGATGACTCGACGACCCGACGCTACGGCGGCACGGGGCTCGGGCTGGCGATCTGTCACCAGCTAGTGACGTTGATGGGCGGAACGATCAGTGCGCAGAGCACACCGGGCGCCGGATCGACCTTTGTATGCATATTGCAGCTGGGTACTACCACCGAGAACGTAAGGAATGTCGATCGGCCAGACATTGAACTCGCTGATCAGCGAGTGCTGATTGTGAGTGACACACCTGCCGATCGGGCGTTGATCACGCAGATGCTGGCGACCCGGCAGATACGACCGACAATCGCAACGGATGTGCCTACGGCGGTGATGGCACTGCGTCGGGCAGTCGAGCAAGGACGGCCTTATGCGGTCACGCTCATTGACGCGCAGCTGCCGCAACTGGAGGGACGAGCGATCGCGGAGATGATCACTGCCGAGCCGGCGATCCGCGCAACCCCAATGATCCTGATCGCAGCCTATGGACAGCGCAGTGTGCCAGACATTGCCGACGTTCCCACGCTGGCCCGGCCGATCCGTCAAAGCCAGTTGTATGATGCGCTCATAGCCGCGTTGCGCGGTTTGTCACCGGCGCTCGTGATGTCACGAGCGCAGCCGCTCCCTGTGCGCGCGCCGCAACAATCGCGCGGGCGTATCCTGGTTGCTGAGGATAACCTGATCAATCAACGGGTGATCACCTTGCTGCTTGAGAAACTTGGTTACCAGGCCGATATCGTAGCGCATGGGCAGGAAGCGCTTGATGCACTGGCGCGAATTCCCTATCAGCTGGTCTTGATGGACTGCCACATGCCTGAGATGGATGGATGGACCGCCACCGCCGCGATCCGTGCGCGCGAAGGCGCATTGCGGCATACGCCGATCATCGCGCTGACTGCGAATGCGCTGGCAAGTGAGCGCGAGCGCTGTTTGGCGGCGGGTATGGATGATTACCTGGCGAAACCAGTGCCACGAGCGCTGTTGGCGGACACGTTGGCGCGCTGGCTGCCTGATACGTTGGCGGGCAACGCGTTGCCAGTAGCGGCGACAGCTGATGCGGCGCCAGTACGCGAAGCATAGTGATATGCTCAAGGCTGAAGCACGTGAGGCTGCCCAATCGATCGAGAACGCTTTGGGTGCTAGCAGCGTCCGCAACGTTAAGGATGCATCGCGCAGGAAGCACAATATAGCTGACGTCTCGAACTCCAAATCGCCACCATGGCGCGCCAGGTGGCGCACCACCATCAGTGTGCGCTCGGCAGCGCGAGATGCCAGATTCGCGATCTGGTTCAGAAGCGCGTGAGGCGTATCCAGCCGCACGAGCGCCCTACGGCAACCACGATCGCGGCTTCTGTCGCTGGCTGCTCGCGCCCGCGTCTGACACTTGCGGCATAACCTGGCGCGCTCGGCGATCCCCACAAGCCCCAACATGTGCAAGAATCTGAAAGCCATTGTCGCGCACGCCGCGGCAGTGCAAGAATCTCTATGCTGCTAGTAAAGCACATTGCCTGCCAAGCCACATCATTTGGGGAATGAATCCCCCTCCGCCGCTTGACCGAGCTCTTCGTTGCTGCCCATCCGCGTGATGTTTCGACCTACACAGAGTGCCGTGACATGGTGCTGGCACCACTCGGAGAGTCACTGCCGAGACCGATCTTGTCATCGGCAAACCGATTCATATACACCGCGCGATAAAAATCACCTAAGACGCGCGGGCGCAGCGACCGAATTGCTCATCGACGATCGCAGGGTCGCAGTGCTGCGCCGGCCAGGTTGTGGTTACCGAGCATCACTGGCCAAGGGCGCGGGTTTCCTCGTCATCGGGGAGCAGCGTGCGCAAGGTCTGCGCGAACGTGCCAAGAGTAACGGGCTTGAGCAGGAAGTGGTCCGCCCCCGCGGCAAGGATGGTCTTTCTAGCGCTGGGTTGCGAGGAGAGCGCCAGGATGGGCATAGTCGCGCCCTGGGCGCGGAGGGTGCGGACCAGCGCAAGACCGTCCATCACTGGCATCTGATAGTCGGAGATGATCAGGTCGGGGTGTTGTTGGGCGACGGCGCTGAGCGCTTCGGCGCCGTGAGCGGCTTCGGCGAGCGAGGCATCCGTCCAAGTCCGCTTCACCATGCGCGCCAGGACCAAGCGCATCTGCTCATTGTCGTCCACTATCAGGATATGGCGTGGCTGGAGCATACGGGGCCTCCATAATCACTACTGAGCGCATCGCGTGGCGCTCAGATATACACCGCAGCCGCGGCCGCGGCGGTGCGGCCCGGCCACAATTGATTGGCACCACTCCGTTGGAAGAAGGCTGGCACGACGGCGCTAGGGGTGTTTAGGGAGATGCGGTACAGAAGTGCCATGTCACTATCGGGTCGCGCAGCGTACTCGTCGCCGGTCACGCTGTCTTGCTCGCTAATACGGCAATTGTCCGTAAACACCATGTGCGCGCATCTACGGCGTCCGGGTAGGTCGGACTCGTATGGCGATCGTGTGGCGCGGTCGTCCGCTCAATCGTGGCCTGCCACGCATAGCGCGATCCCGCGATCAGCTGTATGACGGCGTACCACTCACCGACGGTCACGGTCGATTGCCCACCCTGGCTTCGATGTTCCCACTTCCACGTCATTGTGTCCCTGCTCCACAACACCATGCCAGCAACGGGCGTCCTGGCGCCGCCTGCCATACGTTCGACGACCACTTGAATAGCACATTCCAGTGTGACGCTATTATAGACGATCGCCGCGCTGGCCGAAACCGTGCGCTCACAACCCGGTCTTCAGGAGCTTGTAGGCGGGTGCGTCCAGCCCCAGCCTGAACCGCTGCGCTCATCAGCGTGAGAGCTCATCAGGCCTCGCCCGGTACGTGTGCTCTCCTGCGCATTGTGGGCGGTGTCTATGCTGGCATGCCCATGACCGTACCACTGCCGGCCATCGGCGCGAAGGGTCCCGATCGCGCAGGCGCGCGACGCTTTCAGCGCCCTTCATCCTCACCGTCCTGCCGTGGTCACTGCCGGTCATTGCCAGCAATTGGGCGCCGCTAGGCGGCAGCAAGGAGTATGAAAATGATCACCGAGACTCAGCCCCGCATTATTGTTCTGCAACTCACCGACAAGCTGCTCATACAGCTTCATTTGAGCCACCTTCCGACACTGCTCAATAACGCCGCTTGGAAGCCTCTATCAGTTCATCGTTTTCGATGGGCTGTTCGCCGCTGCTGCGTCTAACACCTCGCGAACCTTGCGCGCAAATGCCGCTGGCGTGAAGGGCTTGGAGAGAAAGGTTGCCCCTGGCTCCAGCCGACCATGATGGACGATCGCATCGGCGGCGTACCCTGAGATGAACAACACTTTGATAGCGCGGTACACGCTGGTCACTTGCTCGGCCAACGCTTTCCCTCCCATCTGCGGCATCACCACATCGGTGATCAGCAGGGCGATGGTCGCCCCTGCATATTCGTGTGTGATTCGCAGGGCATCGGCGCCATTGCCGGCCTCCAATACCGTATACCCCTGCTCGCGGAGGATATGGCTCGTAATCTCGCGCACCAACGGCTCATCTTCCACCAATAGCACCGTCTCGGTGCCCCGTGGCACCGGCACATCATCAGCACTCTGGGAGCGGGTATCAGCTGCTTCGTTCACTTGCGGGAGGTAAATCTTGAAGGTGGTGCCCTGGCCGACTTCGCTGTAGACCCAGATGTTCCCACCGTGCTGCTTGGCGATGGCGTAACAGGTTGCCAATCCCAACCCGGTACCTTTGCCGACCTCCTTGGTGGTGTAGAACGGCTCAAAGATATGCTGCTGCACGGTTGCGTCCATGCCACTGCCGGTGTCACTGACCGCCAGCATCACATAGTTGCCGGGGGTGACGCCAACGTGCTGGCGGGCGTACGTGGCATCGAGCGTCGTGTTGGCGGTCTCAATAGTCAGCCTGCCACCTTGCGTCATCGCGTCGCGCGCATTGACCACCAGGTTGGCGATCACCTGCTCAATTTGCCCCGGATCGGCTTTGACCTGTCCCAGGTCGGGCGCGGGCAAGGTGACCAGTTCGATATCCTCGCCAATCAGCCGGCGCAGCAGTTTGTCCATCTCCACGATGACCTTGTTGAGGTTGAGCACGTGTGGCTCGACGACCTGTTTGCGCGCGAAGGCCAACAGCTGGCGCGTGAGGCCAGCCGCCCGCCAGGCTGAACCTTCGGCGACTTTCAGATCGTGCTGGGCTGGATGATCCTCCGGGAGCTGCTCCTGGGCGCTGCCGATAAAGCCAATGATGGCCGAGAGCATGTTATTGAAGTCGTGGGCGATCCCGCCCGCGAGCTGCCCGATGCTCTCCATCTTCTGGGTGTGCAGGAGCTGGGCTTCGAGACGCCTGCGCTCGGTGATGTCGCGGATGATCACCGTGAACAGCTGCTGCCCGGCCGCAAGCGTTTGGGAGATGGTGGCCTCAATGGGAAATGTCTCACCATCGGCGCGAATCGCGGTGAGCGTGGCGAGCGAGCCCATCGAGCGGCTGCTCATTCCCGTCCTACCGAATCCGCGAATGTACTCCGCATGCAGATCCCGGACGGATGCGGGAAGAAACTGATCCAGTGGCTGGCCGATCACCGCAGTGGCGGAGCAGCGAAACATCTGCTCGGCGGCGGCGTTAAAAACCACAATTCGCAGCGATTCATCGATCGAAATGATCGCATCCATCGCCGAACTGACAATACCGGTGAAACGGGCTTCACTCGCACGTAGTGCCTCTTCGGCCTGCTTCAGGTCGGTAATATCGCGTACAGCCACAAGCCGGATACGTCTACCCTGGTAGTCAATGAGCTTTCCTCTGGTCTCAACGATAAAACGAGTACCATCCTTGCGTACTGCGATAGATTCGCCTATATACTCACTATTCGTCGCGAGATTTTTGCGCACTCTCGTCAGGATTTCTGGCACGACTAATTGCTCTACCGACATGCCGATGAGTTCGTCCAGTACATAACCAGTCAACTCAGCCGCCCGCTGGTTCGCCTCGACAATAATACCATTCTCGTGTATAAGCAGCGCTTCATAGGCCGCCTCACTCAGCACCTTGAAGCGCTCTTCGCTGAAACGGAGCGCCGCTTCTGTCCTGACCCGCTCGGCTAATTCGCTTTGGACTTGTTGTAAGAGGCGTGCATTGATAATCGCCATGGCCACGCGATCGGCCAGGTCTCGCACTACTATCTGGTCATCTTCGGTGTATGGCCGCCCGCTCGTATTGCGCGTCATGGCAAGGATACCGATCACGCGTCCGGTTGCGTGTAATGGCACGATCATCACGCTGGAGACGGTAAAGCGATCGAAGTAGGGCCACTGTTTTGGATCGGTCATTGCTTTGAGCTGTGCCGATGAAATGACCGGAATACGTACGGGCTGACCGCTCTGTGCCACGCGTCCGGATAACCCTTCGTTGATGGGTTGAGCTTCGTCGCCTCCGAGGAGATCGCGCACGAATGCCGCTGCTTCGGGGTCGGGATGATAGAATGCCGGGCGTTCAAACCACTGTCCATCATTGGCGATGAGACGAATAAGGCACGCATCACCCACAATTTCGGCCAATTGTCGCGCAGACATATTCAGCGTGGCCTGATAATCATGTGTGACTTCAGCAAGCGCGTGCGAAACCTCCGCTTGAACCCGGGCGCGCTCGGCCTGTCGCAGAAGCTCGGCTTCAACGCGTTTGCGTGCGGTGATATCTTGAAAATAGATGATCAGGCCGTGCGGTATGGGATAGGCCCAGACATCGTACCAGGATTGAGTCGTGGTAGAGAAGTCTTCTACGCGGTGCGGTGTGCCCTCTGCCATTGTCTGACGATACACCGGCTCAAATTTGCTCCCGATCAAGGATGGGAAGGCTTCCCACAAGACTTTGCCCAAGAGAGCTTCTTTTGAGCGGCCAAACATACTTGCTGCGTGATGATTGAGGTAGGTAAAACGCCAGTTGGTATCCACACTAAAGAACGTCTCTTCGATATCTTCGACAATCAAAGAGGCCCAATTCGGTGCTTGTGTCGCTTCCTGTGGCATAACCATCTCTCCAGTTTATGACGCACCGACAATGGAGTTAAGGATGCTGAGGATAGGGATTATAGATGAAAAGAAATGGATAGTTCTGGGGAATCATCCGCTTTGTTGAGCCCCTTGTCAAGTTTCACAGACACAAGCCCTTGAATCACGGTCGCTCCACCCTGACACCTAACTGTTACCGGTATCTTGCTGCGGGTGGGTAATCAGATATATATTGGCCATCTCAGCAAAGCGAGACCACCCGCACCAAACGTTGGTAATGCCAGGTTCACCGTCGCCTTTCCGCACTAAGAAGCTGCCAAGTTGTGCAATCCAACGTACCGCCTGACGTACGGAACGTATGGTCGCTGGAATGGTCGGTGAGCGATGGATCGTGGTGGAGAGCGTTTTCTATTCCTGGTCAGCCAAGATGTCGTACTCAGCGGACGCCCGTCGCGTTTCCGCTCCGACAACATGATATCCGTACGAGTTCAATGAGCGATAATAGGGCAATAGGTAACACGTAAATCGCACGTGTCCATATTAGTGTACTGACAGACGGCACGATCGTCGGACGGACGGATTCGCAATTTTGAGCCACGCTATTGAGTAGGTGTGCCGCTATCAGCCCTCCAGCGCTCCCGCACCGCAGGAATGCACATGCGCCTGCGTACCGAGTTCGCGCATATACCGGGCGAGCTGTGCGGCGGATGGTGCTGAGTCTTCGATGACCAGGGCGCGCTGCAAGGTGGCGCGACGCACGAGCGCTGGTGCGGCCAGATCGCTGCTCGCAACTGGATCGGACACCGGCACCGCCGCCGCCCACGGCAGCGTGATGGTGAAGCGACTCCCCTGCCCCAGCGTGCTTTCGACCGCCACGCTCCCGCCATGCAACACGGCCATGCGCTGGACGAGCGCCAGGCCCAGTCCGGTACCGGCATACTGCCGCGCCAGGCGACTATCCAATTGCACAAACGACTGAAACAAGCGCGGCAGGTCGTTGTCGGCAATCCCAATCCCAGTATCCCAGACCGTCAGGTGGACGCGCCCGGCAGCCGCATCGCCGACCACATCGAGCCCAATCGCGCCGCCCTCCGGCGTAAACTTGACCGCGTTGGAGAGCAAGTTGACCAGCATCTGCTTGAGGCGCCGCGCATCGGCCTGGAGCACTGTGATCGCGTGATCGATATTCAGCGAGACGTTGAGCCGCTTCTGTGTGGCGGTCTGTTTGACCAAGCGCACGCTGGCCTGACACACCTGTGCGATCACGACCTCCTCGACATCCAGATCGAGTTTGCCCGCCTCTAGCTTGGAGAGATCAAGGATATCGTTGATCAGCTCGAGCAGGTGGCGACCGCTCTCTTCAATATGATGAAGCGCATCGGTTTGCTTGGCGTTAATCGCTCCAAAGATGCCCTCCTGCACCGTTTCGGCCATCCCAAGGATGGTGTTGAGCGGCGTGCGCAACTCGTGCGACATACTGGCCAGGAACTCATCTTTGAGGCGCGCTGCGCGGGCTAGTTCGGCATTCGCCGCGCTCAACTCGGCGGTGCGTTCCGCCACTCGTTGGGCCAGCAAGGCCCGTTCTTCTGCGAGATCCGCTAGTGTCATGGCCAGCTGTGTTCGTTCTTGTTCCAGAGCGACCGTCCGTGCCGCGACCTGCGCTTCCAGGCCGGTCACCAACTGCACGACCTCCTCTGCCATCGCATCGAACGTCGCCGCGAGCAGGCCGAGTTCATCCCGGTGGCGCAGTTGGCTGCGTTGTGAGCGCCGCCCTTCTCGGAAGGACTGTGCAGCCGCGGCTAACTGCTGGACCGGCCCGACCACAAGCCTACGCAAGATGACCGCCAAGATCAGTGAGAGCAGAAGGTAGCTGCCTAAGGTAACGCCCAGGTATTGGAGCGCTGTTGTGCGCGCAGTCGCTTCGGCACCACTGGTATCCACGATGACCTGGATTGCGCCAACGATATCGCCGTCCTGCTGTCCGCCAAACCGACCACCGCGCAGCGGCTGCATAATCACGAGCTCATTCTGCTCGGTCAGCGACGTCATCCGCTGAGGGGTTCTCTGTGCGATAAAATCTCGCAGCGGACCGGCGGTGAGAGTGGTGTCGAGGTCCAGCCGGTTGCTACTGGCAAGCACCTGTTGGTTGCGGTCGACAATGACGATCTTGCGCACGCCAGGGATCGTCGCGCTGTTCTCGGCAACACGCTGTAGCGTGGTTGCTTGATCCTGACTGACCAACACTTCAAACGTAAAGTTGAGGGCGTCGGCCAACGCTGTGGCTTTCAGTTCGAGGTCCGCATAGGCCCGCTGACGCACCTGGACAAAGGTCATGATCGTGACGATCAGTGCCAACACACCTAACACACCGCCGATGCTCAGTGTGATCTTCGACGCCAACCGCCAGCGCATCTGCGGCATCTGTGCATAATCTGCGCCAGCTGGGTGCTGACTCATGACCCGTGACCTCCTGGTGTTCTACGGCTGCACTGCTGTGTTCAGAAATTGCGGATCGATGAGCGCCTGCGCACTTGGGGCAGGATGGGCGAGCAAGCGATGTGTCGTCATAAAGTTGACGGTTGCCACGTAGGTCGTCCAGATCGACGGTCGATCGGCGGTGTCGAATAATCTGCGATTGTGCTCACGATCGACAAGCGCAATTCCGCTGATACTGGCGGCGAAATCCGCCGGGGGGACATTCAAAACCCGGGCCATTATCTGCTCTGCCTCCGCCCCTTGTGTCTTCCAAGCCCGCAAGGCGTTGTCCCAGCCGAGCATGATCTGCGCAACGTCGGCGGGCCGCTGTTCGACCAGATCTTGTTGCACGACCAGGACATCTGGAATCTCGCCGGGGATCTCGCTCGTGGTGAAGATCTTGTGTGCTCCCGGCGCGCTGGCCTGCTCTGACAGTAATGGATCCCACAGGATAGCTGCATCAACCTTGCCCTGTGCGAAAGCCTGGGCAGACTCTTCAACCGAGCCGTTCACAAGCTGGACGTCCTGTTCGCGCAACCCTGCGCGATCTAATGCCGCCAACAGGATAAAATGATTGGAATCGCCAAGCGTGACACCAATACGTTTGCCTTTCAGGTCGCCGATAGCGCGAATGTCCTGGCGGGCAACAATGCCGTCAGCACCGTTTGAGTAATCGATGACCATCACGATCTTGAGCGGGACGCCCTCATCCGCCAATCGTATGGCATCGAACAACGTTGTCGCAACGATGTCAGCCCGGCGCTGGCTAAATGCACGGTAGGCATCGTAGAGCGAGCTGAACGAGATCAGATCCACCTGCGTGGGACTATAGAGCTGGCGCTGCCCGGCCAAAAAGAACGGGGTGAATCCTGGCCAGCTGGAAACCACGCCGAAACGCAGCGCGGGGGCCGGAGCCGTGGTCGCCTGACAGGCAAGCAGCAGGAGCGGCAGCAGCCAGCAGAGGGCAAGCCAGCGGAAACGAGCGTGCATAGAATGTGCCTTTGACCTTTTCAATCAACTGGTGTGCATCCCACGATGAATGACGTCTCCAAGACTATCATGGGCACGGCATCAATCGTAATCAGTAATGGTTCAGGAGGGTAGCAGTTTCATCAAAGGAGCTGACCAGTCCTCTTCGGCAAGTGTGTGAACTACGGCGCGCCGATACTTCATTGTGTTACAGGTAATACCTGAAGTATTCCAGCCGGGAATGCCATAAAACGCCGCTGGTCCTCCCAGCGACACTTCGACTTGCGGCATAACAAACACTTATCGGACATTCTGACTCAGCGTTTTGATAGCCAGTTGCCATGCTGGCCAGATATCTTCACTGAGGACGCTACGCGGGCTGGCTATTGCAGTAATGAACCCCTGTCCGTATATATACCACGGCTACCTTCCGCTCGTGCATTGGCTTGTCGCCACGTTGCAGGCGTTACTCGCGCCCGCGCACATTGCCGTTCGTTTGGGCGACATTCAGGTATATAAAAACGCAATTGACAGATCGCGCCAATACTGTTATAGTTCAAATACTTTCATGTATTCAAGTGTTTAGCACAATGAATGATCTCAAGCCTATAACTGATACCACAGCGCAGCTGAGCGAATTGCTCGGCAGGTTCATGATCGAGATTCTGCGTGGCGATACCGCCGCCATGCTGCGCTTGCTCAAGCGCGAGGATCTTTCCATGCCGCGTATTGCTGCGCTGAATGTCGTCGAGCAGCAGGGAGCGGCATCAATTTCAGAGATCTGTGCCTACCTCGGTCTTTCACTCGGCAACACCAGCATTCTGATCGACAAGCTGGTGTGCCACGGCTTTGTCACCCGTATCGAGGATGCGAGCGACCGGCGACACAAGCTGGTTCGGCTCACCGAGAAGGGCCAGGCGCTGATCCAGGAATTGCGGGCCGCGCGGGTCAACAGTGTCGTGAAGCGCATGCTGCTCTTGCCGCCCGATCTGCTGGATCGCGTGATCGATGTGTTGCGCGATGTCACCGAACAGCTGCCGCCGAGCAGCGTTGAACGTAGTGCCGAGCGCCCATGAGATAGAGCACCTTACCCCATACGGATCTCACGCTGTACCAGCCTATTCAAGCACCTCGCTGCCGAGGATGTGGGCCGAACGCCCACCGCGACAGTGCGCACCACCGCAGGTGTTTGGGTAGGCTTTTGCTGTGATACTATCGCGAAGACTCTTTGTGCGATGCGAAATACGCATTGCAAACAGTATGCGCATTCGAGGAATGAACATCATATGGCCGTGTCAAGTACAACAGCTCCCCTCGCATCCAGCAACGAACGGATCGACTACGCAACGGTGCTGCCGCATTCAACCAAGCTGCTCATCCTTGGCGCAGTATTGCTGAGCCTCTTTCTAGCCGCGCTCGATCAAACGATTGTGGCGACCGCGCTGCCGGCGATTGTGCGCAATTTCAACGGAATTGACTTGGTCAGCTGGGTATCCACCGGCTACCTGCTCGCCAGCACGGCGATGATCCCAATCTATGGCAAGCTCTCGGACATGTACGGGCGCAAACCGATCCTGCTGTGGGGCATTGTCGCATTCTTGTTCGGCTCGGCGCTCTGCGGCATCGCCGGCAGTATGATTCAGCTGATTATCTTCCGCGTGGTGCAGGGCGTTGGGGCGGCGGCAATCACATCTACGGCCTTCGCCACGCCAGCCGATTTGTTTGTGCCTGCCGATCGGCCCAAGTATATGGGTCTTTTTGGCGCGGTGTTTGGCCTCGCCAGCGTGATTGGGCCATTCCTCGGCGGGGTGCTGACCGACCAGATCAGCTGGCACTGGGTGTTCTATGTGAATGTACCATTGGGCCTGATTGCACTGGCCTTTATTATCCTAAAGATGCCGCAGATGGCGAGCGGGTTGCGGGCGCGGATCGATTGGCTTGGGACGCTGCTGCTGATTGGCGCGGTGGTGCCGTTGATGCTGGGCCTCACAGTTGATAAGACGATCTATCCCTGGTTCTCGCCACTGATTATCGGTCTTTTCGCGATTGGGGTGGTCTGCACCATCCTGTTGCTGCTGGTCGAGCTGCGCGTGCCATCGCCGGTGATCTCGCTCAATTTGTTCCTCAATCGCACCTTCACGGTTGGGGTGATCGCTTCGCTTTTGAGCGGCGCGGCCTTGTTCGGCGCGGTGCTGTTTCTCTCGCTGTTCTTAGTGAATGTGCTCGGCCGGACCGCAACTGAGGCCGGCATCGTGCAGATTCCCTTGATGTTGGGCTTTGTGCTCAGCAGTAATGTCAGCGCGCTACTGGTGCAGCGTTTTGGGCGCTACAAGCCGTTTATCGTTGCCGGCTTCGTGGTCATGAGCATTGGCTTTGCCGCGATGGCGTGGATCACACAGACCACCGGCGTGTACGATGTCGCCTGGCGTGTTTTCCTGGTGGGTCTGGGCCTTGGCCCGTCCATGCCGCTGCTGAGCCTGTCGATGCAGAACGCCGCGCGTCCGCATCATATCGGTGCGGTGACAGCCAACCGCCAGTTCTTCCAGCAGCTCGGCCAGGCGCTTGGCGGCGCGGTGTTTGGCGTGGTGTTGAGCACCACGCTCACGGCACAGCTCCAGCAGAATTTCGCCCCGATCGCGCAGAGCCTGCCGCGAGCCGCGCAGGCGGCGCTCGACCCAGCCCAATTCCGCAATAGCGCCAGCAGCCAGGAGGGCGCCGGGCAGCAATCCGATCTGGGGGCGCAGATCGCCGCTGCGGTGCTGGTGCCGATCGAGCAGCAGCGCACACTGACGCAGGCCGCGCTAGGAGCGGGCGACGCGGCGGCGCGGGCGCAGCTGATGAACAACCCTGAGACACTGTCGGAGATTATCGCGCAGCTACGGAGCAGCCCGGGTGCCGATCCACAGGCATTAGCACGCGCCAACAGCGCGATTGATGCGGCTGAGCAGCAGGCCCAGGAGGCAGCGCGGCAGATTGGCCCGCGCGTGAACGACGCGGTGAAACGCTCGTACGCAACCAGCATCACACGGATCTATATCTACGCGTTCTGGCTGGCGATTGTGGCGCTGGTCGCGGTGACGCTGTGGCTGCCGGAGATCCCGCTAGGCAAGAGCAACCGCGCGGAAGCCCCGCCGGTGTTTGATTAGGCAACCCAGAATCCCCTTTTCTTTGGATGCGGCAAACACGGAGGAACGCGGACGCACGTTGGGCGTCCGCGTTCCTTTGTAGAGGGCTTCGGCTGGCCAGGGATTGTTTATTCTTAGCAGCCAGACTGGCGGCGACAGGGTAATCGTTCACGGAACTAGACCAGCGTTGGTGCCGGCTGCCCGCGCCAATAGGCCTCCACCGCGTCAGTGAGAAAGGTAAGCAGATGTTGTTGTTGTTGCGCACAGGTGGCGCTGATAGTCAAGATGCGCTCAACAAAGCGGTTGCCCTCGGCGCTGTGTGCGCCAAAACAGCCTTTGCGCCACAGCACCGCCACTGGCGTGGCAGCCCAATCTTCCGGCGTAATCCCAGGAGGTGGCGCGCTCGTGTCCATGGCGCAAGTATGCCTGGCGTCAGCACGGCTGTCAAATCGGTACAGTGTGTAGGTCACGCAGCGGTGCCATGAACGGTTACTACTTTTCTTTTGTGTATCGTTTTTCGCCCTACGGGGCGAAAAACGATACACAAAAGATGAGAAAACCTGCAATGAGGAAGCGGAGTTTCGTTCAGCATGACAATGTGAAGGTTCGAACGATATGCTAGCAGATCATCCCCTGCTTAATCGATGGCCCGTGCCCCGGCGGCTGCTCGCCAACCCAGCGCTCATCCACCGGATCGGAAGCCAGCTGGTAGCGCGTATCAGATGAGATCCGAATGCGGTCGGAGTGATTATCAAGGCTCGTATGCACTGTGAACATGCTGAAGACCAGCATGTCGCCGGCGCGGAAGTTGGCGGTCAGCCAGCGTCCGCCAAGATTCTGGCGCAGCTTGACTGGGTTCTTGGAAAGCCAGCCGCCAGGTGCGATATTGCCGCCGCCGCCCATTTTGGTGTAGCCTTCGCCGACATGGTTCACACAATACTTGTCGACATCTTTGCGGCCATAGCCATTGTTCAGCCGCTCGTGCCGGTGCGAGCGCTCCAAAATCATCAGACCGCCCTGGTCCAGCGGAATATCGCCCAGCGGCGTCCAGGTGGTGTAGAGATTGGTCGTCCCGCGGCCCATGAAGACGATGTCCATATGCGGCGCGGTGCCTCGTCCAGGCGCGACGGTGCGCAGCCAGGTGAAATCGTAGTGTCGCACCTCGCCGCCTAGAAACTGCGCAAAGAACGCCATCATCCGCCCGTTGTACAGCAACTGGTGCAGCGGCGGGTTGTCGAGCGCCAGATCGGGCATAAATGCGATATCAAGCGCGGCGCGCGCGACCAGCTCGATCGGCGGCGTGCCTGGCTGAGTGTGGCCGGCCGCCGACAGTCGCTCGGCGATCTCCTGGCGCGCGGCCAACACTTCGGCGCGATCCAGATAGCCGGGCAGATACAGGTAGCCTTCCGCGTGCATTCGCTCACGCAGCGCCAGCGTGTCATCCAGAAGATTGATCGAGCTTTCGAGCGCGCCAAAGCGCTCCGGCGAGGTGTCAATCACATGTCCCGACGCGGTCAGGCATGGTACAATAGTGGCATCCATGCTCATTCAGATCCTCCATTTGGCCCACGCGGGCCGGCTCGAACAATAGATGAATGCCGCTATGATATGCCATGCAACATGCAGAAAGAATAGTGGCTTTGGCAAGAAAAATGTACGTTTTGGTATAAATATGCCGCAAGCAATCGAGACCCGGCTGCTATTCCGCAACGATGCGCAAACACCACTCGGTCGGCTGACGATGGCAGGGTTCATCCGCAGCAGCGCCGGCGTTGGCGGCGCGGCCATGCGTGTGCTGGGCAGCTACGCGATCGTGTTGCTGCTAGAGGGCAGCGGGCGCTACCAGGATGTCAACGGTCGCCAGCAGCGCGTGCAGGCCGGCGACCTACTGCTGGTTTTTCCCGAGCTGGGGCACCGCTATGGGCCAGGCCCAGGCGAGTACTGGAACGAGTTTTATGTAGTGTTCGATGGGCCGGTCTTCGACATGTGGCGCCAGGTCGGGCTGCTCAACCCCGCCCAGCCGATCCAGCATGTCGAGCCGATCGGCGATTGGCTGGCCCAGCTAGAGGACGCACTACGCGAGCCACGCCCGCTGACGGTCGCGGGCCGCACGAGCGAGATTGGACGCTTCCTGCATGTGCTGACCGATATCGTCGCACCGAACAGCCTGGAGTCGCCGGTTGTGCTGGAGCCGCTCTGGCTCGCTCGCGCATGCACGCTGCTGGAGGCCGAGCTCACGCAGGGTGTCGACCTGCGGGCCGTCGCCGGCGCGGTTGGCATTCCGTATGAGACATTTCGCAAACGCTTCCAGCAGCATATCGGCGTCTCGCCGGCGCGCTACCGTGCTATACGGCGGATCGACGCCGCCTGCGCTATGCTTCAGCAATCTGGCGCAACCACGCGCGCGATCGCGGCCAGCCTGGGCTTCAGCGACGAGTTTCACTTCTCGCGGCGCTTCAAGCAGATCACCGGCATGTCGCCACGCGAATTTCGCCGGCTGCTGCCGCGCGCGGCCGATAGCACACAATGATCCGGCTGCTCGACGATCAATCGTGCACGCGCTGCCCAGCCTTGGTGGCCAGCCGCTGCCGGATCGTGCATGGCTACGGCGATCCAAGCGCACGGATCATATTCATCGGCGAGGCGCCCGGCCGCCACGGTGCTGACCGCACCGGCGTGCCGTTCAGCGGCGACAAATCCGGCCGCGCGCTTCAGCGTATGCTGATCGAGCTAGGGATGTCGGAAGATCAGCAGCCGAGCGACCAGCCACACTTGCGCTGCTTCGTAACCAACATAGTGCGCTGCTGCCCGCCGGCGAACCGCACCCCCACCCTGCGCGAGCAGGCCAGCTGCGCGCCGTTCCTGGCCGCCGAGCTTGACGCGATCAATCCGCAGATCATCGTGCCGATCGGGCTGCCGGCGCTGCGGGTGGTGGCGCGGCGATATCTTGGCGAGATTCCGCGCGCCATTCGCCCCTTGCACGCCACACCAATCTACAGCGCTGATCGGGTCATCGTGCCGCTCATCCACCCCGCACGGATCTCGCATGCGCAGATCGACGCATTTGTGGCGGCGATGCGACGAGTAGCGGTGTTCAATTGAACGCCCCTCCCTCACTATCCCTATTTTACGCTGCATCCATCGGCACAATCAGCCGCTAATGCCATATTATCGCTCAGAATCTCATCCAGCGATCGGCTCCCGAACCGGAAGCGGTTCTGCGCGACCCACAGGATGACGCGCCGCGCCAGCGAGAGCATGTCGGGCGCGCTGAGCCGGAGAGACCAGGCGCGGTAGTCGCATAGCGCCCATAGACACATCAGAAAAGCCTTGGCTTCGCTGTAGACCGCGCCATCGTCGCCGATCACCGTCAGCTCTGATGTCGTCACAGCGGGATCCAGCGCGGGGAAGCGACGCCGTGCCTCTTGCGAGCCAGCCGGCACAAACGCCAACTGCACATACGCCGGCTGTGCTTCGAGCCAGGCGCGCAGGTGGCTACACAGGTTGCAGCGCGCATCGTACAGCACCGTGAGCGTGTCCATAGCTCAGACCTGCTGGGTGGCAGTGTGGGCGTCGGGCGCGACCGGCGGCGCGGCGAAGGGCAGCTGCACCCGACGGCGGATGCGCGTGAACAGGTACGCGTTGAGTGACATTACTCCTCCAGTGCTTTCGATAGGATGCGACAACTGAGCCCGCCCAACGCTCCCACATTAGCTGCGCCGCACCGATAGATCGGGAAAGCCGTCGGGCTGATTCTCGCCTTCAAAATCGGCGCGATCTTGGGGCCGCACAGCGGCGTCAGCTACATGTGGTTGTTGGGCGCTCATGTCCGCAAATAGCCTACGTACGACCTGCCCCGATCAGCATTTCAACCGTCATCACCAGCCGCCCATTAGATTCGAATGCCGCCAGTCGTGCGTGCACGTCCTCACGTACTGCGCGGCGGCTCGATTCGGGAAGCGCGCGATAGGCCTGCGGCAGGCTGCCCGCCGCTTCCTCGATCGGGGCCCAGTAGTCGTCGAAGGACTCGAAGCTGCCCTCATGTGTCTCCCGCCTCACGCTGATCTCACGAAAGCTGGCCGCAGCCAACAGCCGTTCGAGATGCCCAGCGTCCGCCAGCGCGAATGACAGGTGAAGCACCTCCCGCTGGTCGGGAAGATACTGGCTGAGTGTTTCCGCGAGAACGCCCCACATCGGCGCGCGCTCGGGTGTGGAGATGACGCACACAGCGGCACAACGGCGCGGGCGGAGAACACGGCAGAACTCTTCCAGGCCCCGTGCGGGATCTGGGAAGAACATGAGGCCGAGTTGACAGATCACGGAGTCGAAGGAGCCGTCGGCGAATGGCAGCACCTGACCATCCGTTGCTACTGGCTGGAACCTCCGATCGGCAAGCCTCCTATCCGCGACGTTGAGCATCGCGACCGAGATATCAGCGCCGACCACAAGTCCAGAGGGTCCAACCTGGGAAAGCGCCATCGACGCCGCCTCGCCCGGACCTGTCGCGACGTCAAGTATTCGGTGAGAAGCGGCGACCTCGGCAGCAGCCAATACAGCCGGTACGAACAGGCGAGACCAGCGCCCAACGTAGCGGTCGTACGCCGAGCGGTCGACGCGTCGGCCAATTGCCGCGTGGAGTCCCGGTCCGAAGTTCACGCTCATCAGCGTCTCCAAGTCTTCGCGAACACAGCCTTCTCATGCGAGGGCGTCTCGCTGCTCACGGAACCTTCCGTTGGATTGCGCCCAACGGCCTGCGCATCACCCGCCGCCGAGGTGCGCTGCACGAGAGGGCATCAAAAACCGCATGATCTCGCGCGCCGAAGGCGGTCAGCTGCAAGCGCCTGTTAGCCCGCTGCGCGATTTCATGCGTTAGAGTGCAGCCCTGCTTTCTATTGGTGGTGCTTGATCCCATACTGGACGACGATAGCGAAAGACTGCACGCAGCCAGGCAACATCAATCTGTGGGAGCTGCTTTTCGATCAGATCATAGGTCTCTTCCACCAACGCGGCCAGTTCGTGTGCCCCTTCCGCTGGCTCAAGCTGATATACCTGCCTCAGGCGTCGCACCAGATCCGGTGGTTTCTGCGCCAATCGTTCGCTGACGACATCGAGCCATTTGAAGCCGAAATAATAGACCCGATTGAGACCCAGCAGCACATGCAGGAGTTGTTGCTGTATCTGCGTATACGAGTGGTACAGCATCATCAAGTTGCCGCTGCGCGCAAGCCACATCTCCCAACCCCAAAAATGATCGATCAGGGCATACCGGTTGACAACGGCGACCGCAAGGTCATCTGGATAGCTCGCCGCGTGAGCTTTCCAGTCCTGCACCAGCTCCGCATTATGGAGCGGCACACCATCGATGACACCCGCGATGAGGTTTTGTTTGAGTGCATCCGAATCATAGTGCTGGAGGACTGCATCGAAGGCGCGGTTGAGGAAATCGGTCGTATAATGGACCACTTCAACCAAGACACCGCTCTTGTGTTGGTCGGGATGCGCCCGGCCGAGCATATAGTCATCGCACCAGACCTCTTCGGCAGGATCGTAGGGGTACAGCCTGACCAGATCACCGCTGATAGCGTTGGCCGCCGTCTGCCGATCGGCATTGGTCGGTGGCTGATGCCAAAACACGCCGAACTCGATATCGGAATAGCGATCGGCGTGGCCGCGTGCGGTCGATCCGCAGAGAAGCACGGCAGCGACATGCGGATTGGCGGCGTAGATGGGGGCAAGCTGCTGGGCAAGAGTGTGCCGCCACTGACTGGCTGCGTTCATGAGCTATCCTCTACCGTTGAAGGGATCGCACCGGAGTATGCATCCATGAGTCGGCGGGTCTTCGGTGAGGAGGCGGGGCAAGCCTGGCTAGACCAACTGGCTCCTATCTGCCCGCGCATGTCTCGGATCTTTATTCAGCCTGAGTGGGTGGGCATCCTAGACTTTGAAACCCGCTTCCCGAGTGCACTTGAGCGGGCGATGGAGCGCGCCCAAGCAGGTGCTTAACCTGATACCAACTGCATGAGACGGGCTGCATTCCTCATGGATGCAGCCCGTCTTGCGTACCTCGGCGTCCAGAACAACTTAATGGGCATGACTAAATAGTAGCTCGGTTGGCGATTGAGGATTACTCGGCCAGCATTCTATGTGTACTCAAGACGAAGGTACAATCGGAAGAGGCTGCCTACGAGTTGCCATATGAGATCATGTGTGATAGCTCGCCGTCCAACGAAATAAGGATTCTTAGCTGGACGCTGGGCGTTCGCAAGGGCGAGCTTCTGGGAATTGCGATCGAAGGAGTCAACCTAAAGACAGCGACCATCACAATTAGCCAGCAGGTACTTGACCTTGACGATGGCCCATCGATCGAGCCCTATACCAAGAACGGCAAGGCACGGACGCTGCCGCTCACACCGCGCCTGGTCGCACTGCTGCGCATCCGGCTTGAGCAGCTCTTGGCCGAGCGCGGGCGCGACGATTGGGAAGAATATGGCTTGCTGTTCCCAAGCGAACGCGGCACGCCAATGAGCGAGCGCAACCTCGATCGCCACTTCAAAGAGGCATGTCTCAAAGCTGCTATCCGGCTCCGCGACACGGGCAAGCGCACCAAGAAGGACACGCCAATCTATAAGAGCGAGCTAAAGTTTCACCACCTCCGACACACCTGCCTTTCGTGGCTAGGGGATACCGGCGCGAGCGACATGGTGATCAAGGCAATCGCCGGCCACGCCGACGAAGATGTCACCGATCGCTATGTGCATGTCAGCTTGTCCGCAATGCACGAAGCGATCGAACGCATGGAGCGGGTGAAGATCCTGCGAAACGATGACGAACAACCAGGGGCCGAGCGAAGGGCCGAGGCGGGATAAATCGATGATCTACGTACACTTCTACCCACAGATGCCCCAAAAGCGGGCAGAATGGACAACAAAAAGAGAGCGGGTTTACCGCTCTCTGATGCCTGGAGCCGGTGGTCGGGATTGAACCGACGACCTGCTGTTTACGAAACGGTTGAACGACCAACGAGCAACCTGATGACAGCGCCGTTTTACCGCATCTCCCTGCGCAATTGTCGTATCGTCTACACTGAACAATCACAAAGAATCATGATGAGTTGGCATGTTTCTGAGGAAACATCCCTCACACATGCTCTCACACCAACCACGCTATCATTTCGGTGACTGAAGCGGTGTTAGCTGGTAAACTGTATGCAACAACCCGCTGATGAAGCGTTACGCGGCTCCCTTTCCGTACCGCATGCGCTAGAATCAACTCCTGGGCCATCCACGGCGGTTCATCGATGACGAAGCCCCAATGGGAGTTCACTAGCGTTCGCCCTTCCGGTCTTTCGCTCGCCTGTGGCGCCGCGATGGCTCGGCGCTCTTGGGCTTTTCCCCTTGGGCTTCGCACATCGCTGTTACCAGCGATCCACACCACCGTGAGAACGGGCATCGGACACTTGCCTAGGGCTGTTGCTGCTACACCTCCTTTCTCACAACCTCCCTCTCATCCAAAGCGACTTTGTGTTGCACATTTCCAGTCAATCCGGCCACGCTGCGCATATACATGTTCCCCTTAGGGAAAGCAGCACACGCCACACATATAGTTTCCTCCGGTATAAGTGCGAAGACCTGGGGATGTAGCGTCCTCAGGCGGCTCCTTGAACAGCCAAATCCGGATACAACTGTGCATACCAGATGCCTATCTTACCCGAGATGCCGTTGGTGCGGGAGGGCATATTGGCTCAGGCAGGCTCCCACCAGCCATTCGCCAACTGTAGCCGTTACTACTCACACCCCAGAACCTCTTGACAGGAATAGCACCGATGGTATAATGAATGTACGTTCATTCATAAGGAGACGCTCGTGGCACCCAGAACTGATGAGCAAAATGAGGCGATCCGTGAAGTCAGTCGCGCCAAAATCGTTGAGACCGCGCTGGAGTTATTTGCACAGCATGGCTATGAGGCAACCTCCGTACGCATGATCGCCCAGGCGGCTGGCATTGCACAGGGACTACTCTACAACTATTTTGCGAGTAAAGACGCCTTGCTGGCGACGGTTGTCCAGCAGAGTATGGCCGATGTGCGCGAGTCGTTCGTCCGTGCCGAGGATGCGACCGACCCACTTCGGCGGATTGAGCGACTGATCCGCGCTGCCTTTGCGATTGTCCAGCGCAAACGGACCTTCTGGAAGCTGATCTATGCTGTGCGCACACAGGGCGCAGTTGTGGCAAGCCTCGGCGATCTGTTGATCGCAGCCTCGAGCGAGATTCGCACGACAATCGAACGCTACTGCCGCACTGCCGGGCTGCCGCACCCTGAGATCGAAGCTGCCATCCTGTTCGCGCTGATCGACGGCGTCGCGCAGCACTATGTGCTAGACCCCGCAAACTACCCGCTCAGCGCCGTAACAGAGGCATTGGTCGCTCGCTACAACACATTATTAGTCAAACAAGGAGGTGACAATGGGACCTGAGTGGCTTGACCGAACGATCTACCCGTTCACTTCGCGCTATCTCGACTTGCCGATGGGCCGCATGCACTACGTTGATGAAGGGAAGGGCGAGCCGATTGTCTTTGTCCACGGCACACCCACATGGTCATTTCTTTACCGCGATCTGATCAAACGCCTCTCGGCTCGCTACCGCTGCGTAGCGCCTGATCAGATCGGCTTCGGACTTTCAGACAAACCCCTCCACTGCACATACCGCCCCGCCGACCACACCGGCAACCTCGCGGCCGTCATGGACGCCTGTCCCCACGCCACGCTGGTCTGCAGCTGGGCCCTGGTCGAGCGCTTCGCCAACGCCTACGACTTCCCCCTCGCGAGATGCCGTTGGGTGAACCACGGTGACTCCTTCACCGCCGGCGATCGGACCCTGGTTGCGCTCCGCCCGCCGGTCTACGACTCGCCGACAACCCGCGGTCTGCTCGACACCACGACCGGCGT
>Ga0137367_10000937_pt1 | contig 22166 bp, 17 predicted proteins | sample SagtaG_14_FD_104939 | JGI IMG/M metagenome (GOLD analysis project Ga0137367, IMG submission 104939) | Vadose zone soil microbial communities from Sagehorn Ranch, Mendocino, California, USA - Sage1_L_80_16 metaG | ecosystem: Environmental > Terrestrial > Soil > Vadose zone | place: USA... | reverse complement strand
GCGATTTTGCTTTGAGATTTGGGAGCGGGAGTCCGCTCCCGCTGATTAATGCCTGATATTCCGGCTATCTATGGCCGTCGGTTGTCCGAGTCTGGCGCCGAAATAATTGACGGATGACAAGCTAAGACCGCCTGCTAAACACACCGCGCGCATCTCGACACGGGTCGACCATTTCGCCGTATGTTCTTTGTATGTCCTGCTCGTCATCATTTGAAAGTTTCTTCCTAGCAGTGCGCGACATGATGTCGCGCGAACCTTCTTGTATAAAGTATCAATAGCGATCGTGTCAAGAACTTTCTCGAAAAAACAATCGCCGCTGCTTCGATACTCTTAGGCTTGCCGCAGGTTGCCCGTGATTCATCGTGCTCAGTTCTCGCTCGACCGCATTGAACTTGTGCTTCAGGACTGGATCGAGATCGTCGTTGCCCGCTATCTGGACGAACAGGCTTGAATCTTCCGCGCGCTGGGGTCCAAGGGGAATCAGGTTATACGTGAATATTGCGCAATGAATTCGGTGATGTCGGCCACGCCAATTGAATTGTGCTTTAATAAGGGTTCGGTGATGACGACACTACTACTTGGGAAGAAACCCAACATTCATACAACAGCCTGGTACTTGGCTGATCTTGGCGAGGCGCGCGGCAAACAGGAACTCTTCACTAAACAGTCACCGCAGCGGCTCAAGGTCTTGCGCGAACATGCGTTGACTGAGAGCGCAATCTCCTCAAACCGCATTGAGGGTGTGACCGTCGATCAGTCTCGCGTAAAAGCTGTCGTCCTGGGGAAATCTCTTCTGCGCGATCGAGACGAACAAGAGGTCCGCGGTTACCGCGATGCGCTAAAGCTTATTCACGAGCAAGGGCCAAAGCTTGTGATTTCTGAGAAGACGATACTTCGGTTGCATCGATTGAGTCGGGCTAACATCGGCGACGCTGGTAAGTACAAGGCGAAAGATAGCGACATCATTGAGCGGTCGCCAGATGGACGCGTTCGGGTTCGCTTCAAGACAGTCTCCGCGCGAAAGACACCGGCTGCGATGCGTGAGCTGATCGAAGCGTGGCGGGACAGTCTTGACGAACGAGCGGTCCATCCCTTGATCGGGATGGCGGCGATGAATCTTGATTTCTTGTGTATTCATCCTTTCCGCGACGGTAATGGTCGCGTCTCGCGACTCCTGCTGCTCTTGCAGTGCTATCACCTGGGCTTCGAAGTCGGGCGCTTCATTAGTCTTGAGCGTTTGATCGAGGAGAACAAAGATAGGTACTACGAAACGCTCGAACAAAGTTCGCAAAGCTGGCACGAGGGCAAACACGATCCCTGGCCCTACATCAATTACATTCTGTACATCCTTAAGGCTACATATCGAGAATTCGAAGAGCGCGTCAAACAGACCAAGTTCCCAAAAGGGGCTAAAGCCGAAATGGTGTTGTCAGCGATCCGCAAACAGACAAAAGAATTCAAGCTCACCGACATCGAGGCTGCCTGTCCGGGTGTTGGGCGAGAATGGATACGATCACTGCTGGCGGATTTGAAGCGGGAAGGTAGAGTGGCCTGCCGAGGTAAGGGACCGGGCGCGCGTTGGCGGTATAACCAGAATAAGCGTACTACCTCTAAGTAAGCGTACAAGTGAGGGTATTATCGTCCCTGGATTGAAGGATCGGGCACTTTCGTCACGGCCTTAAGTTCCTGATTCGGATAGTTCCCGAATTAATGATTTGGTCATGACACTTAGAAGGCAGTTGTCCACTATTATCCGTTGTCCACTGAAAGAGCTAAGTACGTTTGGTTGAGATTGTGCCCAGAAGTGAGGGTTCTGCACTTAACGCGCACAGTTGTGTCCACTTTATAGCCATGTCCATTAATAATGGACGGCTTGGATTATTGGACGCCAAGAGGGTTGGTCTTCACAAGGAACGTATTTCAGACCTCGCGTTCATTTCGACGAAGTTGGCGCTAAGTTGGCGCGCCAATCATAAAAACCTCTCTCGATCACTCAAAAGTGCCCGGCTGAAAACATTAGGAAATCGCGGACCTTTTTTCACACTCCGGTCGTGTTCTAAAAAGACCGCTGTCCTGAGCGTTCCCCAAAAGGTTGCTGCGCCCTTTCCGAAAAGTTGGCGCTAAGATGGCGCGCGCTGATGAAGAAAAACTCCCCAGATTACTTCAAAAGCTCTGACGGAATTTCTACAAAACGAGAACCCATTTCAGAGACGATCTGGTCCGTTCCGGTCATTCTCTAAAAAGACCGCTGTCCAGCACATTTTGCGAAAATTGGTGGTCGTGATCCGAAGTGGGTGAGACGCAGACGAAAACAGCTCACGATCGACTTGGCCCTAAGATGGCGCGCTTCTGGAAAAGACTGTACCCTTACCTAGATCACTTTGACGGCTGCAAGGCCCATTTATATTGGGAAATCGGTGGAGGTCAGGTTAGGTCCAAGGCCACTTTGAGGTCTTGAAAACCGCCGCCCGTAACGGCTTATAGGTTCGTGTCCTGTCCCCTTCGCCACTCTTCCAACGACTTATACGTTTTCAGGAGTCGCCGCCGAAGCTGAATTTCCCGTGCATCAATACCACTATCACAGCCAAAGGAATGTTTCATGAGATCGTTCAGATTTAATAACGTCGTCGTCGCATTTGTCTCTCTTATCCTGACTCACGCAGTTTCAGCCCAGGATGGTCCGCCGAAGGCTGCCGTACATGAGGTTACAGACACGTACTTCGGAACGAACATTGTCGATCCTTATCGCTGGATGGAAGACGCGAAGAGTCCTGAGACCGCTGCATGGATGAAAGCTCAGGCCAAGTATGCCAGAGCTTACCTCGATGGATTGCCGATACGCGCGCAATTGCTGAAACGCTTTGAGGAATTGAGCGAAACGGGAATACGCGTGTCGGGAGTTCAACGGGCCGGGAGCTTCTATTTTTATTATCGATTAGCGCCGGGTGAAAACGATCGTCGCCTTTATGTGCGCGAAGGGTTTAAAGGTGCAGAACGCCTGCTGATTGATCCCGACAAACTTTCTTCTCCCGGCAAGCGTTACTCGATCGACTCCTATAATCCGTCGTTTGACGGAAAGTACGTAAACTACACAGTCTCGATCGGCGGTTCCGAAAACGGCGAGATGCGCGTGATTGAAACCAGCACCGGGCGCGATCTGGGCGAGCGCATTGACCGGGCGAGGTTCGGCGCAGGCGCTTGGCTGCCTGACAATCACTCATTTCTTTACAACCGTCTGCAGAAACTCGGCGAAGGGGCACCCCCGACTGAGCGCTATCAAAAGAGCCGCGTCTACCAGCACGTTCTGGGAACGAATGCGGACGACGATAAGGTAATTTTCGGTTATGAAGTAAATGAAAACATCAAAATGGAACCGACGCCGCTGCCGTTTGCGATTGTGCCCGTCGGATCGAAATACGTATTCGCAGTTGTCAATTCGGGTGTCTCGCCTAATTCTGAATACTACGTAACGACTCTCGATAAGATCGGTCAAAAGCCGATACCCTGGCGCAGGATTGCTTCTCTTGAAGACGATATTGCCAGCATCGATATCCATGGCGATGATTTGTACCTTAGCACCTATAGAAACACTCCGCGATTTAAAGTAATTCACATCAACCTGGCTGAGCCTGACTTAGCAAAAGCAGAAACAGTTTTTCCTGCCGGTGAAGCTGTCGTGACAAATATTGGAGCGGCAAAGGACGCCCTTTACGTGCAAACGCTCGACGGCGGACTCGGCAGACTTTGGCGCATAGATTACAAGGGTGGCGTACCGCAGCAGATCAAAGTGCCATACGATGGCACAGCTTTTATCGGCTGGACCGATCAGGAAACGGATGGTCTGCTATTCGGTTTGACGTCATGGACCAAGTCGACAGTTTACTTCGCTTTCGATCCAAAAACTCAAACCGCGACAAATACAACACTGGTGCCACCGATTCCAATCGACATGTCCAACATTGAATTGGCTTCCATCAAAATAAGAAGTCACGACGGCACGATGGTTCCTTTAGTGATTCTGTACAAGCGAGGATTGAAACGCGACGGCAATAATCCGACTCTGCTAATTGGTTATGGCGCTTATGGCATAAACAATACTGAGCCCTTCTTCGCATCGAATTTCCTGCCGTGGCTTGAGCGCGGCGGCGTGATAGGGATGGCGGGTGTGCGTGGTGGTGGCGAATACGGCGAAGAGTGGCATCTGGCCGGCAAGGAAAAAACCAAGCCCAATACCTGGAAAGATTTTATTGCCTGCGCGGAGTATCTTATTAGCGAGAAATACACAAGTGCGGAGCATCTTGCGGGACGAGGGGGAAGCGCTGGTGGCATTTTGATCGGAAACTCAATCGTCGAAAGACCGGAGTTGTTTGCCGCCGCGATTGATCAGGTCGGTGACAACAACGCGTTGCGATTTGAAGTCACTTCCAATGGTATTCCGAATATTCCGGAATTCGGTTCCGTCAAGACTGAAGAGGGATTCAAGGCTCTTTTGGCAATGGACGCTTACCATAAAGTCAAAGAGGGTGTGAAATACCCGGCTGTATTGCTTACTACCGGCATTAACGATCCACGCGTCGAACCGTGGATGTCTGCAAAGATGGCTGCGCGCCTGCAGGTTGCGACGACCAGCGGTAAGCCTGTGCTGCTTCGGATTGATTACGACGCTGGGCACGGCTTTGGATCGACGAAGCGCCAACAGAACGAACAGAACGCGGATATTTACGGTTTCCTGTTCCAGCAGCTCGGATCAAAATAATCTGGCCGTTGAATATCGGCTGTCACAATCGTCACTAAATCTGTATTCGACACCGGGATGTACAGTGCGGCCCAGGAGTTCCTCTTGGCTGGCCATCTCGCTTTTTGTTTTTAAGCTTCATGGCATGGCTAATAAGTTTGGGGTGGCAGGCGGTCAAGTTGCGCAGGGCCAAATTGTGGGAAACTTTCAACTAAAACAAATACCCATTGCACCATGAAAAAAACAACGAAAGATGTAGACGCTTACATTGCGGCTGCCCCAAAAGAAGCGCAAAGCAAACTGAAAGAGCTGCGGGGGGTAATTAGAAAGACCGCGCCAACTGCCGTCGAACAGATCAGTTATGGAATGCCCTACTATAGCTACAATGGTCGGCTGGCCTACTTTAGTATTTGGAAATCCCATATTGGACTCTATATACCCGCTCCAACCATTGCTGAGCATCAAAGTGAGCTGGCAGGTTATGAAACCACCAAAGCGACTGTCCGCTTTCCGTTGGACAAGAAACTTCCCACGGCGCTCATAAGGAAGCTCATTAAGGCACGAATGGAAAAGAGCGCGACAGCAAAGAAAAATAGCAATCTTTAAGTTCGGGTGGCCCAAGTAACGGGACAAAACGTGGGCGCGAGGCGGCTACAATCCGGACTCTGGTGGCTGGCAGCTTTGCTTTATTGGGTGCTGCGATTTCATCCGCGAGCTCCGGGTATTTATAAGGCGTTTGTCAACATTAACGGCGACAGCGCAAAGCTTGGTCAATTCAGCCGCAGCCTGACCGTGACCACAGTGGTACGAAAGTAGGGGCGTCCCTCCGTGGGCGCCCCTGGTTAGGAGCACTCCAACATATGTATTTACAAATCTCGAAAGTCAAAGGCCCAAAGGCTAAAGACCAAACGCCACCCTCGGACAGTTAAATAAACCCAAGTCGTTGCATCAGACTCTGAAACCGAGAATCGCCCCGTAAATTATTCCATTTAGGGTCTACTTTCAGGAAGACCATTCTCTGATCGCGCTCTCGATAGGCTCGCTCCAACCAGGTGAGCGCTTCGTCGCGATTGCCCCGACCGTTGCAAACCAGCGCGATGTTGTAACCAGAAACGTACCTCTCGGATGACGACTTCAATAGGTCTGCGAGCAGAGTTCGCGCTTCCGCTTGTTTACCGGATTTGGCCAAAGCGTAACCGAGGAAACCCAGTGGATGAGAATTTGTTGGTCCGGAAAATTCTCTAGCCTTTTGTGCTTCGGCAATGGCTTCGGGAAACATTCCTTTTTCGATATAAGCGCTTGAAGCAAAAAAGTGAGCGAAATAATAGATCGGAGCCATTTCGAAGGTTTTCTGTAATCTGGCCAACGCCTCATCCGTTCTCCCAGCGTGAATAAGAAATTGTCCTTCGAGGGCATTAGTCCTCAAATTAAGCGGGTCCAGTTCCCGAGCGCGTTTTACCTCTTCGAGCGCCTCGGAATGCCGCGCCATGTTCGACAGCAGATGAGCGTAAAAAAGATGCGTGTCTGCGCTGTTTGGATCAAGCTCCAGAGCTCGCTTGAATTGGTACTCAGCAGCGCTCCAGTCCCAATCGTACCAGAATATGATGAAACCGAGTTCTGCATGTGCCTCAGCTAGAGTGTCGTCGATTTCGAGCGCCTTTTGGGCTGCCTCTTTCGCTTTCGGAAGAATTTCGGATGGCGGCATGTCGCCGACCAGTGCCGAGCGATATGCGTCAGCGAGTCCGACATAGGCGAGCGCATAAGAAGGATCGGCTGCAATCGCCTGTTGGAAATATGAGATTCCGGTTTGGACCTCCGCGAGCGTCAAATTGAGAACGTGGTAACGTCCCTTGAGATAGAGTTGGTAGGCTTCGGCATTAGCTGTGAAGGTCTTCGTCAACTTCTGCTCGTCAGCGCCCGATAATCGCGATAGCAATTTGCGCGACACATCGCATGCAATATCCTTTTCCAGTGTTAGAACGTCCGTCAGCTTTCGGTTGTACTGTTCGCCCCATACATGGGTGCCATCCCGCGTATTTAGCAACTCGGCACTAATCAAGAGATTGTCTCCTCGCTGGACCACCCGCCCTGTCAAAACTGCCCGTACGCCAAATTGACGTCCCACAACCAGGGGATCAGTTCGATGCTCGAAACGGGGAACGGCTCAGTTTTCCGTAGTCCCGGTCACGGCACGTGGCAGCATGTCGGCGGTCGCGACTTCACCGCGACACTTATCTTCTTTCGCTTTGACCCAAACTCCACAACGCATGCTTTCATCGGCACCGCTCAAGCCATCAAAACAATCGCGGTCGGAGACGATGACAATGAGTTCACCGCTTCTGCCTCAGTCGAATTCTTCGATGCGCTCGGCAACTTTACCGGAAAAGTGTGTACTTCCGAAACTGCCCAACGCCTTGAATAGATCGGTATTGGATGGTCCTCACTCCGTTTCTGACAGAACCGGCACATAGCCAATCACACCTCCGGAACAGCGGAACACTTCTAGATGGATACTTGTCTACTTGAGTTCCGCTTCGCCCGGAGGTTTTTTCTCCTCAATCTGATGTTCCAGGTTTTGACACCCCTCGCACGGCAGACCTATACTGCCGCTCGCCCCCCACGAATTCATTAAGGAGAGATTGCCATGTACAAACCTTCGTGGGTTGTTTTCGTAATTACCCTATTCGCATCAGCGATTCTGAACTTTGGGGAGACCCATCTCCGTCTCCATCAACCAACACTCACCGCGCAAAACAGCGGCACGACACAAGGGCTGATCGCGGTGAGTCCAGTGAACTCGCGCGTGGTCTGGGCGAGCGGTCGCGGTGGCACGTTTGTCGTCACGACTGACGGCGGACAAACCTGGAGGACTGGCGTTGTGGCCGGGGCCGAGACGCTGCAATTCCGTGATGTGCAGGGAGTGAGCGACGACGTTGCATATCTGCTGTCAATCGGAAATGGCACCGATTCCCGAATCTACAAGACAACTGACGGTGGTGACACGTGGACGTTGCAGTTCCAGAACCACGATAACGCGGCCTTCTATGACTGCTTCGCGTTCTGGACGCCCAGGCGTGGCATCGCGCAGAGTGATTCGGTGAACGGGCGCTTTCCGGTGATTCGCACGACCGATGGGGCAACCTGGCAGGACATTGGCAACAACCTGCCCCCGGCGCTGAATGGCGAATCTTCGTTTGCTTCCAGCGGTACGTGCGTCGCGGCACAAGGCAAGGACAACGCCTGGATCGTAACTGGTGGTGCTTCTCCGTCGCGAGTGCTTGCAACGCAGAATGGGGGCGACACATGGAATGCTTACAATTCACCGCTGCGGGGTTCGCCGAGCGCAGGCATATTCAGCGTGGCTTTCCGAGATGCGTGGCACGGGATCATCGGCGGTGGGGATCTCGATCCCTTGGCCCCACCCTTTCCTCAGACAGCGACCTCGAGCGATGGCGGCAAGACCTGGACGATCACGAATCAGCAGCCAAATATAGGGACGGTATTTGGGTTGAGCTATGCAGGTGAGGTTGGCAAGGGTCGCGGACCCGAAGGCGAAGACCATGATGAAGCCAATGCGAACCAGACTGTGGTGGTGACTGGTCCGGGAGGCTCGGCTTGGACACCCGATGAAGGGAACACTTGGTTCACACTTCCCGGTGTGACCGGCTACTGGGCCGTCGCGTTCGGAAGTCCGAAGAGTGGTTGGTTGGTAGGAACCCAAGGACGGATTCTGAGGGTTGATTTTTAGCGCCGAGATGGCAGGCGGCAGGAGCAGAGGCATGGGTTAGCAGCTCAACGTCAGCAACCTCTCAGGTAAGGAAGGTGGACCCTGTCCCCGCCTAAACTTTGGAGCCAGTCTGATAGTGAGTGGTTTTTCAAGTTGAGGCGGGGACAGGGTCCACCTTCCTTACCTGAGAGGTTGCTGAGATTGAAAAGTTTCCGCGCTCATAATTCCTGTCGCCTGCCAACTGCCTCCTGCTCTGGCCCCTAATTCTGAAGATCTAAACGGTACTGCCTGGGGTATTCGGTTCATCTGCCTTTTGCCCATGGGTGCCCAGAGCCGTGCGTGCCAGACTAATAAGTATTATCGCCAGTGCAATGCTTGATGCCGCAAGCACCACGTAGATTAACCAGGGTACTCGCTCAGTGAGCGGCAACGGTTCAGGCTTATAGTTAGGATTATTGGTGACGGCGCCAACTTCACTGCGAATGGGCGTCAGAGATGAACGGGCGGGCAGGTTTTTTTCGAAGTCATAGTGTGGCGCGGTAGCCTTGAGGTTCCCGAAAAACAGGCGCAGCGGTTGGCTGACCGGCTCTTTCAGCTCAAAAACCAACTGGCGCGCCGGCGCGCCCGCTTGAATGGAAGAAATCGAGAGCATCTGATTACTGTAGTCTGTTACCACGAGACGCAGCTTTCGCGCATGTTCCTCTCGATCGAAAGCGATGGCCAGCGGTTTACGCGGTTCACCAACCCGCCGGGTTAACTCGCCTGAAGTCACCCAACGCACATTCTGAGCATCGTCGACAGCCTCAATTTGGAATGGACGCGAAAAGGACTCATCTGCAAAGTCCAACGCAAGCCGATCACAGGGAACTCGAGCCCCGAGATCAATGGTCCACGACGAAGCCGGAGCACCCTGGTTGCGGATATATTGATAGGATGGTACCGGTACGATCCAATTCGTCAGCTCACCCTTTTCGCGTACTGCCATTATCACCTTAATTCCCGTGATGAGGGGCATTTGTTTGTCTGCCAGCTCATCCGCAAAAACCCGCACTCGCAAATACCTGTACCTGCTGGTTGGATAAGTTACGCGGCTCGAGTCAACCGCTTTGTTCTGAGACGCGAAACTAAAAATCAGTTCACCGGCCGCCAGCGTACTCCATTCTTTACCTGAGTCGCTGCCTTCCAGATTCACGCGACGTCGGAAATTCGTGCCGTTGGTCGCAATCTCGACCGCATTGTGTTCGCCCGCGTTCTCACCTAGATCAACGGACATTTCGCTCGCCGTCGTGCCCACGCTCGCCTGATTGAAAACACGCGCCCCTACTTCGTGTTTCTCGTCGACCTCTCTCCGGATACGCAGCGCATAGGGGATTTCTCGACCGTTCATATCGTAGAGCCTAAGATCAGCAAGGTCTTCTCGCGACTTGTCCAATACCTGGAGTGGTACCAGAAGGTCGTATGTGCCGGGAGCTCCGGCGCGGGAGGTTACTCTAACAAAGAAGGGCCACAAGGACACTGACGTCTGCGCGATGGACAAAATGATCGGTGCCAGCGATGCACCGGCGATGACGAAAAGAACTAAACCGAGCTTCTTCATTTTGCAGACTCCCTGGAGTGAAAAGCTTTGTGGTAACCCCACGCGACCACAAGCAACAACACTCCGAGCACAAAAAACACAATGACCCTGTACAGTTGCTGGAGCTGTGCAATGTCCACCAGCATAGCCTTTATTACGGTGAGCGTGAACAGCGCCAGCGAAGCCCAGCGTACGGCTGCCGAACGTCGAACGAACCCGGCAGCCGCAAGGGTTCCAGCGAAAATGGACCACATGACAGAGAGGCCCATCTGGCCCAACCAGCGCTCGTGGTCGGCATCCTCAGCCAGTTTCTGGGCGGCGGCTCGCGCCGCGAAAAAAGTGTAAGTCTCAACGGACATGACGAACCACAGTATGGTGATAGCAACGAGTAAGAGCGCGAGTTGCGATTTTGAAGTGAACCGCTTTTCTGCGCTCGGGCGTCGATATAAAGCCGAGGCTGTAAAGAGGCACCCGGTTACGACCAGGGAAGAGAGAAAGTACTTGTTAAAAACTGGCATGAAGATCGGTCGAGAGACACCTGGCGTATCCCAGAATACGAGTCTGACAAGAGCAAGTCCAAAAAGTGTGTAGGCAAGAGCCCGAAGTCGCTGGGATCTGATTTCCAGACCGGCCCAGAACATCACGAGCGCTTCGACCGCCCAGGCAATAGTGATCCAATTTGACTGTAGCTGAATGGGAGTCGCAATCGTCACGAAAGTGAGCGCGACAGCGATCATCGACAACGCCTCGCTTCGATTTGTTGCTGATCGAGACAGCAATATCTTCGTTGACCCGGCATAAAGCAGGGCCATGCCGATTGCGAAGACGCCCATCCACTCGTGATGGTTTGCATTAAGCAGGTGATAAGCGGTAGCGAAGAATACGAAGGGGTTGATCAACAGCAGCCCGAGATCTTCGAGTGTGGCAGACTGGCGCCCGACAAGTTGTCTGCCGACGTGGGCGAGAAGGAAGACCAGAAACACCGCAAACTGAAAGAACATAACCGCGCCGAGCTTCCGCGGGTGATAGTTGCTGTCGTACCACAACCAGAACAGTAGGTGTGTTCCGGTGAAGGCAAGCGAGCTTAGTCCCGTCCAGTGCTTCAGCAGGGCCAATGCCCCGATGTCGAGCGCGGCAATGTAACCGAACAGCGACCTATATTGATCGCGATCTGAACGAAGTAATATTGGTGCTAAGAAGCCACCTACCAGGGCCATGATCGCAATTGCCGGAGCATCATACAGATAAGCCAGGCCCGCTGCTTCGGCGACAAGGAGTGCCAGATATACAAAGGCGGTCTTCTGAGTTGCCAGATGGTAATACCCGAACGCGGCATATGCGGACAGGTAGAGGAGAACAATACCGCCTGCGGTGAGTATCTGGGAAAAGATGCGCCAGCGGTACCGGTAGTATTTGAAGCCAAGGACCACCATGATCACTCCGGCGCCGACGCCGCTAGCTACTCTGCCCAGTTCGCCAATCCAGCGGTTATCAAACGCATATTTGAGGAAGAAAGCTGCCGCGAACAGAATCAGGGCGACCGCCGCCCAGCCCAGCCACCGTCGACCAATGATTGATTCAATCTGCTCCGCATGGACCGTTCCAACGCCAACAGTGGAGGACGGAACTCGTGTGACCGAAGGTCGTAACTCAGCAAGGTCAGGTGATGGCACGTAATGGCGACTCGCTGCGGTTTCCACTAGCGCCGCCGCGGCCGCACTGGGAACGGACGGCTCAGTAGCTGTTAATTCTGGTTGCGTTGGCGTGCGATCGTTCCCGGCGTCCGGAATGCGGATGGAGTGGGCCGTCAACGCCGCTTCGAGGTTTTCCACACGAGTGTTGAGTTGTCCAATGGCGGCGAGAAGTCCTGAGTCGGAAACGTGCGGCGATATTTCACCGGGAGTCGGAGAAGGCTGTGCGGCTCGAAGCCTTGAGACCTCTTCACTGATCTTCTTTCTTGATCGAAGCGCGATAATCAGCGCGATTATCGGTAGGATAATTGCGGAGACTACGGCTGCAACCACCAGCAACAGAAGAAGCAGGATTATGAGCTGGTCCATTAGCGGAGAAGACCGATTTAGATGAACTCAGGTGGTTATTGATGAAAGCAAACGAACTTTTACCCGGATCTTTGTCTCCCGATCTGCTTGGCATTCTATTTTTCATGCAGCAGGCAAGTCAACAAGTTGAAACATACGCTCCATTACCACAGCGTTGAGTGATGCTCCATGTACGAACCCTGCGCCACCGCACTCCTCTCTGTGGTGCTGGCAGTCCCCCGCGCTATTTCGATTTTGTACTGAAATGTAATTTTCGTCTCTTCCTGCTGTACCTGAAGCTTGAATTGTCTCGTCGCAACTGAAGATTCCTCACAGCTTTTGCAACACAGCTTTAGGACGCTGTCGGGCCTGCGTGCTGTTGAGATGTGCTTACGCCACTGCTACCATACTTCCTTATCGCGACAGCTGGAGTGAATAATTTGAGCGCTTTTTCATTAACTGAACGCTTGCTGCTGCTGCTCATTTGGCAGGATGGGCTGGGCGTACTCACACGCGTCTGGGATTACATTAATCATGCATTCAAGTTCGGAAATATTGTCGTTTCTCTTACCAGTCTCGTGCAGGGAGCCGCGGTTCTCCTGGCCGCGCTCTTTGCATCGCGCTGGTGCAGCACTTTTCTAGACCATAGGATTGCGAAGCGCACCCATATCGATCCGGGTTTGCGATATACCATAAGCACGCTGATGCGCTACCTGCTGTTAACCCTGGGGGTGCTGGTGGCCTTGCACCTGGCGTTCAACCTGGATCTCACTTCCATAGCCGTCGTCTTTACGGCACTCTCGGTAGGGATTGGTTTCGGATTGCAGTACCTCGCGGCCGATATTGCCTCGGGTTTTATTTTGCTCTTTGAGCGCCCGCTGCGAGTGGGCGACCGCATAACCATCGGTGATGACGAGGGTGATGTGCGGAGCATTAATCTGCGGACGACGATTGTTATGACGAACGACCGTATCGCAATCATCGTACCGAATTCTAAACTTGTCAGTCAGCGCGTAATTAACTGGTCCTACGGTGACCCACGCGCACGTATTTCGATTCCCGTTGGCGTGGCCTACAACTCAGACGTTCAATTGGTAACGGCAACCCTCCTGCGGGCGGCTGAGGATGTTGACAATGTGCTCACGGATCCACCGCCCAAAGTACAATTCCTGCGCTTTGGCGACTACTCGCTCGATTTTCGCCTGCTGGTTTTTACTCGTCAGCCGAACCGTCACCCACAAATCAAGAGTGACATCAACTATCGGATTGAAAGGCTCTTTCGTGAACAAGGTATTGAGATTCCCTTTCCCACTCAGGAGTTTCTGTTCAAGAGAGTGGACGCGCCTGAGCCAGGGGACGCCGCCGATCTACTATTGCAGGAACAGGGCGCAGGTCCAACTTCGCGATTGCTTTCCACCAAAAGAGAGTCATCTCCGGAACGCTAAAGCCATTGCACAGCAGCTTGCTTAAGGGTAGGCTTACACTTACTGAGTGACTGCTCATTCATTAAGTTGCGTAGGCGCCGACAAGCAGCAACAAGCGTGTGTTTTTGGAGGACCAGATCCCCTGCATGCGTTTATTAGCTGAAGTTATGGAAGGGAATAATTAAAAAGAAATTAGCAATTGGCGCAGCAGCAATGGTGAACCCAAAATGAGAAGTGTTCGCTCAGCAAATTTACTTCGCCCGATCGTCGCCGACAAACGTGAGGCGATACTGCGTGCCGCTATCCGAGTTTTTGCTCACAACGGATACTTCAATTCCAAAGTAGCAGACATCGCGAAGGAAGCAGGCGTCGCCGATGGTACGGTCTATCTTTACTTCAAGAGTAAGGAAGAGATCCTTCACTCGATTTTTGATCGCAGCATGGAAGACGCGATTGCTCACGGTAGAAAACAACTGGAGAACATTTCTGACCCCCGTGAGAAACTTCGGCGCATTGCCTTATTGCATTTGGAAAGGTTGGGAGCAGATCGAGATCTGGCGATTGTTTTTCAAGTGGAGTTGCGAGGCTCAACCAAGTTCATGGAAGAATTTTCTGCCGCTGGTTTTGCCGAGTACCTCAGTCTGATTCGCTCAACGATCGAAGAGGGGCAGCAGGCAGGTGTATTTCGCCCAGCACTCAATGCGAAGGTGATGGCTAAGATTCTTTTTGGGGCCCTCGACGAAATGGCCACAAACTGGATTCTTTCGAAACGGCGTTACAAGCTGGCGCCGATGGCTGACCAGGTACTGGATATCTTCTTAAATGGTGTAAGCGCGGAGGGCAAGCGCTAAGTGAATCTGGTGGCGCCAACAACCAAACCTCCAACCGCAGAAAGGCCGGAATGGGTATCTGTAATACCTGCTGCGCCGACAACTCTGGTCGAGCTGTTCGAGCGTCTCACACGTTTACATAAGAAACCAAATTCGCTCAATTATAAGCAGAATGGTCGCTGGCTTTCGATTTCCTCAGACGAACTGCTGCGGCGAAGTCGCCGCATCGCCGCCGGACTCTACTCTGTTGGGTTAAAACGGGGAGACCGAGTGGCCATTCTTTCGGAGAGCCGGCCGGAATGGACTCTCACCGATGCTGGCTGTCTGTTTGCTGGTGCTGTTGACGTGCCAATCTACCCAACTTTGGGTCCACCTCAAGTTCGATACTTGCTGCACGATTCCGGTGCCCGTATTCTGTTTCTGGCAAATTATCAAAAGGCTGTGCAATTGAAAGAAGTGGTGAACCAGTGCCCAGAGATTGAACACCTGATCCTCTTTGAAGAGAATGAGGCTGCTAATCATGCGGAGTTTAGAGCTCAGACACTCTCGCTGGCCCAGTTAGAGCAGCGAGGCAGGACTCTGGAGGATGAGCAACCAGATCTCATAGACCAGCTTGCCCACCGCTCTCGGCCTGATGAACTGGCAACGATAATTTACACCTCTGGCACCACCGGCGAACCAAAGGGTGTGATGCTCACCCATTCCAATCTCGTTTCAAACATCATCGATTCCGCAGGACACTTTTCCTTTAGTGAAACAGATACAGTTCTTTCAGTCCTACCTCTATCGCACGTTTTTGAGCGCACGGCCATGTATATGTATCTGCATCATGGCCTCACGGTTTATTTTGGAGAATCGTTTGAGAAGATCGGCCAAAATCTACGGGAGGTCCGACCAACAATCTTTGTGGGTGTACCGCGGATCTTTGAGAAAATTTTTGGCCGGGTGAAGGAAAAGGCGGTTGAAAAAGGCAAATTGAATCAGGCCCTGCTAGCATGGGCGGTCACGGTAGGAAAAGAGTACGCGAAACAGACGCTTTCAAAAGAGAACGTTCCCCTGCTCCTCGGCCTTAAGCATAGAGTCGCGGATAGGTTGATATTCTCGAAATGGCGTCAGGCGTTGGGTGGCCGTATTCGCCTGCTGGTATCGGGAGGCGCCGCTCTTGCCGAGGAACTCGTTTGCACATATCTCGGTGCTGGACTACCAATCCTTCAGGGCTATGGACTGACTGAAACTTCTCCGGTAATTACGGCTGCAAAGCTGGAAGACAACCGCGTCGGAGCGGTGGGAAAGCCCATCAGGAATGTTTCAGTTCGGATCGCTCCTGACGGAGAGATCGAAACTCGCGGACCCCACGTAATGCGCGGTTACTATAACAAACCGCTGGACACCAAAGCTGTTTTTACCGATGACGGCTGGTTTAAGACGGGAGACATCGGCTTCCTTGACGAGGATGGCTTTTTACACATTACGGATCGCAAAAAAGAGCTCTTGAAGACATCAGGGGGCAAATACATTGCTCCCCAACCCATTGAGCAACTGATCAAAGGATCGCGATTCGTGAATCAAGTAGTGCTGGTCGGTAATGGTCGCAAATTTCCTGCGGCTTTGATCGTGCCGGATTGGGAGCGGTTAGAATCGTATGTACAGCTAAAGGGTATTGAAGTGGCCAGCCGTCACGAGTTGGTTACTCACCCGCGGATCATCAATCTGTTCGAGAGGCAAGTTGCTGCGCTTACTCCAGACTTGGGCCAATTTGAACGGGTAAAAAAAATAGCCTTGTTGGAAAACGAGCTTACTATAGAGGGCGGTGAGCTAACACCAACCTTAAAAGTGAAGCGTCGCGTCATCGATCAAAAATACCGACGAATCGTAGACGCGTTGTACGAGGACGCGGAGAAGCCGCGAAATGATAGCCAGTAAGTTTTGGGCCTTCCGGTGCGCGCGCCTGGTTTGTCTATGTTATGAATCGCGCTGCGCCTCTAGCTACTTCTGCACCGGAAAGTAGCTAGGCTCTTGTTTCCATGCTGCAGCGACCGATTCCGGAGGCGGCAGGCTGAATTTAGCCAGGATGCGGTCGGCCGCTTCGCGGGCCGCCACTTTTAATCGATACTCAGTTGCTGCTGAGCTGGTTGGTCCACTGGTACCTCGTCCTAGCACGCCTCCGCCTCTGCCAAAACCGCTCTGATAAACATTCCCGCTGGTTTTCACCTTTGCCGTCACCGGGGTGAAAACCATGTACTGGATATAGAGTTCGTTGAGGTTTGAGTTTACACTGCCACGGTTCACGCCGTAACCAGTCGGTCCTAATTCGAGCCATACTACGTAAGCATCTTTCTCCGCTTTCGCGCGTGAGACTGCTTCACCTCTGTTAAAGCCACGTTGTATGACGTCAACGCTCACAGAATGTCCCGAGCGAAGCCGCTCCGTGAAACTCTGCAAGATGCTATCGCGGTAGTACAAGGGAAGTCCGGAAAACATATCGCCAGAACTCATGCCAACAATCAAGGTTAAGGCGGCCTGTTTTGTGGCTGGCTTACTCACGCCGGGAGTTGGTTCGGCGTCGGGAGCGGAAGCTGGAGGCTTATGAGTGCGGCGGCCCGACTGGGCCATAGCCGCCGAGCACAGCATTGCAGCAGTGATTAAGAGCCAGAATGTTACTTTTGCGGAAAAGTATTGTTGCATCACCTTCGACCTTTCCGTCTCAGATTTTCAGCAACTGTATTGTAACACTCATGGTCGGCTTTTTCGTTAATGGAGGATATGCCGTAAACTCAATACTAATAGTAATAGCTCCGAACATGAGTACACAGGGACGCAGCTTAATCATCACGCGCGTTCGCAAGCAAGCGCGCGCCATACGTTCGTTCGATCTAATGCCGGAAGGTACCGTGGGGACCCACGACATATCATTCACGCCCGGTCAGGTGGCGGTTCTGGCAGTTGAGGGGGAATATCCTGCATATTTTGCATTTGCGAGTGCGCCTGAAGATCCGGAATTGCAGGTCCTTGTGAAGCAGAAGCAGGGAAGCAGCAAGCGGATTTTCGAGATGAAGCCAGGACAGCTAATTCAACTTTTGGAAATTGCCGGCAAGGGTTTTGCGCTCGACGAGCAAAAGGGGAAGGATCTTGTGTTTGTGGCTATGGGTACGGGAGTGGCTCCTCTAAGGTCAGCACTGCGTCACGTGCTCAAACGCAAACAAGAATTTGGACAGCTAGTCGTGCTTTATGGAGCGCGCACCCCAGACAATTTTTGCTACCGGGAGGAGACGGAAAGCTGGGAAGCTGGGGGTGTGGAATTGAGGCAGGTGATTTCGCGTCCCGACGGGCACGATTGGTCTGGTCCTACGGGATATGTGCAATCTCTGCTGGATCATGTGTTGCCCACGCTGCGTTCGCCTGTGGCCTTAGTCTGCGGCTCTCCAGAGATGATGGAGCAAACACGAGACCGGTTGCGACAGATGGGTTTTGAGGCGAGGGACGTATTGACTAATTACTGAAGGGAGTGGTTTTTGAACTTAGTTCTTTGAGCTTTGAGCTTTGAACTTTGTACTTTGAACTTAGAGCTTTGTACTTTGCAAGTTTTCCGCACAAAGCACAAAGCACAAAGCCATGGCATGGATAGCATGGCCGGCCCTTGCTGAATGAGCGCTCATTCAGTAAAATATGCGATGCTTCACAATTAAGCAGCTGCTGCCCCGGTAAATTGGAAAGGCCCACAAAAGCAAACGATGCGTATTGATAAGGCTGCTGTTCTCGGCGCCGGAACGATGGGTGCGCAAATCGCCGCCCACCTGGCAAATGCCGACGTGCCCACAATTCTCCTCGACATTGCTCCCCGTGAGTTAACTCCCGAAGAACAGGCGAAAGGCTGGACTCTGCAGACCAGGCAGGTGCGGAACAGAATAGCCAGCGCGGGATTGGAGTCCGCCAGGAAAGCCAAACCCGCACCGTTCTTCACTCCAGCAACGGCCTCGCGGATTAGTATCGGAAACTTTGAGGACGATCTGGAAAAACTACAAGACTGCGATCTGATAATAGAGGCCGTTGTCGAGAACCTGGAAATTAAGCGCAGCCTTTTTGAGCGGGTGGACCAGCTGCGAAAACCGGGCTCGATAGTTGCTTCCAATACCAGCGGTATCCCTATCCATCTGCTGGCGGCCGGTCGCTCGGAGGATTTTCGTAGTCATTTTTTGGGAGTGCACTTTTTTAATCCCCCGCGTTATCTCCATCTCGTCGAACTGATTCGTACTGAGTGGACCAAGCCGGAAATTTCCTGTTTCGTATTCGGTTTCCTCGACCAAAGGTTGGGCAAAGGCGTCGTCCCGGCAAAGGATCGGCCGAACTTCATAGCCAATCGCATTGGCTCTTACGGTGCCCTGCATACGATCAAGACGATGTTGGAAGATGGCTACTCAATAGAAGAAGTCGACAGGATGACAGGTCCGGCACTGGGTAGACCCAAAACAGCTACCTTCCGCACCTTCGATCTTGTTGGCCTCGACGTTTTCACGCACGTAATTCGCAATCTCTACCAAGCGCTGCCTGAAGATGATGAGCGCTCGCTGTTCCGGGCGCCGGAATTCCTGAGCACCATGGTGGCCCAGGGCCGCCTGGGCAACAAAACGAAGGCCGGGTTTTACAAAAGAGCGCAGGCTGCCGGCGATAAAAAGGAATATCTCGTGATCGATCCTGCAACCTTGGAGTATCGACCTTCGCAGAAGGTGAAACTTCCGTCAATAGAAATGGCCAGGAACATCGATCAGACTTCCGAAAGAGTCAAGGCGCTCGTTTGGGGAAGAGATCGCGTTGGTCTATTTCTTTGGAAAACTCTAGCCGCAACCTTGAACTATGCTGCCAATCGGATTCCTGAGGTAGCCGATACTGTCGTGGATGTGGACCGAGCAATGCGCTGGGGATTTAATTGGGAACTCGGCCCTTTTGAGCTATGGGATGCAATCGGAGTGGAAGAGTCGGCCTCTCGCTTGAAAGAGGAAGGTCATAGGCTGCCGGAAAATGTTCAGAAACTACTGGACTCAGGAGCAAAGACCTTCTACAAAATCCATGATGGCCAACACTTCTACTTTGATTTTGCCAGCGAACAGTATCTACCCCTTTCCGAGCCTCCGGGCCTAATCATCCTGAAATCAGTAAAAGATCGCACCGGCGTGATCAGGAAGAATGCCGGCGCATCACTCATCGACATCGGCGAGGGGGTTGCGTGTCTTGAGTTCCATTCGAAGATGAACGCAATCGGGGGCGACACGCTGCAAATACTTAGGCAATCGCTCGCTGAGGTGGAAAAGAATTTTGTGGGGTTGGTTTTAGGCAATCAAGGCCAGAATTTCTGCGTCGGCGCGAATCTGATGCTGATGCTGATGGAAGCGCAGGAGGAGAACTGGGAAGAGCTCGACATGATGGCCCGGGTTTTCCAGGCTGCCACAATGAGCTTGCGTTACTCGCCGAAACCCGTGGTTGTGGCTCCATTCAATATGGTTTTTGGTGGCGGATGCGAAATGGTCCTGCATGCTGACCACGTGCGGGCTGCTGCGGAAACCTATATCGGCCTGGTTGAGGTCGGCGTTGGAATAATTCCGGGAGGGGGCGGTACAAAGGAGATGCTGGTTCGGGCTCTCGATTCTATCCCGGGAAATCTGGACGATGCTGATCCTTTTCCTTTCGTCAAGAGAGCCTTTGAAACAATTGCTCTGGCCAAAGTAGCAACCTCCGCCGAAGAGGCGCGTACCCTTGGGTTTCTCGCTGCGCGTGATTCCATCTCGATGAATGCCGACCGCTTAGTTGCCGATGCCAGGAAAGAAGTGTTGGCGCTGGCGGCTCGGGGGTACCTGCAGCCGCAGCAACGTACTGACATTCTCGCGCTCGGTATGCCCGCATTGGCGACATTGAAATTAGGGATTCACCAGATGACTCGGGGTGGATACATATCGGAGCATGACGCGTTGATCGGTGAGAAGCTGGCGCGGATATTAACCGGTGGCGACTTGAATCACGAAGCTCGTGTCTCTGAGCAATATCTTCTGGATCTTGAGCGTGAGGCTTTCCTTTCGTTGGTGGGCACGCGCAAGACACAAGAACGAATTGCGCACATGTTAAAGACGGGAAAACCGCTGAGAAATTGACGTTGTATATGACCGATACAGAGTCAGAATCATTTTCATTTGCTCGATCCATGGGCGTCGCGAAGCGCTCGCCCACGGCTACTCACTTAAATCCCCACGGGGTTCGTAAATTAACTGTTGGACCAGGGATAAAATCATGAAAGACGCAGTAATCGTTTCGGCTGTGCGAACAGCAGTTGGCAAAGCGCCAAGGGGCATGTTGAGAAACACTCGTCCGGATGAAATGGGTGCCGCCGTCATAAGGGAAGTATTGGCGCGTGTCCCGGGCCTGCAACCCTTAGACGTCGAAGATGTAATTATGGGCTGTGCCATGCCTGAGGCCGAACAGGGAATGAATGTGGCGCGGGCTGCTGCAATACGCGCAGGTTTGCCCGTGGAAACGAGTGCCATGACCATCAATCGGTTTTGTTCGTCAGGGCTGCAATCGATTGCCATCGCTGCCGATCGAATCAGAACCGGGAGCGCGGAGGTCGCGGTCGCGGGTGGTCTGGAAACGATGTCGATGATTCCCATGGGTGGCCACTCCATTCGTCCCAACCCTTATCTTGTCGAGCATTATCCCGACTTTTATTTAAATATGGGATTAGCAACGGAAAACGTGGCCCGCAAGTATGAGATTCGACGTGAGGCCCAGGATGAGTTTGCTTTGCGCTCACACAAACTTGCTGCGGCGGCACTGGACACAGATAAATTTAAGGACGAAACAGTAGCACTGAATGTCCTGATTGAAGATTTGGATGAAAGAGGTCGAAAGCACCATCGTGAAGTGGTGTTTGACAGGGATGAGGGTGTGCGGCGCGACACCACCTTAGAGGGACTTGCGAAATTGAAGCCGGCTTTTCATGCGAAAGGAACGATTACCGCAGGCAACGCATCGCAGATGTCTGATGGTGCGGCGGCGGCTGTGATTATGTCGGGGGAACGCGCACAGAGTATGGGCCTAAAGCCGTTAGCCCGTTTTGTGGCTTATGCGACAGCAGGCTGCCCCCCAGAGGAAATGGGGATTGGACCAGTATTTGCAATCCCCAGGGTATTGAAGCTCGCTGGTCTGAAACTGGAAGATATTGATTTGATCGAGCTGAACGAGGCTTTTGCAGCTCAGTCGCTTGCCGTCATTAAAACGGTCGGTCTCGAGCTGGAGAGGGTAAACGTTAACGGAGGAGCGATTGCCCTGGGCCATCCGCTTGGCTGTACTGGTGCAAAATTGACCGCCAGTATTTTGCGCGAGCTGCAAAGACGCGATGCGCATTATGGAATGGTAACAATGTGTGTTGGCGGCGGGATGGGTGCCGCGGGAATCTTTGAAAGACTCTCCTAGCCTTACTTGCAAAAATCTTCAAGCTGCTCAGTGACTAAATGTGCAAATTAAGCATAAACCGTAAACCTGGAGCCTGCGAAAATTGGCTGCAGGCTGGCAAATATTGCGCCTAGAAAGGATTGAGATGATGTCAGCCGTAATTGATCAAAAGACGTTAGTTAAAGGCGGAGCATTCCTGATCGAGGATTGTAGACCGGACGAGATCTTCACACCGGAAGATTTTACCGAAGAGCACCGGATGATTGCGGAGACGACACGACAGTTCGTTGACAATGAGGTAAGTCCTCACATCGAAGAACTGGAGACGCATGATTGGGAGCTGGCCCGCTCGCTAATTAAGAAGGCAGCTGAACTCGGGCTGATAGGGGTGAACATTC
>Ga0137367_10000933_pt1 | contig 22219 bp, 16 predicted proteins | sample SagtaG_14_FD_104939 | JGI IMG/M metagenome (GOLD analysis project Ga0137367, IMG submission 104939) | Vadose zone soil microbial communities from Sagehorn Ranch, Mendocino, California, USA - Sage1_L_80_16 metaG | ecosystem: Environmental > Terrestrial > Soil > Vadose zone | place: USA... | reverse complement strand
GTGCCGCCTGAAGGCGGGACGACAAGTGAAGGCCAGAACCCACCCCTGTTGGACCCGCCCCGGCGTATTCCGAAGAAAGGCCGGGGCGGGCTCCGGTGCAACCCCGCGGCGATCCTCGATTTTCGGAGGAGCCTGTCCCCCGACGCGCTCGCCCGCGCGGTGATGATGAACGCCCGGCGTCCACGCGTGAGCGAGTCCGGCTTTCGAGTCGGCCGCAGCGTCCATTGTTCGCACATCGGTTCAAGGCAGGGACGAGAGCGCGCCGCTCAGTTCAAAGCCTGGTTCAGGATGTGTCCCAGCACCTGTTTGGCGTCGAAAAAGGTTTCCGCGACCTGGCGGGCGGCGCGGGCATGCTTTTCGTAATCGCTGTTGATGGCCTCGAAGGCGCGGACCACGTGCTTCGGTGCGGTGAAGCGGAAAACGCCTTCGCCGTCGGGCAACACAGAGTTGGGACCGGTGTCCTGCAAGACCACGGGCTTGCCGCTGGCCAGGTAGCAAAGCGTCCGGTCGCTCACCCAGCCATTCTGGAATTTCAGGCAGGAACGCTTGGCGCAACTGAACTCGCCGCGCGAATTCTGGATGTAGGCCTGATAGCTTTCGGGCGTGCCAGCCACCTCGCGTGAGTGACGGATGCGCCAGCCTCGACTTTCCAGGTCGCGCTGGTCCTGCGCGTCCCGCGCCGTCCTCAAGAAGAGCGCCAACTCCAGCGGTTGCTGAGTCAGACGCGGTAAATCAGCAAATTCCAAAAACGCCACCCGCTTGGTGTTCTCGTAGATCACTTCCTGGTCCACGATCCAATCGTCCGAGTCCCAGGCGGAGACGGTGGTGAAGGCCTCGGCGCGCGGGGTGGGCGAGTAAGGCCAGCGCGCCAGGCAAATCGGTGGACGAATCGGAATCCAGGTCAGTCCGCAATCGGGAAAACGGGCCGCCGGCGTGCCGACGGTTTCGCCGGTGGTGAAATACACATGATGCGGAGGGACCGCGAGTTGTCCGCGGCTGATCCAAAACTGGAGCAGGCCGGGATCGATATCCACCAGCGCGGTGCGGCGGAAGCGGGCCAGCAACGCCGGAGCAATGACGTATTGAAAATTGAGCAACAGATCGGCGCGCGCGAAGACGGCTTCCGCTTCCTCCCGGCTGATCCCGAAATATTTCTCGGGTAAACCGGCCGGGCCGCGCCGATCACTTCCCCGGTACAACAACAGTTTATGCTCCATTCCAAACTGCTCCATCCGCGCCAGGAACGGGGCGAGCAGGGTTTCATCGGACGGATCGTAGCCCCGGCTGCGGAAACTCTCGAGCCAATAGACCTCGCACCCCAATTCGCGCAGACCTTGCACGTATTGCATATAGACCCAGAAGTGCCCGCCGCCTTCCGGGAAGTTGATGACGTTGCAAGGCGATAGAACAACCGTTGGCATCGGCGTTTCCCCAGTTAATGGTTTAAGACCGATACCGGTCTTGCGTCGAGCGCCTCGCCTTCCCCGGCCAGCACCGGTTCCAGCTCCCGCAACCACTGCTCGACCAATCGGCCCGTGACGCCATTCCCGCCGAGCAACTCGCCGAGCAATTGGCGCAACTCCTCCAGGCCGGCCTGCCCGCTGTCTTCCAGGCATCTCTCCATTCCCTCAATCATACTGCCTCCACTTCCATCGTGCTAACTCCAGTCGACCGCGCGCAGCGCTGCCGCCATTTGCGGTTCGTAGTCGCGAATCGTCAGGATTGGCTTGAGTAGATATTCGTAGGTCTCTCCCTGCATGGTGGCCGTTTCCCAGAAGATTTTGTCCACCACCCGCAGCAGGTTGCCGTAGCTGGCCAGTTGCTGGAGGTGCCGGAGCTCCAGTTCGGGCAGCTCCTGGCGCAACACCGAGATGTACGCGTCGAGGTCCGGACTGACGCTGCGCCCCAGGAACTGGGCCACATCCGTCGCCGGCACGCCCCAACCGGCCATCTCCCAATCATAGACCAGCAGGGCCGGGCCGTTGTCCCCGGAACGGATGCGCAGGTTCTTGACCACGAAATCCCCATGCACGAGCACCCGCGGCCAACGCTCACAACAATTCTCCATATCCTGCCAATGGTCCTCAATCCGCTCGCATTGCTCGGCCACCGTCCGCAGCAGCGCCACGTCATTGGCCAGCAAGACCGGGTTTTCCGCCCGCTCCCACAAGGCGGTGCGGGTCGAACGGAGCAGTTGGAGATAGTGCTTCGGTCCCCGATCGGGCAACAACTCCTGCAGCTTCTCCGGGAGGGGGGCGCGGTGCACTGCGCCCAGCCATCGGCCGGCCAAGGCGCGATGTTCGTCGCTGGCCGGTGAATACGCGTGCTTGCCGGCGTCCTCCAGGAAGAGCCAGCAATACCCGCTCTCCGGCTCGGGCATCATTCCATAGCAACGCAAGGCCGGCATCGACAAACTCGCCAGGAACTCCTCGTAAACCAACTGCTCGACCAGCGCGGTCTTGGCCCAGCACCGTTTGGCGATGATCGTCGAGCCGTTTCCGTCGGCCTCGCTCAAGCGGTAGACCGCCGTCTTTCGTTTGAGCTTGAGGATCTCGATACTCTCCGGCTCGAAATCCTCCGGGCCGATTCGCCGCCAGGCCTGCACGGCCCGGTGTTCGGCGAGTCGCTCGGGCAACACTTCGCTGGTGGCTTTAAGCATGGCTGACAGCTTTAAGCGTGGACAGGGGCACCCTGGGCTGTGGCGGAGCCGCCGCGGAATGTATCGGCGTCGCCGACCAGGGTGGATGGCACCGGCTCCAGGGCCAGGAGGCGTCCGTGTTCCATCCGCAGGAGCAAGTCGCAGTGTCGGAGCGTGCTCGGGCGATGGGCGATGATAAAGGTGGTCCGCCCGTGCATCAGCCGCTCCATCGCTTCCACAATGGCTCCCTCGGTTTGCACATCCACCGAGCTGGTGGGCTCGTCGAGGATGAGAATGGGCGCGTCTTTGAGGAAGGCGCGGGCCAGGGAAATGCGCTGGCGCTCGCCCCCGGACAGGCACATGCCGCGTTCGCCGACGGGCGTTTCGTAGCCTTGGGGCAAGCGGGCGATGAACTCGTGGGCGTTGGCGGCTTTGGCCGCGAGCACGATCTGGCTTTGGCTGGCGCCCGGCCGGGCGTAAGCGATGTTCTCGGCGATGCTCGTCGAGAACAGGAGCGGTTCTTGCAGAACGATGGCGAATTGATGGCGCAGATCCGCCAGCTTGTAATCGCGCAAATCCACTCCATCGAGCAGGAGTTGACCGGCCGTCGGGTCGTAAAAACGAGTCAGCAAATTGACCAAGGTGGTTTTGCCTGCGCCGGTCGTGCCGGCGATGCCCAGGCAAGTGCCGGGCTGAATCTCAAACGAGACGTCCTGGAGCACCGGGCGATTCTTATCGTAGGCGAAGCAAACGTGCCGGAAAGCCATCGCGCCGCGCGCCCGCGCGAGCGGACGGGCGTTTGGTTTTTCGATCACGTCGGGCGCTTCGTCGAGCAAGGCGAAAGCCCGTTCGGCGCCGGCCAGGTGATTTTGCATGGCGGCCATCTTTTTGCTGAGGGTCTTGACCGGCGCGTAGAGCTGGGCCAACAAGGCCATCACGTAAAGCAGTCCGCCGGCGGTCAGGGTACCGGCCTTGATGTCGCGCACGCCGATGTAGAGCACCGCCGCCATTCCCGTGGCCGTCATCAGCGCCACCACCACGCCGAAGCCTCCTTCGACAAGCGCCAGGCGCATGCGCGCCCGCAAACCCTCATTGGACTTTTGCACGAACCGGTCCCCTTCCCGGTCTTCCTGCCCGAATGCCTTGACCACTCGCGCCGCGCCCAACACTTCCTGCACCACCGACATGGCCGAACTTTCCATCTTCTTGACCTCGCGCGACTGGCTGCGCAGGTTGCGCCGGTAGCTGCGGGAAACCGCGAATATCGCCGGCGCCACCGCCAGGGCGATCAGCGCCAGCTGCCAGTTGATGCGGGTGGTGACATACATCATCGAGCCAAGGGTCAACGCCGAGGTCAGGAAGGGCACCACGCCATCGACCGCGATGCGTTGCAGCGCGGCCGCGTCGTATTGTATGCGGTAGGTCGAGTCCGCCGTGCCCTTGGTGTCGTGATAGGACAGGGAGAGCCGCTGCACGTGACGAAACAGTTGCGCGCGAAATCCCCGCAACACCGTCTCGCCTGTGTAAGCGCTGAGCAGCGCGGTGGCAAAGTCACGCAGTTGGCTGAGCAGCGCCACCACCACCACCAGGCCGACCACGAACCCCAACAGCGCCGCCTCCGATTGCCGCAACGACGCCGGCAGACACCAGCTCAGAAAGCCCGGCAGCGGATGGCCGCTGATGATGTTGTCCAGCGCGATCTTGAGCGGCAACGGGGTGAGCAAAGCCAGCGGGGGCGAAAGTAAACTCAACAGGAGAATACCCGCCAGGTGCCTCCAGTAAGGCCGCACCTGCTGCACCAACCGCCGGTAAAGATACAGATTATGATGCTGGCGGGTCGCGTTTTTCATCGCGCTCAATGAATTGAACTGCGGCCAGAAACGCGCCGGTGGCCGAGGCACATTCCTGGAGCATGCGTCCGACGAAGAGCAGCGTCGCGGTGCCCAGGATGATGGCGACCGGCCAGCACTTGTCAATCGCGGCGTCGAGGGAGAGCAAGGCGAACAAGGTGGTCAGCACCAACCCGCTGATCGAGCAGCGCGGCGACCAGCGGATCCGCAGCAACTGGCGGCCATCGCCGTGGTATTCGATGGCCATGAACATCCGGGCCGCGCCGAGCAGGCCGCCGAGCACTTCCAGGTCCCAGTGATCGAATTCGCCGCCCCGCTGAGGGAGCGCGCCCTTGGCCCGCAGCGCCGATTCCATGGATTGGAGTCGCTCTTCAATGCCCAGACTGCGATGGCTCCAGAGGTCGGCGGTCCAGCGCCGGGGCAGCGCAAAACCGGCGACCATCCGTTGCCGCCAAAGGGTCAGGCCGTAGCGAACCCGGCCGCACAGCCGGGCCAACGGCTGGAGCAGATGCAGGCCGGCGATGACCAAACGCAGTCTCCATTGGGCCAGAGGCGAAACGGGCGGGCGGCTGAAACGCACGCGCCCCGCGCAGCGCACCGCCTGGCCCAGCGGCGCACCCAGGGCGAGCGCGAGGATCGGAATGGAAAAGCGCAGCGGCGTCCAAAGGGCGCTCAAGGTGGACAACAGGCCGAGGACGACGATGAGCAGGTACCACTCCGGCATCATGGGCAACGCTTCGATCAAACTGGGAGCTGGTTCGTAGAGCGATTGGAACGGAGCCATCCCCCACAGACCATGGTAAATTCGGCCCCCGCGCCAGCGGACGTAGGCCACGCCCTGGCCGTACATCCGCCCCGACCAGATGGGCTGGCCGGCGAGGTTGTACTTTTCCGGCCATTTCTTTTCCAACATGGCTTCGGCCCGGCCGTAGCCTTTTTGTTGGCGCCAGTAGGCGGCCACCGAATTGCGCCGATGATGCCAGACCACGGCCGCCGGGCTGAATCCGAGAGTCCAGCCCTGCTGCTGCAAACGCCAGCAGACATCGACGTCGTCGCCGGCCACGCGGAACTGCGGGTCGAACCCGCCGATGGCCTCGAGACAGGATTTGCGGAAGGCCATGTTGCAGCCGGGAATGTGTTCGGCCTGCCGATCGGAGAGCAGGACATGAATCGGTCCGCCCGGCGAATGCGCGACACAAGCGGCGATCGGTCCGTCGTCCGGCGGCGGAATGTTCGGTCCGCCGATGGCCGCGTGTTTGGCGCTGGAGGAGTTCAAGAACGCGGCGGCCAGATAGGTCAGCCAGTGCGGATCGGGATAGGCGTCGTCGTCGAGGTAAGCGACGATCTCGCCGGTGGCGACATGGAGGCCGGTATTGCGGGCCCGGCTCAAGCCCCGGTTGCGGGTGCGAAGGACGACGAAGTCATATTCACTGGCAATCGCCGCCGTCTGGTCGGTCGAACCATCATCGACCACGATCACTTCGAAGTCGGGGTACTCGAGCCGGAGGAGCCCCTCGCAGGAGTCGCGCAAGGTGCGCGCCCCGTTGTGACTGCAAACGACCACCGAGATGCGCGGCCACGGCACGTCGGGGACGAAGGGCACTTCGGCGAACGCGCGCCGAACCGCGGCCAGCGCCGGCTTGGGGCTGCGGTCGCGCGTCGTCAACCCGAACTTCCAGTCGTCGACCTCCGCTCCACCGCGGAACCATTCGTCGGTCCAGGAGTAAACGAAAGCGCCGCCACAACCGCCGGCGAAGGCGGTGCGGACCTGCCAGTCGAGCACGCGGGCCTGGGTGGCTTCGCTGTGGCGCAGACTGTCGAGGCCGATTTCCGCCATGACCAGCGGGCGATCGCCGGCAATGTTATGGAGCCGGGCCAGGTAGGCATCGAGGCACGATTGGGATTCCAGGTAAACGTTGAAACAAACGAAATCCAGGAAGGGGAGCTGGAGATATTCGGTGGAGGGATAATTCACATAAGTGACCAGGCCCTCCGGATCCTCCGCTTTGGCCACCCGATAGAGCCGTTCCAGGAAACGCTCCAGCTTGCGGCTGCCATGCCAGCGCACGATGGAGGTGGGGAATTCGTTGCCGATGGCGTAGCAAAGAATGGCGGGATGACCGGCGCGGGCCCGCACTTCCCTCCGCACCATCTCTTCGATCGAGTGGGCGCATTGCCGGTAATCGAGGAAGGCGATGGAGCGTTCGACCGACAGGCCGATCATGACCCGCAAACCATGACGCTGCGCGGCATCCAGCAACCAGAGCGGCGGCGGGGTGTAGGTGCGCACGGCGTTGACGCCACTGGCGGCCATCAAGGCGAAGTCCAGCTCGACGACCTCCGGCGCGGGAAATTCGTCACCTTGTTCGTTCGGGCGAAACGTGCCGTAAGTGACCCCGCGGATGTACCACTTCTCCTCCCCGACGAAGAGGAACTTGCCTCTCACGCTGGGACGCGTCTTCAAGGTGGGCTTGGCCGCCGCGGCCACGGGCGACCGCACGATCTCCAATCCGGCAACGAGCGGTGACGAGGTCAATTCAGTAAGAGCATTCATAGCCAGGTTCTCAGAAACTTTCGTTCCCTTCTGCGCCATCGACTTCGCGTCGCCCACACAACACAAAGCCGCCCGAGCGCGTTCTTTTCGCGGCACCCAATACCGCCGTGACTTAACTGCCCCCCCGAAATTTCTTTCGTTCCCGTGCTTGAATCCAAGCAGACCACGAACTGCTCAAGCCCGTAACCAACTGCAGCAATCCATGCCCTTTCTCACACTATTGTTGCTAGCCAGTCACCCTATCGGAACATGGGACAGAGTGCCAATGGGGTGAACACCTCAATAGCGATAGGGGATTGGGCACCACGGGATCGGGGTGCCGATGCCCAGCAGTCGTGGGTTGACGCGAATAATTGTCGTGACTTTCGCCCCGATCTGCGAAAGCATTTTCGTCCTATGCCAGGACGTCCCACGAGACAGCTCCGGACCAATTTAAGTCGGAGCGCAACGAATGGGGAAGGACTGCGCCGCGGGGCGCAAACGAAGGCTCGAGGCGATGGCGGGAAGGCAAATGGACCTGCGCCCCTGGCGGCTGACGCTGAGCGACTGGTCCATGAACTGCAGGTTCACCAGGTCGAGCTGGAGATGCAGAATGAAGAATTGCGCATCGGCCGCTCGCAGCTCGAACATTCGCGCGCCAAATACGCCGACCTCTTCGATTTTGCGCCGGTCGGGTACTTCACCCTGGATCAACACGGCCGGGTTCTCCAGGTCAATGTGCGCGGGGCGCGGCTGCTGGGAGTGGCGCGCGCCAAGCTGCTCCATCAACGGTTCATGAGTTTCCTGGCCAGCGCATCCGTTCCGGTCTTTCTGCGACATTTGCGGGAGGTCTTCCAGGGAAGGGCGCGGCGTTTTTGCGAGTTATCGATGCAGAACGTGGATGGCCGGCCGTTTTCGGTGCAATTGGAAAGCGTCTTGGCGGAGGAGGATCCCGACGAGGATCGTTGCTGCCGCACGACCGTCATCGACCTGACGTTGCGCAAAAAGGCCGAAGACGCTCTGCGCAAGGGCCAGGAGACCCTGGCCACGATGGTGGAAGAGCGCACGCGCGAGTTGTCGGAATCCAACCGGGCTTTACAGGCCCAAATTCTGCAACGGGAGCGGGCCGAAAGAGAGCTCCAGCGGGCCCACACCGAATTGGAGCGGCGCGTGCAGGAGCGCACCGCGGAACTGTTGCAGACCAAGCAGGTCCTGGAGGCGGAAATCGTGCAGCGCAAGCGGGCCGAGGCGGCGCATCTGTTGGTTTTGCAGCGCCTGGTTGAAGCGCAGGAGGCGGAAAGCTGCCGGGTGGCGCGGGAGTTGCACGATCAGTTCGGTCAGGAAGTGGCCGCGCTGAGCCTCGGGTTGAACGGGATCGGGGAACAATTGCCCCTGAATTCTCCACTCCGGCCCCGCGTCGCGCAGATGCTCGACATCGTGGGCAGCGTGTTGCGCGACGTGCACAGCCTGGTGTGGAAATTGCGTCCCCCGGCGCTGGATGACCTCGGCCTGGCCACGGCCCTGGAGCGTTACACCGCCGAATGGGCCAAGCTCAGCGGGATTCCCGTGCACTTCCACAACTGCGGCCTCGACCACCGGCGCATGAGCTCGCAGATCGAGACCACCCTCTATCGCATCGCCCAGGAAGCGCTGACGAATGTTTTCAAACATGCCCAGGCCCGCAATGTGAGTGTGCTCCTGGAAGGCCAGCGCAACCAGATCGGGCTGATCATCGAGGACGACGGACGGGGCTTCGCCGTCGAGTCGATGCTCAACCGCAGTCCGGATGCCCAGGGCCATGTGGGGCTTTTGGGCATGCGGGAGCGGGCCACCCTGGCCGGCGGGACCGTCAACATCGAATCATCCCGCGGGTCCGGCACGACTGTCTTCGTGCGCATTCCGGTGGCGACGGAGCCGGTTCGGGACTTGGAGATTTATGAAAAAAATTCGCGTTCTATTGGCCGACGATCACAGCATCATGCGTGAGGGCCTCATGCTGCGGATCAACTCGCAGCGCGACATGCAAGTCGTGGCGCAAGCGGCCGACGGGCGCGAAGCCTGTCAGCGGGCCCGGACCCTCAAGCCGGACGTAGTCGTGTTGGACCTCTCCATGCCGGAAATGAGTGGTCTCAAGGCCGCCGAGGTGCTGCATCGGGATTGTCCCGAGGTCAAGGTGTTGGCCTTGACCATGCACGAAGACGAGAGCTACCTGCGCGAACTGGTCAAAGCCAAGGCCGCCGGTTACGTCTTGAAACGATCGGCCGGCGACGAATTGCTCCGAGCCATCCGCAAGGTGGCCAGCGGTGGCGTCTATTTCGACTCCGCCCTGGCGACCCGGGCGCTCTGCGATGAGTTGGCCAAGCTGACTTCCCCGCGAAAAAGGGCCCCGGGCCACCTGACGGATCGGGAGGAATCGGTGCTGCGCTTGATCGCCTGGGGCCACACCAACAAGGAAATTGCCAGCAAACTCTCGCTCAGCCCCAAAACCATTGAATCCTACAAAGGCCGATTCGGAAGAAAACTGGGCCTGCACGGCCGCACGGAAATGGTGCGCTACGCCTTGCGCCGTGGCTGGCTCCATGCGCAGGAAGGTCCCCTGGCCAGCGAGCGGCCGCACTGAGTTGGGATTGGCCATCGCGGATCGTCTCCGGCTGATTGAGCTTGCGCGGAGGCAGGGATCCTCCCGATTCTGCGCGAGATGAAGGCGATGAAGGTCAACTTGAAAAGGCCCGCCTCGCCCCGGCCCGCCAAGGCCGCCACCTGCTCGACCCGGAAAGGGGCGCGATCCCGCGACGGCAACGTCGGAACACCTTCGCATATCGTCGGACTGGGCAGCTCGGCGGGAGGGTTGGAGGCGTGCGAGGAATTTTTCCGGCATCTGTCGCCCGACAGCGGCATGGGATTTGTCCTGGTGGCTCATCTGGATCCCACCCACAAGGCGCTGCTGCCGGAATTGCTGAGACGTTCCACCACGATGAAAGTCCAGCAAGCCGAGGAGGGCATGAAAGTACGGCCGAACTGCGTTTTCGTGATCCCGCCCAACGCAGACCTGTCGATTAAGCGTGGGCGGCTGCACCTTCTGGAGCCGGGCAGCCCTCGCGGGTCGCGCATGCCGATTGATTTTTTCTTCCAGCAGCTGGCCAAGGACCAGCGGGGTCGGGCCATCGCGATCATTCTTTCGGGCATGGGCATGGATGGCAGCCTGGGCCTCAGGGCCATCAAGGACAACCTTGGCCTGGTCCTGGTGCAGGATGCCCGCACCGCCAGATTCGAGGGGATGCCCCGCAGCGCCATCGAGACCGGGCTGGCCGACTTCGTGGCGCCGGCGTCCGCGTTGCCGGCCAAGCTCATGAAGTACGCCCGGCATGCCGCCAGCGGCACCCGGCAACCGCTTTCCGCCACCGACAAAGCCACCGGCATCCTGCACAAAGTGTTTGTCCAGCTCCGCGCGCAGACCGGGCACGATTTTTCGTTCTACAAGAAGAACACGGTCTATCGTCGGCTCGAGCGGCGCATGGCCGTGCACAATCATCATCATCTGGCCCAATACCTCCGTTACCTCCAGGAACATCCGGAAGAGACCAAGCTGCTCTTCCGGGAATTGCTCATCGGGGTGACGAACTTCTTCCGCGACCCGGAGGCCTTCGAGGCGCTCCAGGAGAAGGCGATTCCGCTCCTGCTGAAGAACCATCCGCGTCGCAATACACTGCGCGTCTGGGTGCCCGGGTGCTCGACCGGCGAAGAGGCTTACTCCATGGGCATCGTCCTGCGGGAGAGTCTCGACAAACTCAAGGCCAGGGGGAACATCAAGATCGAGATGTTCGCGACGGACATCGACGTTGAGGCCATCGAAGTCGCCCGGCAGGGGCTGTATTCGGGCAGCATCGAAGCGGATGTTTCGCCCGAACGGCTGCAACGGTTCTTTACGAAGGAGGACGGGCGCTATCGCATCGGCAAGGAAGTTCGCCAGATGATAATCTTCGCGACGCAGAATCTCATCATGGATCCACCCTTCACCAAACTCGACCTGCTCTGCTGCCGTAACCTGCTCATTTATTTCACCGCTGAATTGCAGAAAAGATTGCTGCCCCTTTTCCATTTCTCCCTCAACCCCGGCGGCATCCTCATGCTGGGATCGTCCGAATCGATCGGCTCCTCCTCCGACCATTTCGCGGTGGTGGACAATCAGTGGAAAATTTTTACTCGGAAAGAAAGTGTCTCGGCCCGCAACGCGATGGCGGAACTGCCCTCGTCGCTGGTCTCACAGCCGACCGCGCCGCCGCGGGCCGAGGCGCGGGCCGCCAAAGACGCCGACGCTTCCCTGCCGGGCCTCGCCCAGCGCCTGCTCCTGGAGTCCTTCGCCCCGGCCGCCGTCGTCATCAACGCCAGCGGCGACATCATTTACGTCAGCGGCCGCACCGGCAAATACCTCGAGCCCTCGCCGGGCAAAGCCAACCTGAATGTCCTGGCGATGGCGCGCGAAGGCTTGCGCCATGAATTGGGGGCGATTCTGCGCCGAGCCACCTCGCAGCAGCGCGAGGTCACCGCGCGCGGGGTCAAGGTGCGGTGTAACGGCGGATTCGTTTTCCTCCAACTCACGGTGCGGCCGCTCTCCGATCCGGAACTGTTGCGCGGATTGCTGCTGGTGGTGTTCACGGAAGTCGCCACCCAGCCCACCGCGCCGCCCGACAAGACCTCCTCGGCCGCCGCCCGCCACTACCGCTCGCAGATCGGGGAGTTGGAGCGCGAACTCAAACACACCCGCGAACAACTCCAATCGGCCAACGAGGAGATGGAGACTTCCCAGGAGGAACTCAAATCCACCAACGAAGAGCTCCAGTCCACCAACGAGGAAATCCAAAGCACCAACGAGGAACTGACCACTTCGAAAGAGGAATTGCAGTCGCTCAACGAAGAACTGGTCACGGTGAACAGCGAGTTGCAGGCCAAAGTGGACGAACTGTCGCAGGCCGGCAACGACATGAAGAACCTGCTCAACAGCACCGAAATCGCGACCATCTTTCTCGACAACGAGGTCAGGATCAAGCGCTACACCCCGCAGGCGACCAAGATTATTAATCTCATCCCGGGCGACCTGGGCCGGCCGATCGACCACGTCGTGCCCAAACTCAAATACGCCGCCCTGGTCAGCGATGTCCGGGAGGTGATCCAGACCCTGGCCTTCAAGGAAGCCCAGGTGCAGACGACCGACCAGCGCTGGTACCTCATGCGCATCATGCCTTACCGGACCATTGATAATGTAATCGACGGTGCCGTCCTCACCTTCACGGACATCACCGCGCTCAAAGAGTTGGAGATCTCCCTGCGCGAGAGCGAAACGCGTCTGCTCCGGTTCTTCGAGCATATCCCCGTGATGGTGGCGGCCTGGGACGAGCGCAAAGTGCTGGTGGCCTGGAACCGCGAATGTGAACGGCTCACCGGCTACAAGGCCGAGGAAATCGTCGGGCATCCGCAGGGGTTCAAACTGCTTTTTCCAAACGACAAATACCGCGCGCAAATCCTGGACCAGCACACACGGCGCGAGGGCGATTACCGTGACTGGGAGTGGCAGATCACTTGCCGGGACGGTTCGGTGAAGAAAGTGGCCTGGTCGAGCACTTCCAAACTATTCCCCATCGCCGGCCTGCCCAACTGGGCGATCGCGGTGGAGAGGCCCTATTCGTAGTCCCGCATTTAGGCGGGACTACGAACGAGGCGGGACTATGAGCGGCGACGGCGCGGCGGGATGCCGGCGACGCGGGCGAGTTCGCGGTGAATCCGGGCCACCCGTTCCACCTGGCCTTTCGCGGGGAACCGCTCGTAAAAACCTTCGTTGCGAAAAGCCCGCACCTGCTCGGTCCACGGCGCGAGCCGTTCGCGCCACCGACTGATGCGATTTTCCGCAGTGCCTGATTCCTGGGCGGTGAGGTCGGCGCAGACCCGGATGAGCGCCTTGAGCGTGACCGGTTTGGTGACCATGTAACCGGGGTCGCCCCAGGCGGGACCCCAGACCGTGGCGGCGGCCTTGAGGAAATCGCGGACCAGGCCGTAATAACGCGCGGCCCCGCGCTTATCGGTTCCTTCCGGTTCAATTTCCGTCCAGGCCTGTTTGACCCAGCGGTGGATTTCGTTGAATAACTCGGCCTGGAGGATCCATTTTTCCTGTTTGCTGCGGCCGCCCAGGCGGTTGATCCGGTAACGCAACGGGCTGTCCGCTTCGCGGTAAAGCATCTCGACGATGTGCGCGGCAAAGCGCCGGTCCGGTTCCGCCCAGGAGACCCGCTCATAGAGATCGACCAGGTGACTCTTGTTGATGCGCGTGGGGGTCGAATTGATGATGACGAACATCTCGGTGGCGAAATCCTCGCTGCGGCCGTCAAAGATGACGCAGGGGACCTGGATGTTCTTCGCCTCGTCCGGATGGGTGCGCTCGTAGAACTGCAACGCGGCGAGGCGGTGCTGCCCGTCGATGATGAGAAATCTATCTTCCGGATCCCGCAACCGGCCGATGCCGCTGTCGTCGCTCCACGGCTCGAACTGGAGCTTTTGCGGCGTGAAGAGCAGGACCGTTCCGGGAATGGGTGGCTGGGTGACGGCCGTCTCGTAAAAATTGCGGATGCTGCGGACCTTCGAGCGGGAGAGTTGCCGCTGGAATGCCTTTTCACTCCGCTCGATGCGGGCGATAAACTGGGCGACGTCGTCGTCCTCCGCGACTTCCTCCGGTTGGATCGATCCGCCCTCCTCATCGTAAAAGCGGCTGATGAAACGCACGTTGGTCAGCAGTTTTTCCGACGGATACGAAGCGAAATAGAAGACGGCATCCTTCTGGCGAATTTGTGTGGCGATCATGGCTCGTCCCTGGTTTTTGCGTTCAATGGCCCGCGCCTCCTGGCTCGAGAGTTGATGTGCTCAATCGTAGAGATTCGCCCCCCGGAGAAGGTTCACGGCTTTTTCACAAACTTGAGCGCGGCCGAATTCATGCAATAACGCAGGCCGGTCGGGGCCGGGCCATCGTCGAAGACGTGGCCGAGATGGGCGTCGCACCGGGGACAAAGCACTTCCGTCCGGCGGGTGAAGAGGGAGTTGTCGGGCGCGGTCATCACGTTTTCCTTGAGGATGGGCTGGTAGAAACTTGGCCACCCGGTGCCGGACTCGAACTTGTGCTCGGAGCTGAAGAGGTCAAGGCCGCAGCAGACGCATTGGTAAACGCCCGGCTGGTGATTGTTCCAATATTCGCCGGTAAACGCGCGCTCGGTGCCCTTTTTTCGGGTGACCTTGAATTGCTCCGGGGTGAGCTGCTTTTTCCATTCTTCCTGGGTTTTAATCACTTTATCTTTCATGTTCCAGGCCTTTGGCGGGGCGTTGGTGGCCAAGCGCGCATCGAGCCCGTCACCGTCGGCCGGACAAACCGCCCACAGCATGGCCAGGACTGCCGCCGCCGTCCCACACGGAATTAATGACAGGTTCATACTTTGTCGTCGTTCGATCGATGAGGATCCTAGCATGTCCAGAGGTGCTTTACTACGGGGACGACGAGGCGTAAAGGCTTTCTACCAACCTGGCGATTCGGACCGGGCGGTCTCTCGGGCCCAGCGATTTACGATTTACGATGTAGGATGTACGATTTACGAGCTTCCGATGGAGCGATCGCGGCTCTACGCGATTCGCACGCCCGGCCATCTGCGCGGCGCTCGTAAATCGTAGATCGTAAATCGTACATGCCTGCGGGACCGGCGGCGGTCCGGTTCGTGGCCCCAACTCACGTCAAATTTTTGAGGTGTTCCCTTTCCACGAACCTCCTGATTGCGGATTGCGTACTCCGCCACGGTTCATGGCCGCTGAGCAGGTCCAAAAGGAACAAGGAACTTTCCATGAACCGACTTGTCACTGGTAACTTGTCACTGGTCACTGGTGATTTTCAGAAGCTCATCCCGAGCGTGATTCTGTTTTCGATTACCAGTTACCAGTTACCAGTTATCAATCTAGCCGGTTCCTGGTCCCTGCTTCAGCCCGCCCGTGCCGCCTAAAGGCGGGACTACAAGCGGCGTCCCCGCGCCACGTCCTTGATCAGCCGGATGACCAACGCCGTCCAACCGGTCTGGTGACTTGCCCCTAATCCTTTGCCGGTATCGGCGTGAAAATATTCGTGGAACAGCACCAGGTCACGCCAGTGCGGGTCAATGGCCCACCTCGGATCGTTGCCGTGGCAAGGGCGGCGGCCGGCGGAGTCCGGCAGGAAGATGCTGGCCAGGCGGCGCGCCAGCTCGCGGGCGACCTGCTCCAGGTTCATGAGTTTGCCCGAACCCGTCGGGCACTCCACTTTGAAGGCCTCGCCGTAATAGTGGTAATAGCGTTCGAGCGCTTCGATCAGGAGATAGTTCGTCGGCAACCAGATCGGTCCGCGCCAGTTCGAGTTCCCCCCGAAGAGGCCGCTGGTCGATTCCCCGGGCTCATAAGCGACCCGATGCACCTGGCCGCCGGCATGAAATTCATACGGATGAGTCTCATGAAATTTCGAGACCGAGCGGATGCCGTAGGGCGAGAGGAACTCCTGTTCGTCGAGCAGGTAACGAAGCACGCGCTGGAGCCGTTGGCACGACGGGATGGCCAGCAGTCGATGGCCGTGCCGGGTGGACACTTCGCAATAGGAGATATGTCGGGACAAGTCGGGGCGATGTTTGAGAAACCAGCTCATCCGTTTGTAAAAGCCCGGGAGCATCCGGCAGGTCGGTTCTTCGAGCACTTCCACGGCGATGAGCGGCAGCAGGCCCACCAGCGAACGGGTCTTGAGCGGCACGACGTGATGATCGAATTGGATCTGGTCGTAGTAGAAGCCATCTTCCTCGTCCCACAGGCCGGTGCCGCCGACCGTATGCATGGCATCGCTAATCTGGACGAAGTGTTCGAAGAACTTGGAGGCCATGTCTTCGTAGGCGGGATGAATCCGCTCGCCGTCGCGCGCCAGCTCCAGCGCGATGCCCAGCATGGTGGCGCAGTAAAAAGCCATCCAGGCGGTGCCATCGGCCTGCTGCAACTGGCCTCCGGTCGGCAGCGGTTTCGAGCGGTCGAACACGCCGATATTGTCCAGGCCGAGAAAGCCGCCGGAAAACAAGTTCCTGCCGCGCGTGTCCTTGCGGTTGACCCACCAGGTGAAATTGAGCAGGAGCTTTTGGAAAACGCTCTCCAGGAAATCGCGGTCCCGTTCTCCGGCCTGGTTGGCGATCTTGTAAACGCGCCAGGCCGCCCAGGCGTGCACCGGCGGATTGACGTCGCCGAAGGCGAATTCGTAAGCGGGAATCTGACCGTTGGGATGCATGTACCATTCCCGCAAAAAAAGGCCCAACTGTTCCTTGGCGAACTTCCCGTCGAGCCGGGCCATCGGGATCATGTGAAACGCCAGGTCCCACGCCGCGAACCACGGGTACTCCCACTTGTCCGGCATGGAGATGACGTCACGGCTGAACAAATGTCTCCAATCGGCATTCCGACCGCTCTGGCGACTCTCCGGAGGCGGCGGTTGGCCGGGGTCGCCGTCGAGCCAATCCGCCACGACGTAGTGATAAAATTGCTTGGTCCAGAGCAGGCCGGCGTAGCCTTGCCGCACGACGCATCGCTCCGCTTCGTGTTGTCCCGGTGGGGAGAGCGCGTCATAAAACTCATCCGCCTCCCGGAGACGCTGCGCAAAGATCCGTTCGAAGTCGCTGCCGAACGGGTGTTCCGGCCCCGCCGCCTCATGGTAGAGGCGCAGGCAGACCGTCCGGGACTCGCCCCCGGGCACGCGGAGGACATAATGGGCGGCGGCCTTGGTGCCGATCCCCTTGGGATTGACCGCCGCCGGGTTCCCCTGGATCACGTATTCGTGGAACGCATCTTTGGCGAATGCGCCACCTTGGCCTGCGCCCCAGAGACGGCGCAGGTTGGTCTCGTTCTCCGTGAAGAGCACCGGCGGTTGCTGGCCGTCCGGGTCCGGGCCGATGGCCAGAAGGAACGTCCCGAGGCTCTCGTGCGAACCGCTGACGCGGCTGCCCAACTTTTCCAGGCGCAGACGCGGGCGCAGGTTGCAACCTTCCTGCGTGCAACCCCACGACCAGCAGTTGCGGTACCAGAGCGTCGGCAACAGGTGGAGCGTCGCCCCGGCGGGGCCGCGATTGGCCACGGTGATCCGAATCAACACGTCGTCCGGTTCATGCTTCGCGTATTCCGCCAGCACGTCGAAGTAACGGCCGTCATCGAACAGCCCGGTGTCGTCCAACTCGAATTCCGGGCTGCTCTTGCCGCGCCGCCGGTTCTCCTCCACCAGCCGTGTGTAGGGAAACTCGGCCTGCGGATACTTGTAGAGCGCCTTCATGTAGGAATGGGTGGGCGTCGAGTCCAGGTAGAAATAGCGCTCCTTGACGTCTTCGCCGTGGTTCCCCTCGTTCCCCGTCAGGCCAAAAAGGCGCTCCTTGAGGATCGGATCCCGGCCATTCCACAGCGCCAGGGCGAAGCAGAGGCGGCACTCGCGATCGGTGATGCCGAGCAGGCCGTCCTCGCCCCAGCGATAGGCGCGGCTGCGCGCATGGTCGTGGGGAAAATATTCCCAACAAGTGCTGTCCGGCGAATAATCCTCGCGCACCGTGGCCCACTGGCGTTCGGCGAGGTACGGTCCCCAACGCTTCCAGTTTTTCTCGCGGGCGGCGTCCTCGGCCAGCCGGCGCGCTTCCGCGGTCGAGGCGCGGCGCACAAAAGCCGTCGGGCTGCTCTCCTCCTCCCCATCGGCGTGGGGGCCTTTCTTGCTCGTCAGCGGGCGGCTCATCGGCGTCGTCCATTCATCGCCGCGAGATCTTATCCAGCACCGCGGTGGTGGACTTTCCGGGAACACCCGGCAGCACCACAATTTTGCCGCCGAGTTGCTCGACCAGACGCCGCTCCTCCTGGTTGATCGTCTCGAGGGTGTAATCGCCGCCCTTGACGTAAACGTCCGGCTCGACCGTGGCGAGAAAGCGCAGGGCGTTGCGCTCGGTGAAGACACAGACGGCATCGACGCTTTGCAGCGCCGCGAGGACGGCGGCGCGGTCCGCCTCGGCATTGACCGGCCGATGGGGGCCTTTGATCAGACGCACGCTGGCATCGTCATTGACCCCGACCAGCAGGACGTCCCCCTGGGACCGGGCCGCTTCCAGATAGGTGACATGTCCGCGGTGCAGCAAGTCGAAGCAGCCGTTGGTGACAACCAGTTTTCGGCCCTGGGCGCGCAGCGCGGCCCGCCAGGCCGGCAATTGTTCCCAGGAAATGATTTTGTCCGCGGACGTCATCCCCCAACATGATGGGCGGAGAGCTTTTCGCAAGGCAACCCTGTTTTCGTCTTCGCCCCGGTGCGCCTTTGTTGTTCAATCGGCCGGATGAAACTCAAGCATGGCCTGCATCTCGCCTACTGCACGAATATTCATCGCGGGGAGAATTGGCCCCAGACTTTCGAAGCGCTGCAAAAACAGACGCTGGCCGTACGGGATCGGGTTTCACCGGGCCAGCCTTACGGGATCGGGCTGCGGCTGGGGGCCCAGGCGGCGCGCGAGCTACAGGATCGCGCCACCCTGCTGGCCTTCCAGAAATGGCTCGAACAGCAGGACTGTTACGTTTTTACGATCAACGGGTTTCCCTACGGGACGTTCCACGGCGCCCGGGTGAAGGAACAAGTCTATGCGCCGGACTGGACGACGCGCGAGCGGCTCGACTACACGGTGCTGCTCTTTGATTTGCTGGCCGAAATCGTTCCCGCGGGCATGGCCGGCAGTGTCAGCACCGTGCCGGTGTCGTTCAAGGAATTCATCCAGCACCCGCGCCAGGTGAACGAAGCGGCCGCCAATCTCTGGCGTTGTGTGGAGCACCTCGAGCGGCTCACCCGTCGCACCGGCAAACCGCTCCATCTCGGCCTGGAGCCGGAGCCGCTCTGCTACCTCGAAACCAGCGAGGAGACGGTGAAGTTTTTCGAGTTGCTGCGGGCCCAGCGTCCGGGCGACCTGCGGCTGGAGGATCATCTCGGCGTCAATTACGACTGCTGCCACCTGGCGGTCGAGTTCGAGCAACCCGCGGCCGCGCTGGCCCGGTTGCGCCAGCACCAGGTCAGGGTCAGCAAGATCCATCTCAGTTCGGCCTTGAAGGTGTGGCCGACGCCGGAGGTGCGCGGGGCGCTCAAGGCATTCGTCGACGACATCTATTTCCACCAGGTGGTGGCCCGCGCGCCCGATGGCCGGCTGGAGCGCTACCGGGACCTGGACGTGGCGCTGCACCATGCCGCGGCGCAGGCGCCGGAGCCAGGGGAGGAATGGCGGATCCACTTCCACATCCCGCTGCACAGTCCGCCGACGCGGCTGTTCGGCACTACCCAGGATCACATGGCCGGGGTGCTGGAAGTGCTGCGCCAGGATCCGCGGCGTTGCGCCCATTTCGAGATGGAAACTTACACCTGGGAAGTCCTGCCGCCCGAACTGAAGAATCGCCAGGTCGTCGACCAGTTGGTCTGCGAGTATGAGTGGACGCTGGCGCGGTTGCGCGAAGCCGGGCTGGCCGAGGGCGCGTTGCGGCGCTGAATCGACTTGAGAGTTGTCAACCCATCCTGCTTTCGGGTTATGAAGTGGCAGCGGCCGCCGGCCCAATCACGGGAAGAACGGCGCCGTTGGTTAATCAACCGCTGACAACTCTGGGAAAATCCCGATGCCCACACTGCGCTCCTTCCTGCTGCTCGGCCGCGTTTCCAATGTCCCCACCGTCTGGTCCAATTGTCTGGCCGGTTGGCTCCTGAGCGGCGGCGGTGATGGGCGCCGGTTTGGCCTGCTCTGCTTAGGCGGCACCTGCCTTTACGTCGCCGGCATGTACCTGAACGACGCCTTCGATGCCCAGTTCGACCGGCAACACCGGCCCGAACGCCCGATCCCTTCCGGCGCGATCCGCCTGGAGACGGTTTGGGGCTGGGGTTTCGCCTGGCTGGGGGCGGGGCTGGCTTGCCTGTTTCTGTTCAGCGAGACCACGACGATTTTTGCCCTGCTGCTGGCGGTGACAATTCTGGTCTACGATGCGGTGCATAAGATCTTCGCCTTTTCGCCTTTCCTGATGGCGGCCTGCCGCGGGTTACTCATCCTGCTGGCCGCGTCGACCGGCCGGGAGGGAGTGACGGGCCTGGCCATATGGAGCGCGCTGGTGATGGCCGCCTACATCATCGGGCTGAGCTACCTGGCGCGGAAGGAAGGCACGCTGGCGTCGGTCCGCTTCTGGCCGTGCCTGGTGCTCGCCGCGCCGCTGGTCCTGGCCTTCATCGTGAACCGGGGCGAGCATGAGCTGCGTTCGATGTTGCTCAGCGGTGTGCTGGCGGGTTGGCTCCTGCGCTGCCTCGGATTCGCGCTGTGGTCGGCCCAGCGCAATCTCGGGCGCTGTGTCAGCGGTCTCCTGGCCGGGATCCCACTGGTCGATCTGCTCTCGGTGTGGGAAGGATCGCCGATGGTGGCGGCGATTTTCCTCGTCCTGTTCGCCTTGGCGTTGCTGCTGCAGCGGTTCGTCCCGGCCAACTGAAGCAAACACTCGCCAACGCCGCGCAGGCCCTGCTACAAACACGCCGCACGATGATCCGCGACGCCTATAATCGGGTCTTCCGCTGGACGCAAGGCATGGGGCGACTGACTTTGTTCGCCAAGGAAGTGCTCTGTTCGCTCTTCGGACATCGCACCAGTGGGCACGACTTGACCTATCAGCTTTACTACCTGGGGGTGAAATCGCAGGCGGTGGTGCTGGTGACGGGCGCGTTCACCGGCATGGTCCTGGCCGCGCAAACTTATTTCCAATTCCACAAAGTCCGCATGGACACCGCCACCCTGGCGGTGGTGAGCGTTTCGATGTGCAGCGAACTGGGGCCGGTGCTGACGGCCTTGATGGTGGCGGGTCGTGTCGGAGCCTCGCTGGCCGCCGAACTGGGCACGATGCGGGTGACCGAACAGATTGACGCGCTGCGCACGCTGGCGACGCATCCGGTGGATTACCTCGTGGTGCCGCGATTGGTCGCCGCGCACATCGTGATGCCCGTTCTGACCCTGGAGGCGATCGCGTTGGGGATCACGGCCGGCTATGGCGTGGGGGTCTTCCTGCTTGGCATTGATCCGGCCTATTCGTGGTACAACATGCTGAAGCACACCGATGCCCGCGACCTGGCCATCGGTCTCATCAAGGCATTCGTTTATGGCGGCATCCTGGCGATCATCGGTTGTTACAAGGGCCTGACGTGCCGCGAAGGCGCCCAGGGCGTGGGCCAGGCGACGACGGAGGCGGTGGTCTATGCCTCGATCGCGATTCTGATCACGAATTTTTTCCTCACCCTGGTGTTGGGCACGCTGCTGCACACGCTATGATCGAGGTGCGCAAGCTGAAAAAGAGCTTCGGCCCCAATTTGGTTCTCGATGGCGTGAGCTTTGGGATTGAAAAGGGCGAATCGCTGGTCATCATCGGCCGGAGCGGCGGTGTCAAGAGTGTTTTGCTGAAGCATCTGATCGGGCTGCTTAAACCGGACGCGGGCCAGGTTTTGATTGACGGCGAGGACATCACCGTCATGAACGAGCGGGAATTGCTCCGGGTGCGCCACCGGTTCGGCATGGTGTTTCAAGGCGCGGCGTTGTTCGACTCGATGAACGTGGCTGAGAACGTCGGCTTCGCGTTCCGGCGCGACCGGCGCCTGACGGAAAAGGAAATCGCCCGCAAAGTCAGCGAATCGCTCGAGATGGTGGACCTGCCCGGCATCGAACATAAAAATCCGTCCGAGTTGTCCGGCGGGATGCGCAAACGAGTCGGTCTGGCGCGGGCGATTGTCTATGAACCGGAAATCGTGTTGTATGACGAGCCGACGACGGGATTGGACCCAATCGTGTCTGACAGCATTGACCATCTGATGTTGCGCGTGCGCGATCGGTTGCAGGTGACGACCGTGGTGGTGACGCATGACATGCGCACCGCGCGGCGCTTGGGCCAACGCATCTTGATGTTGCACGACAAAAACATCTACGCCAAGGGCACGCCCGAGGAGGTTTTCGGATCGCCGGACCCGGTGGTGAAGCAGTTCATTGACGGCGTGTCCGATGAGAGAAACCTTCAGTCTTGAATCATGAGCCCGTCACGTTTGGAAACCAAAGTCGGCCTGTTCGTCCTGACGGGCTTGGTGTTGCTGGCCGTGCTGGCGAT
>Ga0137367_10000932_pt1 | contig 22226 bp, 23 predicted proteins | sample SagtaG_14_FD_104939 | JGI IMG/M metagenome (GOLD analysis project Ga0137367, IMG submission 104939) | Vadose zone soil microbial communities from Sagehorn Ranch, Mendocino, California, USA - Sage1_L_80_16 metaG | ecosystem: Environmental > Terrestrial > Soil > Vadose zone | place: USA... | reverse complement strand
CAGCACGTTCCAGAGCTGAGGCAGTTCATTGATCTTGGTATTGCGCAGGAACTTGCCCAGCGGCGTAATGCGCGGGTCATCCTGGGCGGTGACAGACGGACCCTCATAGCTGGCTTGCTCCTCGCGCATGGTTCGGAATTTCAGGATGCCGAAAGCTTTGCCATGCCTGCCCATGCGCGGACCGCGATAAAAGATGGGACCAGGCCCTTCGCGCCGTAGAAGGCTGGCGACCAACAGGAAAAACGGAGACAAGATCACCAGCCCCAGGACGGAGAAGAAGACGTCAAAGGCGCGCTTGAACGCACTGTTCAACAAGGGTCGCCAGTGATTGGATTGCAATCCTGAGATCGTCATATTTTTTTCGCGAGCGGTTTCCATATTGGTTTACTCCCCAAAACTACTATGATGAAGATCGGTGAGAAGATGAAGAAAAGGGCCGTAAAGGCTTATAAAGGACAGGATGCTTTTATTCTTTCGGTTGATTTAGATTGGTTACCCCTAATTCGTTTTCATGCAGAAAACATCACGTATTCATTCAAGGGACATCAGACGGTGGCATGTTCATGCGACCAGTCTGGAAGTTTTCCTCGCCGGTCACCCCAGCGGTTCGCAAACTTCACGAGACCAGCTAAAAATCCCAAACCATAACTCAGGTGCAGGATCGCAAATATCAGTGGCAGGCTAGGCAGATATTTCCAACTTTTTTTTGCAGAAGTGATCACAGATGCAGATAGATTTGCTAGTAAATAAGACCCGGATATTAAGGTCAATAGCCAAATTCCCCATGAAGCCGCAAAGCTCGCGATCAGACTTGCCAGCAAAGCGAACACAAACACTGGTGGCACAAACTGACGGGGACGCATCTGAACCGGATGCTTCTGCAGGACGCGCACTTTCCAGTAACCATACTGGAAATATTGCCGCCATAATGCCCTGGGTGTACTGCGAACGGTATATTCTGATTTGATTTGCGGATTGAGTAGGATCTTTCCGCCCGCGGCTCGCAGGCGATAATTGAACTCATCATCCTGGTCACGGACCAGTTCCTCATCGAACAAGCCAATCTTTTCAAAGACTTTTCGTGTCCACGCACCCATATACACTGTATCCACCCACTCTTCCTGGTCGGAGTAATGAAACCGTCCTCCCCCAATGCCAAATGGAGTACTTGTTGCAAGAGCCACAGCTTTGCCAAATGGATTACTAGCAGTAGCGTTCATTTTTCCCCCAACGTTATCCGCATGAGTGCGCTGTAAGGTCTCCACACACTGACGCACATAATCAGGTGCGATAACGGTGTGCCCATCCACACGAATGATCATCTCGCCTCTGGCGTGCTGCAAGGCGATATTTATACCGGTTGGCACGATTTTCCCAGGGTTATCGATGATAATAACGGAAGACCCGAGACCGTGGATGGATGCAACAAGCGATTGGATTTTATCCCGTGTATCATCGATGGATATGCCATCAGCAACCAAAACTTCAATCTCACCTAAATAATCCTGCTCCAAGATGGCGCGCAAGCCGCACTCGATGAAAGCAGATTCGTTGCGGAGAGGAAGGACCACAGATACATAAGGAAATCTATTCATAAAATCTCTCTAAATGCTTTGCCATGGCGCCATGCCACATGCCGTCAGATGCAGGCAATTTCTGCCATTTCAGATTCTGATAAAAAGTGATTGCCTGAATATTATTGATGTCAACGGTCAAATGCATGTGAGAAAAATCTCGTCCGATAGCGATCTTCTCTGTTTCAGCCATCAATCGTTTCCCCAAGCCAGCTCCCTGGATTTGCGAGTCAATAGCAATTGCCAGAATTCCAAAGGATTTTTTGGGTATCACCCGCTGTGAAATTGCCGAATTTGAATGATGCGTTAATACATTCCAAGCCAGGCTTATTCGTTCACGAAAGAAAGGTGCAGTAATCAACCAAGGGTGCGTGAGTACACGCCAGGTGAGAAACCACTTGTTTCTCTGCAAATAACCAGAGAGAGACCCATGAAAAACGCCTCCAAAACAAAACCCGGCCAACTTTTCATCTTGATAAATTCCCAGTGCAATTGCTTCATGTGGGCCTTGCAATTGCCATTCGTAATAACGACGCACAGCTTCTCGACCAAGACCAGCAAGCGCTCTATCTGAAAAAGCGTTGAGGTGAATTTCAACAATAGAATCGAGATCATTTTGGCTGATTGACCGGAGAGTTATATTATCCATGAAAAATTATCACTTTATGTTAGAAATCACTGCCCGAAATTTCCCATTCGATGAGCGATGGATTTCTTCAACTGATTCCAGCACAATCTCCATGTCACCAAGGCGTTCATGCAAACGCTCAACCAGCATGTCTAAATCGGTAGACGAACAATTGAGAGCAGGAATATAACGTACTACAACACGCATTAGGTTTTCCTGAATAATTTGAGCTTCGCGTATTGGCAAATCAGCCTTGAAAACAGGGTCGAGCCTCCCTATCCGGCGACCATCCCTTGTGAGCAAAACATCATCTTTCCGGCCATCAATCCCGCCTAGGATTGGCAAGCTACGCCCGCAGGCACAGGCAGTTTCCGTTGAGAGAAAGCCCCTGTCGCCAACTTCATAACGTACCAACGGCATAGTCAGGTTAAGCAACCCGGTACAAATAACTCGCCCTGTCTCTCCGCGTAGCGCAGGAAAATCCATCTCATCTTCGAGAATTTCGGTCACGCCCACTTCCGGCCATAGATGCAAATTCCCAGATAAACACTCGCTGGCAGCACAGACATTCTCGGATAGACCATACGTATCATAAACCGGACACTGAAAGGCCCTCGAAATCACCTGACGCTGATGAGCATAAAGCGGTTCTGCATTGCTAATCACAGCCTCGAGAGCAGGGATATTCAGCTTTTGCTCCAATGCCAGTTGAGCCAGTGAATAAAGCGAGGATGCATATCCTAACAGATAGATTAGCTTATGATTTTGTATGGCATCAATATATGCTGCAATATTTTGCGGTGCAAGATGATACGAAGAAAAATATAACTGGCTCATGCCTGCATTCCAAACCCAAAAGGGAGGCATATTCTGTGCGAAGGTTGTCACCATCTGTCCGCCCAAAATACCCCAGCGGTCATGGCGAGACAACCCATACCAACTCCGCCAACGCGCTTCAAATAGTGCGAACCATTGGCGGACAGAATCTATGCTCATCCAAAGTGTCAATGGTTTTCCAGTCGTGCCGCTGGTGTGTTCGATAATTTGGGAGCGCAGTTTGATCCCATCTGCGACAAAAGCTTTTGGAAAATCTCTTAAAACATCTTTTGAAAGCACTGGCCAATTTGCCAATGAGTCTAGAGAAGCGTGGTCACCATTCCTTCGTCGCATCTCCCATTGTTGGCGATAATATGGGACATTTCTGGAAGCATGCCATAGCATCTGCGCAAGTCGTTCCTGTTGCCAGGCATTCCACTGGTCAGATGTCCAACTTTCACGTGCAAGCGCTTCGGCGACCGAACGATCAGTATCTGGTGGATAACGCACCGTTTGCAAGCGGAATCCATGCAGGCTCGCCACGATCATGCGCAATGGATAAGGCAAACTATGGTAAGACTTCAACCAATCAGGCATTAAGAACTTCTTCAAAGAGGGCTTCCCATTGCGGCAAAATCACTGACCAATCAAATTGCTCTGCCTTGTTGCGGGCATTTTGTGAAAGGTGCTCGGCTAGTTCGGGTTCAGTCAAAATGCGTTGTACAGCAACTGCCATTGCTTCGGGATCATTGGGCGGCACTAGAAGCGCCGTCTTCTCGTTTTCCCAAAGATAAGATAATTCGCCAACATTCGTAGTCACAATCGGGAGCCCTACCAAAGCGGCTTCTACAACAGATACACCAAAACTCTCAAAACAAGTTGTATTCAAAAAAATATCGCCTTTTGTCAGCCAGATGGGAACTTTAGACTTGGGGATGGATCCTGCAATGTCGATATGTGATGCAACATCTAAAATTTCTGCTAATTTCAAAGAAGAAGACAAGGAACCATCTTTCTTATCTGGACCTATCATGGTCAGGGTAATGTCTTTAAATTCCTTCACAAGAAAAGATATTACTTTGACGGCCAGCTCGGGTTCGTATATTTTGTGAAAAGCGCGCAACCAGATTATTTTTCGAGCAGGATGATGCCGAAGTTGAAATTCATAGTGACTGACGTCAACGGCATTAGGTAGGTAGCGAATAGTAGATGAATATTGTTTGAGACCAGCCTGCAAAAATAAAGACGGGGTCATAATTACCTGTCCCTGCCGTAACAATCTGGAAACCCGCACAGGATGCGTTTGAGCAAATTCAACCAATCCACCGCCATGCAAAGCTAAAACCACAGGCTTATGCAAAAGCAATAGAAGGTACATAACCATCTCTGCCCAAAAAAATGCCAGGCCGCTATAAACCTCAACATAGGCAATTTGATATTCTTTTCTGTAGACTATCGCTGAAGATAAAATATCTAGCAAGCGAAAAGTTCGCCTGAGTTGATGTGAAGTTTCAATTGTCTTCCACCCTTTTGCAAATAAACGCAAAGACAATTCTTCGCCAACACTTCTTGTACCTGTGTATGATGAAAGAAAATTCCCAACCAATAAAATTCCTGATTTGTTCATTCGACAAGAGCTTTGATGATATGTGCAGGAATGCCACCTGCAAGAACGTTATCAGGGAGGGTTCCCGCTACGACGGCTCCAGCGGCAACCAAAGCTCCTAGCCCTATTTTACTTCCGGAAGTAACAACTACGTGAGCGCCTAACCAACTTCCACGTCCTACAACAATTACCCCTGGCTGAGGATAACCGTATCGAAATGAACCATTTTGGCGAGTATGATTTTCAGATGCCAGAACACAATAGGGACCCATAACTACTTCATCGCCCACCGAGATGGGCTGTGTGCCAGCCAATAAAACACACCCAAAGGCTAAATAAACGTGCGAGCCTATTTCAATCTTTGAAGGGTTATAAAATGATGTATTTCGTCCTAAGCGTAGATCTGTTCCGCATTTACCTAAAAATAGTCTCGCAAGAGATCCTCGCAACCGCAGAAAAACTGTGTTATCTGGCAGCCAGTTGGTCAAAAGCAGGACAAAATGTAAAGGCCAGTCATAGCGCAATATTGTTCGCCACCTAGCCATGTTGAGTCTCCAGCCAGAATTTCATCTTCGCTACCATCGCACCAACTTGAATCTCCAGCGTATTCTTTTGAGCTAATTCAAGACCACGTAAGATCAAGTTTTGACGTACCTCTGGATGATGAATTAATTTTGCAACCGCGTCAGCTAAAGCTTCGACCCGTCCAGGCGGGATGAGTTCAGCCGCGCCTTCGATAAATGCTGGAATGGAACCAACTTTAGTAGCTATTACTGGAAGACTATTCGCCATAGCCTCCCAAATGGTGCGGGGAAATCCTTCTGAAGCAAACGATGCTATCAAAAATATATCGGCTTGTTGGTAGTACTTAAAAAGTTCAGGGCCGACCGGATGCGGGCCTAAAAAGCGAATTCTGTCCGCGACATTTTTTGCATTGGCGAACATTCGGATTTCCTCACAGATTGGATCTCCATGCTCTTGCCAACCTACAAGGTCAAGTGTTACATCTTCACCACGCTCAACCAGTATGGAAACTGCTTCGGCCATTTGTAGCAGTCCTTTAGATCGGTCCATGCGGCCTACATACAAAAGACGGTATGGCTTTGAAAGACAAGTATTAGGCCGAAGATAAAAATCACCTTTATTAAGTGTAGTTGTCCGTACTTCATGTAAATTTGGTGTTTTGCCTTTTAATTCATTATATAAAACCCGACTGTTGACAAAAGTCAAACCTTGACGAGTTGCACGCTTTTGCCCCCACTTGTTCCAATGGGACCAAACACGAATCAACTCTTTTCGCCAACGCGGCTGAGGTAAATCATTCACTCCAGTTACATAGTCACCGACTAAGAGAAGCGCAATGGGAATAGAGGAAACTTTAGCTAAAGCCGGCAATAGAGGCGTGGGCCCGCGAATAAGCAAAATATCCAACTCTGCGGCATAAGCACTTATGGGTGATGTAAATAAACGAGGCCGGAGCGTTCGTTGCATCACAGATGCGTGCGGTCCAATGTCTATCAACTTGACATTTTTCGCAACTACACGATAGTCCATTAGGCTTGCTTCTTGCAAGCGCGGAGAGTGTAAAAAACAAATAACTTTCCCGCAATAATCCGCCAAGCTGTCAATAAAACGACCAAGATAACCCGGCATATATATATCATCTCCTCTAGAGATGGCGGGAACATGGTAGTAAAAGCCTAACCTAATATTTTTCATAAAATTATACGGTTTGTTGAAGTCCAGAGAATAAAGCCAACATAAAGATTAAAAACAATCCTCCGATATCCAAGAAAAATAGCATAACGAAAAAGGGGACAAAGGCTGACATAAGAATTCGATTGATAAGATTAAGATTCCGCCATTTGGTTACGAACAACTTTGCCCACAGAAGTGCCCAAACAACAAAACCCGCCACACCCAAAATGCCTTTTTCTACCCAGGCTGCTAGATATGTATTGTGCACCATATAAAATGACTGTTGTCCTATATCGGGAGAATACACGGTTCTGAAAACTTCTGGACCAATACCGATGATAGGATTCTCTTGTATGAGTCTCCACGCCTTATTCACAAGTACTGTCCGAACATAAACTGATGTATTCGAGTCGCCCAACCTTGACACTTCATCAAATTTGGAAAACCAAATTGGATTGGATATTTGAACAATAGGCGTTATCACGAAAAATATCATCAATAAAACAAACAATATTAAAATAAACTTCTTTACTTGTTTATTGAACACCAATGTAAAAATCCCAAAGAAAATACCGGCAGTAGTAATAATAAACCCGCTCCGGGAATATGTTAAAAAAGATAATATCCAAAAACCGAAAGCGGCTAAAAAAGCAAATAGTTTTAATAGATTTCTTAATGAATTCCGTATTGCAAAGTCACCATACAAAGCAATCATCATTGATGCAGTGGCAGCAATCGCCAGACAAAGCGAAATCATGTTATGGTCCATGTCCTTGCCTGCCAAGGTATGGCGAATATTTTCTCCTTGCTGTAACCAGAGGGTCAATATAGTAGCACCCCATAATATGGCAGCAAGAATTAGCGTGCCAATCCACACCAATTTGCCCTTTTCTATGGAAAGTGTAGGTATGAATACTAATCCGAGCAAAAACGGAAAAACGAGCGACACAACAATATACAGAACTGTGTCGGGTGAGGGGGTTCGTGAAAGCGAGAGTAACGTCCCCAACCACAACATAATATTAAAGAAAATATAAAACCAAGCATTTGAAATCTTTATATATTTGCTCTGAAGAATAAAAATAAAAACGGCAACTGTAAGCATGAAATACCATCGAAAAGATGAAAGTACACTGTAAAGTCCAGGCGGAGACCATTGCAAGAAGGTCAAGAATGCAAAAATAAATAAAACCAAGTACTGACCTAAGGATCCTGAACTAGGTTGTATTCTATTATTCAACGACATCTTTACCCCATCCATTTTCATAAAGTGTATCTATCAAACGAGTTGCACAAGCTTCAACAGAAAATTCCCGTGCATAATCATATCCATTTTTGATTAAACGACAACGTAAATCTTCATCGTTAAATAGTTTTAAGACAGCTTCAAAAAGTGCATCGGCATCTTTTGGAGAAACCAGTAGCCCATGCAGCGAATCTTTCCATATGGCAGGGATACCGCCGACACGTGTGGTTATTACTGGGCAACAATTTGCTGCTGCCTCCCAAATGACATGTGGAAATCCCTCAAAGTATGTCGGTAGAATAAAAACATCTGCCTGACGGTACATTGCAAATAAGGCATCCCCATAAGGTATACGACCGTGCCAATGTATGCTTTCAAAAATTCCCAGCTCTCCTGATAATGTTTCAATCATCATGCGAAACCGTGGCTCAAATGGACCTACAATATCAAGGACGCAAGGCTGTAACTGATTTAATTTTGCGACAGCCTGAATTAACTCAACTATTCCTTTTTCCGCAACAACTCGTCCGCAGAATAAAATCCTGCCGGGATCGGAAAGCTTACGAACCAAAAAAGGGGGAAATTCCTCAAGCCGAATACTATTTGTTGGCACAAAAGATGAATGCCGATTGAATTGCGCTAATTCGCTCACCAAGTATGGAGAATTTGCGATTACTACACCTTGCCGGGTCATTCGCATTACTTCAATCAACCGCCAATACCATATCAAAAACCCATAAAGCCCCCAAAAAGTAGGATTCAGCACAGGCTTTGTTTGCTTTAAACTTCCTACAAGTAAGAAAGCCTTGTTTTGCAAAGTTGTTGAATTCCACACATCCATCTGACGCGGCGTCACTCCGCGTACTAGTAAACCATCTGCTTCCTGGGAAGCTTTAGCACAAACTTTTCGCAGGTGGTTAATACGGGCAACACGATCCCAGGTTTTACCAGGGGGGCCAAGACTCCATAAAGTAACATTATTTGCCTGCACGATTTCGTCTTGTTCAGGCCGTATAGTATCGCTTTGATAGAGTAAAAGTCCAATTTGCCCAACTTGACTAGCTAATGCATTAACCCAACGCCCGATAAAGGAAGGAACAAAAATCTCTTTGGAAGGGCTTTGGAATGCAACAGCATGATGGTGAATGAGAAGTCGAAAATTATTCATTTAAGATAGACATTTTTGAGCTAGAGTTTTCTTTCGCTGTCATCAGACCAGCGTTCTTTTATGATTTTTCCGGGAACACCAAAAACGATAACATTATCAGGAACATCACTTGTAATTACGGTGTTTGCTCCTATGATCGAATTTGAACCAATCCGAATGGGACCAATGACAACTGCTCCGGCTCCAAAAGAGACACTATCTCCAATCCAAGGTTGTGTACGCCCATCCTGATCGACTTTGTTGAAATTGCCGCCAAATGTCACGTTTTGGCGAACGTCGCAATTTCTTCCAATTCGAGTTTGCCCGCCGATAATCAATCCACCAACATGTGCTATCAGGAATCCCGGGCCAATCTCAGCCGAGAAACTAATCCAACAATGACATAAATGATGTATTAATCTTTCTAATATGACGGGAATGAAACGAACTCGTTTTTTTTTCAACCAAGTCCCTATTCTGTAAAGCAGAATAGCACGAAAGCCCGCGCTAAGGATTGCTAACTTTATATAGCTAAGTATATTTCCAGGCGTATCCGAGTATCGCCGAAAATCCTGTTCAATAAATAACGTCATTTTCTCTCGATAGCTCAAAATGATTAGCCTATACAGGAGTGAAAAAAGTCTGTATTCTGTTTCAAAATAACTTCTACGGAAAACCGTTCAATCATATCCAATCTGGCATTTTCACCAAACTGTTTCGCTTCCACTGGTCTCTGCAATAAGTATTCAATTTTTCTGGCTAAATCATTTATATCGTTAGGATCCGCCAAAAGGCCGGTTCTACTATTGTCGATTATTTCTGGTCCTGGTCCTAATGTACTCCCAATGATGGGAGAACCGGTCGCCATAGCTTCAAGCCATACTCGAGGGTGGGCTTCCAGAAAAGAAGGAAAGACCAGAACACCTATCTTACAAAACAGATTGGGTAATTCTGTATATGGGATGGCCCCCATAAATCTTACATTTCCTGTAAGTTGTTTCTCCCTAACTATTGCTTTCAATTTATCCTGATTACTTAATCCATCATTATCAAGGGTATCCCGACCATAGTAATAAAGAATTGAATTTGGAGAAGTCAAATGGATCAACTGCCAAGCATCCAATAGCTGATAAACTCCTTTTTTGGGTGTAATTGTTGAAACGCTAGCCACTGTTGTCCTGTCACGCTGGATATTTTTGCGAGGGGAAAAAGTTTCAACATCTACCATGTTGTAAATCGTCTTGGCTATAGTTCTTGTACTGCCTAGTACTCGTTCAGCCTGATCAGTAATAAATGAACTGGAGCCCACAACATAGTTGGCGTTTAATAAAGCCTGTTTCTCAAAATAAGCCTTCCACGGATGTGGTTGTATTCCCATAAGCGGCATGAAAATCAGGTCTGCACCATGGATGCGCACGATGATTGGTGCTCTATTTGGCATGGCCCAACTCAAGCCTTGGTAATCGGCTGATTCGAGCAAATCATATGGCCTTTTGTCACTCAGAGCTCGTACCCACCATCCCAGCCGCAAACGATCCAAAACCATATTGATATGAAACCGACCACGGGTCTCTCGACTGGCAGGTAGTCTCCAGACTCTAACGCCACAATCATCAGTTTTATCAATATTTTTCTGACTCCGGTAATATCCAACTACAGTAACTTCCCACCCCTGTTTTACCAAAGCCCGTCCAAGAGTTTGGTAAAAAGTCCCTATTCCACCACCAGGTGAAGGTGGATATTCATTACACAAAAAAACAATATGAAGACTCATTGTTTTCAGGGTTTCCCCAAGAGATTTTTATAAATTTCTATAGTGCGGAATAAACCATCATCTAATTGAAACTTTGGTCTCCAATTTAATTCGCTCCTAATACGACTAGTATCGCATCGAAAATCACCTGTTTCAACCTTCTGAGCTTTTGAGGGCCAAAGAACTTTTCTGACATTGCCAGAACCAACCATTTTCACGATTTTGTTAGCCATTTCTTCCAAGGTAATTGAATCCCCATAACCTAAATTCCATATTTGATTTACCCCATTTGTTGCAACCGCAGCTCGTATCAACGCATCAGTAGCATCTTCAACATATATATAATCCCGAAGTTGACTGCCATCACCATAAATCTCCAGATTCCCATTTTGTATCGCAGAGATAATAAATCGATTAACAATCCCGAAATCCTTACGACAGGGATCTTGAAATGGGCCATACGGATTAGTCAACCTAACAACTGTAAAAGGGATGCCATAGTGCAAAAAGTACAACCGATAATAATGTTCGGCAGTCAGTTTGTGCAAGCCATAAATACTAGTGGGATTGAGGGGAAAGCTTTCATTAACTGATTGTGTTCCTGTAACTCCATATACCAATCGGCTTGAAACAAAAATAATTCGAGGATATTGTTGCAATTTGCGTAAAGTCTCTAAGATATTTAAATGTCCAGCAATATTCGTCTGCATATCTTGGGAAGCATCCACAAGGCTCTTTGTTGCGCCTGAACGCCCAGCAAAATTAAAAACAATATCGCCACCATTTAAGAATTCTTGGATAACTACAGGGTTCTGAATATCACCTTGACAAACTTCCACCTGTCTCCCGTTCCTTATCTCTTCTAACCAGCCAACTGGTTGAGGATCCAATGTATGAGTGAGAATTTTTATCTTGGCGTTTTGTTCAAGCAAAGCGCGAACTAAATTTAATCCTAAAAAACCTAATCCGCCGGTTATCAAGATATTCTTGCCCGAGTAACAATCCATTTATCTGTTTCCTATCAATGAAGTGAACATGTGACGGATTATCTTTGCGGTAATCAAAAAATCCCCCCAGTGAGTTAATAAGGCTGTTATGTATTCACGAATTGCAATTGATCTATGTTGACGCTGAACAGCCTCTCTCGCAATCCCTAAGCTGGTCAATAAGTAATATTCCCTCTCAGAACGATTAAATTTGTTCTTGGAAAATTTTGCAGTTGAATCAAGATATGCACGAACCCGGCTTATCTGTCTAAATCTATTATCAATCGATTGGAAATCCCCCCACGGTACAGGAGGGAATGAGCGTTTCCATAGTTCGTCGCGAAGTCTATTTTTTTCGAGGTTATATTGGCGAAAATTTTGATCAACCATGCTACCTGGAACATTGTAACGATAACCATATAAAATATTTGGCAAATTTGCCATCTGAATAATTCCAATAAGCCGACTCCATAAGTGATAATCCTCCAATTTTTCACTAACGGAATAATTACCAGCTTGTTCAATTAATTCTCGGCGAAACATGACGGACCCGTGGACAAGGGCATTACCTACAAATAGTCTTCTTTCAATCTCACGAGGGCAACATGGAGGTTGTCGTAGCCCTAGAGTGTTTCCTTGAGTATCAATTAGTTTATATCCTGTTCCTGCAACTCCAATTTCTGGGTGGAGAGCAAAAAACTCAACTTGCTTATCGAGGCGATCAGGCTCGGAAACATCATCTTGGTCCATCCGTGCTATTAATTTTCCTTGTGATAGCTCAATTCCACGATTTAACGTTGCCGCTAACCCATGATTCTCCCGAGAAAATACTCGCATATTAGGCAATTCGAATGAATTGATAATATCAATTGAGTTATCGGTTGATCCATCATTGATAACAATAATTTCAAAATTGTTATATGTTTGAGACCGTAAACTTTCCAATGCTGTAGTTAAATATGGTTGCCCATTATATACAGGGAGAATTACAGACACTAATGGGTTATAGTCAATGCTCATCAATTAAACTTTTTCCCCAACTGCATAATAACCACTGCGCATATTTTCTACCGGTTTCGACAATAGCTTTCCTTGTCGCATAAATGGAAAAACGAATTGCCGTATTGGCCAAAAAATATGTCTCCAGCCAGGATAAGTTATCAAAAATTCGCGTGCAATCCACTCTGCTGTATATCCAAAAGAATGCACGCCTTGAACGTCTATGACCTTAAACTTACCCCATTCCATTAATGCTCTGATTCCGTGTTGGGTGAAACGAACAAAATCTTGCGGTGCTCCATGCTGGGGTTGGAAAAATGGGATAGCAATTAGTGCATATCCTCCTGGTCTTAACACTCGATTAAATTCGCGTACAACATCCCAGGCATATTTTGTATGCTCTAATACAGCTACACTCAATATCGAATCAAAAGAGTTATCACGAAATGGTAAAAAGTGTGCATCCGCTGTCAAATCTAAATTGCTTGCAAATGAAGGATTTATATCTAGACGTACTGCATTAGTATTAAATTCAATGTTTCGCTTACCGCAACCTGCGTTTAATATCCGACCTTTTAGCCAATGCTGGAAAGGCCTAAGTTCATCAAATAATTCCTGATCGTCAATTGATATTTGACCACTCATACGGCTTCAGTTTTACCCAGGGGATATTTAGCAAATGACTTACGTACTACAAATACTACAAAGCGCCATAATGCAAAGAATACCCAGAATACTGGTAACGACCTGCGAACTACGATTTTTAATAAGGCGATCAGTTCTTCCGGTCGATTGTTCCACAATTGCCGATAAGCATTTTCCCAATAAGTACTCCAGCCGAATAACCAGACTTTCTGTTGACGAAGAAAGCGATTCTTGAAAAAACTATGTTGACGGAATAACTTAACAAACATTTGTTCGCCAGAAGCAAGATGACGACCATTAGAATAATAGCTTAGAGTAGCATTCTCGGTATGCTGAAGTTCGTAAGATAACACTTTAGCGAGGAAACCTGCATCCCAGTCCTCCAAAATACGAAGCCACAAATCATATTCTGTACAATACTCAATATCCAGGTCAAACCCCCCAACCTGGTCATAGGCTGACCTTCTAAAGATCACCCGGCTTGGATTGCCTATAGGATTAACATGAAGGGTCGAGGCGGTCATAGCCACTTTTTTTGCACAAAACCCAGAAAATTTATTAGGTTCGCATCTAACTTCCAATATCTTGCCATAACTATTTTGAAGCTCTGCTCGCACCGAACATAGTCCCATAGATGGATATCTCTCCATTAAAGCAACGGTTTCCTTCAAATAATCAGGATGTAGCCAGTCATCGGCCATTAATATCTTGATATATTTTCCACGAGAATGGGCAATCCCAGTTTCAGCATTTGGATAAATACCGAGGTTCCGAGGATTGACATGGATTTTAATATTATGCTGAGCAGCATAGCTGGAAAGAATATCAAGGGAATTATCTTGAGAGCAATCATCACAAATAATTAGTTCCCAATCTGATATTGTTTGAGAAAGAACACTATCTATGCTCTTCTGGATGAGTTGAGCATAGTTGTATGAGAGAATAATCACACTGACCATAGGAGCATCTTCCATGATTTTGGCACTATTTTCCCTTCTTAAAGAAACGTCGAAGAATTTTCATTACGTTATTAATAATTCTTGACTTCTTAAGTTGACTGCGCAGATCACGGTTTTCCACCATCAATTGGGTTACTAAATGCTGAAGAGCTTGAACATCACTATTCTTGAATATAGGATGCTCTGGATACAAGAGACTTAAATTGAAATTTTCAGAAGGTATTGCAAAACCATCCATATCAAGCGGCAAGATTCTCCTCGGAAATTTTGGTGTTTCCTTCTGATAACGAGCATTTCTTCCAATACCAATAAGCTCAACAATCAGGTTTATGAGCCGTGGGGAAGCAGTTGTATAGCATTCAAGGCAGTCGTGTAATATTTCATCTTGAAAAACCTTGCGCCTTGCTGGAGGATTGCCCATTTCACCCAATACAACTGGAAGATGTGCTTGAGCATTAATAACCCAGGCTGTTTGAATATATTGAGGACTGTTTGAGTAATCCAAAAGAGCTGTGGGCAGTCCAGATAACATAGACTCTAATATTACGGTTGAGGGAGTAGTCAAAACAGCATCAGCCAAAGATAAAACAGCACGTAAAGGTTTACCGCGAAGTTCTGTAAAATTATCAATCAAACCCAGCCTTTTTTCCATGTCCTTATGTACACGCCAGATAGGCTCCCAGGTTTCCTGAGTGGACAAAAAATTTCGTACATCAGTCAAAGATTGCGCTACTACGCTGATTTGCTCGGGAGAAAAACCAGGAGTGTTGGCAGTCATCACAAGTAAGCGCTTACGGCCTTCATGCGGAAGAACTTTGACGGGGTTTTCCAAGTAATGATCAAAGCGAGGCATACCTACTAACTCGCATTTGTTAATATTCCCCCAGGTTTCCAAGGTTCGCATACTGCGCCTGCCTAAACAAGCGGCTTTATCAGTAAATATCGGCTGGTTATATGGTGCGCCTCCTCCAGCACCCCAAAGTGGATTCTCCCACTGGTGACGCCATTCAAGAATTCCATCCATTAAGTATAGGCTCGGAATAAATAAGTTTCGAGCTTCCTGAATACATGCAAAAGCCTCATACCACTCTGAACTCAGTGTTAATAGCAAGTCCGGATTTAAGTCACGTACATACTCTGGCCGCCAATCGTCAGTTTCGATAAGATTGAATTCTGGTATTCCTGCGATACTGGCGAGATGATGGTGCTGATTACGTGAGAGAGCCAGAACTATTGGCTTTTCACTTTTAGTAGATCTATTATGTGTTTGTATAGGCATAAGCGGTAAATCGGACAAAGGGCTCTACGTTATCAATCAGAAGATTTACGGGCAAGACTTTCACAGCTGATGGAGAAGGATTCTTTCGCAAACTTCACGAACCGCCCCATAGCCCCCTATTGCACGAGTCGTGTAACCTGCAGCCATACAATTTTCTGTAATTGCATTTGCTGGTGCGATAAACAATCCGACAGCTTGCGAAACCATCAAATCGGGCAAGTCATCTCCCATATAAGCAACCTGCTCCAATGTCAAATCCAGTCGGACACATAGCTGTTGCAAGCAAATGAGTTTATCTTCGACGCCCAGAAAGACATTTTCGATTCCCAATCGGGCTGCACGAACTCGTACTGCCTCACAAGAGGCTGAGGAAATAATAGCAACATCTAACCCAGCTCGCATCACCCGTTTCAAACCCAAGCCATCTTTAATATCAAAACGGCGGAACTCTCGTCCATCATCGGTAATATATACCCCGCCATCTGTAAGAACTCCATCTGAGTCCAGTGCCAGCAAACGCACGCGTTTGAATTTTTCACGAACTTCAGGAGACGGTTCGGGCATCAATATTTTCTGCCTATCTGCCAAACGTCCAGAAGCACTTTCAAAAAAGCTTCCATCTCTCCCAGCGGAATCATATTTGGACCATCGCTCAAAGCCTTTTCAGGTTCGGGGTGCGTCTCAATGAAGAAGCCATCCACGCCCACTGCCGCTGCTGCTCGCGCGAGAGAGGGCGCAAATTCACGTTGTCCACCAGAAGAGCTGCCTAAGCCTCCGGGGGTTTGCGTGCTATGCGTCACGTCAAACACCACGGGTGCAAAATGGCGCATGATGGGCAGGGAACGCATGTCCACCACCAGATTGTGATAACCGAAGGTTGAGCCTCGTTCGGTGAGGAAAACATTCTTATTTGAAGTAGCCTGCACCTTCTCCACTGCATAACACATATCTTCTGGAGCCATGAACTGACCTTTCTTGATGTTGACCGCCCGCCCTGAACATCCGGCCGCTAACAACAAATCAGTCTGGCGGCATAAAAATGCGGGGATCTGTAAAACATCCGCCGCCTGGGCAATCGAATTGACCTGGGCACTCTCATGGACATCCGTTAGAACAGGCACTCCCACCTCGCTACGCACCTTAGCTAATATTTTCAGCGACTCGTCAAACCCGATCGAGCGAAACGAATGCTCTGATGTTCGATTCGCCTTATCAAATGAAGACTTGAATACATAGCCGATCCCCAGTTGTTCTGTCAGTGTTTTCAAGACTTCGGCAGTTTGAAGACAAACTTCAAGAGACTCAATGGCGCAAGGTCCAGCAATCAGGAGCAGTTTTTCTCCGCCCAGCGTCAAGCCAGGAACAAGTTCCAGCGGTGCTGTCCAATTCGTTTTCATTACCGACCTGCCTGATAGATATCGTGAATGCGTAATAGCCCCAGGCAGCTTCCATCGCCATCGACCACGGGCAGGACAGAAATTTGAGAAGCGCGCTTTTCCATGCGATCAACGGCAATAGCTAAAGAGGCATCCGGTGCAATCGTGATCGGTTTCGAAACCATTACATCCTCCGCCTTAAGAAGACGAATATCATCGAATTTTTGCAAAGCTCGACGCACATCGCCATCCGTGATTATTCCAACCAGCCGTTTTTGCTCGTCCAACACGCAAGCCGCTCCAAGGGGAAATTGGGTCATGGCGATGACCACATCCTTTAGGGTGTTCGATGGTTGAACACAGCCAACCCTCTCCAGGCTGTGCATCACATCAGCTACATGTAGCCAGAGGTTGCGTCCCAACTGCCCGCCTGGGTGAAAGCGGGCAAAATCCTGAGCATTGAAATGGCGAACCGTCATCAGCGCGGCGGCCAGCGCATCTCCCAATGCCAAAGCAACGACGGCGCTGGCAGTTGGAGCGAGATCAAGTGGGTCGGCTTCACGTTCCACGCAGGCATCCAAAACGGCATCCACTTCACGCGCCAGGGTGGAGTTCAAGTTCCCTAAAATGCCAATCAACGGAGAATGGAACTCCCGTAAAATTGGGATAAGCCGCAACAACTCCACCGTTGATCCACTTTTGCAAATCAAAATGGTTGGGTCGCCAGGCGTGTAAACACCCAGGTCACCATGCGCCGCTTCGGCAGGGTGCAAAAAAATAGCTGGCGAGCCCGTGCTGGAGAATGTGGCAGCAATTTTCTGGGCAATATGGCCCGATTTTCCCATACCGCTGACAACGATTTTGCCTGAATGCGCCGCCAATATTTCAACTGCACGAGAAAAGTCGCCGTTCAGCCGCTCAGATGCAACTTGGATGGCTTCAGCTTCAATTTTCATGGCATGGCGTGCCGTTTCTACAATTGCGCTTACCGTGTTTACTTGCATAGGATACGCCGCACTTTTTCCAAATCTTCCTGGGTATCCACCGCAATGGATTGATAAGTGGTCTCGACCGTCTGAATGCTGTAGCCTGCTTCTAAAAAGCGCAATTGCTCCAGGCTTTCCGCCGCTTGCAACGGACTGGCGGGTAAGCCCGCGTATTTTTCCAACACTTTCTTACGATAGCCATACACGCCAATATGACCCCAAAAGGTCTGATGCTCCAGCCAGTTTTCCTGGGGGACATCTCGCACATAGGGAATAGAACTGCGCGAAAAATATAATGCGCGTCCATCCTGCGCTCTTGCAACCTTGACTACATTGGGGTTGCTCAAATCATCGATCTTCGTAATACAATATACAGGTGTTATCATGTCGCATGGGGTGGACATCCAAGTGGCAACCAGAGTATCTAACATCCCGGGATCCACCAAGGGTTCATCCCCCTGCACATTCAAAACCAAATCGGCATCGAGTTCACCTGCGATAGACGCAATGCGTTCGGTGCCAGACTGGCAGTCTGGGTCCGTTAGTAAAGTCCGGCCGCCCCAACCAGCAACTACCTGTACAACTTCCGAAGAATCAGTTGCGACTATGACGCTATCTATGCTTTTGGTTTGTGATACCCGCTCCCAAACATGCTGAATGAGAGGCTTACCGCAAATATCCGCAAGCACTTTGCGAGGCAAACGGGTGGAGGCGACACGAGCAGGAATGATCGCAATTGATTTCAAAGTCTAACTCCTGAAAAAAGATCTTTTGATTCGTCGTCCAAAACGGAAGAATAAACTGCGAGTTCGGAGATAAAGCTGATATAACAACCACCGATATTGCCCCCACCACTGCCAGGTACGGTGATAATTACTGAGTCGAAGAACAACCTCATTCCAATTTTCTGGCGAGTCGGAAAGCTGGTTGGCTATATTTTTCTTTTGAGCAATAACAAATAAATGTTGAGGAGTGCGCCAATCTACACCGCCTTCGTTAACAAAAATTGTCTCGAAATCATGTTTATGCAAAAAGGTATTCAACGTATGCGGCGAGAAATTCGAAAGGTGAACATAGCGCAAAAAATAACGATCAAGCGAGCGAAATGGTTTTAAGATATTCGGCACTTCCAAAATCAATAAGCCATCATCGTTCAGAAATTCCCGCGCTTGACCCAGCGCAACATTGGGATCATAAAAATGTTCAAGAACATGAGACATTACAATAAAGTCAAAGTGCCCTAACCTTGCTGAATTATATTGTTCTAATGACCCAAATATACAAGGTAGGTTGTCAGCCTGTAAAATTTCAAAAAACGCACGAGAAGGCTCAATCCCCATAGCTTCTGCCCCACTATGCTGTGCGCACCATAGGAATAACCCCTGTCCAGGTCCAATCTCCAACAAACGCCTACCTGCTAATTGCCTGATTTCAGATATCCAATTAATTTTTTGCTTCATGAATTCGGGAATCTGGCCTTGAAAACTACCTGATGGACGGAGAGCAATGTGTCCATAGTAGTCAGCATAAGCCTCCGTGTAAAACGACTCGTAAACAGATCTATCTGGGAGGGGATTCGTAAAAACAAAGCCACATGCCGTACAAATGACTGTATTCAAATTAAGGGAGTGTTGCATCTTGCGGCTTATGACATGATATTTTTCACAACCACATGAAGGGCAGGAACGCTCAACGAGTTTACTCGTCCAGAATGATTTCTTCATTGGTTATTCAGGCACATCGCCAATTACGCGAGCAGGAACACCAGCCACGATGGACATAGGTGGTATATCTCTCGTAACAACAGACCGCGCAGCTACAATAGAACCATCGCCAATTGTTACTCCTCCCAAAACCAACGAGTCCATACATACCCATACATCATCGCCTATTACAATCGGGCCGCCGCCCGCTTCATAGCTATCAATAAATTGGTGTGGAATTAGTTCAGCCTGCTCATGTCGTTTGGAACGAGACAATGGATGGTTATCTGTGTCCCAAACAGTAACTCGGGGGCCAAACATACAGTGTGAGCCCATTTGTATTAGATGGTCGGCTCTTAGTGCTCCTCCACCATTCATATAAACAAAATCGCCAATAATTATGCGTCCATTAGTATTGCAAAAAATCGATGCCGCCATATTACAACTATGCCCAATCACTATTCTCTCTCGCTCCTCCGAACGATTTGTTATACTACAGTTGAGTATTGCTTTATAGTCAAAGGCTTTGCTTGCACAGAAATTTGATCCAATTAAAGCTTGGTTATCCAAATACTTGCGGTACAAAGAGGCTTTGCGACGCATACGCAAGTCTATCAAAAAGTCAAACAATTTCATTAGAAATCCTGACATAGCCAGCTGCTGAATAAAAGAGACATCTTATCCTATTCAGATGAGCTAATCTTCCATTTTACAGGCGCTCGGATTAAGCCTTGCCGGCTTTCGCTCCAACCTCGATCAAAGTCGCCTTCTGGATCAAACAACTCAAATGAAACAACATCCACTATTTTTTCAAAGAGCATTGAGGGGCGAATGCCTATATCTACTGTTGCATCATACATGCCTGGTTTTAAAAAAATAGTGTCAAGTGTTAGCAAGTGAGTGTAATTCCCAACAGGCCGTATTTCCAGCAGGTCTGGGTGTTCATCTGTATCAAATGTACGAAAAAGTATTGTCCCTGCATAATTAACCATAACATGCATATGTGATGAAGTTATTGATTTGTCAACCCTGGTACGAAATTCTATAACCACCGTTGAACCCATTGGGAAACGATTACATTCTAAACCGTTGTTGTCGAGTATTCTTACAGAAACAATATTGAATGGGTGGAAATTCTTGATTTCTGTACTTATCCATAAATTGCGTTCACCAGACGTGGACAAATAATATTCCACTGCATCCGCTGTTTTTCCCTTGTATTCAATTTTTCCGTTTCCAAGCACAACGCCAAATGAGCATAGCCGTCTAATCGCCCCCATATTATGGCTCACGAACAACACTGTCCTTCCCTCCTTCGCCACGTCCCCCATCTTGCCCAAACATTTCTTTTGAAACTCTGCATCGCCTACCGCCAGCACTTCATCCACAATCAAAATCTCGGGATCTAGATGCGCTGCCACGGCAAATGCCAAGCGTACGTACATGCCGCTGGAATAGCGCTTAACGGGAGTATCAATAAATTTTTCCACTTCGGAAAAATCCACAATTTCATCGAACTTGCGTGTTACTTCACCTTTACTCATACCCAAAATCGCACCGTTCAAGAAGATGTTCTCACGCCCGGTCAAGTCAGGGTGAAAGCCTGTGCCGACTTCTAACAGGCTGGCAATTCTCCCCTTGACTTTGATCTTGCCAGACGTAGGGGCGGTAACACGCGAGAGTATCTTGAGCAGGGTACTCTTGCCAGCTCCATTTCGTCCGATGATACCTAGTACCTCGCCTTGCTCCACCTTAAAGCTGACATCGCGCACAGCCCATAGTTTTTCGCCATCACGGTTGCCGTGATCGCTCTCACCGATGCGGAGCATCGGATTGGGCTTACCGCGCATCTTCGCCCACCATACATTCAAGTCATGGGAAAAGGTGCCTGTACCGATCTGGCCCAAGTGATAAATTTTGGAAAGGTGTTCAACGGAAATGACTGTTGGCATAAGGAGATTTACGATTGATGATTTGAGATTGGGAGATTGCTTCTCGAAGACTCGCAACGACATGAGGTTAGACCGTGTCCATAAACGTCTGCTCGACGCGGTTGAAGACTATAGTGCCGAGGATCACCACGACCAGCATGAAGCCAAAGCTATATAGCAAGTGGCTGATGTCCACCGTGCCCGCGCCCAGGAAGGCATACCGAAAGGCTTCGATGATTAGCGTCATCGGGTTGGCAAGGATGATCCACTGGAAGCGCTCTGGGATGGACGAGACCGGGTAGATGACTGACGTGGCATACATCAGCAGGTTCACGCCAAACTGCACTAGGAAGCGTAGGTCGCGGTATTTTGTTGTCAACGAGGAGATAATGATGCCGAAGCCAAGTCGAAAAGATGGCGGGTGACAGCGTCGATCTTCGATGTCCATTTCCCCATCCGCCCCTCACACCTGAACGAGGCAGGGATCATCGCGGATGGCGGCAATCTGTTGTCCCAGATAGGAGAGAGGTGAAAGTCCGTGCCAGCGGCGAAGGAGGTGATAAGCCGGGGAAGTCAAAAGGCGGCAGGCATCTACTGCCGAAGTCCAGCTTTCCTTACGGATTTCTGCAATTGTGCTCGTGTCTGGCAATAAGCCGAAATCCCAGGCCGCGCAAAGGCGGGCGAGAAAATCCACACGCTCGGACAATGTCTCAAGCGCATCTGGAGTATCCACATCCGGGTATAAAGCGCCATCCAGCCAGGGAGAGTTATTCATCCATCACCTGCAGGAATTCACTGACAAACCAATCCCGTAACTGCCGCGCCTGTTCGCGTTGTCCCAGATCGACGATTTGCTCCAGGGGGCGATGCAAGGCAATACGTTCCAGATGCGTT
>Ga0137367_10000928_pt1 | contig 22294 bp, 25 predicted proteins | sample SagtaG_14_FD_104939 | JGI IMG/M metagenome (GOLD analysis project Ga0137367, IMG submission 104939) | Vadose zone soil microbial communities from Sagehorn Ranch, Mendocino, California, USA - Sage1_L_80_16 metaG | ecosystem: Environmental > Terrestrial > Soil > Vadose zone | place: USA... | reverse complement strand
GGCAAGGTGCGCAAGCGAATTGCCAGCCCCCAGGTGTTCCAGTCAAAGATCCCTTGATTTTCACTTTGATTGTTCAATGCGGTACGCCTTATAAGTTTGATGTAATATTGCGCAGTATAACTGAGAATGAAAAAGCCTTGCGAACGTTTCAAACCTTCACAAGGCTGAAAATAAAAGAGGCTCAATGACCCAACTGACCGGCAAAGAACGCGCCAGCTATGTTCAAACTATGTTCACGCAGATCGCCAAACGCTACGATCTGATGAATCGATTAATGACCGGTGGACAGGATGTCCATTGGCGTAAGCAGGTGATCGAACTTGCGCGCTTGAACAACAATTCGATCCTGCTTGACCTGGGTACAGGCACTGGTGACCTGGCGCGCCAGGCACTCGGACAATTCCCTCAAGCCAAAATCATTGCCGCCGATTTTACGCTCGAAATGATGCGCGTCGGGAAGAAACGCGGCGCGCTCAACTTTTCCTCGGCCGATGCACTTCATCTTCCATTTCACGATTCATCTTTTGACGCTGTGGTCTCTGGCTTTCTCATGCGGAATGTGATCGATCTGCAAAAAACATTGCAGGAACAATATCGAATACTAAAAAAACGTGGGCGCATTGCTATCCTTGACACGACGCGCCCGAAGAAAAATATTCTCTCGCCGTTTATTTGGCTGCACATGCATTTTGTGATTCCCACACTTGGCAGACTTTTGACCGACGCGAAAGAAGCCTATCGTTATTTACCAGAGACCACGGAAGGATTCATCACGGCTGAAGAGCTGGCAGCGCGCATGGCGGCAGTCGGATTCAAAAAGATCAATTACGAAAGATTAATGTTTGGCACCATCGCGATCCACTGGGGAGAAAAATAGAGATTAGCGACTGGAGACCAGAGAATTTGGAAGTCTCCTAGAATTCAAGCGAGTACAGGATCGTCTCCATCTCCTGCGGCGTTAGTCCGCCATGGTGACCGTAGAACAGTTGCTCATGCTTGCCCTTTTCGTACCACCACACGGATTCGTGCATATAAGGCAGGATCACTAAATTTCCGACACGTTCACGAAAACGCGACGAGACCTCGCTGCCAAAATATCCATCTTCAATCAGGGCTTCGACTTTAATGACATCTGCCTTTTCTTGCAATCGCCCAGATAAAAATGATTGTGCTTCATCCAGCAGATCATCTTTGATATAGAGAAACATATCCCGCGCCGAACCGGCCGGGACGAGCCATTCGCCTTTGCGATTTGTTTTCAGGAAACGTTCTACTCCAGCAAGTTGCGGATTTGTGTTTAGGTAAATTGTCGTCTCTGGATCAATGTCCGTCTGTCCATGATCAGCAGTCATGAGAAACAGAATTCTCTTCTTTCCACGGAAGATACGCTCGACGTAGTATTCCATCATCAGCAAAAAGGTTTCGATTTCTGCTTCCGTCTGTGGGGCGGTCGGTCCATACTTGTGACCGAGTGAATCGATTTTGTCGAAGTAGAAATAAACGTAGGTAGGGTTAGTCCGCTTCTCGAGCAATAAGCCCAGATTGATCAAAGCTTCCGAAAGAGTCCGGAAAGAACGCTGATCCGCGCCCGCCATGGTCACATTTGAAAAAGTCGAAGGCGTAAATTCCCCACTCCCAAATGAAAATGAGTCGATGCCTTTCCTTTTTAATTCCGGGTAGAAAATGCTGCGTGGATATAGAACATCGGGTTTTATTCCAGTGGCTTTCAGTGTATCTCGTTCTCTTGTACCGGCATAAGAGAATAGGAGCGGCGCGATCACTTGATCCACTCGCGGTTCATAGTAATACCATTCATGGACGCCACTGATGCCGACCGGCAGCCCGGTATGAATTGTCGTCAGATGGGCGGCGGTCGTGGATGGGAATTGAGAAATGAGTTTTTCGATCTTGCCATGTTGGGCGATCCGTTGGAGGAACGGAAAATCCTGGAAGCGCTCGAAGAACCGCCAACCAAAGCCATCGATTAAAAATAGGATGACCGCATCATAGTTTCCAGATGCGAATGCACGTTCCACGCGCGTGGGAATACTGGCAAAGCCACCCTCATCGTATCGGGGCTTGATAAATTGTGAGTTCAATTGAATCATTGCCTGATTATAACGATTGCATCCAAAGTACTTGTAATTTGATAAAGGAGTTAGCAGGCAAAATCGTATGGATGGTGTGGCGGGTTAGCGGCGAAACACCAGATCGATTTTCCAAAACTCCATTGCCATGCCCCCAATGCAGCAGCGCAAGCTGCGACATAATGATCGCTAATAGTCTCTGCGGAAGAAATTCCCTTCAATCCTTTTGTCTCAAGCCAATCCAATAAATGTTTGCGTACAGAGGCATCTGCTTTGAATTTGCGCACATCATTTGCCTCTGCACCGCGCAGAATCATGCAAGCCCCAGGATGCGTTTCGACAATCGATAAATCATATTTGAGCGATTCCAGCAAACGTGTCATTTGCAGTCCGCGCAATGTCAGATACACCATGCGGATCATTGTAGGCGGCATGATGCCAGCGCCTCCACCGTTTGCATGGATCAATCGTCTCAGTTCGGAGTCGGATGGACGATCTCCACCTATGGGATTGTAAGAAAGAGGAGCGTCAATCCCAATTATGATCCGTTCTTTTTGACCTAAACCGGAAATGGCTTCAAGAATCTGATCATCATCCGCACCGTCACGAACATCGATCAGATGAATTTCCTCGTTGTGCTCTTCGAAACTGACCAGGCAGGTATCGGCGAAATTACGCGGACCCGATAAATCAATCCCTACAATTTTCATTTGGTCTGAAATTACCAATTATGGATTACCAAGTATGATCCTCGCCGCGCGTCGTCCAATCTCCACTGCGAAATTCGTACCGCGGTCCCACGGATAGACCTGGCTCATCGAGGCGAAATACAATCCCTGGATCGGCGTTGGAATGGCGGGGATATTCCTGGAATGATTCACCAGCGGCACAGGCTGCGCATAATTCGTTTTGAACACCCAGACCTTCTTCACCCAATCGCGCGAAAACTCCGGGTTGAACTTTTGGAATGCGGGGATAAATCGCTCCAATAATTGCTCATCGCTCATCGAAAAATATTCATGCCCGACTTCCAAATAATCTCCCGCATACACAATATGATCGCCGCCGAAATGTTGGCTCGACACAAAGTTCGTATGTTCCACGAGCGCTAGCATCGGGTAGCCTGCTTCCTTCGGCAGGTTGAACCAGTAATAACCCTCTTTTGATAATTGATGTTTGAGCGAGAGTACCATTACCACCGCGCCCATCGATTTCAATTCCAGCAAGCCCTTCAAATAATTTTCCGGAAGATCGGGACTCAGCTTTGCCATTAAGTTTGGAGATGTGGTGACCAATACTTTATCAAAGGATTCGGACTTGCCATCGCTCTTGACCAACAACTTTTCCTGCTCCCGTTTAATCGACTCGACTCTTGCTCCCAGCCTAATTTCTACTTTCAATTCTCTTAATCTCTGCGCAAACAGATCTGCAAATCGCTGAAACCCTCCTTCAAATGTTCCGAGACGCGTGGTCCGTGCTTTGATACGCGCCCACATCCACGCCATGTTGACATCCCGATAGTATGGACCAAACTTCCCGATGAGCAGCGGCTTCCACATTTTTTCATAAACGCTTTTGCCAGCCCATTTCATCATCCAAGAATCGGCGGTTACTTTTTCAAGGGCTTTCCAGTTATTCGTTAAACGGAGAAACAATCCGACGAAGCCAAAGCGGATCTTATCGAGACCAAAGCCAAGCCCCGGAAAAAGTAGCGCTTTGAGGATCGAATCGAACGGATAAAACTTTCCATTGTGATACATCACCGTCAACGGGCGCGGGAAGATCACTTTGTCATCCCAGCCCAGTTCGTGAATCAAGCCAAGCATATATTTATCGGATTGGAACCAATGATGGTAAAACTTTTCCACCGACCAATCCCAATTCGGCTCTTTGAAGCCGGAAGCCAATCCACCAACATAATCAGCGGATTCGTAAATCGTTATGTCGTGCCCTGCCTTTTTTAAATCATACGCGGCAGCCATGCCGCCAAACCCCGCTCCGATGATCGCAATTCTCATTCATTCTCCCAATCAAATTTGGAGTGCGGGAGCTTGCTCCTGCCCATACCGACAGCAAGCTGTCGGACTCCAAAGGATTTCTTTATTTCTTAATTCTTTGCTCCACATTCGCCGCAAGGTGTTTGAGTTTACTCCAATCCTGCCGGATGATGTAAATCATCGCCAGGTTTTGCAGCCAGCGCACTTCACAATGTGGATTTTGAGCAAGTTGTTCGAAGACTTCCACTGCTTTATCGTCTGTACGGTGAGTCTTGGCATATTCCACTGCCAATTGAGCGAGGTATGCTTCCCGCTGCTTGCGGAGTTGTTCCTCATGTACAAGTCTTTGGCGGACCTCTGTCACATGTTTGCTGACGCGGGCAATGGCTCTTTCCAATTCGTCGCCGGTAAAAGGCTTGATCAAATATTCCTGCACGCCGATGGACATGGCGCTGCGCAACGTAGTTGTATCCTTCTCTGCGGAGATGATGATGCAGCCCGTATCAGGATGGTAGTGCGCAATCAGCTGATAGGCAGACAGCCCATCCATCTCCGGCATGTTGATGTCGAGCAGCACAATGTCGGGATGATTCTGTTTTGCCAGTTCCACAGCTTGGAGTCCGTTCGACGCGATGGCAACGACTTCCACATCATCAATGGTGGCTAACATCAGGCGGGTATTGCGACGCGTTTCCTGAACATCGTCGGCGATAAGAACTCTTAACTTTCGGCGCGGGGATCCCTCTGTCTGCATCATAACCGCATTCCTTCGCTTGAACAAATAAAGGCAAATGGACTGTTCGCGCGTCAAGTATAACGCATGGTATGTCACCAGAATATTATTTACTGCGTAGTGCCGCATAAATTACTTTACTTTATGTTGGATTTTCAGCCTGCAAATCTATGAAAAAGTAAGGTTAATAATGAGAAAAGCGGTAACCCAAGTTGCCAGTCACAAGGAATGAACAAAAGGGCTTTTTGAACCGCCGCCCCCTACGGGGATGATAAGACGCTGAGTGCGCAGAGTACTTTATAAGGTTTTCCACCTGCCCCGAACGTGATTTGCTTGGCAAATCATGCGGGGTCTGCGTTCTCCGCGGCTCTGCGGTGCGATTGAGAAGGCAGCCACTTGGATTAAATAATATAGGGCGACATTGCCGCCCTATTGTAAGTGTTGTGATTACAGCGTGATGAGAGAACGATCGATCAGGACTGCAATTCCGATCAGCAGCAGCCCGGTAATTGTAAAAAAAATCAGAATTCGATATCTTCTTTGAGCGATTTCCACTGCAATCCGCTGAGAAAACCCGCTTGTTATCGAGGCAACACCCAACATAATCAGGATTGCTCCGGCAATAAAGAAAGCATTACTAAAGTTGTCAGGGCTGTTCCATTAATATACAAAACCGACGAGCAGTATCAGAAGCGAAATCATCAGTGTTGTGCCCAGGATCCTCCCTACCATTCGGAGAAGGCGCCTAACTTGCTTTTTCATCGATGCTCCCATGGTTCAGCTTGTTGTTACTGGTCATGCATCACTGGTTTCCGTCCGAAGCGAATCACTCCAATGGATTCCTTCGCGGGTCAGATAATATGCGCCGAGCAGCGTGATTGGCAGCCACAAGGCAACATGCAGTACAAGTGTATATCCTGCCGCAACTGAATGTTCCACGCCATAGGCTGTTAGTACAGCAATCCCCGGCGCATCAAAAGTGCCGATGTAGCCAGGCGCGGAAGGGATTGTCGTTGCGAGGTTGACGATACCGTTCATCAGCATTAGGGCGAAGAAGGAAACGCTGAAATTAAAAGCATGCATAACGAACCAGTATTTGCCCGTTTCCAACAACCAGATCAGGACCGATGTAAAGAATACCATCAACACGTTGAACGGTGAACGCAGGGATGCAAGCCCATCCAGGAATTTGTTCATCATGCTGATGATCCGCCCATGCAGGCGTTTCGGAGTCAAGTGCTCGATCATCCACAAGCCGACTTTTGCAGCCATTTGCGGGAACATCGCCGCGACCAGAAACACTGCCAGCGCCCCGAGAAAAACTCCTGTGCCAATGACTGCCACCTGCTGGATATTACCCACGAAACCAGAACTGCCTGTCAGCTTGGCGAGCTCAGACAAGTTGACGAAGATAAATGCCAGCATCACTACACCATCAAAGATGCGTTCCACGATAATGGTCGCTAACGATGCGGAAACGGAGACGCCTTCCTTGCGTTTCAAAATTACGGCACGCAGCACCTCTCCAGCGCGAGCTGGATAAATATTGTTGCCCATATATCCTATCGTTGTGATCGGGAACATGCTTTCTGTGGGAATCTTTTTGATCGGACCCAGCAGATAATGCCATCGCCACGCCCGAACCCACACACCAACAAAATAAACCGCTATCCCTGGAATCAGCCAGATATAGTTTGCCTGTTTCACCGCGTTCCAGAATTCATCGAGACGCATGCCGCGTAACGCCAGCCAGATAAATAGGATGCTGATCAGCATCCCAACCCAAAATTGCCATTTTTTCATGGGCAGGATTGTAACATGCAGGGGCGACCCGTCGCTGTGATCCTTCCAATTTTTCAAATGGGGTACATTGGCAATCAATCATTTTGTTTTGTAATGGGTGGGCCGCCCCTACGATATAATGATTCTATGCAATTGAACCAACCCGCGCCCGATTTTGAACTCCCTGATCTCAAAGGTAATCTTCATAAATTAAGCGATGATCGCGGCAGGATCGTAATCCTCAACTTTTGGTCGGCGGAGTGCCCGCATTCGGAGCGCGCCGACCGTTCCATTATGGCGTGTGTTGTCCAGTGGGGAAAGGTTGTGGAATTTCTATCTATTGCGGCAAATCGAAACGAATCCGCTCAACTGGTGGAAGAGGTTGCTAAAACGCGGCGACTTCCCAGGGTCCTGCTTGATTCGGAGCATGTTATCGCCGATCTCTATGAAGCAGTCACCACACCGCATGTATTTGTCGTCGACCGCGCAGGAATCCTGCGCTATCGCGGCGCAGTGGACGATGTGACCTTTCGTCACCGGCAAGCGACACGTTTCTATTTGGAAGAGGCAGTAGAAGCGCTGCTCGACGGGCGATTCCCGGAGTTGCAGGAAATGCCTGCCTATGGATGTACTATCGTACGTGAAATTTGATAGAATCAAATTGTGATCGAAACCTCTGCACGAATCGCGTTTCTTAGAAGAATCCATCTGTTCTACGGTCTGGACGATGCCGAACTTGTAGCCGTAGCGGAGCAATTAGAGGAGTCTCCTTATGCGGCGGGCAGTGTTATCTTTCAACAGGATACCAAGGCGGATAGTTTCTATTTGATTTATAGCGGCAGCGTTAAGATCGTCCGCAAAAAGGAAGGCAAAGAAAGCACGCTGGCAACCCTTGTGAGAGATGACTACTTTGGGGAAATGGCATTGATCGAAAAACGCAAACGATCTGGCACGTGTATCGCTTTGACAGATACATTGCTACTTGTACTTTCGCGTGACCATTTTGAAAAACTGTTGAAAAATTATCCTCATCTTCGACTGAACTTTGATGTGGCTGTTCAGAGTCGTCATCTGGCACAGACCTTGCAGTTCAAATGGCTCGCGCCGGACGAAGTCATTTATTTCCTGGCTCGCAAACATCCAGTTGTTCTCTATCGGAATCTGATCGTGCCCATTGTTTGCTTTGCGATTCCGTTCCTTCTCATCTATGCCTGGTTGACGATGGTCAAACTTTCGATCGTTCTTTTGGCAGCAATTCTTTCCTTTGTTGCGGTCATCCTTTGGATCATATGGTTGTGGATCGATTGGGGAAATGATTATTACATCATGACCAATAAACGTGTGGTCTGGCTCGAAAAGGTGGTCGGTATATACGATTCTCGATTAGAGTCACCGCTCAGTACGATTCTTTCGGTAGGTGTGGAAACAGAAGTGTTAGGGCGAGCGCTCGATTATGGGAACTTGAGCGTGCGGACGTTCGTAGGAAAGATTCCGTTCAATCATGTCAGTCATCCTAATGAGGCGCAGCGCATGATCGAGCAATATTGGAATCGTAGCAGAGAACAAGCAGTCGGTCTGGAAAAGGAAGCAATGAAAAATGCCATCCGCCGGAGGCTTGGGATTCCGATTCCTGCTCAGCCGGCACCGCCTCCGCTTAAACCCGCGGCTCATCCCAAGAAGCGTAACGCGTTCAGCATTCTACGTTTTCTTGGAGCCGACACCTTGCGACTCCGTTTTGAGGAAGGGGATACTGTCGTCTATCGAAAACATTGGTTCGTATTATTTCGGCAAGGATGGATTCCTATCTTAGGCACGCTGGGTGTGATCATTTTGTTCTTATACCGTCTGGTGGAATTAGCATTTAGCCCCGATAAATTTGTTTCCTTCGATACAGGTTTCAGTGTAGACGCATTTGCGGGTGCCTTGGTGATCATTTTCTTCCCGTTACTTGCGTGGACTGCCTACGAAGTTGTGGACTGGAGCAACGACAAATTTGAGGTCACGAACGATCAGATCATTGACCTCGATAAGAAACCGTTTGGCACTGAATCGCGCAGTGCTGCTCAGTTGGAAAACATTTTAGGAACAGAATACAAGCGCATCGGCATCCTGGGCGAAATACTGAACTATGGAACAGTGTATATCACCGTCGGTGGCGCGAAGCTGGCATTTGAAGATGTAATGGATCCCGCGGCTGTGCAGTCAGATATTGACCGTCGTCGGGCAGCCCGCATCGAGAAGAAGAATCAATCTGCAGTTAGCGCCGAACGTGAACGCATGGCAGAATGGCTGGCTACGTATCATCACAGCGCCGAGGAATTTCGCAGAGAAGAAGAGCGAAAAAGAAATCAAAAACCAGAGTAAAATCGCCGGCAGTAAGCCCTCTCCCCGCTTCGACTGCACTTGCATGTGATTTGCTTAGCAAATCATGCAAGTGTCGTTCCGCTCAACGCGACGGAAGAGTGGGATTTAAAACTTATGAAGGTAATTCTAAAGAATGACACTCCGTAAAATCATAACCCTCCCCGAACCGGTGTTGCGCCGTAAGGCGCATACGGTCACAAAATTCGATAAAAGCTTACAGACCTTAATTGATGACATGGTCGAAACCATGCGTCAGGCGCCGGGTGTTGGTCTCGCCGCGCCGCAGATCGGACTCTCTGAGCGTCTGATTGTGGTGGAATATTTTGAGAAGGAAGAAGATGAGGAGAAGGAAGACGCGCCCAAAAAAGTGTGGGCGATCTTGAATCCGGAAATTATCAAAGCCTCGGAAGAGAAATTACTTGGTGTGGAAGGCTGCCTGTCCATTCCGAATCTGGTTGGTGAAGTGGAACGTCATGCCGTGGTGCAAGTGAAAGGAATGAATCGCCACGGCAAGCCGATCAAGGTTAAAGCCGAGGGGTGGTTGGCGCGTATTTTCCAGCACGAGATCGATCATTTGAACGGCGTCCTGTTCACAGATCGGGCGACTCACGTCTGGCAGCCTCCACAAGATGTGGAACCAGAGGAGGAGTTTTAATGATCAGCCTCCGACGATTGAACAAAGCTGACCTGCCGCGCCTTCGTCAGGTTTGGAAGGAAAACTGGGGCGATGAATTTATGGTGGAACATGGAGTCATTTATCACCCCGATACCCTGGAAGGCTTTATCGCCCGTGATGGACATGAATGGGTGGGCGAGATCACCTATCAATTTTCAACAGGCGGATGTGAAATCGTAACTCTGGATAGCGAACGCGAAGGACAAGGACTCGGTACAAAGTTGATTAATGCTGTGGTCGAGGATGCGCGCAAGCAAAATTGCAAACGGGTCTTTCTAATTACAACCAATGACAACTTGAATGCTCTAGGTTTTTATCAAAAGCGTGGTTTTGAAATGGTCAAGATTTATCGCGGCGCGGTCACGGAATCGAGAAAGATCAAACCAAATATTCCGCTCATTGGAATGAACAATATTCCTCTGCGGGATGAGATCGAATTGGAAATTAATTTGTGATGCTGTCGCCGCCGTCCTCGGCGGCGATGCCTGGTAAATTCCTGCGCCGAGGACGGCGCAGGGAGCATTAAATGTTCTTAAAACACCTCTCCCTCACCAATTTTCGCAACTTTACCCGCCTGGATGTCGAACTTCCTCGGCGGGTTGTTCTGTTGGTGGGCAACAACGCACAGGGTAAGACGAGCGTACTCGAAGCCATTTATTTTCTGGCGGCATTCACCTCCTTTCAAACGCATGCCGATCGCCAGATCGTCAACTTCAATGAAGCAAAAAATAATTCTCTCACGGTTACGCGTTTGGTGGCAGAGTATCAGCGTGGCAATGGACGGCATCGCCTCGAAGCGCGCTTGATTCTTGAGCCAACGGGTGTGGTTACAAGTCAGCGCCTGCGCAAGGAAATTTTGCTCGACGGTGTGAAGAGGCCCGTCAGCGATGTGATCGGGCATTTCAATGCGGTCATTTTTGTCCCGCAGATGTCGCAGATCATTGAAGGCGTGCCGGAGGACCGCCGCAGGTATTTAAACCTTGCATTGGCACAGTCCACACCTGCTTATGCGCGTTTGTTGAGCGAATACGGTCAGGCATTGACTCAGCGGAATGCGTTGCTGAAATCTTTGAGTGAGCGCGGTGGAAGCGGCGACCAGCTCGATGTTTGGGATGAAACGCTGGCGCGGCTCGGCGCGCAAATCATCCTATGGCGCATCGAAGCGGTCCAGCAGATCGAACGACTCGCTTCGCGCGTCCATAGCGAACTGACGCATGGAGCCGAGATCCTTCGCCTATCCTACGAGCCAGCCTTCGACCCGTTACCAAAACCAAATGGACAACTGGGATTGAAAATCAATACGGTTGTAGATCGCTCAGGCTTGGAATTGAAGGAAATCCAAACGGGATTCCGTGAACGGCTGCGCGAACGGCGTAGTGAAGAGATTGCGCGCGGCGTGACGACCATTGGTCCGCATCGCGATGAGTTGCGTTTTCTCGCCAACGACATTGACCTGGGATATTACGGTTCGCGTGGACAAGTGCGTACAACACTATTGGCATTGAAACTTGCCGAAGTAAACTGGATGAAGGAACGTACTGGCGAATGGCCCGTCATTTTGCTGGATGAGGTGATGGCAGAACTGGATGTACAGCGCCGAAGCGATCTGTTGAAATATGTTGGTGAAAGCGAACAGGTATTATTTACAACAACCGATCTAAATCTCTTCACGCCTGAATTCGTTGAAAAAGCCGAAGTGTGGAAAGTGGAAAGTGGAGCTATTAATCCGCGCTGAGGGGAGATTACTATGCCTTTATCTGACTCTTTCCTTCAATCTATTCTCTCAAAAATCGACTCGCCTGATGTCATTGGTGTTGGCATTGTAGGCAGCTACGCGCGTGGGCAGGAAAATAAATATAGCGACGTCGATCTGGATATCTACGTCCGCCAATTGCCGGAGAATCCATATGACCGTTATACCTTGTGCTATTGGGATGACAAACTCGTCAGCCTGAAATATACATTGCTCGCAGATGAACGTGCCGCTCTAATAAATCCGCGCCGTGCGATTTGGGCTGTCCCTGGTTTAGGCGGGATGAAGATTTTGCTCGATAAGGATGGTTCCATCGCTGCCTTGCAGCAAGCCGCGCAGGACTTCGAATGGTCGTTACTTCAAGCCGCTGCCGATGAATTTGCCGCAGAGGAGATCATGGGGAATGCCGAGGAAGTCCACAAGATATTGAATGGTTTGCGGCGCGAGCATGAGTCCACTGTATTATATGCAACCTGGGGATTAGTGAAGAATATGCTCGAAGCTGTGGCTGTGCAACGCGGCATCATGATCGTCAGCGAGAATCGCTATTTCGACCTCATCCAAGATTCGATGGGACTCGAGTCAAGTTGGACGCGTTCCTTCCGTGCCGCGTGGGGACTGGATCGAAACGGTACTCAATATCAAACGCGGGGCGCGGCAGCATTGTCGCTTTATCATCTCACCGCCGCAATGTTTGACTCGTTGATTCTGGAGAAACATCGCGAAGTGGTACAGAAAACGCTACAAATCATCAAGGAGGCTAGTTACTCGTGAGTACACTCGTGAACCCTCTTGCCAAGCGTGCCGTCAAAATCCATGAACGGTTACTTGAATTCTATGGAGAACCGATCTGGCGCAACCCATTGCCAGCAATTGATGAATTGGTTTCGACGATCCTGTCACAAAACACGAACGATATCAATCGCGACCGTGCCTTCAATGCTTTACGGGCGAAGTTCAAAACATGGGAAGAAGTCCGGGATGCAAAATCTGCGGATGTGGTAAATGCCATTCGACCCGCGGGACTTGCCAATCAAAAAGGACCACGTATTCAACAGGTTTTGCGCTCCATCACCGAAGAACGCGGCAATTTGGATTTATCTTTCCTCGCCGATTTGCCTGTCCCTGAAGCAAAAGCCTGGCTGACGAAATTTAACGGTGTGGGTCCGAAGACGGCTGCCATCGTGTTGTGCTTTTCGTTGAACAAACCCGCCTTTCCTGTCGATACGCACGTTTATCGCGTGACCGGTCGCATCGGACTCCGCCCGGAGCGTATGACTGTCGAACAGGCACATGCTCATCTTGAGAGTTTGTTTCCACCTGAAACCTATTATGCAGCACATCTCAATTTGATCCGCCTGGGGCGCGAGATCTGTACGGCGCGCAAAGCATTTTGTGAGAAATGCCCGATCAATAAACTTTGTGATTTAGGGAAAACAGTCTTAGCTCTTAAAAAAGAGAGTGCCAGGCAAGAACCTGGCACCTGACACTTGGAACTTGACCCCTATCGATTATCTCCTTCCCCTTTGATCTTGCCTCTTTCCAACCGGCTGTATAGCTTCTCGATATTGTATTCCGCGATTTCATCCAAAGATAAATTCAATTCGGTGGCAACCTGAGCGATATACCAGAGCACATCGCCGAGTTCGGCTTTGAGTGCCTCGCGTGTCTCCTCGCTGATCTGACCATCCTTATCGCGGAACACTTTCTTGATCTTGCCTGCCACTTCTCCTGCTTCGTTGACAAGTCCTAATGTCGGATAAATTACCGGATGTCCAATGGCAGGATAACCCGCCGTCTTGCGAGACTTGGTTTGATATTCGTTGAAGTTCATAATTCACCTGAATTTTTATTGGAAACTCACCGCTAACTGTTTCCACCACTGATCCTTCTCGCCCGGCACAAAGGGAGTGTACAACGTCAGGCGATCCGCAATGCCCTCATAGCGCTTTTTCAATTCGTCAGCTAATTTGCTTTCCTCAGTTACAACAGCAAATTCATTCAACATCTCATCCGTGATGAGCATCGGCATCTCTGCCCATTGCCCTTTTGTCGCGTGAGTGGATAGCTTTTCTGCAATATTGCTCCATCCATGCAAATCCATCACCGGGCGATACGAAGGCGTGGAGGCGTAGAATGAGATCTGCGCACGGGCAAAGTTCATCTCTTCGGGAGTTGTGGCAATAAATGGTGTGACAGAAATTGAAACATCATCCCGTTTGCGATTGGTTTTATGTACACCCTCTTCAATGGCAGGCAGCATGACTTCTTTTAAATAACGCACACTATGAAATGGATGCACATGGAAACCGTCACAAATTTCCCCGGCGAGTTTTGCTAAACCGGTGTTGACACCTGCGATGTAAATGGGGATCAAAGGATAAGGGCTAGGGGATAAGGAGAGAGGCGGAGGCTGGAAAAATGGCGACATCAAGGTGATCTTGTAATATTCGCCACGATAATTGAGTTTTGTTCCATTTTGCCAGCAATCCCAAAAGGCGCGGATGACTTCGATCTGCTCGCGCAGTTTTCCTGTGACTGACTCGGGCCATGGTTGACCGAATCTGCGTTCGATGTGTGCTTTGACCTGTGTGCCGAGTCCCAGGAAGAAGCGTCCATCCGATTGCGCGGCGAGGTCCCAGGCGGTGTAAGCAATGTTCGCTGGGGAACGCGCAAAGGAAACGGCGATGGCTGTCCCGGTGCGAAGACGCCTCGTATGTTCGGCGATCAACGTGCAGGGCAAGAAAGGATCGTGCTGAGTCTCTTGAGTCCATAATGCATCGAATCCAATCTCCTCGGCGGCTTTCGCGATCGCGGGAACATCTTTCAATCCAACAATAGGAAGAGCAGCATCGAATTTCATCCCTTAGCTCCTGGAGAATAGAGAACAGAGACTAGTCTCCGTTATCTAACAAATACGCCAAAATCCAATTTGTTGTAGCGACCAAACCATCTAGATGCGTGCGCTCGTAATTGTGGGACGCATCGATCCCTGGACCGATGAGCGCGACCGCCACATCGCCGCCGGCGCGCCAGAATGCTTCTCCATCCGAACCGTAGAATGGATAGACATCGGTCTTAAACGGGATATCATGCTGCTCGGCGAGAGCACGTAACTTTTTATTCAAGCCCTCATGGTACACCCCACCATTATCCTTTATGCATAACGTTGCATGAAACTCATCTGACTCTTGACCCTTTCCCACGACCGCCATATCGACGGTGACCAGCTCCACCACATCGGATGGGATTCCCGCTGCGGCACCATGACCGACTTCTTCATAATTGCTGATGAGAAAGTAAACGGTTCGCGCCGGGCTTACGTCTGCCTCGACTAACGATTTGATCGCGCTGACGATATTTGCCACGCACGCCTTGTCATCCAGAAACCTTGAGCGGATGAATCCATTCGTCACTTCGACGCGTGGATCGAACGCTATACAATCACCAATGCTGATCCCCAACTCACGAGTTTCCCGTTTCGATAACGTCCGCGCATCCAAACGGACTTCCATATGCTCATCATTACGTGGTGTCTGGCTGCCGGCTGCGCTATAAATATGACCGGATGCGGTATCGATCAACGCTGAGCCGCGAATCTTTTCGCCTTTCGAAGTGAATATCCAAACGCCTTCCGTCTCGACCGTGGGCCATTGAACTCCACCGATCCGGCTCAACTTGAGGCGCCCGTTCTTCTTGAACTCTTTGACAACCGCGCCGAGTGTATCGACATGCGCCGTGAGTGCAACGGGTGGCAGATCATTCTCTACTTGCCACTTCACAACGAGCGCCCCTTTGCGAGTGCGCCATAATTTCAACTGCGGAAATTGAGCAAGCTCTTTTTCCACAAATGCGATTGCCGGTTCCGCAAAGCCAGTGGGGGATGGGATGTTCAATAACTTCACAAGGAAATCGACAAGATATTCTTGATTGATCGCTGGTAGTGACATTGGTCTCCTATAGGTTCAAAGTTTACAAGTTCAAGGTTTAAGGTTCTAAACTTTCAACATTTAACCTTCCAACCTTAAACCGTTAGCCCTTCGAATTCAATGATTTTCTCTCTCCACTCTTGTGGAATAGGAATGGTTTTTCCTTCTTTGTAATCGTACGCCACGATCACTAATTCTCCCTTGGCCAATTCTTTTCCAGTATCGGCATCTACAACATTTTGCTCCCATGTCATAGATTTATTGCCTAATTTCATGACACGAACTCCCGCCTTGATGTTCTGCCCAAAATAGACGGGTTGAAGGTAAGTAAGGTGAACATCTGCCACGATGACACCAATTTCCATAAAAGACTGGTCTTTGGTAAAAAAGCCCATTTGGATCCAATATGCGATTCGTGCCTGCTCAAAATAAGTGAGAAACTTGGCGTTATTGACATGCCCCTGCGGATCTAGGTCCCCGTATCGAACTTCGATGGGATGATAGAAATGATAATCGCTCATGACGCGATTATACCGTTTGAAATAAAAAGACCTGACAGGTTTCCAAAACCTGTCAGGTCTTTATTCAGGCACAATATCTTGCTAAATCATCTCGATTACAAATACTGATTCGCCCCTCATTATCAGTATCAATCAACCCCTGTTCCTTGAATAACACCATCGTCTGATTGACGCGTTTGCGCGAGGCGCCAACCAGGTCGGCGATATCGCTTTGCGTAAGCACAATGCGGATCTGAGTCGCGCCGTCTTTTTCATGCCCATATTTTTCGGCGAACGCCAGCAGTTGACGCGCCACCCGTCCATTCACATCGAGCGTTGCCAGGGCCTGGATCAATTGATCGGATAACCGCACACGCGCCGATAGGATTTTCACCAGGTTGCGCGCCACAGGCGTGAAGTTATCCAACATGTAATTGAACGTGATTTTGTCCATCCAAAGCAGCAGACTGTTTTCCAAAGTCACCGCGCTGGCAGAACGACCGACGCTGTCGATCAGGCTCATCTCGCCGAGCATGTCACCCGCACCAAGAATCGCGAGAATTACGTCGCGCTCGCCTTGCTCGATATGGATTTTCACTGTGCCATGCAAAATGATATACACCGCTTCGCCAGGTTGTTCGATGGTCATTACATTGCGTCCCGCTTCGAACACGCGGCGGTGGGCGCGTAGCGCGACCCAATCCAATTGTGTCGGAATCATTCCAGCGAATAACTCTATGTCTGCAAGCAGATTGCGAGTGCTGTCTTTCCGCGGTAGTGTGTCAGCCATGGTGCACATATTTTACATCCCTCACCTTCAGATTGGACGACTGTAACCTCTCTGTTATTTTGTTTTCTGTGCCCAAGATAATTTCGAATCCTTCATGCGCGGCTCGTGTTGCACTGAACATTTCTTTGGCGGCGGATTCCGAGTCTGCTACCATCTGGTCGGAGTACGAAGGATCATAGTGAAAGAGGATCAAGCTTCTTACTCTCGCCGCGGTCGCCACACCGCAAGCCATCGAAACGGTCGAGTGCCCGTAGCCCTGTGTAGATGGAAATCCTGCCAGCCCGCCCCAGTAGTGTTCATCCGAATATTGTGCATCATGGATGAGGACATCTGCATCATTTGCAAACGCCACCAGACGTTTATCTGTCCCGACATAGCCCTCTGTGTCTGTCGCGTAGACAATAGATTTGCCGCGCCATATGATCTGATAAGCATAGACACCACCTGGATGCGCATATGATTTGTGAATGTGGATTACAGCCGCTTCATCGCTCAAGCCGATCGTTGACTCCGCCACACGGACTCCCATCTCATCCCAAACGATGATCTGCGACTCACGAACCGACTGGATCTCCTTCGAGGAAGCCATCTCGCGCAAGCTGACTGGAAATGTCTCAGACGATTGGTTCTGCTCCAACACATTCTTCAACGATTCATGCGTGCCGTCCGGTCCGAAGATATGCAGCTTTGTGTTGGGCAGATAGGCAGGCAGGAAGAATGGTAAACCCTGAGTGTGGTCATGATGCAAATGGCTGAGCAGCAACACGATTTCATTTGCGCGTTCCCTGGCATCGCCCACCAGGGCAGATGTGGTTCGAACTAATTCGCGCCCCAAAGGAATAATGCCTGTGCCCGCGTCGAGAATGATCGTGTGTGTGCCAGCCTGGATTTCAACACAAGCGGTATTACCACCATATTTAACCGTCCCCAGGCCTGGTGTTGGATGACTCCCGCGCACGCCCCAAAATTTGACTCTCAATTCATCGGACATTCCGCACCTCCGCGATACCTGTTCTAACTTCCTCTTTTATTATCCTCGTTACTAAAAATCACTCAAGGAAACTTTTCGCAAAGGAGGTGAGAAATATTTCACATGTAAATCGTTGTTCAAAATGGGACAATAAGTAGGGAACTAGATGAAACATCATAGCGTTGTACAGTACATGAAACGAAAGATAATTCTGTTTCTGATGGTGCTCATGTCACTAGCCTGCAATTTACCGCCTCTGGTTTCACCGACAATGACTCCAGCATCAGCAGTCCCATCGCCGACAGCTGTGAATATGCCTGGCATACTTGTGCGCGGGCACGTGACATTGAACAGTGTAGGGTTGGAGGGTGTGAATATTTATAAAAGGTTCTCTGCTTATCCTCGTGAGTTGATCGCTACCACGGATAAAGATGGATATTACGAATCGGCTATTATCCCCATTCCTGGCGATGAGATGGTTTCCGTCGAGGCAGAATTAGCTGGTTATAAATTTGATCCGCCGTATTATTATTGGCGCCATTATCATGGATATGAAGACACTACCTATGATTTTGTAGCAGTTGCTGCACCATAAAGGAGCGACACCCAAAATGCGCTCTCATGAAGTGGGGAAAGTTAGAAAATTTGTGCTATACTTAATTTTCTACAGCTTGTCTCGTAAGTAGGTAAATGTCTTTCTAAAGAGAATCGAAGCTTGAAATTTGCATAATTATGCGGCACTCTGTAAACTCAGTGGTGAATTATGCCTGTGATCCGCTCCTCTGATATTGGAAATTATCTCTATTGCCGCCGCGCTTGGTGGTACCGCAAACAGGGAATCGAGTCCGAAAATAAGAGCGAACTGGCGGCAGGAACTGAACTCCACCAGAGGCATGGACGTCAGGTGTTAGCGTCCAACCTCACACGAACGGTGGGGTTTATTCTGTTAATGATCGCCATCGTGATCCTGGTAGCTTATTGTACGGCAAGACTTGTTTAAACGTTCAAACCTGCTAACCTGCAACCCAAAATCATGCTTTATATTTCTCTTGTTATTTTCATCCTGGCAGTCTTTTTCTTCTGGCAGTCAGATCGCCAGCGGAAAGCTGCCGGTCTCCCTGGTGGGCGTGTTGTTTATACCGACACACGCGCCTGGGGAAAACTGGAGAAGCCACTCTTTCATCAAGCGCTTGGGTTGACCGGGAAACCCGATTATCTCGTGGAACACAACGGGCAAATTATCCCTGTGGAGGTGAAAACGGGTCGAGCACCGAATGCACCGTATGACTCGCATATTTTTCAATTGGCTTCTTATTGTCTCCTAGTAGAAAAAACATATGGCAAACGCCCGCCGTATGGGATCATCCACTACAACGACCGCGATTTCGCCGTGGATTACACTCAGGAATTGGAGTCCAAACTTCTCGACCTTCTCGCCGAGATGAAACGTGACGAACATAAAGGAGATGTGCCGCGCTCGCATGATCAGGCATCGCGCTGTGTGCGGTGTGGATTTCGAAAGGTCTGTGATCAAAGGTTGGTATGATGTAGGGGCACAAGTAAACATGTTTACGTATCCACGTGTATTCTTGTTTACCACTCTACCTGTTTACCTTATAATTGCCTCATCATGCCAGACACATTTCTTCCCAAGCGCCCAGTCGTTGCTGCATATCCGAAAATGCCGCAAGCCTTCGCAGAAGCGGCAGCCATGGCGGCGTATTTCAAAGACAAGGGAATCGAAGCACCTCATGGTTCACTTTACGATGAGAATTTACGGAAACGTGTCCGCCGCGGAGAATTTGACCTGCTAATTATGGCAGGCGGCGATGGAAGTGTTCTGCGGGCTGGAAATCTTTGTGCATCGAGCAAGACACCGATTCTAGGCGTGAATCTCGGTAAACTGGGTTTTCTCATCCAAATTGAACGCGACGAGTGGCGTGAGTACTTTGACAAATTATTGAATGCTGAAGCCTGGATCGAAAATCGCATGATGCTGCATGTCGAGCATTTCCGTGCTGGCGAGATGGTCGGAAACTGGGATGCACTGAACGAAGTCGTCGTGGGCCGCGGGCAGACTTTACGCCCGGTGCGCTTATCTGCAGCAGTGGACGGACGCCATCTCACGAGTTACGTTGCCGATGGACTGATTGCTGCCACTGCGACCGGATCCACAGCCTATGCCCTCGCCGCGGGTGGACCGATCCTCCCCCCAGAGTTACGAAACATTTTGCTCGTTCCGATCGCGCCTCATCTTTCAGTGGATCGAGCCGTTGTATTGGCAGAAGGCTCCACGGTCAGCATTCGCGTCAATGGAGAGAATGCCGTTTTAAGTGTTGATGGACAACCATCCATTACTCTCATGGAAGACGATTCTATCGACGCGCATGCTGCGGAGGTCACCACCCAATTTGTACGCTTTGGAGATCCCGGATATTTCTATCAAAATCTGACCGCACACATGAATGAAAACTCTTTAGGATTGCCAAGATGACCCAAACGACTGAAACTCTGTACTGCTATGTTCACCCCAACCGCGCTACATCACTGCGCTGCAATAACTGCAATCGTCCCATTTGCGCGCAGTGTGCTATCCATACACCGACAGGGTATCGTTGCCGCGAATGCGTAAAGGGTCAACAAAAAGTTTTCAATACCTCGGAATGGTATGACTTTGTTGCTGGTTTCATTGTGGCGGCGTTGCTATCGGCCGTAGCTGCATTTTTAGTTACAATGATCGGTGGTATTGGCTTTATTGGTTGGTTTCTGATCGTGTTGGGTGCGCCAACTGCGGCAGTGATCATCGCGGAAGGCGTACGAATGGTCACGCGTAAACATCGCTCGCGAACATTGTTCGTCACGGTTGCAACTGGTGTTGTGCTGGGTGCTCTTCCTATTATTTTGCTTCAACTGTTTCGCTTCAACGTATTTGGTATTCTCTTTCAAATCGTTTACCTCGTAATTGCAGTTCCTGTTGTTTATTCTCGACTTTCTGGAATCCAATTGTTCAGATAACCTATACACGATATAAAAACATATGCTAACAGAACTCCGTATCCATAACTTTGCGATCATCGATCAGCTCGATCTTCGCTTCGGTCCAGGCTTGATCATCCTCACGGGTGAGACAGGCGCAGGCAAGTCCATTATTCTCGATGCGGTCGTCATGCTCATCGGCGGCAAAGCGGATACAACCTACGTCCGCGCCGATGCAGATGCCGCGTTCGTTGAGGGGGTGTTCCACCTCAAGGGTCCCGAAAAAGAGGCGGTGCATTTCATCCTGCAGCGCGAAGAATTGATGGACGATCCTGATTATGTGGTCTTAACGCGCGAAGTCCGCAAAGAGGGACGCAGTATTGCGCGCCTCAACGGGCGGACCATCAGCGTTTCCATTCTCAAGGAGATCGGTTCTATTCTGGTCGATATCCACGGGCAGGCGGAACATCTGTCGCTGCTCGATCCACGCGCCCATTTGGGCTTGTTGGACCGTTATGCAGAAGTCGCGCGTCCTCTTAGCGATTACCGCCAAACCTATCATGCGTTGTTGAACCTGCGCCATGAGTTAAGTGATCTACGCAAAGCGCAATCCGACGCGGAACGCCGTGTCGAAATGTTGACCTACCAGGCGGAAGAGATCGAAGCGGCGCGCTTGAAACCGGGCGAAGATGAAGAACTGCGCAAAGAACGTGACCGCCTCGCCAATGCCGAGTCGCTTGCCCAAAATGCACAGGAAGCAATTGCAGTTTTAGAGGAAGGTTCTCCCGAAACTCCCGCGGCGACGGATCTGGTTGGGCAGGCTGCCCAGGCTTTAGCTGCCTTGGCAAAAATTGACTCGGCTCAAAATGATCTGGCAAATCAAGCCGAGATTTTGCTGGATACCATGTCGGACTTGATTCATAGTTTACGCGACTACCTTGAAGAGATTGAGTTCAACCCCAAAAAGCTCGACGAAGTGGAAGAACGACTCGACCTGATCCATTCTCTTGTTCGAAAATATGGCGGCAGCATTCCCGCTGTCATTGCCTATGGAACGGACGCGCGTAAGCAACTCGAAACGATTTCAACGGCGGGGGAGCGAATCCAAGAATTAGAAATGACGGAAGCCAAGCTTTTGGAGGCACTTGCCAGGCAGGGGGGTGTCTTGAGTGAAAAGCGTAAATCTGCCGCGGTCGAAATGGGACAAGGCATTGAGACGGAACTGGATGATTTGCGTATGGCAGAAGCCAAATTCAACGTGGACTTCCAGCGTAAGCCGGATCCCAATGGCGCACCCGTAGAAAATGGCACGCGGATTGCCTTCGACCAAAATGGCTTTGATAAAGTGGAGTTCTTGATCGCGCCAAACCCCGGTGAAGGATTGAAACCGTTGGCAAAGATCGCCTCCGGTGGTGAAACTTCACGTTTGATGTTAGGTTTGAAGAATGTACTTGCACAGGCGGATGAAATCCCATCGCTAATCTTCGATGAAATTGACCAGGGCATCGGCGGGCGTGTGGGGATGACCGTTGGACAAAAACTTTATAATCTCTCGCGGTCACATCAAGTATTCTGTGTGACCCATCTACCGCAGCTCGCTGCGTTTGGCGATGAGCATTATCAGGTGCAAAAGATCATCCAGGGTAATCGCACATTGACCCGCGTCGAGCGCCTCGACGGCGAACCACGTTTGCTGGAACTCTCGCAAATGTTGGGCGAAGTGGGTGAGGGGACGCT